>Ga0102946_1000061_pt1 | contig 37092 bp, 34 predicted proteins | sample SalPon2A_A_D1_MG_FD_78209 | JGI IMG/M metagenome (GOLD analysis project Ga0102946, IMG submission 78209) | Soil microbial communities from South San Francisco under conditions of wetland restoration - Salt Pond MetaG R2A_A_D1_MG | ecosystem: Environmental > Terrestrial > Soil > Wetlands | place... | reverse complement strand
GACCCGCCCGCCGAAGTGTTTTTTCAAATAGGTTGAATAGAGATTAAAGGCTTTACTTCGCATAGCCGGCACTATGCCAGTTCGTCGGGATGGGGGCAAGAAGTAAGAGATATCGACGCCCGATTCTGGCAGAGGGCAGAGCATTAAAGTCGCTACATAGAGTCTTTTCCAGCAGGCTCAACCCTGAGCCGTAGCGGTTGCCTGTGAAAAACAGATGCCAGCAAGCCAAAATAGAGATAGAGCATCAGAACCATGATCCACTCGAACGCGTCATCAATATTCTTGTAAGCTGAGCCCAGCATCACATCCAGAACCAGACTGAACATTGCGGTGGTGAGCAGAACAACCAGCAAAGTCAACATCGCTTGATGCAGACGGACCAGACATCTCTTTCCCTGCTCTTGTATCATCACACCGATGAAACGAGTCATTAACACTTGAGAGATAAAGGTAAATGCGATTGTCAATATCACCCCGGTGCGACGCAGCATTCGATAGGCATTGCCTGCTTCTCCCAGCGCCAATATGTACTGAATCAGAAACAGGGCCGCCAGCAATCCAAGCACCTGCATCGCTTTGCGTGACCGACTGAATTTATCTCCAAAGGACAATAGGCACCACTGCCCGGCACCCCACCAGAGCAACAGGGAGATAAAAGCTGTTGTTATCATGCCGGATTTGAAAATCAGCTTTTCAGGAAGCTGTCTCCCGGTCGCGCTGATTGAAACACACTGGTCCCAATAGGGGTTGCACCAGGGGATATGTTCGTAGGATGCAGAGATGAAAAAACAGAGATGAGTGGTGAACAATGGCAAAAGCAAGGTCGCCCAGGCAAGACAGGAGAGCAGGATGCCTTTTCTTTGATGTTTTTTCATCAACGTCACCTCAGCCTTGGAAAAGGGCTGCCGAGGGATCAGTCAGGTTTCGTACTTCATTCTCTCAAAACTTAATAATACACCCGCTGATCAGGATTTCTTCAGCCTCTTCAAATAACCCTCCCACTCTATCGGTAGCAAGTGCTTTTTCTGGTTATTGCATTCCTTGCAGGCAGGCACGCAGTTCCCCTTGGTACTGCGTCCACCACGTCCGACAGGGACGATGTGATCAAGAGTCAGCTCTTTGGGTAAAAAATTTTTCCCGCAGTAATGACACACGCCTTGAGCAATCTTGTTTTTCCACCAATTCTGCTTACGAAGTTCACGCGCTCTCTCACGTTCACGGCGAATGCTTTCCTCGCTGACTTCCATGCCGAAATCCATACTCAATTCCTTATCATTCAACCAGTTAGACCGTAGCCTCAGGCCCCTTTCGAATGGGCCAAGCAGAGCAGATTATTGCACATTTCCACCAATTATGCGATGTTGTCTGCTTGCCTGCTCAACAGCTGCCTGGCAGCGCTCCTTGATTTGGGAAATATTTATGAAAGTTCTTATCGTCGGTGCCGGTCAGGTCGGATACTTTCTCTGTGATCGACTCTCCCGGGAAGGTCATGAGGTGACCTTGATCGATCACAGTGAAGAAACCATTGAACGGGCGCAGAATCGTCTCAATGTTCTCGGCGTTACCGGCAATGGCGCCAGCGCTGAAACCCTTGAGCAGGCCGGAATCAAAGATACTGATATTTTCATTGCTGTCACCGATTTTGATGAAGTCAATATCCTCGCCTGTCTGCTCGCCCGTGAGTATCAGGTTCCGACCCGCGTCGCCAGAACCAGGAGCATTGAATATAAAGATCAACGCGCTGTCCTGTCCAAGGAAAAGCTGGGCATCGATCTGCTGATCAACCCGGAGGACGCCGTCGCCGAGGAGATGGTCCAGATCGCCTGCAGTTCAGGTGCTTTTGATGTTGCTGCATTTGCTGAGGGACAGGTCCAGTTTCTCGGTTACCGGATCGATCAAGAAAGCCCACTATGCGACCTGACTCTGATGGAACTTGGCGAACTTCGCGGTATTTATCGCTTTGTTGTTGTTGCCATTCATCGTGGTGAAGAGACCATCATTCCGCGTGGAGAAGACTCCATCCAGGCAGGAGATCGTATCTACCTGTTTGCCCACCAGAACGATCTGCCCGCCATTCAATATATGCTTCAAACCAAAAAAGAAGAGAAAAGACGTCATCGTCGAGCTTTTATCCTGGGTGGCAGCAGCATCGGGCGCCAGATCGCGCAAGGGCTGGAAGGCCTGCAATTTGAAGTCAAACTGATCGAAAAGGATGAGGCCCGCTGCCAGAAACTGGCGGAATCGCTTACCAAGACAGTAGTGCTACATACCGAAGGGAGCGACATTCAGACCTTGCAGGACGAGGGGATCGGAAATGCCGATGTTTTTATCGCTGTCACCGACAAAGATGAAACCAATATCCTGACTTGCCTGCTGGCTCGCCAGAACGGGGCCCGACGCACCCTTGCCCTGGTCAGTAAACCGGAACTTATCGGGCTGGCCTCAGAACTGGGGATTGACGCCTGCATCTCTCCACGACTGGCTGCGGCATCGATCATCCTGAAATTTGTCCGACGAGGCGAAATCATCTCCGTAGCGACGATAGAAGGGAGCAATTCGGAAGTTCTGGAGCTGGAAATCAAAGAGGGTAGCGGGATTCTTAACACAGCGCTGAGCGATCTTCACTTCCCGCGTGGAGCCATTATTGGTGCCATTGTCCGTGGGCAGCAATACGAAATCCCGACCGGCGATAGCCGCCTTCAGGCAGGAGATCGCGTGGTCATCTTTGCGCTGCCCGGCTCATTAAATAAGGTCGAGAGGTTTTTCGAATAGATGAATCTGACTCTGACCCTGCGCATACTGGGTGCTCTGCTGATCTGTCTCTCCGGCACCCTACTGCTACCGCTGCCCTTCTCTCTCTACTACGGAGATGGCGCCTGGTCGGCGTTTCTTCTCTCGGCATTGACCTGTTTGGTGATCGGTAGCCTTCTCTTCAGATTTTGTAAAAGCCGCAAGGACATGTCGGTTCGAGAAGGGTTTGCCATTGTCACCTTCGGCTGGAGTTTTTTCGCTCTGTTCGGCTCACTCCCCTATCTCTTTTCCGGGGCCATCCCATCGCCAATCGATGCGATTTTCGAAACCATGAGTGGCTTTACCACCACCGGTTCAACCATATTGACGCATATCGAGGGGATGCCGCAGAGTCTGCTGTTCTGGCGTGCCCTGACCCACTGGCTGGGGGGGATGGGAATCATTGTCCTCTCCCTGGCCATCCTGCCGATGCTTGGCGTCGGTGGAATGCAGCTCTTCAAAGCAGAGGTTCCCGGCCCGACGACGGACCGCCTGAAGCCACGTATCCAGGATACGGCAACAATGCTCTGGGGCGTCTATCTGCTGCTGACTGCCGTTGAAACCCTGATGTTGATGCTCGGCGGGATGACCTTCCTTGATGCCATCTGTCACGCCTTCGCGACCTTGGCGACGGGCGGGTTCTCTACCAGGGATGCTTCAGTCGCAGCCTACGACAGCGCGTATATTGATGGGGTGATCACCCTCTTCATGTTCCTGGCCGGTGTCAACTTCACTCTCCATTTCCAGGCATTGCGCGGGCGACTGAGAGACTTTCACCGCAACGAGGAGTTTCGCTGCTATCTTGGGATTACTCTGTTTGCAACGCTGCTGCTGCTGGTCTTCAACTGGAACGGAGGCATCTATCACAGTCTGGGTGAAAACCTGCGCTACAGCCTGTTTCAGGTGACTTCAATCCTGACCACGACCGGTTTCGGCACCGCCGACTATGAAATCTGGCCTGTTGTCACGCAATACACTCTGATTCTGCTGATGTTTGTCGGCGGGTGTGCCGGGTCAACGGGAGGCGGCATCAAGGTTGCGCGTATTTTGTTGCTGTTCAAGCACGCTCAGGTCCAGATCTTCCGCTTAATCCACCCAAGGGCGGTTCGTCTGGTCAAGCTTGGAAATCGCCCGGTCGACCGAGAGGTACTGCAGGCAATCCTCGGTTTTTTCGCACTTTTTGTTGGAATCTTTGTTACCGCGTCGATTTTAATGGCGGCTTGCGGGATGGACCTGGTTTCAGGTGGAGCAGCTGTTCTCGCATGCCTGTCCAATATCGGTCCTGGCCTCGGCTCGGTAGGCCCGACCGATAATTTTGCACATGTTCCGGTCGTAGGGAAAGGGATTTTGATCTTCTGTATGCTGATGGGCCGACTTGAACTATTCACCGTACTGGTGCTGTTCCTTCCATCTTTCTGGCGTAAGTAATCAGAGAACTTAAAAAATAATTCAGCCCAAGCCTTAAAATGCCAGAAGGCCCCCATCTTCCGTTTAGAAGATGGGGGCCTCCCCCCTCCTGGCCCCAAAATCGGGTTGATCTCTAAATTGTTGTACGCAGTATACAGGGCAAATCTGACATATTTCTCAATCTACAGTCTATTTAAAGAACAATTCTCATTTTTTAAAAAAATAAGGATGATTTTTACCGCCCGAAAAACGTTACAAACGTAACAATACTATCACGCTAAACAAAAAAAGGGAGCCGCAATGCGACTCCCTTGAGTGGTCATTTCTCCGCTTGAGGATCTAAGCCAGCATAATGAAACCAAGCTGCCGGCCGGTTTTTCCATGGTCCCGTCGATAAGAAAAGAATAATTCCTGATGGCAGCAGGTGCATTCCGCGTCCCCCTCGATCAACTCAGGTCTCAAACCGGCCTGCTCCAACTGCAAGCGACAGCTCAAGCCAAGGTCAACCTGCCAGTGCCCCAGACTGACCTCACTGGAAATCTCATTCCAGAAACCACTTCCCTGCCGGAAGGCATCACGAACCGGCCGATCGACTTCAAAACTGTGCGCTCCGATTCCGGGGCCAACGGCGGCCCGAATCTGGTCGGTTGGGACATTGAAGTGCTTTGCCATTGCGGTAACGGTTTTTTTCAAAATTCCCGACGCCGCACCTCGCCAGCCGACATGGACCGCCGCGACAACCCGCTTTTCTACATTCCAAAGCAAAACGGGGAAACAGTCCGCGACCAGAATGCCGATCATCACTCCTGGCTGATTCGTCACAATACCATCGACCTCAACCTTTAAAAAATGACTCAAATCAGGATTCGATTCATCAATCAGAAGCAGATCATTGCCATGAACCTGATTGACCGTCAGCAGCAGGTTCTGAGGGACGCCAAAGGCACGACAGAAGGTCGAACGATTCCCTTCCACATGAACCTGCTGATCATCCGTATTGAATCCAAGATTGAGAGAGTTGTAGGGCGCGCGGCTTACGCCGCCATTTCTGGTCGTAAATCCGGCGACCAGACCCTGTCCTTTAATTCCGGCAGGCTGTAGATAGGTGATCTTTTCCTGTCGGGAAAGTTTCATAATCGGCTCCGTTTTTTACCTGACCAGCCATCAGGCTGGCAGGGAATATTTTGCATCCAGATAATCCAGGATGAGTTGAAAGTCTGTCGGGGGGGCGCTGGTCCACTCACAGTAGACATCGCGAGAGGGATGGATGAATCCCAACAGGCGCGCATGTAGTGCCTGCCCGGGTAGTTTTCCGATCAATCCACGCAGCTCCCGATCCATGATTGATTGGAGGCGACTCCGGCCACCGTACATCGGATCACCCGCCAGAGGAAAGTTCATTTCTGACATATGAACCCGGATCTGATGGGTCCGTCCAGTCTCCAACCTCAATTCGACCAATGTCAGCCGATCGTCCTCGTACCGGCTTAGAACCTTCCAGTTGGTTACGGCCCGCTTGTTATTGCGTGCGAGACTGCTCATTTTACGCCGATGAGTCGGGTGGCGGCCGATCGGCTGATCGACCACTCCCTTATCCTGAAGCAGTAGACCGTGTACCAGAGCAATATAACGCCGATTGACGCTGTGTGCCTTAAACTGCGCCGCCAGACTCTGATGGCTGATATCGTTTTTGGTTGCAACCAGCAGCCCTGAGGTATCCTTATCGATTCGATGAACGATCCCCGGTCTCAGTTCGCCGCCAATCCCGGCCAGATCATCACAATGATAGAGCAGCGCGTTGACCAGAGTCCCATCGTGGTGACCGGCGGCGGGGTGTACCACCATTCCGGCGGGTTTGTCAATGACGATCAATTGATCGTCTTCAAACAGGATATTGATTGGGATATTTTCAGGTTGGGCCTGAAGCGGCACTGGCTCGGGCAAGGTCAGGTGAAGGACTTCACCACCTTTCAACTTACATGAAGCTTTGGCCGGTTGCTGCTCAAGCAGAACCAGACCATCATCAATTATTTTTTTTAGCTGGGAACGACTCAGATCAGGAAGACACTCAGCCAGATAACGGTCTAAACGTTCCGAAGGCCGATCCTCGGGGTAAACCAGTCGGCGGGAAATGTCCATCTACCAGATAGTACTCTCAATCTTTCCTGCTTGCTTGATCATGACATCGACAATCGCGCGATCATACATATTGTCCCGGTCCGGAAGATCAGCTGAAACACGAGAATAGAAATGTTCACGCCCCTCGTCAAGCTCTTCAGTCATCAGATCAAAGATGGTATCGTTCTTGATCCCCTCTGCAACCTTTTCCTGATTATAGAGAGCAACATCGGACACAATCGCCCGTGCCAGTCGATATGCTAAAGCGGGGTTTTCAACCAGTCTAGCCATGAAATCAGCCTCCGATTTATTTTCAAAACGTTGTTGCTGGTATAAAAAATTCATAACGATTCTATTGATTCCAAGCAAAATCAGCAAGGAAATATTCATATTTTCATCATTTTTAACCAATCCCGGGCAAGAATGAGCCCAAATTATTCCACCCTATTACGGGGCAGATGATTTCGCAAAAAAGTCAGTAGTTCGGAATGGTTGCCACGATAGTCACTCGGCCAGCGTCGCCCCGGCCGCTCGACCAGATAGGTATCTACCAGATAAGTGGTCATTCCGGCACTCGTTGCTGCAAGATCATGATTGCTGTCATTGCCAACCATCAGACACTGCTCGGCGGCAACGCCAATCGCTTCGGCAACCTCTTCGAAATAGGCCTGGCTCGGTTTGCAGTAGCGGCTGTTTTCAAAACTGGAGACGTGGTCAAAGCTGGTTTCGTCCAGCCCCGACCACCGCTTTCGCGCGTCAATCATAAACATCGGAAAAACCGGATTGGTCGCCAGAACCAATTTCAACCCACGTGAGCGGCAAAGCTCAACAACTTTTTTAGCCTCAGGGATTCCCGATACGAGATCAGCCAGGTCATCAGCTCCTTCATCACGAAAGCGCGCCAGCCGCAAGCGAAACTCTTCTCTGGTGATCGCCAGATCATTCTGCAGAACCGCCAGCAAACGCTCTTCGTTGGTATCTCCAGCCGTCGACCCGACAAATAGTTCCCGAATGCCATTGAGAAACGCTCGATTAAATTTTTTCGGCACAATCAGGTCATCGAAACACCCCGCCAACCCAGCCACATAGCGGGGAATAAACGCAGACATTTCAACCTGCAGCAGAGTCCCGTCGAGATCAAAGAGCACCGCCTGAATATGGGATAAATCGACTCGGTCCATAAATCAAGTGACCAGACAAGGTAAAGGTTGCAGATCATCTCCCCGACAAAGAGTGGCAGCACGGCAAAAATTCAGGATAGCACAAGGTCCACGGTTGAGCCAGCCACTCTTTCTTATGATCAGCAACCTGATAACTTCCTGCCAATTCGATGAAAATCCCTTGACTATCAATGTTGCTGAAGATAAAAATTGTTTACTTTAATCAACACCGGAAAGGCTAATCATGGATGAATTCAGGGCAGAAGTAAGAGAGCTCCAGATTGGACAGCAGGTTCGACAACTGCGCCAGGAACGACGCATGACGCTGCAGGATCTCTCTTCAGAGACCGAGCTGTCCAAACCGCTGCTATCGCAGATTGAAAATGAGCAGGTCATTCCGCCGCTGGCAACCTTGCTGCGTATCTCTAAAGCCCTGAACGTCCCCCTCCACACGTTCTTTCAAGAAGAGGATAACAACCAGAAGTGTCTGGTGGTCAGAGCCGGCGAGGAAAACCCGACCAGACGTCGTCCCAGGCTTGAAGGGCCTCCACAACCCTACCGCTATCAATCCCTGGCTTACGGCAAGAAGCATAAACATATGGAGCCGTTCCTGATGGAGTTTGACCCACATCAAGCCGAACAGCTTTCACAGGTCCAACATGCTGGAGAGGAATTTCTCTACCTTCTTGAAGGAAACGTCGAGCTCTGCTACGGGGATGAGGTTTATTTCCTCAACGCCGGAGACTCTGCTTACTGGGACTCCAATGAGCTCCACAGCTTGAGAGCTGTCGGAGAGAAGACAGCGCGTGGCATAGCCATCTTTTATTCCCGCAACTGATCTGCCCAAAACTTGACATCCGATCGGAAAATTTTATCATTATCTGACGGTCATGAAATAAACGTCTTCATGCCTGTTCCTCGTCCAGCACACAAGGAGGTTCTCATGGCAAAGGTTGGTGTGATCCTGTCGGGTTGCGGTGTTTATGACGGCAGTGAAATCAATGAAACGGTCTGCGTACTGCTTGCTCTTGATCGGGCCGGCGCCGAAGCGGTCTGCATGGCCCCGAACGTCGACCAGGCTGTCGTCAATCATCTGACCGGTGAAGAAGTCGCTGGTGTCACCCGTAATGTCCTGGAAGAATCCGCTCGGATTGTCCGCGGGAACATCACAGACATTGCCGAAATCAAGGCTGCTGATCTGGACGCCCTGATCATTCCGGGTGGTTTTGGCGCAGCCAAAAATCTTTGTACCTTTGCCTTCAAAGGGATCGACTGTGAGGTCAACCCGGAAGTCGCACGTCTGGTTCGGGAGGTCGTAGCTGCGAAAAAACCACTGGCAGCCATCTGCATCGCTCCGGCCCTGATCTCCAAAGTTCTGGGAGATGACAAGCTGGCCCACAAGCTGACCATCGGGACTGATGTCGCCACCGCTGACGCGCTGGAAAGCATGGGCTCGCAACATGTCGATTGTCCGGTCAGCCAGTTCGTTCTTGACACCGACAACAAGCTGATCTCTTCACCCGCCTATATGCTGGCGGGGAGCATCAAGGAAGCAGCTGAAGGGATTGAGAAGACAGTTGCGGAACTGTTGAGATTGATCTGACCTGGGGGCGGGAGAAATAATCAGCTCCATTCGTTACCAGTCTTGTCATATTTTCTCTCAGCTGATAATATCGCGTTCCACACACTCTCAACGAGGAGGAACCAATGGAGAAGTACCGCTGCATTATCTGTGATTATGTCTACGACCCTGAAGCTGGAGACCCCGACAACGGCATCGCCCCCGGAACCCCGTTCGACCAACTGCCCGAAGACTGGGTCTGCCCACTGTGTGGTGTAGATACCTCAAATTTCGAACCGGTTTAGAAAAGGGGCAGAGAAGAGATCGCCCGGCGAAACCTCTCTGACAGACTCAGGCCCGGACGGCTCCAATGCCGTTCGGGCCTCACTTTGAAAGCCTTTGTCCTGAAACCTGTAGCTGGAAGGTGCAGACGCTTATGTCAAACCAACAACCCCGCAAACCGGACTGGCTTAAAGTAAAACTTCCTGCCGGACCGAATTTTACCCGCATCGACCGCTATCATCGCGAAAAAAATCTCCACTCAGTCTGTCGTAGTGCCGCCTGTCCTAATCAGGGAGAGTGCTGGAGCAAGGGGACCGCAACCTTCATGATTCTGGGCAATGCCTGCAGTCGTAACTGCCAGTTCTGCAATGTCAGGAATGACACCCCTTTCCCCGTCGACCCTCAAGAGCCCGCCAGGGTTGCTGAAGCGATTGCTGAATTGAAACTGAAGCATGCGGTGATCACCTCGGTGACTCGCGATGATCTGGCCGATGGTGGCGCCTCCCACTTTGCTGCCCTGACTCGCGAGATTAAAAAGCAGGCCCCTTTTTGCCGGGTAGAACTGCTGATCCCGGACCTGCAGGGGTCCGCAGAAGCACTGCGAACAATCCTTGAGAGCGGACCTGAGGTTCTGGGTCACAATATTGAAACAGTCCCGCGTCTCTATCCGCAGATCCGACTGGGGGCGGACTACCGACGCTCTCTGCAACTGCTGGCCCGCGTTAAAGAGCTAGCCCCACAGGTTGTCAGAAAATCGGGTCTGATGCTGGGGATGGGAGAGGAACGGGCGGAAATCATCCAGACATTGAAAGACCTCCGTCAGGTCGACTGTCAGGTGCTGACTCTCGGACAATACCTGGCACCGACCAAAGTCCACTTTCCGGTCGATCGATATCTTCCGCCCGAAGAGTTCAATGAACTGAAGATTCAAGCGGAAGCACTCGGTTTCGACCATATCGAAGCTGGCCCGCTGGTCCGCTCATCCTACCATGCAGAAGAACAATTTGAGGCAGGCATGTCCGGAAAAGAAAGTTAAAAACATGGAAAACTTTACCTTGGTTCGACCCGAGCACCTCAACCACCATGGCTACCTGTTTGGCGGCGTTATGCTTAAGTGGGTCGATGAAATTGCCTGGATGGCTGCCACACGCGACTTTCCCGGCTGCACCCTGGTAACGGTTGCGATGGACGCTATCCGCTTCACTCAGCGGGTCAACAACGGATCCACCCTCCGCTTTCAGGTTGAGAAGCAAACTCATGGCCGCTCATCCGCAACCTATGCGGTTCATGTTTTTGCTGTTGAACCGGGAGCTGCGGAAGAATATGGGGTGTTCAATACCCATATCACTTTTGTCCGGGTCAACGACGCAGGGAGACCCTGCTCACTGCCGAAGCTCTGAGAGCCGTATCGACAGTCGCGGCGAAAAGACCGGACAACATCAAAATTCCCGTAATCTGCGATATGTTTCAAAAGTAGCCGCTCCGCGAACACCGGAAGCCATTCAGTTCGCAACACCTGAGATTCCAAGGGTTCCAATTGTACGAGAATCACTTCTCTACGCTTTCTGAAACGTGGCAAGAACCCTTAACATCACAATGCAATCTGGAGCTGGGGTGCCGCTGAAACAAAATCTTCTCCGGGTTTGCACCTCCTTGCCTGATACTCTATAATTTCAAGCAGTTAAAAATTGAATGAAAAAATGCAATCTTGTTGAGATTTCCTCCTCTGATTGGTTTTTAAAATGAGTATAGACAGTAACGCCAGCCCCCAGTGGCTAGAAAGCCAATACCTGCTCTGGAAAGAGAACCCCGACCAGCTTGATTCCGCATGGCAATCATTCTTTCAGGGATTTGAGCTCGGCCAAAGTCATGAGACATCTACAGCAGTCAACAGCAAGGCAGTTGCAGTTCAGGAGCTGATCCATCGCTACCGGGACATCGGCCATTATCTGGCCTGCGTCGATCCGCTAACCCCCTGCCACTTTGATCATCCACAACTGCGTCTTGAAGAGTTCGGGCTTGACCGGGAGGATCTGGAAAAAGACTTTATTGTCGAGAACTTCATTCTGCAACAGGGGAAGCTGAAGGATATCATCGAAATTCTCAACGATACCTACTATCGATATCTGGGGGTGGAGTTTACCCACATCACGATTCTCGAAGAACGCCAATGGTTGCAGCAGAAGATGGAATCGACCCGCAACCATCCGGAACTGAGCCTGAAAAGCAAACTCAAAACCCTGCAGAAACTGCAGGAAGCCACAGCCTTTGAACGTTTTCTGCACAAAAAATTCCTCGGCCAGAAGCGCTTTTCCCTGGAAGGCGCAGAGTCGCTTATTCCCATGCTCAGCTTTGCCATGCGTCGTGGTTCGGAGCTGGGGATCAACAACGTTATCATCGGCATGCCTCATCGAGGCAGGCTAAATGTGCTGGCCACGATATTCGGCAAACCACTGGAGAATATTTTCACTGAGTTTGAGGACAACAGTGAATTCAGTATCGTCGGTGAGGGTGACGTCAAGTACCATAAAGGCTACTCGGCCGACAGGACTTTCTCAAACGGAAAAGAGATCCACATTTCACTGGCATCCAATCCCAGTCATCTTGAGGCAGTCAACCCGGTTGTTGAAGGGAAGGCTCGCGCCCGGCAGGATGGTATCGGTGATGGAGGCATGCAGCAGGTCTTGCCGTTGTTGATTCACGGCGACGCAGCATTTTCAGGTCAGGGAGTGGTTGCCGAAGTGCTCAATCTTTCCCAGCTCGAGGGATTTCGGACCGGCGGCACTCTGCATATCGTCGTCAACAACCAGATCGGCTTTACTACCCTGCCGGTCGATGCCCGCTCGACCTGTTACCCCACCGACATGGCGAAAATCCTGATGGCGCCGATCTTCCATGTCCATGGAGACAACCCGGAAGCACTGCTGCAGGCCGTGAATCTGGCTCTGGAGTTCCGACAGAAGTTCGCCAAGGATGTCGTGATCGAGATGATCTGTTATCGTCGCCACGGCCACAACGAGGGAGATGAACCGTTTTTCACCCAGCCGATGATGTATGAAAAGATCAAGAAACACCCCCCAGCTGTCGACATCTACCGCCAACAGTTGATTGACGAAGGGGTTTCAGCTGCAACCCTGGACGCTCAGCAGAAAAAAATAGATCAGGAGTTGCAGGCGGCGCTCGACCGTCCCGAGCAGAAACAGATTGAAGGCTTTATGCAGAAGTGGTCGGGAATCGAGAGAGACTACACCCATAAACCTGAAGAGACTGGTGTCTCTCGCGAAAAACTGATCAACCTGACCGCTGAAATGACTCGCTATCCAGCCAACTTTACCCCGCACAAGAAGCTGGCGGCACTGATGAAAAAACGCCGTGAGATGGTTAATGACGGACACAGCATCGACTGGGGAACCGGCGAAGCGCTGGCCTTTGCCACACTGCTGAATGAAGGGAGCAACGTACGCATTTCAGGACAGGACAGCCGACGTGGAACATTCAATCATCGCCATGCCGCCCTGATCGATATGAACGATGGCCGAGTCCATATTCCATTGCAGCAGATTGCCGCCGAGAATAACAGTCGGTTTACTATCTACAACAGCATGCTGTCTGAATTTGCAGTGCTCGGTTTTGAATACGGCTACTCGGTGGAAACACCTGACGACCTGACCATCTGGGAAGCACAGTTCGGTGATTTTGCCAACGGCGCCCAGGTCATTATCGATCAGTTTATCGCCAGCAGCCTGACCAAATGGGATCGCAGCAGTGCGCTGACCATGTTCCTGCCCCACGGCTATGAAGGCCAGGGACCAGAACATTCCAGCGCCCGGATTGAACGCTTTCTGCAGCTCTGCGGCGACGAGAACATGCAGGTTATCTATCCGACCACCCCGGCCCAGCTTTTCCATATGTTACGCAGACAAATCAGGCAGCTATTCCGTCGACCGCTGATTGTCTTCACGCCCAAAGGGCTGCTGCGGAATCCACTCTGCACTTCACCTCTGGAAAAGTTTACTGAAGGCAGCTTCCAGGAGATTATTGCAGACGACCTGCCCGCTTCCGGCATCAAGAGAGTGCTTCTCTGCAGCGGAAGAATCTACTATGACCTGTTGCAGGCCAGAATTGATCAAAAACGGACCGACATCGCTCTGGTTCGTATCGAGCAGCTTTTCCCTCTGCATCTCGAACGACTGCACCGGGTCCTTGCCGATTACAGGGATGACGTGGACTACTTCTGGGTTCAGGAAGAACCGGCCAACAGTGGTGCCTGGAGACATTTACGCCTGATGCTGACGGTGCTGCTCGACCGGGAACCACTCTATATTGGCAGAAAACCTTCGGCCAGCACCGCCGTCGGTTCACACCGCCTTCACAAACAGGAACAGCAGCAGATCATCAATCAGGCCTTCGAAAACTGACAGGAAAGGCAAATTCCGATGGATATAAAAGTACCAGAGATTGGGGAATCGATCCTCGAAGTCGTCCTTGGGCAGTGGAACAAAGAAAACGGATCCAGCGTCAAGCAGGATGAGTTGCTGCTGGAACTCGAGACGGACAAAGTCAATCTGGACATATTAGCCGAGACCAGCGGGGTCCTGGAGATCCTCGTCGAGGGGGGCGAGACTGTTGAGGTTGGCACAGTGATTGGACGGCTCAAAGAAGGCGCGGTCGCAACTCCCGAGGAGCAAGAGGAAGATTCGAAAGATTCGAAAGATTCGAAAGACTCGGAAGACTCGGAAGACTCGGAAGACTCGGAAGACTCGGAAGACTCGGAAGACTCGGAAGCCGCAGCGAATATTCCCGTAAATCCGGCAGTGAAAAAGCTGGCGAAAGAGAGAAATATCGACCTGTCGACAGTTCAAGGGAGCGGTCGAGACGGACGAATTCTGGTTGATGACCTCCCCGCAGAGGCACCGAAAAAAACTGAAGCTAAAGTCTCTGCACCTGCATCCACGTCAGCGACCAGCTCTGCGGGGAATGCTGATGACAAGAGGAGCAAGCGGGTCCCGATGACCCCGATCCGCAAACGGATCGCCGAGAAACTGCTGTCGGTTCGCCAGCAGACTGCCATGCTCACAACCTTTAATGAAATCGATATGCTGCGACTGATGCAATTGCGTAAAAATCATCAGGAAGCCTTTCAGCGCAAGCATGACGTCAAACTTGGCTTCATGTCCTTTTTTGTCAAGGCCTGCGTCGAATCGTTAAAGGACTACCCAGAGGTTAATGCCCGGATCGATGGGGGCGACATCGTCTACCAGAATTTTTACGATATCGGTATTGCAGTTGGTGGCAAAAAAGGCCTGGTGGTGCCGATTATCCGCGATGCAGATCGACTTCATTTCGATGAGATCGAAAAAGTGATCCGCGACTTTGCTGAACGCGCTGCGAACAACAAGCTTGGTCTGGAAGAAATACAGGGTGGGACCTTCACCATCAGTAACGGTGGCGTCTACGGATCGGTCCTTTCCACCCCTCTGCTCAATCCTCCCCAGTGTGGCATCCTGGGAATGCATGCAATTCAGGAGAGGCCGGTAGTCATTAACGGAGAAATCGTGATCCGACCAATCATGAACGTTGCCCTCAGCTATGACCATCAGCTCATTGATGGCAGTCAGGCGGTCGGCTTTCTCAAGCAGATCAAAACCTATATTGAAGATCCTGAAGAGATGCTACTGGAATTATGAGAAGCAGGACAAAGGAACAAGGTTAAAGGGTAGATTCCTTTTTCCTTTATCCTTTCGCCTTTATCCTGACAAGGAGATTTTTTCATGCCCGAAACATTTGATCTTATCGTCATCGGCGCCGGTCCCGGCGGCTATGTTGCCGCTATTCGCGCTGCTCAACTCGGTTTTAATGTTGCCGTTGTCGAGCAGCGGGAAACGCTTGGCGGCGTTTGCCTTAATGAAGGCTGTATCCCCAGCAAGGCGCTGCTCGAATCAAGCGAACGTTACGAGCAGGTCTGCCACGGGTTGAGTGATCACGGCATTGTCGCCGAGACAGTACACCTCGATCTGAAGCGCATGATGGAGCGGAAACAGGGAATCATAGACAAGCTGACCGGCGGAATCGCAGGCCTGTTCAAGAAGAACGGAATCAGCCATTTTCAGGGAACGGGAACGCTGCTGCAACCGAACGATGAAACTCAGCGTGTTCAAATATCCCAATCAGATGAGGATTCCGAAATCATGGCGAAAAATGTGCTGCTGGCAACCGGCAGTCGCGCTGCGGAGCTTCCTCACATCCCCTTCGATGCTGATCTGATCTTCAGCGCCCGCGAAGCTCTCAGCCTGCCGGAAGTCCCCAGGCATCTGCTGGTGATCGGTGGTGGCGTTATCGGGCTGGAACTCGGATCGGTCTGGCGTAGACTCGGTGCGAAAGTGACCGTCGTGGAAATGTTGCCACAAGTTGTCCCCCAGACCGACAAACAGATGGCACAACTGCTCCAGCGAACACTTAAAAAGCAGGGGATCGAGATCCTGCTCAACACCCGCATCGATAGCGTTGAAAAGACTGACGGAGGACTACAAGCCACGCTGACCGGGAAAGATGGTGAGCAGGTCGTAAACTGTGACCGGATTCTGGTCGCGACCGGTCGTCGTTCCAACAGTGAGAATCTTGGCCTAGAGAATGTCGGCCTGACCGCCAACGATTCCGGTCAGCTGGAGGTTGATGAAAACTACCGGACTGCCGCAGCTGGCATCTACGCTATCGGCGACCTGATTGATGGACCGATGCTGGCCCACAAGGCGAGTGAAGAGGGGGTCGTTTTTGCTGAACGGATGGCCGGGCAACAGTCCCGTGTCGACTACGGAGTCATCCCCGCCGTCACCTACACCTCGCCGGAAGTCGCCTCGGTCGGTCGCAGTGAAGAGGGCCTCAAACGGGACGATATCGATTTTAAGGCCGGGAAGTTTTACTTTTCCGCCAGCGGGCGAGCGCTCTGTCATGGCGACAGCGAGGGATTCGTCAAGGTCCTCGCCGCGCCTGAGACCGGCCGCATTCTGGGGGTACATATCATCGGTCCCCACGCCTCTGAGCTGATCGCCGAAGCGACCGCAGTTCTCTCCTTCGGTGGCAGTGTCCACGACCTGGCCCTCACCTGCCATGCACACCCGACGCTGGCAGAGGCATTAAAAGAAGCTGCGCTGGCAGTCAACAAAGAAGCGATTCACGCCTGAAAAATCGTGCGGGCACCCCTTGACAATTTTCCTGCGTCGTTCGACAATTTCCTCATTAAAGTTTTTGGGCAGCCGGATCAACCGGCTGCCCGGTTAACGTCCTGACATAAGGTTATTACATTGAAGCCGTTTAAAAAATTTCTGCTCGTACTGTTGCTGATCGGTCTCGTTGCCGGTGGAATCTTCTATTTCCGCGACACGGAAGCGCCGATCGTCAACCTCACTCCCGAAGTTGGCCCGATCGCGGCCAAGACCCCCCTGAAACTGACCCTGAATGATGAAATGACCGGCTTGAAGGAACTGACGGTCACCGTTGTTCAGGAGGGGCGGCGCGTCACTCTCGACAGTCAATCCTTTGCCCCGGATACGAACAACTACCAGGTGGAATTGAGTCTTGAGGGTAAAAAGCTCAAAGACGGGCCGCTTCAAATCGAGGTCGCGACCGTTGATCAATCGATTTACCACCTCGGCAAAGGGAATCACGGGCTGCAAACTTTTGAACTGACCTATGACACTCGCGCACCGATCATATCTGTTCTCAGCAAGGCCCATAACTTTAACAAGGGAGGAAGCGGCTTGGTCCTCTATCAGCTCTCTGAAGAGGTCAACAGGCATGGTGTCGTCGTCGGTGATCGTTTTTTCCCTGGCTATCAGCAGGAGTCGGGAGTGTTTGCCAGTCTGCTCGCCTTCCCGTTTGATCTGAAAGACTCCAATTTTGTGCCCCGGATAATCGCCGTTGATTTGGCGGGTAACGAGCGGCAAGCCGGAATCTATTATCACACCAGGAACAAAACTTTCCGTAAACGAAAGATCAATCTGAGCGATAACTTCCTGCAGCAGAAAATCCCTGAATTTGAGACGCTGGTCCCTGAAGTGGTCGAGCCGATCGATATCTTCCTTTACGTCAACGGCGAAGTCCGCAAACAGAATCGGGAAAAAATGGTTGAGCTGAGCCGGAAGACATCCCCGACTCCGCTCTGGGACGGCCCTTTCCTGCGTCAACCCAATGCATCAACGGTCTCCCTGTTTGCTGATTACCGTGATTACTTCTACAAAGGAAAAAAAATCGACAGTGCCGTCCATCTTGGTTACGATCTCGCCTCTGTTGCCCGCGCCGAGATTCCGGCAGCAAACACCGGAGAGGTTGTATTCGCTGATTATCTCGGCATCTACGGTCAGTGTGTGGTTATCGACCACGGACTCGGATTACAGAGCCTCTACGCCCACATGAGTCAGCTTGATGTTCAAGCGGGAGACCAGGTGGTCAAAGGTCAGATTCTTGGAAGAAGTGGTGCTACAGGAATGGCTGGTGGCGATCACCTGCATTTCGGAACCTTTATCGCCGGCCTGCCTGTTCAACCGAAAGAATGGTGGGACAGCCACTGGCTGGAAGACAATATAAAGAACAAACTTGAGACACTCCAGCAAAATTAATTTGCTGAGGGATTGACAGACCGCCCGGACTGCTCTAAAAGGGTTCATTTCATTTATATTTCATTCAAGCCAAAGAAAGGTATGACCTGATGAAAAAGTCCCTTCTGCTGCTCCTGGCCCTGGCGCTGATTCTACCCCACGCTGCTCTTGCCGAAAAACAGGTCAAGGCTGGCTTTATTTACGTCGGCCCGGTTGGCGATGCCGGTTGGACCTTTGCACACGACCAGGGCCGCAAAGAAATGGAAAAACTTCCTTTTGTTGAGCCATCAACCTATATCGAATCGGTTCCCGAGGGGGCCGAGTCAGCCCGTGTCATCACCGGCCTGGTGCGCAAGGGTGCCAACCTGGTTTTCACCACCAGTTTCGGTTATATGGACGCGACACTGGAGGTTGCCAAACGTTACAAAGATGTTGTCTTCATGCACTGCTCCGGCTTCAAAAGTGCCGAGAACGTCGGCAACTATTTCGGCCGCATGTATGAGCCTCGTTATCTCTCCGGTATTATCGCCGGCAAGATGACCGAAGCCAATATTATCGGATATGTTGCTGCATTCCCGATTCCTGAAGTCATCCGTGGTATCAATGCTTTTACCCTGGGCGTTCGAAGCGTTAATCCCAAGGCAGAAGTCAAAGTCGTCTGGACCCAGACCTGGTTTGATCCGGGCGTCGAGGGTGATGCAGCTGACAGCCTGCTCGATGTTGGTGCCGACGTGCTGGCTATGCACCAGGATGCACCGGCCACCCTGCAAGCTGCCGAAGCACGTGGCGCCTACGTCGTCGGGTACAACTCTGACATGCGCAAGTTTGCACCAAACGCCTTCCTTACCGCACCGGTCTGGAACTGGGGTACCCTCTACACCGAAATCGCAACCCAGGTTGCCAATGGAACATGGAAATCCGAATCGATCTGGTCTGGCATGAAGGATGGTCTGGTCGAGCTGGCTCCATTGAGCAAAAAAATTCCTGCTGATGTGCAGAAACTGGTTGCCGAGAAAACCGCTGAAATCAAGGCCGGAAAACTGCATCCCTTCGCCGGACCGATCAAAAACCAACAGGGCAAAGAGACCGTTGCCGCTGGAGCGGTCCACAGCGACGGAGAACTGCTCGGGATGAACTATTTTGTTGAAGGTGTTCAGGGGACAATTCCAAAATAGATTTTTTGTAATCAATCGACAGAATAATTAATCGATAGCTTTCAGGAAAAAGGAGAAAGGCCAAAGGACAAAATAACCTTCAGCCTTTCTCCTTTAACCTTTATCCTGAGCTTTATGTCTGACCTACTCCAGATCGAAAATATCCGTAAAACATTCCCCGGCGTCATTGCCCTCGATGATGTCTCCTTTACTGTCACCAGCGGCGAAATCCATACTCTTCTTGGTGAAAATGGTGCGGGGAAAAGTACGCTGATGAACGTCCTCACCGGGCTTTATCATCCAGACTCCGGCGAAATTCGCGTTAACGGGCAGAAGGTCAACTTTACCAGCCCGCGCGTTTCCCTGGCCTATGGCATCGGCATGGTCCATCAGCACTTCATGCTGGTGCCAGCCCATTCCGTATTTGAAAATATCCTGTTAGCTTTGGACAATGTGCCCAATCTCTTCAACCGCAGACAATACAAAGCTGAAATCCAGTTATTGATCGATAAGTTCGGCCTGGACCTTGATCTTGAAGCTCCGGTCTGGACACTCTCTATTGGTGCCCAGCAATGGATTGAACTGATCAAACTGCTGATGCGGGATTGCCGACTGCTGATTCTGGACGAACCGACAGCCGTCCTTACCCCACAGGAAGCAGACCGCCTGTTTGGCGTATTGCAGCAACTCAAGGAACAAGGCAAGAGCATTATCTTCATCTCCCACAAAATGCGTGAAGTGATGCAGATTTCTGACCGGGTGACAATCCTCAAAAAGGGGCACAGTGTCGCCAGTCTGGAACGAGGCAATTTCGATGAGAGCAAACTGGCGTCGCTGATGATCGGCGATGACCAGACCCTTGAATGGCAAAAAAATCTGCAGATGTCTGAAGAAATCGTCCTTGATATCCAGCAACTGTCGGTCCGCAATGATCGCGGCCTCGCCGATCTGGATAACTTTGATCTTAAACTGAAAAAAGGCGAGATTCTCGGCATTGCCGGTGTCGCAGGTAATGGGCAGAAGGCCCTTGCGGAAGTTTTAACCGGCCTTAAAACCGCCACTCATGGCCGCATCATGGCCAGGGGAGAGGACATTACCAGCAGCAATGCGAAAAACTCCTACATTGCAGGCATCGCCCATATCCCGGAAGACCGCAAAACAATCGGAATCGCTCCAGACATGAGCGTTGACGAAAACCTGATCATGAAAAGCTTCAAGAACAATGCTTTTTCCCGCTGGATTTTTCAGGATAAAAAAGCGATCCGCCGCAACGCCAGCGAAAAAATCGCACAGTTTGCCATCAAAACCGGGCCGGACGGTTCTCCGGTCCGTTATCTGTCCGGTGGAAACATCCAGAAAGTGATCATCGCCCGCGAACTTTCGGAGAAACCGGCAGTACTGGTGGCTCTCTATCCGACGCGAGGACTTGATATCGGCAGCGCGGAGTATGTTCACAAAGTGATCGCCGACGGAGCTGACCGAGGCATGAGTACGATTCTGATTGCCGAGGATCTGGACGAACTGCTCAAGATGAGCGACCGGATCGCGGTCATGTTCCGTGGTAAACTGGTTGGCTACGTCGACCCGCGCAAAGCCACCCGCGAAGAGATTGGCCTGATGATGAGCGGTGAGCAGCAGGGAGGTGCGGCATGAAACTGATCACCGAGCGCCGAGAGATCTCCTCTCCGCTGATCCGCTTCGCCGCCCCGATCATTTCCATCGCCATCGCTCTGTTCATAGCTGGCTTTCTGTTGCTGGCCAACGGCGTCAGCCCGCTGGAAGCCTATCGGGAGATCCTGGTTGAATCACTCGGTTCCATGTATGGACTTTCGGAGACCCTGGTCAAAACCACCCCACTGATCTTTGCCGGCCTGGGTGTCAGCCTGGCCTTCCGCATGCAGATCTGGAACATCGGTGCCGAAGGACAGATCTACATCGGTGCCATGGCAGCCAGCGGAGTCGCCCTGTTCTCCGGAATCGGCAACCACTGGCTGATGATGATCGCCATGTTCGGCGCTGCGTTTCTTTGCGGCGGTCTCTGGGCTGGGGTTGCCGGTTTCCTACGCGCCCGCTGGTCGGTCAATGAAGTCATCGTCACCCTGCTGATGAACTATATCGCCATCCTCTGGGTTGACTATCTGGTCTATGGCCCCTGGAAAGACCCACAGGGCTTTAATTTTCCACTGACTGCTCAATTCACAGATGCAGCCCGTCTGTCTGAATACTTCGACACCCGTTTGCACAGCGGTTTTTTCCTGGCGATCTTTTGCGCCCTGCTCCTCTACCTGTTCATGGAACGGACCATCTGGGGTTACGAAATCAAGGTCATCGGCAGCAACCCGAAAGCGGCCCAATATGCCGGCATGCGCACCGGACTGGCGATCTTCTTTGTCCTGTTTTTAAGTGGCGCTATCGCTGGCATCGCCGGGTTCAGCGAAGTCGCCGGTCTTCAACATCGGTTACAACATGGCATCTCTCCCGGCTACGGATATACAGCCATCATCATTGCCTGGCTGGCCAAGCGAAGTGCGATTGGTGTGGTCATCGTCTCATTTCTGATGGGTATTCTGCTGGTCGGCGGCGACAGCCTGCAGCTCCTCTGGCAACTGCCGGTTGCCTTCGTCTATGCTTTTCAGGGACTGATCCTGTTCTTCCTGCTGGCCTCCGATTTCTTTATTCTGAACCGGTTCAAACTGGTCAGGAGTGAACGCCATGCTTGAAATTCTGCTTGACGCAACAGTCAGGGCCGGAACCCCTATTCTGTTCGCCACCCTGGGCGCGATCATCAATGAGCGCGCCGGAATCATCAATCTGGGAATCGAAGGCCTGATGTTGATCGGTGCCCTGGCCGGTTTTGCCGGAACGTACGTGAGCGGCTCGCTACTGATCGGTGTTCTTGCCGCCTTTGTCATGGGCTTTCTGGCCGGAGCGATCCACGCATTTATCACTGTCCAGCTCCGCGGCAATCAAATTGTCAGCGGTCTGGCCCTGACCATGTTCGGCATCGGCATGTCTGCCCTGTTTGGCAAAGAGATGGTAGGGCTGACCATCGAAGGATTCGAACGCGTCGCCATCCCCGGACTCTCAATGCTGCCAGTCATCGGCAAGTCGTTCTTCAATCAGGACCTGCTGATCTATTTCAGCTTTGTGCTGGTCGCGCTGATCTGGCTGTTCTTCTACCGCACTCGTTGGGGACTGGCGGTACGCACCCTGGGTGAAAATCCGGCGGCAGCCGACACCTGCGGAGTCCCGGTTAACCGGTATCGCTTCCTCGCGGTCACCATCGGTTCCGGGATCGTCGGCATTGGCGGTGCTTACCTCAGCCTGGCATCCACCCCGATGTGGATTGAAAACATGACCGCCGGACGGGGCTGGATTGCAGTCGCTCTCGTCATCTTCGCTGGCTGGTCCAGCCCTCGGGCATTACTGGGTGCTTATCTGTTCGGTGGCATCACCGCCATGCAGCTCCGCTTTCAGGCAATGGGCACCACCATCTCAGCTCACATTCTGCAGATGCTTCCCTACACCTTCACCATACTGGTTCTTGTCATCTCAACCATTCGACTTGCCAAAGGTGCATCCCAGCAACCGGAAAGTCTCGGCCAACCCTATGATCGCGAGGATCGTAAATGACTGCTGCCGCCCAAATTCTTCTCGATCGCATCAAATCAGATGGGTCCATCGACGGTCAGGTGATTAAGGTCGACAAGTTTCTCAACCATATGGTTGACCCAAAGCTGATGCGCGTGCTCGCCAAGGAAATTGCCGGACGCTTTGCCGATAAAATGATCGATAAAATTCTCACCGCTGAAACCAGTGGCATCATGTTGGCCCAGGCAGTGGCAGAAGAGCTTGATGTTTCCTTCATCTACGCCAAAAAGAAAAAACCGCTGACCATGACCGAGTATTATGCAGCGGCCAGCTATTCTTTCACTAAGCAAGAGTCGACCACCCTCTATGTTTCCAGGGAAGTCCTCTCTGCAGGGGATCGGCTCTTGTTTATCGATGATTTTTATGCCAAGGGTTCGACCCTCAAGGCGATTGATGAGATTGTTGCGCAGTCGCAAACGGTTCTGGTTGGCAGTGCAGTGATTATAAACAAGGGTGAGAGACAGGATGTGGAGTCGATTCTGACGTTGGCTGATTTGCAGTAAGTCGTTTTTTCATTTTTCTTAGTTCACTCCATTATAGATATAACAACAATACCCCAAACGATTCCTCGAAGTGGTCAGTAGTGCGACCAGAACGGCCGAGGCAGGTTTGCTAAATTTGGCTTGTTTTTTCAGAATCAGAACCATGCTGAACAGTGCGGTGCTAACGTTTATCGGGGAAAAGAAAGTGACGATGAGTTTAAACGGCAGCATGGTGCCGATTAGACTGGCCGCTAACAATACCCAGGGGATATCGAGAGACTTCGACTGTTAAGCAGCCGGGGTGACTTTGCTGAGTAGTCGGGCTATTTTGGTTCGGGGATTCACCGTCTAGTGATATATCTTTCTTCTACTCCTTGTTTCCGGGCAACTCCAAGATCGAGAAAAAGGAGTAGAATTATTTCCACAGCTTCAGCCAACCGCAGCCGCAATCCCCCTCAATTCATTCAACGGCTTCGCTCGTTTGTGCTGAACAATATCATCATTGATCTTTAGAATCACTCCCCTGATCAGATCACTAGTGTTTTCAATGTGAGTTAACTCTTTCAACATGTTGACCTCATCAACCACATGCCGCCCTTTCAAGGAAATCCTTTTCTCTGCTCTCCCCTTTGCCAAAGCACTCGACAAGTATCCAGGCAGTTGCTTGGCTGACATCTGCTGACTGGCCAGGGCATGGACATAGTACTTGATGATATAGGGGACGAAATCAGTCCCGCAGCCAACCTCACCACTGGCGAGATTGAGGATATCAACCATATGCGCCGGAACCCGGCTTTCGAGCGGTTTGCGCTGTTTTTCCAAAGCACGCTTAACTGCTGGTGTCGATTGCTGGGGCAACACACAAACCTGATCACATTGTTCACAAACACCGGCTAACACCTGCTTTACCATACCGCTGCCGTCACTGAATGGGACATCCCGCAATTGATAAGTCACCGTAACAAATGCCTGACACTTGTCACAGGCTGCTTTTTCCTGATCACCCACTTTGAGAATATTCATCGCGACCACCTTATCTAATGCACACTGATGAAGACCGTGTTCGGTTCCACGAAATACCACTTGATGTACCAGTCGATCCCGCCATATCGAACATTGATGATATGCACCGGAAGTTTTCGATCAAAATGGTGTGGACTACTTTCGTAATCACCACCCCGAGCGCGACCGATAATTGCCGCAACCTGTTCCGGCGTGACGACACCAGTTGCCAACAAGTTTTTGATGTCGATGTCGCCGCGCTGTTCATGTCGAACACGACCATGCATCAAACAATCGATCACTTGTGCCTTGACCTCCTTGAAGCCCATCATCGCCTCGCCACACAATTGTACGCCACACCTCGTACACTGTCAACCTGGCCGATAAAAAGCCACATTCCAGGACAGGACCAAAATGTGGCTATCAATCTTCTTTCAAAGCAGATTCCTGGCATCGTTCCCCCTCTCTTTACTCCCATTTCAAACGACTAAAAGCTGGAACGCTACCCGGACTAAACTTTTGTCCATTCCCAAACTGGGATACGATAGATCCCATGATGGTTATCAATCAAGTTTTTTTCTGGTGGGTAATTCGGGACTGAAGTCTTGTCAGCATCAATCCGTAGAATACGGAATGGTAAATGTGACCTTCGTTCCCTCATCTTTGATGCTATCGACACGGATGCTCCCGCCATGTGCTTCGACGATCTGTCTGACGATGCTCATCCCCAGGCCCAGGCCTTCCACTGAGGTGTCGGAAGCATCGGCCCGATAAAACTTATCGAAGATTTTCTCGACCTGGTCAGGGGTCATTCCCTTTCCCTGATCTGTGACCATGATCTCCCAACCAGTCGAAGCTGCTTCTCCAGTTACAGAAATCTGACTTCCCACTGGAGAATATTTCACAGCGTTACTCAACAGGTTGTCAAGCACCTGATTGATGCGATGACGGTCTATCAGCGCCTCTGCGGAACCATCTGCTTCCGGCAAATCAAGCCTGAAGGTATTTTCTGAGCGATTCTGTAACCGGTGTGTATCAATGACGCTGGTCAGCAGAGCATTCAGTTCACATCTTTGTAAATCGAGGGTGATCGGGCGGCCACTTTCAATATGACTGAAGTCCAGGAGATCATCGATGCGCCGATTCAAAGATTCGCCTTTGTCGTAAACATTGGATAGAAATTCTTTTTTCTGCTCTTCCGTAAAGCCTCCGAATTGTTCGGGCTTCAGCAGGAACTCGGTGAATCCCATCATCGAACTCAATGGTGTACGCAATTCGTGAGCAGCCATTGAGATGAATTCGTTCTTCATCTGGTCCATTTCAATCAGAGCCCGCTCAGCAGCCTTGATACTGGTGACGTCTCGCAAAACCGTCAGTACGCATTGCTCATTATTCAATTTCAGCAGTCGGGCTGAAATCAACCCGCTCATGATCCTTCCGTCATGAATATTGAACTCAGCATCTAGGTTATCAACCTGTCCATCGGTTTTCATGCGCTTACGGAAAACGTCTCTCATGGCTGGCACGACCCAGAGATTCAGCTCCCTGGAGTTCCGACCAACAACCGCTGCCTTGCTGATCCCCATGATTTTTTCAAATGACTCGTTGACATCGACAATCGCCCCGCTATCAAGGCGAGTGAGGAGGACGGGATCAGGGCTTGTTTCGAAGGCCAGCCGAAACCGCTCCTCACTTTCCCTCAGGGATATTTCAATCTGTTTGCGTTCTTCTATTTCGTGAGAGAGTGCCTGGTTGGCAATTCGCAAACTCCTGGTCCGATCCTCGACAGTGGCTTCCAGTGACCTTCTCTCTTCATCCAAGGCAACCGACATACTGGTGAACGCGGCAGAGAGGTCTGCAAACTCTTTAGACGCCGAGACCTGAATGCTATCACCCACCAGATGGCTATGTTCAGCTATTTGAGTCGCCTTATCCCTGAGTAACTGAACAGGAGCAATGACAGTTTTTCTGATCAAAAGCAACTGCAGGGAAAGTACGGTAAATATCAGCCCGGCTAAAAACAGGCTTAAATACCTGGAGACCTCTGCGACCTCGGCATAAGCTTTTTCAAGAGGAATTCGAAGCGAAATAACAGAGGCAAGTTGCTCGGGTTGTTTATTGAAGCTTCGCTCAGCTCCGTAGAGTTTCACCATGTCTTGCGGGGCTGCTTCCGGCGTTGAATGACAACGCATGCAAGCGTCCGAGAAATTTACATTACGCACCAACTGAACATAGAATGGTTCCCCGCCAATCTCCCTGATTCCCGACCACTTTTCCAGAGACGGATCTTTGACCAGTTCCAGATAAAATTCCTGTTCGTACTCATTGGCCTCATTATGTGGACTGCGCGCATTTATCGCAGCATTTTTGTAGTAGAAGTCCTTGAATTTACTGTTCTCACGAAAGTCTTCAATAATGATGCGGTTTGCATAGCTGACCGACATCCAGGTCGGGTCAAAATAATCAGGATCAAGCTCATCTTTATTCATCAATTGAGATATCCTGGGACGCAGTTCCTGGTTCCAGTAGTTATTAATAGAGAGGCGATCACGCAAGAACATTTCGGCACGGTCCTCGGCGACGGTCAGGGCATGTTTTTTCAATTCAGTATCGATAATCAGGACGATCCCCAGCGAAAGCAGAAGCCCGATGACCAAGGTCAACAATGTCAATTTATAGGTTAAACGCATGAAACATCCTTAAATCAACTTTAACTTGCGAAAAAAACATCGCACTATACGCATTATTTCCACCCTAATTCAAGAGGAATGAATCATTAAAACTGGAATGATTTCAATTCATTAGAAAAGAGAGAAAACAGAGCAAAAAACCTGCCAGATTGTCTTTCATCGGGAACTAAAAGACTTGTCAGGGAAGAATGGAGCAACTATAAATGAGTTCTTGATGTTCCTCCCTCGTGCCTGTTCTTTTCTTCATGCCAATGCTCAGTTGACCAGAGAAGACTTCATATATCGTGACGAAACAATCCCTGAATAGACAGATTTTCAACCTTGCTATTCCGACCATCATCGGCTTTCTGGGGATCATCCTTTTTGAAACTATCGATATCTTCTGGATTGGCAAACTGGGTCCCAACGCCGTTGCTGCGGTGGGCGGGTCGTCCTTTATCCTCTGGACTCTCTATTCATTGATGAATCTGACCAACACCGGCACTGCGACCTTGATTGCGCAGTTCTGCGGCGCTGGTGACCGGGACGCGCGACATCAGGTGTCGCGGGAAGCGTTCTGGTACGTGCTGCTTTTCTCATTCATCACTATTGCGATTCTGCATTTTTGCATTGCTGACCTGTTCCGACTGATGGGACTGGACCAAACGACCCAGCAATTGGCCCTTGAATACTTTCGAGTCTACCTTTATGGATTACCCATAGTCTACCTGTTCAACCTGCAAGGGCAGATTCTCAACGCTCATGGCTCGACACGGCTACGGTCCGTCATTCTGCTTTTCGCCTTAGGATTAAATATCGTCCTCGATCCACTGTTGATTTTTGGTCATTGGGGATTTCCCGAGATGGGTATCAGCGGAGCTTCACTTGCAACAATTATTAGCGAATTCATCGGTGTTCTGCTCAGTATTTATGCATTACGACGCAAGGATTACATTGGACGACTGCGTAGTTTCGGTCAAATCTCGGGGCAATATCTAAAACGCCTGATCGGCATTGGCTTCCCTTCGGCGACAACCAACATGACCTGGACCATCGTTTTCCCGCTGCTGACTGTCGTCATAACCGAATTCGGCATGTCACCACTGGCCGGACTGAATATCGGCAATCGCTGGGAAGGGTTCCCTTATTTTTTCAGTATCGGGTTCTCCGTGGCAATCAGTACACTGGTCGGAAACTGCGTTGGCCGTGGCGATCCGGAACTGGCAAAAAAGATTGTCCGCCGGGGAATCTCACTGATCACGCTTGCCCTGCTCCCATTTTCATTGCTCTTTATCCTGATACCTGAACAGTTGATTGGACTTCTCAACGATGACCCGCAAGTCATCCACCATGGCGCCGAGTATCTGCGCATCGTCGGCTACTTCGAACTGTTTCTCGGTTGGGAATTGGTTCTGGAAGGCGCTTACAACGGAATCGGCAGCACCAGGCCCTACATGTGGGTCCGGGTTCCCCTGACCCTCGCCCGGGTTCCCCTGTCCTGGTTAATGGCGATAACCTGGGGCATGGGAATCGAGGGAGTCTGGTGGGCAATCAGCTTGACAACCCTACTGAAAGGCGTGGTTCTGGTGGCGGTGTATCGATATCAGATCCGCAAGGGGAGCCTTTATCCGGCTCAACCCTGAGAGTCTCGACAAGCTTCTGCTTTCATTCGGCTTTTAGAACCAGCAAATCATTGCCCTTCGCGGCCATCCCCCTTATAGTATGGGTCTGCTGTGTCATTAAAATTGTTCCGTAGGAGAATGTTGCGATGTTTAAAAAGTTTGGTCTTCACGCCGTACTTATAATTTCCTGTGCGATCATTATTTTTTATCCCATGCTGAGCCAGAAACCGGACCCGGAAAAAGCCGAAAAAGCGACAGCAGCGGCCACCCGGTTTCTCAGCATGATCGATGCGGGCAAATATGAGATCAGCTGGCAAAAATCAGCAAAGCTGTTGAGCGAAAAAATCGAACAGAAGGATTGGGTTGAAAAACTTGCAAAGGTCAACTCAATCTACGGTCCGCTAGTTGAGCGAATACTGACAAAATCAACCTTCACAACCTCTGCAAAAGACAGCCCTGACGGCGAATATATCATCCTGCTGTATGATTCCAGTTTCAAAAACAAGGCCAGCGCCAACGAGACAATTATCGTGACCCTTGAGGAAGATAACGTCTGGCGGGTGGCAGGCTATCATATTAAGTGATTCTACCCTGTTGTGGGTTGAGAAGTGTCCCGTTCAGACAGTCGCGAAACTGATCCGGAGAGGGGGATGCCCGGAGAGATCCGGTTCGGCATCATGAATTCCACAGTGTGTTCCGGCATGGTTGTTCTCGACCGGATAACAACAAACAGGGAGGCATGTTCAGGTCTGTGGGTCGTCCCCCGCAACCAGTACCCATGCTTCAAAAAGCAAGAGCCTTCAGGCATAACAGGCTGAAGGCTCTTTCAGTAGGGAATTTCTATCGCAATGACACTGCTACCGGGTCTTCGCCAGCAGATCGGGAAAAGGCCAGCCGGCTTGCCCTTTTTCCAGAATAAATAATCGCTCGCCTGCGACCCCCTGTTCCAGCAGGTGATCATAGGCTCGCTTGGCTCCACCGCCACCCCGTGGACAGACAATGACGACGGGATCAGAGTTGGCTAACACCTGTGACAGGATACTGTTCAATTTGGTTTTGTCTGCATCAGACTTGACGGGGTAGGCATAGGTATCGATGGCGCCGACAATGTGATGACTGGAAAATTCTTCTTCGACCTGAATATCAACCAGGGCCATCGGTGCCTTGTCTGAAATTTTCTGCTTGATCTCGGCTGGAGAAAGATACTGATAAGAACCGGCCCAGACTGGAGCGCAAAGCAACAGAAAGAGCAGAACGATAAGACCGCTGGACATGGTGCGCATGATTTTTCCTCCACAGGGGATAAAGATTTTTCCCGGCAACTGGTTATAGAAATCTGTGGAGATAATTATTGAAAAACCCCATGAAAGCAAATCGGAAATTTTAATTATTCTTATAACAGCCATAGGCAGAACCTATCTCTTCCCTACAAAGGCGCACTATAGGTTGTGAAATAAAAATCAGAATCTCATGATTCTCTGTTGCTGTCCTAATTCATAGCAGCATGCCTTCTCCTGAAAGGCTGCGAAACAGAACAGGGTGGGATAAAAAGAAAAAGAGCCCGATCAAGGGCTCTTTAAAAGATGTCGAATCAGATTCAGATCATACCATCAGCTGTGCTCACGCGCCTTGAGGAACGTAACCCCTTCCCATTCCTCCATGGTATGCCCCAGCCGCCATTCACTGGCTGCCAGGTAGGTCAGGTGTCCTTCGCTATCGCGTGCCATGTGTGCCTGATTTTTCTGTTGAAATTCATCGAGCAATTTTTTGTTGCCACATTCAATCCAACGAGCGGTGGTATAGTTCACCCCCTCATAGACAGCGTTGACGCTGTACTCAGCCTTGAGCCGCTCCATGGTCACGTCGAACTGCAACACCCCGACGGCTCCGAGAATAAACTCCGCTCCGCTGAGCGGTTTGAAGACCTGAACGGCTCCCTCTTCGGCCAACTGAATCAGCCCTTTTTGCAGCTGCTTCGACTTGAGCGGATCCTTTAACCGGACCCGGCGAAAATGTTCGGGGGCAAAATTGGGGATACCGGTAAACTTGAGCGGTTCTTTCGGGGTGAAGGTATCGCCGATCTTGATCGTTCCATGGTTATGCAGACCGATAATATCGCCCGGGTAGGCCTCTTCGACATGGGCGCGATCCTGAGCCATAAAGATGGTCGCTTTAGAGAGGTTGACTTCTTTGCCGATGCGATGATGTTTGACCTTCATCCCCTTGGTGAACTTGCCGCTACAGATGCGCAAAAAAGCGATCCGGTCACGATGGGCCGGGTCCATATTTGCCTGAATCTTGAAGACAAAACCGGAAAAACTTTCTTCTGTTGGTTCGACAATCCGTTCGACAGTTTCTCGTGGCCCCGGAGCTGGTGCCAACTCAACAAAGGCATCGAGCATCTCCTGAACACCGAAATTATTAATCGCACTGCCAAAAAAAACCGGTGTCTGGCTGGCCTTGAGGTAATCGTCCATATTGAAGGGACTGGCCGCGCCCTCAAGAAGTTCGATATCTTCCCGCAGTTCGTCAGCCTGCCGACCAAGCAGTTCGTCCAGCTTGGGATCGTCCAGACTTTCAATCTTGACCGTTTCGGTACTTCGCACGTCGTCACCGGGCGTGAACAGGTTCAGTTCCTTCCGGTAGAGGTTATAAACCCCCTTGAAACGCTTCCCCATGCCGATCGGCCAGGAAAGCGGCGTACACTCTATCTGCAACTTCTCCTCAATGTCGGCCAGGACATCGAGCGGCTCCAGGCCTTCACGGTCGAGTTTGTTGATAAAGGTCAGCACCGGGGTATTCCGCATCCGGCAGACTTCCATCAGCTTCTCGGTCTGCGGCTCAACCCCTTTGGCGCTGTCGATGACCATCAGCGCACTGTCGACAGCGGTCAGAACCCGATAAGTGTCCTCGGAAAAGTCCTGGTGGCCGGGCGTATCGAGCAGGTTAATTTCGTAATCTCGGTAGTCGAATTTCATCACTGAGGAAGAGACCGAAATGCCCCGTTCTTTTTCAATGTTCATCCAGTCACTGGTGGCATGACGGCTCGATTTACGTGCCTTGACCGTTCCGGCCATCTGGATCGCCCCGCCGAACAGCAGCAGCTTTTCGGTCAGGGTGGTCTTCCCCGCGTCGGGGTGACTGATGATGCCAAAGGTTCGACGTTTTGCTATTTCTCTCTGCAGTTCCTTACTCACAACCTGTTTCCTTTTCTGCAACAACCCTGCTGTTTTTATCGTGATCAAAAGAGGTAATGTTCGTTCAGATGTTCAATCCCGCCAACGGTTATGCATCCAGAACCACTGAGTCACGTCCCGCCGTACGGCAGCTTCTATCCGGTCGGTCAGCAGTTGGGTGTTTTTTAAAACCATCTCTTGTCCGTCACCATCTTCGAGCATCATCATCGGTTCTGCTTCAAGCCGGTAACGATATCCCTGAAGCCGATAGGTGAAGATCGGCACGACAGGGATCTGATATTTCATGGCCATGTTGGTGATCGCCGTCGTCGTATAGGCTTTGCGGCCAAAAAAATCGACCTTAACCGACCCCGGAGGCGAAATATGCTGATCGAGTAGAATAGCGACGCTGCGTCCTTCCTGCAACGATTTAAGAATCCGACGCGCGCCCTTTTTACTGTCGAGAACACGGGCACCGTAGCTTTCACGCAGCCGGGTGATATATCTGTCTGACAGAGGGTTCTTCATCGGCTTGGCAACAACATCGAAAGGAAACCCTTGCTCAGGCTGAGTGTAGTTGCCAACTTCCCAGAACCCGACGTGGCCAGTGAGAACCAGAACGCCTCTTCCCAACGCTAACGCATCCCGCAGATGATCCATCCCCACCAGATCAAAATACCGCTGCAGATCGTCGCTTTTGGAGCGGAACAGATTAAGGCGCAGCATTTCTATAGCGCTGATTCCGGTATGCTCAAAAACCTGACGGACTTTTTCCCGCCGCTCATCCTCCGACACCTCAGGCAGAGCCAGACGCATATTTTCATCGGCCTGACGTCTTCGTTTGGGCTGTAACAGGCAAGCCAGACGCCCTAAATAACGCCCCGATTCAAGGCTCAGCCTGCGGGGGAGGAGACGCGCCCAGAAGGCCAATCCCAGCAGCGCTGCATATTCAATCCGAAATCTGATTATTCTGGTTAGTGTCAACGTTCTTATTCTCCACTTGTCGATCCGGCCGTAAAATGACCAGCCACACACTATAGCCCAATCTCCCCCCATGAGGAAAGCCCGTTCTCCTAGACGGAAGTCGACCTTTTCCCAATGCGATGAACGGTCAAATACAGGACCGGACGACTGACACGGAACGGCAGTCAAAAAGATCAACATCAGTATGGACGACTTGTGCTTGACCATCTCTGACGGCTGTCATATTCTTCCGTGTTGAATTTAACCAAAGGACCCTATCACAGGAGAAAAGTATGGCAGTTTTCGAGGCGAACCACCCCCTGGTCAAGCATAAACTTGGTCTGATGCGACAGAACGATATCAGCACCAAGGACTTTCGCGAGCTGGCATCGGAAGTCGCCCGTCTGCTTACCTATGAGGCAACCAAGGATTTTGAAACAGAACTGGAAACCATCGAAGGTTGGAATGGTCCGGTCACTGTAGATAGGATCAAGGGGAAAAAGATCACCGTCGTCCCGATCTTGCGGGCTGGCCTGGGTATGATGGATGGCGTACTTGACCTTATTCCCAGCGCTCGCGTCAGCGTGGTCGGACTCTATCGCAACGAGGAGACCCTGGAGCCGGTCACTTATTTTCAGAAGATGACCAGCAATATGGATGATCGTACGGCCTTGATCCTTGACCCGATGCTGGCAACCGGCGGCTCGCTGGTCGCCTGTATCGACATGCTCAAAGCGGCGGGCTGCAGCAGCATTCGTGGCCTGTTTCTGGTGGCGGTTCCTGAAGGGATAAGAAAAGTTGAGGAGAAACACCCCGACGTCGACATCTATGTCGCATCTATCGATGAAAAGCTCAATGAAAACGGCTATATCCTACCCGGTCTCGGCGATGCCGGCGACAAGATTTTTGGTACCAAGTAATTCATTTATTAACTCTTAACCAGAAAGCAGATTCCTCATGAGCCAGCTCTCCCCCACGGACTACAACTTCAGACTCAAGGACGGCCTGATTGGCGCCCAGATGCTTTTTGTCGCTTTTGGCGCGCTGGTTCTGGTCCCGTTGCTCACTGGCCTCAATGCCAATGTTGCCCTGTTTACTGCAGGCGCAGGCACATTACTGTTTCAGGTCATCACCAGAGGCCAGGTGCCGGTATTTCTGGCGTCAAGCTTCGCTTTTATCGCCCCGATTATTTACGGCGTCCAGCAGTGGGGAATCGCGGGAACCATGTGCGGCCTGGCAGCTGCCGGCGTTCTCTACATAGTCTTGAGTCTGATCATCCGCGTTTTCGGTTCGGGGATTCTACACCGGCTGCTCCCTCCGATTGTCACCGGACCGGTAATCATGGTTATCGGCCTGGTTCTGGCCCCGGTCGCCGTTCATATGGCTTCCGGTCGCACCGGCGATGGCTCGGCCTGGCTGGTCCCTGAGACAACGGCGTTTATCGTTGCCGGCATCGCCCTCACGGTCACCATTTTGACCTCGCTACTCGGCAAAGGAATGTTCAAACTGATCCCGATTCTGTGCGGTATTGCCGCAGGCTATGTCGCCTCTCTGATCCTTGATACCTCCGGTTTTTCCGCTTCAGTACAAGCATCCTTCAACCCTGGCGACCTGCAGAACTGGACCGCCCCGGCACTGGTCTCCATGCAGTCAGTCACTCAGGCTCCCTGGTTCGCCGTGCCATCCTTTACTTTTCCGACCTGGAACCTGGAAGCGGTTCTGTTTATCGTTCCAGTTGCCATCGCCCCGGCTATCGAACACTTTGGCGATGTTCTGGCAATCGGCAACATCACCGGGAAAGACTACGTTGAAAAACCGGGTATCCAGAACACCATGCTCGGCGATGGCGTCGCTACCAGTCTGGCGGCATTTCTGGGCGGCCCGCCCAACACGACTTACTCGGAAGTGTCCGGTGCCGTGGCCCTGACCCGCTCTTTCAACCCTGCGATCATGACCTGGGCCTCAATTGCTGCGATCCTGCTCGCCTTCGTCGGAAAACTGGGCGGGTTCCTGAACACCATCCCGGTTCCGGTGATGGGCGGAATTATGGTCCTGTTGTTCGGTGCGATCACCGTTATCGGTATCAGCACCATGGTCAAGGCTGGAACCGACCTGATGGAACCACGCAACCTGGCCATCGTTGCCATCATCCTGGTATTCGGCATCGGCGGCATGAATTTCGATCTTGCGGTCGTCAAACTCGGAGGGATCGGTCTGGCGGGAATCGTCGGAGTGCTCCTTAATCTGTTTTTGCCAAAAGGACGCAACAGTTAAGAGGGGACGCAAAACTACAAGCCGTTGGTAAAAAACTGTTGAGTCATCAGCCTGACAAAAAAACAGGCCCCACCTATCATGTGAGGCCTGTTTTTTTTGTCATTTATCCTGACACGAACGGAACCCATCTTTTACCTCGCAAGAGGTTAGATGACGCCAACGTATCAGGGGAGCCAAGACACTATTCTCCGTAGCATAAAGCCGTACTTACCACAGGACAGTATCATTAAACCAGCAGGAGCATGCCCCCCCAGGCGACCAACACTCCGCCAACGCCCCTTTCTATCCAGCGCTCGAACGGCACAAGTTTTTCGACCAGCACGAAGATGCCGATCAGCGCCACCCACAGCAGATTCATCACCCCGGTGATAAACAGCAGCCCCATCAGCGCCCAACAGCAACCCAGGCAGTACAAGCCATGGCGGAGCCCCATAACAAATGCCCCCGCATGTCCGTCACGCCATTCATTGAGTAAAAAATTCAAAGGAGATTGACAGTGTTTTAGGCAGCGATGTTTCAGATCGGTCCACTGGTAAACACCAGCTGTAATGAGGATGACAGCGCCGAGAATCGGGCTGGTGCTTTTGAGCAGGGTTGGTGACAACAGTGCAGTGGTATGCAGCTTCCATTGAATAGCAGTGGCGATGACGCTGAAAGCCGTCCAGATCACCAGGTAGCCGAACACGAACAGGCTGGTCGGCACATAGGGCTTCCTCTGGCTGATTCGCTTGCGGTAAGTCTGGCTGAAGACCATAATCATCGGTGTCGCAGAAGGTATCATCATGCCGACCATCATCACCGCCCACATGATGAAACAGAAAAACACCTCAGTGCCGGTCCAGCTCAACACCTGTGGCTCGGTCATGACCATATCGACCGCCATCTTGTCCATCATCCAGACCAGATAGAACAGGTAGAGCCAGGCCAACAGGCAAAGTCCAACAAGTCCGCCCAGAACGATGGTCCGATCTCGGACATATGTCTGGTTTCCGGCGTTCATCCACTATAATCAAAGGGAGAGTAGAAGCCATTCTTCCTGGATATCTCCCAGCGAAGACCATGATCGCTGTAGTTCATCTGCCTGGATTGCGCTACGACAATCGGATAGCCGGGAGCAATGCACAGCGGGTGCCCCGTGATTGCTGTTTCACCACCTCCTTGCCCGCTGATCGCTTCGATTTCGGCCTCGGCAATTCCCGGTATACTCAGACTGCGGTTCTTACCAACATCCTGATAAACGATCTCGACGCTCTTGACTCCGAGAAAATCTCCGACGTGAGAGGCCAACATCGCCGGATGCCCGCCAGCCTGTCCTGAAAAAATATTGGTCAGCGCTTCCTGTTGTTCTGAATCTCCTTTGCTGTCGACGTAGAGGGCAGCCTGCCACGGAACTTCGGCCATGTGCCCAGGTGAATGAACAGCCATGACTGCATTGAGCTCCCCAAGGTTAATGTCTTCGAAATGGCCGTTATTAATGTGCCAACCAACCAGCACGGTGCACTCGCCTGTGGTTGGGGCACTCAAGAAAACGCAGGGGCATCCTGTGTCACAGTTGCAGGTTTCGAAATAGGTTCCATCAATTTTCCATTTTGAGCCCATCTTGGATCTCCTTTCATCTTCTGCTACCTTCTCCAAGCTCAGCATGCATTGAAAGGTCGAAGGACCTGGAGAAGCTGTCAGAGAACAGACGTCACAGGACAGAACGATCTCTGTTTTTTGTGCCAACAAAAAAACCGAACTTCCCAGTGGATGTATAATCCTTTGGTAGCTCGGCTATCTTGTGTGGTTGTAGGGGAAAGATCCGCTGCTTTCCGTCCCTGTTTCTCAGCAGGTTTGGCTTTATCTTGGACTACCTGTCTAACTATACCACCCATTGATGACTATCAAGGTAAGCTATTCAGATTTTTATTCATTTGGCAGAATTTCGACCTCATTCAAGCTTGCCAGTACTCCTGTGTCCGCACATCACAGGCGGTCAGGCGGTATCCGTAGACCGCGCCGGTATCGAGCCGGATGCGGCCATTTTCGAACTGCGGCAGGCCATCCGCAGTTGGCGTGTGGCCGACAATGTGGGTCACACCATTCCTGCCTGGCGGGCAACGTCGGCTTTGCAGCAGGGTCGCCGGATCCTGATCCGGCAATGGAGTATCAGGGTCCGCTCCGGCATGGACGAAAAGAAAAATACCG
>Ga0102946_1000060_pt1 | contig 37838 bp, 32 predicted proteins | sample SalPon2A_A_D1_MG_FD_78209 | JGI IMG/M metagenome (GOLD analysis project Ga0102946, IMG submission 78209) | Soil microbial communities from South San Francisco under conditions of wetland restoration - Salt Pond MetaG R2A_A_D1_MG | ecosystem: Environmental > Terrestrial > Soil > Wetlands | place... | reverse complement strand
AGAAATAATCTTGCGCATGAACAGGGCGTGTTCATCCTGGCGACGCAAGCCTTCCATGATCAGGTTCTGGGTGCTCATAGAGAGGCGGACGATCTTCTCTTGATCGAGGGCCTTCGGTTGAAAAGAGAAGCCCCCCTCTTCAAAGGTGAACAGGTCGTAGACGATTCCCTCGACCTGAGTCCGCGCCGCCATCCAGAGGTCCTGTGCTGAAACTGAACCGCGCTCCACCAGAACCTTGCCGAGTGGCGCCCGTCCGGCAGCGATCTGTCGGGCGTGCTGCAGCGCGTCACGCTCCACCTTGCCGAGGGAAAACAGAATTTCTCCCAGATCCTCGTGGGCAAAAGTGCTGGTCGCAAACACGACCTCCCCCTTTAGGAAATAGAGAGCTTTTTCGCCCCCTTTCAGCTCAAAGCTGAGGACTCCGCTTTTGCGAAACATATTAAAAAATGAGAGCAGGTCGGGGAGAACAAGATCCCCAAGCAGTCCGGTCAACGAGACCGGATTCTCTTCATCGGCGCGTCCCAGCAACAGATGACGGGCTGAACGGGACAGGACTGCCAGCGAACCGGAACCCAACTGTCTGGACAACTCCGCCGGGAGTTTGATTTGACCTTGAGAATCGACTTTGAGTGGATCCATGCTAGACATCTACTTTAAAGTGGCACAATGAAGGCGATTGGATAACCTCAACTCAGGAGTTCGCCAGGGCATCGGCGACCTTCTGCTGCAACGCTGCCGCCATCTGGTCGATGGCAACCGCCGACTTCTCTCCGCTGGCCCGCTCCTTGAGCTCAAGGAGGCCCTCTTTGATGCCTCGTGCTCCAACTGTGACCTGCAGAGGGATGCCGATCAGATCAGCGTCCTTGAATTTAGCTCCGGGACGCTCGTCGCGGTCATCCAGCAAAACCTCAACCCCGGCAGTCTGCAACTCCTGGTACAACCGCTCAGACACTTCGCGAACCGCCTCATCCTTGGGATTAAGCATGGTGACCAGAACCTGGAACGGAGCGATCGGCATCGGCCAGATCATTCCATCGGCATCATGGTTCTGCTCAATCGACGAAGCGACCGTACGGCCAATACCAATCCCGTAACAGCCCATAATAATGTCGTTCGATTTGCCATCCGTATCAAGAAAGGTTGCCTTCATCGCTTCGGAGTACTTCGTTCCAAGTTTGAAAATATGACCGACTTCAATGCCCCGCGTATTCGAATATTGCCCACCGCAATGAGGACACTCATCCCCTTCGGCGGCATTGCGCAGATCAGCAAATTGCCTGACCTCGAAATCCCGCTCGAGGTTGGCACCTTCCAGGTGGATATCCTTTTCATTACCACCAATGCCAAGATTACGCAGATATTTGACTGCGTTGTCGGCATAGATCGGCACCTTCAATCCAATAGGACCGGAAAAGCCGACCGGGCCTCCGGTCGCGGCAACGATCTGCTCCGGGGTCGCCAACTCCAGCACTGACGCGCCAAGCAGATTCTTGATTTTGGCTTCGTTTAATTCATGATCGCCACGGATCAGCACCGCGATCGGTTCTTCGTCAGCCATCACCAGCATAGTCTTGACAATCTGACTCGATTCAAGGCCAAGCATCACCGAGACGTCAGCCACAGTATGGGCGCCCTTGGTCACCACCCGCTCGATCTCGTTCATCGGGTCCTGCGACATTTTACCGCGATCAACCACTACAGCCTTTTCGATATTGGCCGAGTACTCGCAGGACTTGCAGCTGATCACCATATCCTCACCCGTGTCGGCCAGAACCATAAACTCATGGCTGAACGATCCGCCAATGGCACCGGAGTCTGCTTCGACCATCCGGTATTCCAGCCCGCAACGCTCAAAGATCCGGCAGTAGGCCTCACGCATCTTCTGATAGCTGGTGTTGGCATCCTCCTCGGTCGTGTCGAAGGAATAGGCGTCCTTCATGATGAATTCCCGGCCACGCATCAGGCCGAAACGAGGGCGAACCTCATCGCGGAACTTGGTCTGAATCTGATAGAGATTGACCGGCAGTTGCCGATACGATTTCACATGACTGCGTACAATGTCGGTGATCACCTCTTCATGGGTAGGTCCCATGCAGAAATCACGCTGATGACGGTCCTTGAAACGGAGCAACTCCTTGCCGTAATAATCCCAGCGGCCCGATTCCTGCCACAGCTCGGCAGGGTTCGCCACGGGCATCAACAGCTCGATAGCGCCGGCACGGTTCATCTCTTCACGAACGATCTGCTCTACCTTGCGGATAGACCGCAGACCAAAAGGAAGATAACTGTAAACCCCGGCGGCGACCTTGCGGATCATGCCCGCGCGCATCATCAGCTGGTGGCTGACGACTTCGGCGTCGGCTGGATTTTCCTTGAGGGTCGGCAAAAAATATTGACTGTAACGCATGGATTTTAATTCCTGTGTCTGACGTAATTATAACCGATGCCGGAAGAGGTCCTGGCACCACGGAAAACTGCAGATTATACGCGTTTCCTGCCTAAAAGCAAGCTACTGAAGGAGAGAAGGGGGGCATTCGATGCAGAACACCGCTCGTCACACCAGTTAAATTTCTCAGTTCGATTCTACTGCTGTCTATTCGACAAGAGTATTAGAACTCAGGTTAAAACGGAAAATCTCAAAAGAGTCTCCGACCTGAAGTAAATTGAGAGTAATCAGCGCCTCCCCATTTTCGTATTTTGTCTCAGTGTCGTAAACGATAACAGTCTGTGTCCCGTTATCGGTTTTCTCTTGCGAATGAACTTTCTGAAACTCGGGGATACCCATGCTCTGGAGTGTCCCCAGCTTGGAAAACACGGCCAGAATCTGGACAAACTTCTGATCAGGGATCTCTGCCAGAACCTCGGCTGCCATCAGCGGCTTGACGATCTCGGGATCCCACGTTGAGAACTCCGGGATAACCTGCTGAATGAATGGCACCGCAAGTTCATCATAGCCAGTTGCCTGATACTTTTCATAGAGTTGAGAACCGACAATAACAGCGACAATCGAGACAAGCCAAACAGCGACCAGGATAAAATACTTTTTCACATTCGTGCCTTTTCGTTAGCCCTCACAGAGAGCAGCACCCGTGAAGGGCACCAATTTATAAACAGATTGAATTACTCAGGATAGTCCAACTGCCTCACCATCTTCCACGCTTCTTCAACCAGCGCGTCGGCCAGTTCAGCCTGCGGCACCTTGCGCACGATCTCTCCCTTACTGAACAGCAACCCCTGCCCTTTCCCCCCGGCGATCCCCAGATCAGCCTCGCGGGCCTCTCCGGGGCCGTTGACCGCGCAGCCCATAACGGCGATGGTCAAAGCGCGCGGCAGATCGTGCAGCCGCCGCTCAACTTCTTCGGCGACAGATATCAATTCTACCTCGCAACGGCCACAGGTCGGGCAGCTGACAAAGACCGGCCCGCGCTCACGCAGCCCCAGACTTTTGAGAATTTCCCAACCGACCTTGACCTCTTGCACCGGATCACCAGTCAGCGAAACGCGCAAAGTATCGCCCAGGCCGTCATAGAGCAGAGTCCCCAGGCCAACCGCACTTTTGATCGTTCCGGCCCAGGTTGTCCCTGCCTCGGTAATGCCGATATGCAGCGGATAATCGATTTGCTTTGCCAGCAGACGGTAAGCATCTACCGTTCGGTGGACATCGGACGCCTTAAGGCTGACCTTGATCTCGGAATAATTGAGTTCTTCAAGAATACGGATATGGCCCAGAGCGCTCTCAGCCATCGCCTCGGCAGTAGGGTGACCATATCTACCCAACAACTCCTTCTCCAGCGATCCGCCATTGACGCCGATACGGATCGGCACGGCCCGCTCGCGACACGCCTGTACCACCTCTTCCACCTTCCACCGTGCGCCGATATTGCCGGGGTTGAGCCGCAGCCCATCTACCCCCTGCTGCAGAGCAGTCAACGCCAGCCGATAATCAAAATGGATATCAGCAATCAGCGGAATACTCATCCCCTGCCTGATCGCGCCCAAGGCCTCTGCGGCCTGCTGATCAGGGACGGCCACCCGAACGATTTCACAGCCGATCTGCTGTAATTGATCGATCTGCGCCAGGGTTGCAGCGACATCGCGGGTGTCGGTGTTGCACATCGACTGGACACTGACCGGCGCCTCGCCGCCGATGGCGATATCTCCAAGTTTAATCTGGCGAGTTTTATGACGCATATCCACTTCTTTCCGAGTTTTTTCCAGCAGGCTATTTGCTCAAACCACCCATGATCCCGCGAACTGCTGCGGGGATATCTGCCGGCAGCAACACCAGCTTGGAGTTGTCGGACTCTGCGAGGGTTCTCATCGCCTCAATGTAGCGTTCACCAAGCAGGTACATCACCGGAAGTTCATTATCCTGAATCGATTCGGTGACCTTCTGGATCGCCTGTTGACTTGCTGTAGCAAGAACCACCTTGGCCTGAGCGTCCCGTCGGGAAGCTTCCAACCGTCCGTCCGCCTCCAGAATCGCAGCCGACTTTTCACCTTCGGCGCGGGTGACCGTCGCCCGACGACCCCGCTCGGCAGCGGCCTGCTCTTCCATCGCCTTCTGCATGGTCGGCGACGGATTGATATCCTGAATTTCAACCGTCTTCATGGTGATTCCCCAGTCGGCGATATCATCGGAAATTGCCGACTTGAGTTTGGCCTTGATCTGATCGCGCGAAGAGAGGGCATCGTCCAGGTCCATCTCGCCGATGATGGAGCGCAACGAAGTCTGGACCAGGGTCTGAATGGCAAAGGCGTAGTTCTCCACCCCGTAGACCGCCTTTTCCGGGATAACAATATTCAGGTAGGCAACCGCGTTAGCAATAATGACCGCATTGTCGCGGGTGATGACCTCCTGGGCGGGGATATCGAGGACGATGTCCTTGGTGGTCACCTTGTGTGAGACCGTATCGATATAGGGGATGACAATATTCAGCCCCGGTGGCAGGGTTTTGTGAAACTTGCCGAGCCTCTGCACCACATATTTGCTCCCTTGTGGCACAATGCGCACGCCGAGCGAGATCGTAACAATAACCAGGACAACAAAAATCGAAACAACCACCAGACCTGCCATAAGAACACTCCACCTGCAAGTAAGTTTGAGCTAATCAGCTTAGCGCTTTTCAACCATCAAGGTATTTCCTGAGACATCCTTGATGAAAACCCGATCTCCGACTTCCGTCTCCTCAGTACAGATAAATTCCCACTCATCGGTTCCAAGCAGCGGCGTTGTAAAACGAACAATCCCCCGTCTTCCCTCATGCGGAACCCTGATGACCTGTCCGCTCTCCCCCGCTACAGCCTCTTTGGCGATTCCGGCCTTGGTCCGATCGATCATCAACGGCCTGATGAACATGAACCAGAGAAGCGTGAAAAGGCAGGAAGCGATCGCCCAGAAGAACATCTGCCAACTGAGCGCAAGTTCAGGAAAAATCCAGAGCAGACCACCGGTCAACGCAGCACCGAGCCCGAACCAGAAGATCGTGAAGCTCGGGACAAAGATCTCCCCCAGAACAAGCAGTAAACCAAAGGCGATCCAGTGCCAGTAGACAATGTGAACATCCATGATTCATTACCTCGTGATCGTCACAATGATAGGTGTCAGTGGTCTTAACAAGGTTCACGATACGCTTTCAGAGCTGCAATAGTGAAAATAAATTCCCATTCTTACAGAGATTCTCCGATAAAACCAGAGAACAAATTGCAATAAAGAGACAATACCGTCAAGCTGACGTTTGACAGGCTGCCATCACTGAGAGTAATCTGCTTTCCCCACAGAGACCAGACGTCAGTCCCTTATTAAAAAGAAACGAATGAAGATAGTGAAGAAACAGCAAAAAGCGAAGCAGCTGCCCCGCGAAACCCTGAAGCTGACCATTGACTCCCTTGATAACGAAGGGATCGGACTGGCTCGTCATCAGGGGAAGACCGCCCTTGTCCAGGGAGCATTCCCGAAAGAGACGGTGCTGGTTGAGGTAGAACACATCGGCCGGACCCACATTTATACCAGGTTGCTCAAGGTGCTGCGAAATTCTCCACAGCGAACCACCCATATTCCCTGCAAGCAAGAACTGGACTGTCTGGGCTGCCCGTTGATCGGGATGAAGTATCAGGCACAGCTCGATTTCAAACAGCAGAGAGTCACCGATGCGCTGATTTCTCAGAAATTAAGCGGTGCAGAACTGGTCTTGCCGACACTCGCCTCTGCCCCCCCTGTCAACTATCGCGCCAGCGCCAAGCTGGTCTTTGGCCGCAAACGGGACAAGGTCACCATCGGCCTCTATAAGCGTGGTTCTCACGACATAATCGGCTGCCCCGACTGCCCGATCCATCACCCACTGATCAATAAGATCGTCGCCGTGGTCCAGGACGAAGTGCAGCGACAGGGGATTTCGGTCTACAGCTCCAAACATAAGAACGGCATGTTGCGCTATTTGCTGATCAGGGTCAGTCCACTAAACGATAGAGCCATGGTCACCTTCGTCAGTAACTTTCGCGACCTGCAACAACTGCCGAAACTGGCCAAGTGGCTGACGCGCAAAGTTCCAGAGGTCGTCGCCGTCCATCAGAACGTCAACAGCTCAGGTGGCAATGTCATCCTTGGCCAGGAGACCTTGAAGCTGCTTGGTGCACCAGATCTGATCGACCGGGCTGGCGACATCCGTCTGCGGATCGCGCCCGGTGCTTTCTATCAGGTCAACTCCCTGCAAGCGGCCCGCGTCTACGCTCTGGTCCGTGAATGGGCACAGCTCAAGAAAAACCAGACGGCGATCGACCTTTACTGCGGTATCGGCGGTATCGCCCTGCATCTGGCCAAAGACGCCAAGCAGGTTTTCGGGATTGAGGTCGTTCCGGAAGCGGTGCGCAACGCTGCGGATAATGCCAGTCTCAACAATCTGAACAATTGCCGATTCAGCGCAGGAGATGCCGCAGAAGAACTACGCGGCCTTGCCGAAAAGCTCCCGAACCTGGCGGTCGCGGTGGTTAACCCGCCCCGCAAGGGATGCGATGCCGAGGTCCTTGAAACGCTGGCCAATCTGAGTCCGCAGCGCCTGATCTATGTCTCTTGCGATCCGGACAGTCTGGCCCGCGATCTGGCCCTGCTCACCCAAAGAGGTTATCAGATAGAACAGGTTCAGCCGATCGACATGTTCCCCCAGACCGCTCACGTCGAGACCGTAGTTCTTTTGACCCGTACAGATAAATCCTGAGTCCGCAATCAGGCCCCTTTTTGCTGGAAAGTAAAAGAGCTGATTTGCTATAGTGCCCCGGAAAAATGCACCCGAGGAGATAAGTGCAAGATGAAAACTCTAGATTGCCGAGACTTTACATGTCCTCACCCGGTTGTTGAAGCGCGAAAACAGCTTATTGCGGAGCCAGAACAACCCCTGCAGGTTCTGGTTGGAGATGAAGTCGCACGCGAGAATGTCACCCGCATGGCTGCCAGCATGGGATTTAACACCAAAGAAGTGGCTGTCGAAGGGGGGTTCTCTTTGACGCTGGAACCAGGTGGTGAAACTGCGTCAAATAGCAACAATGCTACAATCCAGGGGAAGACAATTGTTTATATCGGCAGCAACCAGATGGGCCAGGGGAGCGAAGAACTTGGCCTGGTGCTGATGAAAAACTATCTGTTCACCCTGGCCGAACTGACAGAGCAACCTGACCAGATTTTTCTGGTCAACAGCGGCGTTAAGTTAACCTGCCAGGGATCTGATGTTCTGGAAGCCCTCAACACCCTGGCATGTGGTGGTGTCGACATCGCCTCTTGCGGACTTTGTCTCGACTACTTTGAGATAAAAGAAGACTTGCGGATCGGTCGCATTACCAATATGCTGGAAATTGCCGAAGCACAGCAGCAAGCGGGACGTGTCATCAAGCCCTGAACGTAGTTAAATAGGGAGGTAGTTAGTAGCCTGGTGGCGCTCACGGTCTTCAAAACCGATGTGGGGAGCATCCCTTCCCAGGTGGGTTCGATTCCCATCTACCTCCGCCACTACCGCATAAGCTCCTGATTTTCAGGGGCTTTTTGCTTTCTAGAAAAACTCTTGTCCCGACTCTGAAAGAGTAACTGTGCCGGTCGGGAGGTTCTTATGGTCTTAAACACGCAGAAGTTTCAACTCAAGCGCATATATGCTGATCTGGCCTTGAAGAACCGGACCTCGAAAAACATCATAGATTTCATTGAATAAAAAGCCTTAAGTCCGCCTGACAAGTGTGAAACTGTCACTCGTCTGGTTACTGGCACTGCTCAACTGTACAACGCAGTTGCCGCTGCATTGACCGGAATCGGGTGGCCGATTACTGAAACCCCTGCTATTCAGGACCGGAACGCTGTAACTATCGATGCGGTCAATGGCGTCATCGACAGGCATCCATGCTGGGGCTTCAGGATATTTGCGCAAGCGACATCGCTGTAACCAAATGCGGGTTTTTCGCTTTTACTACAAGCGGTCTCGTCAATGGGTGAATGCCTATCGAAAAAGGTACAATTTGCGCTAATGCACATTACCGCAAAGAGCAGGTTATGCTACATAGGCAATGAACCTTGAACAATTTTATCAAGAACACAGATTTGTCGGTCTTGTTTATCTCTGGCAGACTATGATACTCTAACTCGATTTTTTAGCAGCACCCAGCCGCCACGCAGCGGCACAACATTTACACTGGAGGATGAATCCGTGAAAAGAACTCTGATTTTCTTCGCTCTCGCCCTGACACTCATGTTTGTAACAGCCTGCACTCAGGAAGAGCCTGCCAAACCCGCCGCCCAGCCTGCTGCGGCACCAGCTAGCCAAGCTGCAGCTCCGGCTGCTGACAGTACCCCTATTTCCGGCAAAGTTGCTGAAACGATGGATGCCGCCGGTTACACCTATGTCCTGATCGATGACGGCAGCAAGCAGGTCTGGGTTGCCGGACCGGCGACTCCGGTTGCAGTTGGCGACGAAGTGATGACGGGCGGAGGTGGCATGCCGATGGCCAACTATCACAGCAAGACCCTGGATCGCGATTTCGACGTTGTCTACTTTGTCAGCTCAATCCTCAATGCCAGCGCCCCTGGATCCCTGGGCGGAGCTCCTGCCCAGCCGGTCATGCCCAAAGCGACACCACCTGCTGACGTTGACCTCAGCGGCATCACAGTTGCTGAAGGTGGCAAAACAGTCGGTGACGTCTTCACCCAAAAAGCTGATCTGTCGGGCAAGGAAATTGTCCTGCGCGGCAAAGTGGTCAAGTACAGCCCGGGGATCATGGGCAAAAACTGGCTGCACATTCAGGATGGTACCGGTGACGCAACTGCCGCGACCAACGACCTGACCGTAACAACTGCAGTCGAAGCTGAAGTTGGCGACACTGTGCTGGTCACAGGTCCGCTCACACTAGACAAGGATTTCGGTTACGGTTACAAATACGACGTCATTGTTGAAGATGCTCAAGTGGTTGTTGAGTAACCCCGCTTCGCATTTTTGAAGGATAAAAAGCCTCCGGTGACTGCCGGAGGCTTTTTTGCGTCGAACCTGTCGAATTCTCAGCGCATTCAATTAGCTGAGATCATCAATGCTTCTGATTTCTTTCTTCCTTAACCAGCCTGAAAGCCTCACTAGTGTACTGAAAAAAATATCTAACAACCTATCTGCCCTCCTCCAGAACCCTAAGAACTCCCCTCTCTTAACAGCCTGAAAATCTCGTCCGCAACCTTCGCAGGCAACCCCGGCATCTGCCTTAATTCTTCCTGCGTGGCCGCTCGAACCTTTGCCAAACTGCCGAAATATCTGAGCAAGGCCTTGCGTCTGCCGGGACCGACGCCGGGGATATCTTCCAGGGAGGATCTCAGAGTGGCTTTCTTCCGTAGCTTCCGGTGGTAGGTAATAGCAAACCGGTGTGCTTCATCACGGAGCCTCTCCAGCAGGAAGAGAGCTGCCGAACCACCGCGCAGGAGAACCGGATTTTTGCGCCCGGGGATAAAGAAACGTTCTTCGCTCCGCTCTACGGCGTGCCCTCGCACGTTGGCGACAACCCTGCTTTTGGCGATCCCGACACAGCCGATCCTCTGCTGTAAGGCGAACTCTCTCAGGACCTCACTCACTACTGCAAGCTGTCCCTTACCACCATCGATGAGAATCATGTCTGGCAGCAGATTTTCTTCTACTCCCCTTTGCAGGCGTCTTCGCAACACCTCTCCAAGAGAGGCGTAGTCATCAGCCCCCTCTACAGTGCAGATCCGAAATCTGCGGTATTCGGTCTTTGCCGGCTCCCCATCAACCAGCACAGCCATGCTCCCGACACTCTGCTGTCCCTGAATATTGGAGATATCGAAACATTCGATCCGTCTGGGAGGCGAAGCAAGATGAAATTTCTGCTGTAGTTCATCAAGAAGTTGACGACGTGCATCACGCTGGCTGCCGCGCTGGCGAAACGATTCCGTGGCGTTCTTCTCCGCCAGCTTGCAGAGTCTGAGTTTTTCTCCCCGCTGCGGATTAAGCAGGTGGACTTTTTTACCACGAAGCTCACTCAACCATTCGCCAAGCAGGTCACTGTCATCGAGTGGTAGAGGCAGAAGAATCTGGTCCGGGATCAAAACTTCACGGTGATAGAATTCGCGCAAAAAGGCAGAGAGCAGTTCTTCAAGATCGAGCCGCCATTCCAGGACATAAGTGCGCCTGCCGATCAGTTTCCCCTGACGCACGAAAAGCAGGGCCAGTTCGACTTCTCCTCCGTCGCGATGCACCCCGACAACATCCTGGTCGCCGCCGCCCAGATCTGCCACCTTCTGATGTTCGACGCTCTTTTCAATCGACTTGATCTGATCCCTCAAACGAGCAGCTTCCTCAAAGCGAAGCGCTGCCGAAGCTTGTGCCATCCGCTCCCGCAGAAGACTGGTAACCTCATCTTCCCGGCCAGAAAGGAGTGCCACCACGCCATCAACCAGTTGCCGGTAATCTTTGGCACTGATCAGTCCGTGGCAGGGAGCACTGCACTGGCCGATCTGATGAAACAGGCAGGGCCTCCCCCGCTTGCGACAGCGTTGCATCGGCGCATGCCGTAGTGGGAAAATCCTGTAGATTTCTTTCAGGGTTTCCCGAATCGCTCCAGCGGAGGAATAAGGGCCAAAGTAGAAGGCTCCGTCCCGCTTCACCTGACGAACCACTTGCAGTGCGGGAAACTCTTCTCGCAGATCGATGCGAACTGAAACATAGGTTTTGTCGTCACGCAGATCAATGTTGTAACGCGGTCGGTACTGCTTGATCAGGGTATTTTCAAGCAGCAGCGCTTCTTTTTCAGTATCAGTGACAATCGTCTCAATCCGCTCGACCTTTTTCATCAGCAGCGGGATTTGCGCGCGGCCATCCCCTCCCTCGGAGAAATAACTCCGCAGGCGACTCCTAAGGTTCTTGGCTTTGCCAACATAGAGCACAGAATCTTCCACGCCGTGCATAAGATAGACGCCTGGCGCGGTCGGGTATTTTTTCAGATCGATGTCGAGCATAGAAGCAGGATAAAGGAAAATCATTCAGGACGGAAGGTTTTCAGAAAATGTCTTCATCTGACCAAAAATCGACCCCGTTTTCTACTGGTGATTCCTTATCAGATCGGTATAATAAAATTTTTCGACATGCTCCCCCCTGCTGGAAGGTTTGTTCATGAATCCGTTCTGGAGCAATATTTTTCGTTCGTCGGGTTACGAGGACAGTCTCGCTTATTTTCTCGGCACCATCCCTATCTTTGATGCTCTGAAAAAGAAGGATCTCAGGCTCCTTGAGAGCATGGTTCACGTCCGCAACTATCAGCCGGATGAAACAGTTTTTCACGAGGGGGATATCGGGTCGGGGATGTACTGCATCCGCTCCGGGCAGGTATTGATCTACCTTCTCGATGAGAACGGACGCGAAATCGAACAGGCGCTACTCGGTCCGGGGGACTTTTTCGGCGAAGTTGCACTGACCGCACAAAAACCGCGCATTGCCACAGCTCGCACCTTGGAAACGACTGTGCTGATCGGCCTGTTCCGGGCCGACATTCTCGAGGCCGTAAATAAATATCCGGCGACAACTTCTAAAATATTGCTGGGCCTGACCCGCTGCATCAGTGACCGATTGCAGTACGCGTCACTGAAACTTCAGCACCAGGGCAAAAGCTCTTATCACACCGAAAAGGATCAATAGCATGCCTGACCACAGCGGTTTCAGTCGTGCCCAGCTCCTGTTGCTCTACCTGGTCCTGACCACATCGATAGCATCCGGAATCGCTATCTTCTCGTCAGCAACGACCATTACGGACATGCTGAAAACAGCCACGAGTGGACTGTTTCTTCCAATCCTGCTGTCGCTGATCGTGACATTTCTTCTCGATCCCGCGGTTCAGTTTCTGGAGCGAGAAAGAATCAGCAGAACAACCAGCATCTTCATCATCTACTTTCTCCTCCTCTGCGGCTGCGCGTTTCTACTGATACTGATCGGACCTCCGGACTGGAAAGGGATGTTTTTTGCCCTGAAAGCCGATTTTCCTCGCTACCTTTCACGCGCCAATGAGTATCTCAACAACCTGCTTGTCGGTCTGGAGGGCCATTTCCCCTTTATTGCAAACTACAACATTCCAGAAAAGATCAGCACTTCAGCACAGCAGTTTTTAGGACTGATCCTGAAAGAAACTCCGAAATCCGCCATGCGTATTGGCAGCCTGTTCCTGCTGGTTCCACTCTTCTCATTCTTCTTTTTAAGGGACAGCAAACGAATCGCGCGAAACCTGATTGCCCTGACTCCAAACCGCTACTTTGAGATGGTGCTCGATCTTTACGATCATGTCAGCTGGCAACTGGCCCACTTTATTCGGGGCCGCATCCTGGAAGCACTGATCATCGGCACTGTCGTCTATCTGGGACTGTCTTTAACTGACATTCGTTACGCACCGATTCTGGCGATTATTGCCGGAATCACCAACCTGCTCCCCTATGTCGGCCCCCTGATCGGTATGGTTCCCGGCATCATTATTGCCCTGGTCGATCTTGGCGTCGGGGGGCAGTTCTGGTGGATCGTCTGTGTCTACCTGCTGATTGCACAGATCATCCTCGACAACTTCATCCTGATCCCGATTCTGATCTCACGCGTTTCCAATCTGCATCCCCTGTGGGTTATTCTGGCGATTGTTATGGGCGGCAAACTGTACGGCGTGATCGGCATGATTATCGGGGTACCGATCGCCAGCAGTATCAAAATTGCCATACTCGAAATCCGCCAGTACCGCCGCACCTTTTACCGAAGCCAGCGGGCTATAATCCCCAGGAGCGACTGAGAGTTCCAGAACAACAGATTAAAACGGCTTCGAGAAAATGCTGCCCCCCCACCCTGGATCAACAAATAAAAGAAGGACGGGGTTGCTCAACCCACTATATCTCAAGCGAATTCCTTCCTGAAATAACATCTTAAACCACTGTTTCAAATAGCTATAAAAAGATCTGGAGATGTGTTAGATTCTGCATACTGTATACCAGATGAACCATATTTTCCCATTTGCGGCATTATGAACCATTACTTTTTAAAATGGATAAGCAACCTCAAGATTCGCTGGAAAATGATGGTGGTGGTGCTGCCGCTGGTCGTCGTTCCGATCTTTCTGCTAGGCGGACTGATCGGCTATGTCGCAACGGAGCAATCGTATCAGGGTCTGACAGCAGCCAGTAAAACAGATCTGGACCATATGGCCGACTTCACCCTCGACCTGCTTGATGGTCACTACCGGCAATACGAAGTCTATCGGGAAGACAAAAAGAAGTTGGTGCGCGAAGAGATGGCCGCGTTAGTGAATCTGGCCTATCAACTCGTCGAAGAGGAACAACGTCAACAACAAGCGGGCCTGTATGATTTACGTGCGGCACAACAGGCTGCCAGCAGGGCACTTAAAAGTGTCAATATCGGAGGAAGTGGCTATCTTTATGCCATGGACAACCAGGGACTACTGACTGCTCATCTGGCTCGTGAAGGAGAGAACATAGCCAATGAACAGGACGAAGAGGGTCATTTTTTCATCCACGATATGCTCAGCAAGGCAATTATCTCCGATCCGCAAGAGGTTCTTTTCAGCGTCTACCCCTGGAGCAACAAAATCCTCGGTGACAACAGGCCCAGGCAAAAGATCGTTGCTTACCGCTACTTTCCGGAATGGAACTGGATCATAGCTGCCGGAGGCTATCTGGATGAAACCTATGAGGATTTCTCGTTTGAGCAGTCCTCTTTCGCAGCCCTGAAAGAGCAGATTAAAAGCAAAAAGGTTGGCCAGACAGGTTACATCTACAGTATGAACAGCTCAGGCCTTCTGACAATCCATCCGAATGCGGAAGGGAGAAATATCCTTGATTCGCGCGACTCCGATGGTCGTGCCTTTATCGCAGAAATGTGTGAGAAGAAAAACGGCTGGATTCGTTACCCGTGGAGGAACGAAGGCGAACGCAAAGCGCGCATGAAGATTGTCCGTTATCGCTACTTTGAACCCTGGGACTGGATTGTTGCCATCGGAAGTTATGAAGATGAATTTTACGGCCCGGCCAACCGGATCAAGTGGCGTATTATCTCTCAAGTTCTGATTCTCCCCCTGGTCATCGGCCTGCTTGCTGCGATTATGGTCTATCTGGCCTCCAAGGTTTTGACCGATCCGATCCATAGAATGATAGCGGTTATCCGGCGGGTCAAGCAGGGCAAACTTGACGAACAGATGCCGGTCGACAGCCAGGATGAACTGGGAGAACTGGCCACCACCTTCAACCGTATGACCCGGATGTTACGCCGCAACAAAGAGATGGAGGAGGCATTGGCTCAACAGGGTAAGATGGCTTCGCTTGGCGTTCTCTCCTCCGGGGTCGCTCATGAGATCAACAACCCCCTGGGTGTCATTCTCGGCTACGCCGGCTATCTGGAAAAAAAGATTGCCGAGGACGATCCCAATTTTCGCTTTATTCATGAAATCAAACGGGAGAGCAAACGTTGCAAGAAAATCGTTCAGGACCTGTTAAGTTATGCCCGCACCCCGAAACCGGTGCTGGAAAACATTGACCTCAATCGCTTGCTGGGGCAGATCATCGACTTTGCCACCAACCACACCGATCTCCACGGCGTACGGATTGTTCGCAATCTGGACTATGAGCTGCCGATGATTCCGGCCGATGGAGATCAACTGCGACAAGTGGCAATTAACCTGATCCTCAATGCCGGAGCTGCCATGCCGGATGGGGGAAATATTGATGTCAACACCTCTCTCGATGAGGGAAAGTGGGCAAGAATCGAGTTCTGTGACACCGGTGGTGGTATCAGTGATGAGAATCTTGAGAAAATTTTTGAGCCGTTTTTTACCACTCGAGCACGGGGAACAGGGCTGGGACTGGCGATTACCAAGCAGATTATCGATCAACATCAGGGCGATATCTTTATCGATTCGGTTGTTGGGCAAGGGACCACGGTTATTGTCCGCTTGCCACTGGAACGTGAAGAATATTAAAAGAGGAAACCCATGGCCGCAAAAAAGATTTTGATTATCGATAATGAAGAAGGCCTGTGCCACATGATGGAAGCGGTCCTGATGGATGACGGTCATGCGGTGCGCTCCTTTACCGATCCGCTGGCCGCAGTAGAGGCTTTTCGTCCCGACACCTGGGACCTGGTAATCAGTGATATCAAAATGCCTGGCATTGATGGTCTGGAAGTTCTGCAGCGAATCAAGGACATCGAAGCAAAAGTTCCGGTGATCATGATCACTGCCTTTGCCACTGTTGAAATGTCGATTCAGGCCCTTCGTCACGGTGCCTACGACATGCTGACCAAACCCTTTGAACCGGATGAACTGTTATTCAGAGTCCGCAACGCCCTCGACCACAATCAACTCCTCAGTGAAAATAAAATCCTGCGCCAGGAGCTGGCCAGTAAGTTCAACTTCGACAATATCATCGGCGCTTCCAGCAGCCTGCAGAAATTATTAGGGAAAGTGGAGAAGGTTGCTGTTCGAGACACCTCGGTTCTGATTACCGGTGAATCCGGAACCGGAAAAGAGTTGATCGCGCAGGCGATACATTACAACTCACCTCGCAGTGAAGGCCGCTTCATTGCTATCAATTGCGGCGCTATCCCTGAATCTGTTCTGGAGAGTGAGCTGTTCGGACACAAAAAAGGGGCATTTACTGGCGCGACAACAGATCGTGAAGGACTGTTGAAAGCCGCCGATGGCGGCACTCTGTTTCTGGATGAAATCGGCAATCTCCCTCTCTACGTCCAGAAGACCCTGCTCCGCTTTCTGCAAGAACGTGAATTTATGCGCGTCGGCGAAACCGACCCGACCCAGGTGGATGTTCGCCTGATCTCGGCAACCAACTCCGATCTGGCAGAGGAAGTCGAGAAGGGAACCTTTCGCGAAGACTTCTACTACCGACTCAACGTCATTAATCTGCACATGCCGCCTCTGCGCGAACGACGCGCTGACATTTCTCTGCTGGCTGCTCATTTCATTGCAGACCAGAATAAAGAGTTTTCAACCAACGTCAAAGGGCTCAGCTCCGAGGCTCTGCAAGCCGTCAGCGAGTACTCCTGGCCGGGAAATATCCGTCAGCTGAAAAATGTCATAGAAGCCTGCATGACCATAGAAACAGAAGACCGAATCAGCATTGAAACACTGTCTCAATTTATTGAAATTAAAGGGACCGGCCCAACTGAAGCAGACTACAACGATGCGCTGGCCCGCTTTGAAGTCGATTACCTGCAACAGCTGATTCGGAATGCCGGTGGCAACATAGAAGAGGCTGCGCAGAAAGCCGGAATGAATATGGCCACCATCTACCGGAAGATGAAAAAACACGGGTTAAAGAAGGAAGATGTCATCTGAGCTGTCCTGCATTTGCAAAAAGGCAGAGTTCCTTTTTGCAGAATTGCAACCCTTGAATCACCACCGGTCGACCCGCCCATAAACAGCTGTTATAAAACAGCTTTCGCCACCAAACCAATGACCGCCCAGTTGCCAGAAACGTTCATTCAACATGAGTCTTTGCACGATTGCAAAACCAGAGAGAAACCACTATCCCCAGAACAGCCGGAATATCTCTATAACTACCTGAAAATAAAGCACAATAGAAACTGGTAACAATTTCGGCACAGGGCTTGTATAGTATTCTGATTAAGTAGCACCTCTCTCGGGGGAAGGCAGGCTCGTTCCTGTCTTGTCCCCCATTTTTTACTTCCTGGAGGCTTCAATGAAACAGATCCTCCCTGCAAATCGGTCTCTCTCCTGCGCTCTTCCGCCACTCGGCTTGCTGGCCTTTGCCTTTTCAATCATGCTCTACCCACTGGTCCGCGCCGGCATGCTCCCGATATCCCCGTCACTGCTCGGCTTGATCCTGATTCTCGCGGGAGCCACACAAGTCAGCGCCGGACTCAAGGCGCGACAACAAGGCAATCATGGCGGCTCGGGAACCTTCATCCCCCTGGGCCTCTTCTGGCTGTCGCTGTTGGGGGTTTATATTTTCCCGGCACTTGGCCTGGGTGTCCAGCCTTCTGCCGTCGCCATGACCTCCTATCTGACCATGTGGGGGATATTCGCCGCTATTCTCTATCTGGGAAGTTTTCGTCAAAGCAAAGTGATACAGCTCCTGTTCGGGGCGATGATGATCTGTCTGCTTTCCCTTGGGCTGGCAGAGCTCCGTGGTAATACGGCATTTTTATATGCTGCTGCCGTTGCTGGACCTGTCAGCGGGCTGGCTGCCCTCTATTCAGGATTAGCTCAAGTCCTTAACGCCAGGATGCAGCGCACCATCATGCCACTGGGAAGCTGGCAAACGAACCTGGACAGAGACTATGACAAACAAGTCTCCTCTTGACAGTCGCGGCTCAAACAGGCTTCAATATCTCTATCCTGTTTTCGAATCAGGTAAGGGAGGCAGATGTGAATGCTAACTTAGGCAACCAGATGACCCTGCTTGGCCTCGCCGCCATGGTCTTCTACGCCACATTGCTGGCAACCGGCACCGTCGGTACTGACGTCATGCCGCAGTTTATTGCATCCGCTCTGGTCTTCCTCTCATCGGGCCGACTAATGCGTAAACCGGCCCGGCAAAAAACGGAAGATGAAGAATCGCAGCAGGAAAAGAAGCCGATCGACTGGGACAAACTGACTCCGATGCTCAATTGGGGCATGTCGATGCTGATTATCGGTGCCATGGCGATCTGGATTATGAAACCGGCAGATGTCACATTTGTTGATGCCCTGCTATCATTGATCCCTCAAGAAAAAACCTACACCTGGGTCGGCGGGCTTGCTCCCTGATAACCCCTGATACTGCAACTAAAAAGCCCGCTATTGAATGATAGCGGGCTTTTTAGTTGCAATATTGACCTGCCCCTTACCCTCTCCTTCGATACGAACCTGCCAGTCAGATCGCGTTAATCGATCAATAGGTTATCTCCTTCGGCATCAGAACACATTAAAGCCGATCGGCTGAATTCGCTCTCCAAAGACGTCGCGTACAGCAGTATAGCAACCATGGGGCTTTCGAGAGGCAATCGGAACTGCGCAACAATCGGGCGGTTATTTTACAAGGCATAACAAAGCTTCACCGCTCGGGGGTACTTCTGTCATCAACTTAATGTAGCAATGAACCTTATATGAGCTGGTGTGCGATAACTGCGAGACTTTTGACGGTCATAGGTGCTGTTCATCTTCAATCCAGTTTATAGACAGACCTTCTGCATGTGACTATCTGGTGCTGCAAACATTACGGTACCACTTAACTTCGTTCCATCAAGACTGTCCTCTTACCCAAAAAAAAGCCCCGGTCCATCGGGACCGGGGCCTTGTCATTATTACCGGCAAAGAACTACTTGTTGCTGGATTCCTGCAGAACCATTTCCTCTTCGTCGAATGCTGCCACAGGCTCGCGCAGTTCGACACGGACCGGGGACTTCTTCTGACGCAGTGAAAGGGACATCATCGCACCGACAATCAGCAGCGCGCAAGCAACACCGAAGGAGGTCTCCATACCACCGAACTTGAGCTTGAGAGCGGCCGAAAGCTTGACCAGCACGAAGGCACCCACTCCCCAGGCAGAGAACAGAATCCCGTAATTCATTCCATAGTTTTTAGAACCCCAGTAATCCTTGGCGAAAGAGGGGAATAAGGACAGGTTGGTTCCATAGTTGAAGCCAATAAAGGTGGCGAGCAGCGTAACAACCACAGCACCGGAGTCAGACTTGGCCACCAGCGGGATACAGGCGAACATCAGGGCTGCCTGGAACAGCAACATAATGGTCAGGGTGGCCGCGCGACCGATCTTGTCGGACAGGACGCCGGCAACAACACGCCCGGATGCGTTACCCAGAGACATCACGACGACAGCAACAAAAGCCATTTCGCCCATGCTCTTCTTGGCGATACCGGCGAGGCTACCGATAACCATAAGCCCGGCACCGGCACCGATAAAATAGGTCAGCCACAAAGTGTAGAAGCGACCCTCCTTGAGCACTTCCATAGGAGCTTTGTCTTCGACAGCCGCCTTCTTGGCCGCAGTGACCGGAGTGTTCTCTGCAGGGACGTAATCGGCCGGTGGATTAGACACCATCATGGCCATACCGCAGACGATGGCGATAAAGGCGATACCGAGAATCATCATGGTGTTATGCAGACCATATGATGCAAGCAGGTATTTACTGATGGGGGCCAGGTAAACCGGGGCGATGCCGAAACCGGCGACAACAATACCTGCAATCAGACCGGTCTTCTTCGGGGAAAACCATTTGAGTGCCGGCGGGGTCGCTGCTGAATATCCGAAGCCGAAACCGAGGCCGGCAAGAATACCGAAGCCGAAGACCCAGCCCCAGTAATTTGAAGTCTGTGAACAAACGATGAAACCGGCGCCGACCAGCAGACCACCAACTATAGCAGTCATCCGGGGACCAACCTTATCCTGCATTTTACCGCCGATAATCATAGACAGGGCGAAAGCCAGGCAAGCTGTCGCATAGGGATCTCCGGCACCTTCGAACAGCTGGCCGATGTCTCCTTTTAGCATACTGTAAGCGTACAGAATGCCCAGTGCCAGGTTAATTCCCAAACCAGCCATAACAACTGACCAAGCTTTTTTCGTCGATGCATTTTTACTCATGATTCTCTCCTCTTGAATTGATTTGACATGATCACAGTGTGAACGCACATAACTCATTCGAAACGGTAATGGCCATTTATTACGAAAAGCGATCGAGATCGGCTTTACATTACGGTGGGCATCTTTGATCCGCACAGTCTGAAGCTCGCGCCGGGGGAACCCTTCAAGACGGACTGACAGCTCCTGGTGCTTGCTGCATTCGCTGAACCGGCAGGTACAATAATGGGAGATGGTCTGGACATCATGAGGGGAGATATACCCGGAACCGACATCACAGAAATCTTCGTTCTGACTGAAATAGGGACAAACGGCCATGCTCTTTCCCCTGCAAAAAACGTTAATGTCAGCAGCTACAGGGAATGACTATCGCAACCCTCGTACCAACAATAAAAAACAGGGTTTTATCTTATTAATTTCAAAGACTTGTACGTAATGAGCCTGACAAGGCGAGGGTGATTAAGACCACTCTCTTTCGCAATGGCGCAAATGTACAGAACAACAAATGAAGGCATCCCGGAGCTATTTCGTGACATCGTTCTAAACAAATAAACCCCTGTAGAATGGGCTTTTTAGGTGACAACAAATGCGAACCCCGTATACAAAAAACAAGGTTTTGCATTAGCGTCACAGGAAAAGAAGGCTTTTTTGCAATTATGCAAAGACCATGAAATGGATTTGCATCGGCCAAAACAACCGCCCTATACTTGCCAACAACAAAACCTGAACCTGTCCGTCTCACTCAGACCAAGAAGTAAAGGCGCGCCGCCATGTCAGACCAGTCACTGCTGAACGAGGTCATTGCCCTGACCGATAAGGTTTCCGCTTACCAGATGGGCAGATTCCGCACCTTCCCCCCCGGAAGCGGCAAGGAGAAAACACCTCGAGAACTCGTTTCCGAGGTCGACCTGACCTCAGAGGCGATGCTGATTGAGGGGCTGACAAAACTGCTCCCCGAGGCTGGATTTCATGGAGAAGAAACCGGGAAGACTGGCAACAAGGAACATCGCTGGATTATCGACCCGCTGGACGGGACGACAAATTATCTCAGCGGCCTGGAACAGTTCAGCATCTCCGTAGCCCTCTACTACAAAGATGAATGTCACCTCGGTGTCGTCATCCGCCCCGCCTCGCGAGAGATATTCAGCGCATACCGGGGTGGAGGCTTGCAACACAACGGAACAGACGCGATCAAGTTAACCACGGAGCTTCGGCTGTCATCCGCCCTGCTCGGCAGCGGCTTCCCTTATCGCTCCCCTGACCTGGCTGACTGCTTTTTCCCCTGTGCCAGAGAAGTTCTCTATAAATCTCTGGGCCTGCGTCGCTTTGGCTCTGCCGCCCTCGATCTCAGCTATGTTGCGGCAGGATTCCTTCAGGGTTTCTGGGAGAGCGACCTGCAACCTTACGACGTTGCTGCAGCCCTGCTCTTTCTGCAGGAAGCAGGGTGCATCGTCAGCAATGAACAAGGGGAGAATTATCAAATGGGCTCAGATCGCATCCTGGTTTGCGCACCGGAACAGATCCACCATGAGTTGCTGCCGATTATCGGTCGACACTATGCAAAGCAGGAGTCCTGACATCATAGCGGCTGAAAACGAACCGTCTGTCCGCACCGGAAACGGAACATTGTGGCTTTTATAACCAGGCAACCGTTCTCAACCTCCTTACTTCCGGGGCGGAGAGGCATTAATCGTCCCGACTTCCGACATTTGCTCTTTAAAAGAAATGGTATTTCTGGCATATTTTTACGCTTCTATCATGGGATATAACAACTTTGCTCTCTGTCCGAGAGCAACCTTAAGAGGAGACTGACTTGGCCGGAATTCTGTGTGCAGAAGATAGCGACACCAGACTGAAACACCTCAACCCGGTCCCGGGTGACGACCCACGCGAGCTGATAAGCCAAATTAGTCTGGATACTGCATTAGCGGAAATGACCAGGCCCTGCGATCTGACCATTCTCGAGGCCATTGCTCCGGGAGAAAAACAGCACTTGAGTGAAAAAGGATGAGCTTGAAGGAAGTCCTGCACAGGTACCTGAAAGCTGGCACCCAGGGCCAACTGGTGCTCAAGTTTTCTGATGAAGAGCATCTGTGCAAGATATCGATAGAGGACGGCAATGCGGTCTATCTCTCCCTGGGGAAAATCGGCCCTGAGGAGACCCTGAACTCCTTGGGCGGCAAACAGGTAGAATGGGCTAATTTCATTGAAGGGATGCCATCACGCAAACGGCTTCCCCAATCGCTGAACAAGCCGCTGATGGAAATCGCCCAGGGAATTCAACCAACAGTCTCGCCCCAAGCTCTGCAGAGAACGCATCTCCCGATAAAAAGCGGCAGATTGGATTTGAGTAGCGGCGCACCTGCGGAAACGGTTGACGCGATTATCGAAGCTTTTGTTGATCTGATCGGTCCGCTCGGTACCATCCTGGCTGAAAAGGCGGCGCAAGATCTCGGTTATCGCGAAGGGGGACGGATGGAACCTTCCGTCCTGGCCCGTTTCGTTTCAATTCTTGCCGATGAGATTCCGGAAGATGAGCGACGGGCATTTCTGGACAAGTTCGGCCCATGAGCGGTCCCGCCAAGAGAAAAAACCAGAAAGAGGAGCATCAGATGCTGAGCAACCTGACCATACGAAAACGGATCGTGGTCATTCTGGCCAGTGTCTACCTCATCTCGCTTGTCATTGCCATCCTCGGCGGCTACTTTGTCCTCAAGCAGGAAACCACCCGCGAAGCACTGGAGAAGACGGAACTGTTCACCGCAGTCATGTCAGCCAATCAGCTCTACATGGCTCATAACGTCCGCCCTGTCATCCAGGACAAACTCCCGGACTTCTATTTCCCCGAGGCAACCGTCGGCATTCAGATGCTGGTTGAAACCGCTGAACTGATTCAGGAAAAATATCCCGAATATATATTCAAGGTCATCTCACCAAACCCGCACAACCCGGAGAACCTCTCTGATAACTTTGAAAACCGGATCATTAAAGGCTTCGCTAGCGGGGAGTATCTAGACTGGGAAGGCTTTATTGAGAAAGATGGCAAAAACTATTACACAACCGCAGTGCCAATTGAAGCCAGAAGCGGCTGCATCTCGTGTCACAGCACTCCTGATGCAGCCCCCTCCGAGATGGTCGATGAATACGGAACCGAGTCTGGCTACGGTTACGAGATCGGTGATATCGTCGGGGCCAGATTTATCTACGTACCGACTGAAAAAACAATGGAACAGACCAGAAAAAAGCTGTTGGTGGTCATCGCGACTCTCAGCGCTCTCTGCCTGATCGCATTTCTGTTGATCGATGGTGTCATTGTTCGCAGTGTCGTCCGCCCCCTGGAAGAGCTCACCGCGGTTGCGACCGACATCAGTAAAGGGAATATGAATCGCGAATTCGAGGTCAAGAGCAACGATGAAATCAAGGCGCTGGCTGAAGCCTTCAACCGCATGAAGATTTCTCTCTCCAAGGCAATCAACATCATTAAGAAATAACAGACAGGGCGATGAAACCTGACGAAGATCAAGGAGGCCCGGCAGTGATTGCCAGCCCCCCCCTGCTTCAGACTCTCCCTATAGCAACCTTCTGCAGAATCAATCCGGAGACGATCAGCACCAGTCCGACAAAAGTTGCGGGCAAGATCCTTTCTCCGACCAGGAAATAGATAAAAACCAGGGAGAGGAAAGGGGCGATAAAGATAAGATTACCGATTCTGGCGGTGCTTACCGAGTACTTGAGGGCCTGCAACCAGAACACAAAGCTGATCCCCATCTCCAGAAGCCCGATATAGGCGGCACCCAACAAACCAGGGAGCGAGGGCCAGGTCAAGTCGGAAAAAATCAACACATAAACAACAACAAAGGGAAAACCGCAGAGAAAATTCAGAAACAAGGCAACGACCGTCTCGCGCGTATCGCGTGTGTTAAAAATCCAGTAGAGAGCCCAGATCAGGGTACTCGTCAGCGCCAGAACAACCCCCAGAGGGCTGGAAAAGGTAAGCTGAAACGGCTGGCCCTCGGTTGCGATTATCACGACCCCGCAGTAACTGACCAGCAGTGCCAGAAGCTCCAGAGCGCTGATTTTCTGTTTCAGCAATGGGATCGATAGCAAGGTCAGGGTAATCGCCCAGGTATAGTTGAGGGGTTGGGCCTGTTGTGCAGGGAGAAGATCATACGCTTTGAGCAGAACCAGATAATAGAGAAACGGGTTGAGCAGGCCAAACAGCACCGACAGAGCATATTCGTTGCGACTGCAGCGAAAGACAAGAGAGAACTTCCCCTGCTTGACCAACAACAGCCCGAGGAACAGGGTCGCAAATGCACCGGAGTAGAGGAGTAGCTGGATCGGCTCCAGATAGCGCAAAGAAATCTTGAACGCCGAGGCCATCGTTGACCAGATCAATACGGCACTCATGGCGTAACAATAGGACTTCTTCTGGTTGATCAAGCACTCCCCTCCCGATACCGCACCCGTCGCCCGACCGGCAGGACCAGCACAACCAGCCCGAAAAAGATCAGACACATACCACTAATGGCCTGACCATTCAGCTGCTCATTCAACACCAGCAAACCTAGCAGGCTCGCAGTCATCGGCTCAGCCAAAGCCAGGGTCACTGCCGATGCCACCGGCACCGTCTGCAAGCCACGCGAGAAAAACCAATAGGAAAGAGCCATGGTCGCAAGACCGAGGTGCAAAAGGACCGCGATGGAGCGTGGCTGCAACAGCCACTCAACGTCACAATTCACCAGCAGCGGTGAGAGCATGACAGCACCGCCACTGACCACAACCGCCATAACAGCATTGGGGGAATGTTTTTCGAGTAATCCTTTGAAAAGCAGTGTATAAGCCGCATAGGAGGCCCCGGCCCCAATTGCCAGCAGGATACCAAGCGGATCGACCTCAACCTCACCGCCGCTGAGACTGAGCAGCGAGCAGCCTGCAATGGCCATCATAGTCGCCAGAACCCAACGCCGCCCCGGCCGTTCGCCTCGAAATACCAGACCGAGCAGACCGCCAAATATCGGGCCACTGCCGATACCAACGATGGTGCCGATAGCCACTCCAGTCCTCGCTACGGCAGCAAAAAAACAGAGTTGGTAACTGGCGGTAAAAGCTGCAGCCAGCAACACCGTCTGCCATTTCCAGTCCTGCCACCGTCCAAGCTCACGCCGACAGCTGGCAAGCAGCAACAAAGCGAAACCACCAATCAGCAGCCGCATGGCCCCAATCACCCTTGGATCAAAGCCCTCCGGTGCAAAGGCCTGGCTGGTTCCGGTGGTCCCCCAGAGCACGGCAGCGGCCAGCACGAACCAGGTTCCGCTGTTGCTTTTCGTTTTGTCGTTCAACATGTCAGGCTCCCTTTCGTATCTCCCGATGCTGCTCTCAATAGCTGACGGACCGGCAACAGCATCCACACAACTGCTGTCATCCGCCCGGCCAGATATGCGAAAGCAGCGCAGACCGCTCCAGAGAGGGTTCCGTCAACCAGTAACACTGTCATAACCATCATAATCACTCCAGCCTCCAGTGCCGTCGCTGTAGAGATCGGTCGGGTAAGTTGCCCGCCCATCAGCAAGGCACGCAAATAAGCAGTGATGACCGTCAACGCTGGTAATAATGCCATCAACTGAAGCGGCAGCACGGCAAAACCTGCCAGTGCCGGGCTCAATCCCGACACCTGAAGCAGCCAGAAATCGGCCAGCGGAGTCAAAGCGATCAACAGCAAGCTACCGCTGAGGGAGAGAGCGAGCAACGAGGCAAACTGACCAATTTTCTGCCAGCCCTGAAGTTTCTCCCCCAGCAGCGCAATCGCCACCTCCTGAAAAGAGAGGCCGACTGCGCGAAAAACAAAAGTCAACGCACCGATAACCGGCATAACCGCCAGAGACTCCAGAGGCATCTTCCCCTTGCCGAGGAAAATGGTGACCACCGGGTGAACGCCGAGGGTGATGAATGGGGTCAGGGCCAATGGTAGATAGTAGCTGCTCAGCTGTCGAAAACTTCTGACCGGTCCCGGGTCTTCACGCCGCAGAAAGCTCTTGATTGCAGCAGAGGACAGCAAGCGCGTTGCCAGCATCTCTACAATGACGCCGCTGCTCAGTGCCAGCCCACCCAGGATCGCCCCTTCAATATCGGCATATTTGAACAGCAGCAATGCGGTCAGGGACATCAATAAAACTCGACCAACCGTCGCAAGAGCCACCCGCCGGGTTTGATGGTTCCGAATCAACACGCCCTGATAAAATCGTCGCCAACCGATCACACCGGGCCAGGGGAGCAGTGCGACCAGAGCCCAATAAACCCGTAATGAAATCTCCGAGGACAGCCCGATGATATCCTCCATCAACAGGTCGAACAAAGGCGGAATCAGTAACAATCCCATCCCCATTGTCACCAGCAGGACCAGCACGCTGGTAAAATGGCGTAGTTTTCGATACGACTCGGCACCGCGAACCAAAGCGGTCGCCGCACTCATCAACATGATGATCGGGGCCTCCGCAACCAGAGCGAAGGCGTAGGCGACCCCGTAGGCAGCCAGATTCAGATCAGCGTTGACCATGCGCGCGACAACTGCCGCCAGCAAAGGCCCTTCAACTGCCATCATCAGCCAGGTTCCGGCCAAGGGCAGCCAGAAGCGGAAGATCTTTCCGAAGCTTAAGGTTTTATCCATACCGTTCTCAGGAAAATTATGACCTTCTTTTTCATTTCGGTTCTCTCACCTGCATAAGGACAGGATGATATCACTCTGCCATTTACTACGGAGACAAAGATGACACGAAAAAAAACATCAACATTAAGACCGTTCAATAGAAAACGGGGATGGTCAGTCACGACCATCCCCGATGGGATTTGTACGATATTTAACTCAGGAAAGAAAGTTTTATTCGACCAGTCGGGCCATCTCATGGCGTTTCTCATGAGCAAGCAGTTGAACACAATTGCGGCGACTCCAGTTTGCGGTGTCGGTAATACGGGGGACCGTTATCGTACAACCTGCAGCATAACCGACGCCGTTGTTGACCCTATCAAGCAATGTGACCGTCACAGTCCCACTGCGCAGAGAAACAATCTTTGCGCGGCCACGATAATTGAAGCCTGCCCTGCTCCAGAATATCGTGACCAGCTTACCAGTTTTGAGCCGCTTATCTTCATCAAACAATCGATGGGGATCACTGACCGTCACCGGACTCTCCCTGCAGGACTGATCCAACAGTTTAAATATGCTATTCACCCCTGCCCCTGAAAAAAATTCCGGGAGGCCTGAGCCTCCCGGAGAGGAGGGGTAAAACAACACCGTCTTGTCATCGGTGTTGATTCAGAAAAAGCATAGGTCGTGCCAACAACTGAAACATATCGCAGACAGAAAAACTGGAAAGAAAAAATTAACAATTTCAATATATTACACAGAAAGAAAGGAACGAGTTTGTAGCGATGAGGGGCAACGGATGGCATTGTTAGCTAAATAAGTGGAGAAGAAACCATACAGAATTGCATAATTGTCACAGTCTCTCCAATCAGGATCGCATCCTCCGCTCGCGCTTCAGTTTATATTTCTGCATTTTTCGGGCAATGGTCGCCTGAGTCACTCCGAGAGCCTCAGCCATATCAATCTGTTTTGGAAATGCGTCCATCACCTGAGTCAGTACCTGATGCTCCACCTGTTCAAGGGTCTGCTGCAGAGTCATACCGGGACACCAGCCAACCGGCGCTCCTCCCCGACCTTCAACGTTGCCGACGACATCCGGCGGAAGGTCGGAAAGATCGATCATCTCAGTCTCCGACATGACAACCAGTCGCTCGCAAATATTCATCAGTTCACGAACATTCCCGGGATAAGCATAATTTTGCAGTGCGTAGGATGCCGTCTGCGACAATCTTTTTTTAAAGCCATTCCTCTCTCCGAAATAATCCAGATAATGCCTGACCAGAGGAAGAACACACTCCTTCCGCTCACGGACAGACGGAACCGACAGGGGGATCACATTCAGTCGATAATAAAGATCATGACGAAACCGCCCCTGCTCAACCATCTCATCCAGGTTTCGGTGGGTGGCCGCCAGAATCCGCACGTTAACCGTACGCCCCTGGGTGGAGCCGAGCCGGGTAATCAATCCATCTTCCAGGAAACGGAGCAGTTTAACCTGGGAAGGGAGGGGAATTTCCGCGATTTCATCCAGAAACAGAATCCCGCCGTCAGCCAATTCGAAATGCCCCGGTTTACCACTGTCAGCGCCGGTGAACGCACCTTTTTCATAACCAAAAAGTTCCGATTCAATTAATGACTCAGGTATTGCACCGCAATTAATTTTGATCATCGGCCGTGCCGCCCGTGCCGAATTTCTATGAATCAAATCAGCGATCACCCCCTTGCCGACACCCGATTCGCCGAGAATCAACACTGAAGAGCTGGCCTTGCTGACCTTCATCGCCTGTTGCACCGTCCTCACCATCACAGGACTGCGGGCCACAAACTGCAGGTTTTCCAGATCATTCAACTGCATGGCCAGAATTTGATCGCTCAACTGATCCTTGATCGCAGCGTGCTCTTCAAGCTCCCGTTGCAGCCGGTCAATCTCGGAGATATCATGCTCACTGACCACCGCCCGAACCACCCGCCCCTCGCTGTCGAAAACCGGTGTCGCAGTACAGATCAGCTTGCGTCCCCGCCAATGATGCAACTGGCTGGCCCGCTCTCCCTTTTCGATTGCCTCCAGCCCGGCGGAACTCTCAAACACCCCCTGGCGAATCAGGTCATGCATATTCCTTCCGACGATGTCGGCGGCAACAACGTCATTGATCCGCTCAGAGGCAGGATTGATACGGATCACCGTTCCGTTTGCGTCACAAATAAGCAGGCCATCGGATGACGAATCGATGATGGCATCAAGTTCACCAACCAATTCCAGCAGATCCCGATCTTTGCCAGAAGCCATATTTTTCACAGCACCCATGATTACTCCTCGAACAATATACTTTTTTGTATGCCTGACCACTTATATACAAATCTGTATATAACCACAAGGGGAAGCCTTTCATCACCACAAAAAAATCGGCCAGATATTTCTGACCGATCCCTTGCCCCACAATGATTACCCCTTTAGCCGCCGAAGACCACCCCTATTCCCTGCTCGGCAAAACGAGCCTCAATCTGCGCCAGCGTCTCTGCCGACGGTTCACGCATTTCTCCTTCGGCGTACACGCCACCCAACTTGGCGTACTTGTGGGACGCCACACCATGGTAAGGGAGCAGGTGAACCTGCATCTTCTTACCGGGGAGAGAGGCAACAAAATCTGCCATCTCACATATGTTTTTGTCATCGTCGTTGATTCCGGCAATGAGCGGAACCCGCAAACTAATCGGTGCGCCAGACGCCGCCAGTGCCTGCAAGTTCTCAAGGATTCGCGCATTGCTGACACCTGTGAACTTTTTGTGAAGATCACTATCAATCAACTTCAGATCAAAGAGAAACAGATCTGTGTGACGGGCGACTTCCAGCAGTTGCGTCTGAGCGCAATAGCCACTGGTATCGACGGCCCGATGAATGCCACGTTCGCCAAAAGCCTTGAGCAAGATCTGCAGGTAATCGGCATGAAGTAACGGTTCACCACCGGAGATGGTCACCCCGCCCCCGGACTGATCAAAGAAGACCCGCTCCTTCTCCGCAATTTCAAGCAACTCATCGAGTTCATAGTAGCGTCCCGACATTTCGATCGCCCTGGTCGGACAGATATCGGCACAGCGGCCACAGAGAGTGCACTTGTCTGGAGCGGTGACAATTCCATCCCCTGCCAGCTCGATCACCGCCTCAGGGCAGACCTTCACGCACACGCCGCAGCCGATGCACTTGGCCCTGGTGAACAGCTTCTGCTGTTTTGCTGAGATACTTTCGGGATTGTGGCACCAGGCGCAGGCCAGCGAGCAGCCTTTGAAGAAGATGGTCAGACGGATGCCAGGGCCATCGTTGATGGCATAGCGTTTGATGTCGAAGATGAGTGGTTGTTGCACGCTGTGTCCTTCATTGTGTTTTTGATTGTGCTTGTGATTTCAATTCCCCTTTACCACCGCTGGAGTGGAGTAGATATTTGACGATGGAGCGAGGAATGTCCGAAGCCCGCAGGGCAAGTTTTGCGAGCGCGTCAAATATCTGCGAAACGGAAGGAACCTGACAGTTTCATCGTCAGGCGGTGGTATGGGGTCGCTTTCTTTTGATTCCGTTTTCTTTGTCGATACAAAGAAAATGAATCCGGCTGGCGGGCCGGAACCCGCCGGTTTTGATTTTAGTCAGGGGCTTAGGAAGCTTAGCATGCCTTTCGTTATGACCTTTGAAATCAGGGTCGCAGGGTTGAGGCCCCGCACTCCGCCATACTCTTTTGCTGCGCGGCAAAAGAGTATGCAGAAAAACGCGCCCGACCTCCTTGCCCTGCGGGTTCCCTCCATTGCAGTGCTTCAAGGTGCGCTCGCAAAACTCGCCTTCGGCTCAAACATTCCTCGCTTTATCACCTTGAAACACTTCCATTCCGGCTGCGTCACACGGGGTGAAGAGAATCTAAAACTGACTCCTGAAGAATGAAGCTAAAACGCTTCATTCTCGGTCCGCTCGATCACTTCCTGCTGCAGATCGGCATTCATATCGTTAAAATAATCGCTGTAACCGGCCATCCGCACCAGCAGGTCCCGATAATCCTCCGGTGACTCCTGGGCGGCCTTAAGGGTCGCGGTATCGACGACATTGAACTGGATATGGTGCCCGCCAAGCTTGAAGTAGCCGCGGATCAGATGACCGAGTTTTTCGATATCTTCGTCTCGCTTGAGCAGGCTTGGCAAAAAACGCTGGTTGAGCAGGGTGCCGCCCGACATGGTGTGATCAAGCTTGGTCAGTGACCGGATCACCGCCGAAGGGCCGTGAGTGTCGGCACCGTGGGAGGGTGAGGTACCGTCTGAAATCGATTTGCCGGCAAAGCGACCGTTGGGGGTCGCGCCCAGCACCTTGCCGAAATAGATATGGCAGGTCGTGGAGAGCATATTAAGGTGAAAGCTCTCTCCCTTGGTGTTCGGCTTACCGTCGATCGCAGCAAGCAGGTCGGCATAAACCTGAAGTGCAATATTGTCAGCATAGTCGTCATCATTACCGAAGAATGGCGTGCGGTTGAGGATAATCTGGCGCAGGAACTCCTCCCCTTCGAAGTTCTTTGCCACGGCATCCAGCACTTTCTCCATGCTGAAGCTGTGATCTTCAAAGACGTGTTTTTTGAGCGTCGATAGACTGTCGGTCACCGTGCCCAGACCGGTGCACTGGATGTAGTTGGTATTGTAACGCGGCCCAGCATCATAGTAGTCACGCCCCTTGCTGATACAGTCCTCAATGACCACCGAGAGGAACGGCGCCGGGGCGTACTTGGCAAACATCCGGTCGATATAGTTGCTGACCCGCACCTTGGTTTCGACGATATAATTGACCTGCCTGACGAACGCACGGTACAGCTCAGCATAGCTTTTGAAATCTCGCGGATCGCCGGTTTTGATGCTGACCTGCCTGCCGGTGACCGGGTCGATACCGTTGTTCAGCGTCACCTCCAAGATCTTCGGTACGTTAAGGTAGCCGGTCAGGACAAAAGCCTCTTTGCCGAAGGCACCAACCTCGATGCAACCGCTACAGCCACCCTCGCGGGCATCCGTCAGCGACTTCCCCTGGCGCACCAGTTCCTGCACGTAAATGTCCGGGTTGAAGACCGAAGGATAACCATGCCCCTGGCGGATCACCTTACAGGCGGCGTTAAGGAACTTATCCGGGGTCACATGACTGACATGCACCGCGTTCCCCGGCTGCAGGATGTGCAGCTCCTCAATAATCTCCAGCATGATATAGCTGACTTCGCTGACGCCATCGCTGCCATCGGCTCTGATGCCGCCAATGTTGAGGTTGGTAAAGTCGTTGTAGGTGCCGCTCTCCCGCGCGGTGATGCCGACCTTGGGCGGCGCGGGGTGGTTGTTGACCTTGATCCAGAAGCAGCAGAGCAACTCCTTCGCCTGATCGCGGCTCAAGGCACTGGATGCAATCTCCGCCTCATAGAACGGGGCCAGGTGCTGATCGAAATGACCGGGATTCATCGCGTCCCAGCCGTTCAGCTCAGTGATAGTGCCCAGATGCACGAACCAGTACATCTGGATCGCTTCATGGAAGGTGCGCGGCTTGTTGGCCGGAACGTAACGGCAGACTTCGGCGATCTTGCGCAGCTCTGCCACTCGCTGCGGATCACTCTCCGTTGCCGCCATCTGTTCGGCCAGCTCAGCGTGACGTTCAGCGAACAGGATCACCGCATCACAGGAGATATCCATCGCCTTCAGTTCTTCCATCTTGTCGGTCGCTTCGGGGTCGTTCAAAAAATCGAGCGCAGCGATCTCGGCAGCGATCTGCTTTTTGAAATCGAGCATCCCCTTCTGGTAAATTTGCCCGTCCAAAGCGGTGTGACCGGGAGCGCGCTGCTCCATGAACTCGGTAAACAGCCCGGCCTCGTAAGCCGCCTGCCATTCTGCGGGAACATGACCAAAAATCCGTTCACGGATAGTCTTCCCCTGCCAGTACGGAATAACCTCTTTAGCGTAGGTATCGATATCGTCCTGACTGATGGTGTAACGCTGCTGGTCGCGGGTGTTAAGAACATGAAAGTCTTCGACGCTGTGACAGGTCAGTTCAGGAAAGGTCGGCACCGCCCCCGGTGCAGGACCACGCTCACCGACGATCAACTCGTCGTCGCCGATGTAGATGGTCTTCTTCCGGCAATGATCGAGAAAGTTTAGCGCCCGCAACACCGGAATCGAGTACTTGCCGTAGTTCTCCTTGTAAAAGGAGGTCTCGTGTAAAGCCCGCTCAATTGATAAACTCGGTTCGGTCTCAACGCTCAGCTTACGTAACCGCTGAATGCGCGGGTTCATTCCCGGCCCGATGGCATCGATCTTTTCTGGATAGAAATTTCCTTCGGCAGCGGCTTTGCGTTCCGGTTCGATTTTCGGTCTATCAATGATTTCCATGCTGGTTCCTTGAAATAAAATATATCGTTCAATATCGCGCTGAGTAATAATTCTACTGCGCAGACCACTTCCAGAACAAGAGGGTTATTGCAGAAGTGATAAAACAGAAAAGCAATATAAGTACCAATTATAGTAAGTCCAGCAGACGTCATCGACTTTGCAGTAATGACATATTTTATGCAAAGTCGATGAGGAAACTATTCAGGTAGGGCCGTGCCATCTTATTTATTAATGCATTTATTATTCAATATCGAGTACACAAAGAGAATGATTGTCGGGTTACCATGTTCAAATCGACATTGATAAGATTTGTGCTCGACCAAGACACCAAATAAAGTGCCGGTCGATATTGTGAAAATATCGCCGGCACCTGACCTTTGGTTACTGAAATTTCTATGCTGAAACAGCTACTAACTCTGCGCTAGAATACGTTCGCCAATTCGGCGTCTTCATCGACCTCTTCTTCCACTTCAAGAACCGTGACCTCTTCCCCCGCTCCGAGCGGGGCCAGCGTGCGGCCGTAGACTTCGTTGATAACCTGGGCCAAACCGGTATAGATCGCAGAAAAACCGCAGAAGATGCCTTCGTAACCGGCGAGGGTCTTGATGGTGGGGTTGCCGGTGAAGTCACCGATCGCGAGAAGGAAGAACAGAATCATCAGCGAACCGAACACGACCTGTAAGGCCCGGTTCAGCCTGAAGGTCGCAAGAAACATAACAGCAGTAAAAAGACCCCACATGGTCAGATAAGCGGTCATAGCCATATCATTCGGCTTTGCTGCATACCCGGTTTGCGGCAGGAGGATCAGTGCGACCAGGGTCAGCCAGAACAGTCCGTAGGAGGTGAATGCTGTGGCAGCGAAGGTATTATTCTTCTTCCATTCCATAATGCCGACGATAATCTGCCCGAGTCCGCCGTAGAAGACACCCATACCCAGAATCATCGCATCAAGCGGAAACAATCCTGCGTTGTGCAGATTGAGAAGAACAGTGGTCATGCCGAAGCCGAGTAGCCCGAGTGGTGCAGGATTGGCGGTTGTGTCAGTGATTGCGAGTGTTTTTTGCATTGATTTAAGCTCTCTTGATGTTCATGGTGATGGGTTTATGAGGAAATTTTTGTCAGACGTTCCGGATACGGAGGCTGAAGACCTTCGAACCTTGGTTTAATTATTTTTCAAACCGGAAGTCGGTAATATATGTGGTCTAAATTACCATTACAAGAAAAAAGTTTCGACGCAAGGCGGGATCACGGCTGCGATTGTTTCTATTCTGACGCCAGACCTGAATGTTCAGGAACCGGGACGTAATGATTCCAGTTGGTTGGCGCCATGGGTTCTGAGTTGACCAGCGAGAGAGCGGCACAGAAAAAAGGAGGGGGATTTATTTACCTAGTCTGTTTCGTTGCAGGATAGCGGCAAGCGCGCCTACGGTCCCACCGAAAACCGCACCTGAAAATCATTGAGACCCAGCAGTTGGACTTCCCTCATCATTGGTGTGACATCAATAAACACATCGCTGCCGGCGTCTGAATCAAAGAGATTAAACGAACGACCTTCCAGCGCGAAGGAATCAAAATCGGACGGAGCCAATCCGTTTACGATCGAATACTCGACAAGGTCGAGTCTCACCGGTACCGTCGCGGCAAAATCGACAAAATCGATGAAGACCGTCAAGGTCGCCGAAATGATGGAGGCGTCCAGAGGAATCGACGCCTCACCTGTTGATCCGTCGAGGGGAAAGTCGAGAAAGGCCCTGAATTGAGAGTCATCGATATTAAAACCAAAGAGCAGCGTCGAAGGTCCCTGGGTAATAATATAAGAACCGCTGAACGGGTCGAACTCGATATCACCGTCAAGCGGCTGGTCACTGAGAATCTGTACTATGAAGACACCAGAGTCACCGGGGATGGTGTATTCAATGTCCAACTGGGGTGCAGTAATCGCCACCGTAGGACGATCATCTATCCCGATCAGGCCGGGGCCGGTGAAGACCACATGATGATCATGATCGCCGCAGCCGGCCAGGAGCAACACAACCAGACCTGTTATTCCGAGCAAACTGAACCTGAGTAATGTCCCGATCTTCAGCATGTCCGCCTCGCTTTCTTCCTCCCGGTTCACCATTATTCAGCAACCGGAAAAGTTGACTGCCAACCGTCATTGCTTTTTATTCCGCCAGTGAAGCGGCGTCACTGCCCTTTCAACCAGTATAATACCTCTGCGGCCAGACACCAGCCGGGAAGCTGAACAAACAGATTCGATCAACCCTGCATCGACACGGCTTTGTTGGAGAATAGACCCACACCTCTACTGGCCGTCCCGGCTTAGGTCCGCGACGCCGCTACCTTGCACCTGGATGCTGCCCACCGTCACCTTCAGCTGGTGAAGGTACTGAGGTAGTCTTTGATTTCGGATACCGACATGGTCGTTTTCGACGCGTTATGCTGACCGTTGACGACCAGTTGCGGCATACTCAGGGTGTGCAGTTCGCTCACCCTTTCGGGATCGGTAACCGACTGCACCTCAACCCCAAGACCAAGCTCCCTGACCGCTTGCTCAGCCTTTGCTTTCAGCTCATCACACTCGCCGCAGCCATCGCCGAGAATTTCAATTTTCATAACTCTCTCCTTCTCCTCACAGGCAATGTCCTTATTCTTTATATCATCCCACCGCACACAGGGTCCGGCAAGTGCTGCCGCGAAGTTTGACAAAAAAGACCGTCGCAGCGTTGTGACGTCAGGAAGTATTGCCAATCTTAAAATGAAGAGAGGAATCCTGATCGAGCTGTTCACCCTGGCTACAATTGCAACGCTATTGCTGGCCGAATTAAGCTTTTATCAGCGGGGCCTCCCGGTCACACGACTTGCGTCCGCTCCGAGATTTGACTCAAACTCCTGTTTCGATTTTCGCCCGGCAGCCTCCGCCCGTTGCCGGAACAAGGCTCAAAAGATTATCAATGCAGGGGATGCGATCATCAGGCCTGTGGGACACGTAGATGATGTGCGTTTTGTTGGTTTTCCCCAGATGGTCGATCAGCTTCAAGACCATCTCCCGGTTGGCATCATCCAGCCCCTGGCAAGGTTCGTCCAGAATCAGCAGTTCGGGAAATTTAACCATCGCCCTCGCGATCAGGAGCATGCGCTGCTCCCCGTAGGAGAGGTCACGGAATGGAACATTGCGCTGTTTTTCCATGCGCAGAAGCTGTAACCATTGCAGGGCGATCTTCTCCTGCGCTCTGGAATATTTTCGGTAGACCCCGATAGAATCGAAGAATCCGGAAACTATAGCGAGCTTGGCCGTGACCCCGACGCGATAATTCTGCTGGAGGGCCGTCGAGACATAACCAAGCCGCTGCTTGATCTCCCAGATGCTCTCACCCGAACCTTTCCTGCGCCCGAACAGGGTGATATGGTTGCCATAGCCCTGAACATTATCACCGGTGATCAGATTCAGCAGGGTCGTTTTCCCGGAACCGTTCGGCCCGGCAACCCTCCAATGTTCACCCCGCGCCACGGTCCAGTCGAGACCGTCCAGCACAAGGTTCTCTCCATATCGAACCGTCACATCCTTCATCTCGATCAGCGGAAAATCATCTGTCGCTGAACCCGCTTCCATCTCGCATTCCCCGGGGAGAAGGTCCGGGAGCGTGTAGTTAAATGCGTGAAACCTGAGCAAAGCCTCAGACTTAAGAAGTTCATGCTTGGTTCCCAGAGTAAACAGAGAGCAGTCTTTCAGATAAGCAATATGGGTTATTTGCGGCATGATTTCACTGAAGCGGTTCAAAATCAGCACCACCCTGATCCCATCTTCGATACAGGTGGCAATAATCTCCTGCAGAGCACGACAGGAGTCAACATCCAGCCCGTCGAAAGGTTCATCGAGCACCAGCAGTTCAGGCCGTCGCAACAGAGCCCGGCTGATTACAACTTTGCGCATTTCGCCGGTCGACAAGGTTTTCAATCCCTGTTCGAGGATGGCTCCGAAACTCATCCTTGCGGCCAGTCCCGCCATCTGTTCCCGGTCTACCGGCTGATCTTCACTGATGAAATCCTGCGCTGTCGTTCCCTGATCAAAGCCGCCAATATAATCCGAATCATCGTGGTATTTTTCGATATCGAGCAGCTCGGTCACTTTCTCAAAAGAGACGTATTCACTCCTGACGGGAAGCTGGCTCTTTCCCGACACAATCTCAAGCTCGCCACAGAGCAGCCGCCCCAAAGAGGATTTACCGCAGCCGTTCGCGCCGATGATCGCCCAGCTCTGATCAGCGTCAACTTGCAAGGAAATATCCCGGAGGAAGGATTTGTGACGTATTTTTGCGGTAACATTCTGGAGACTAATGACAGACAAGAGCGTCCCTATTATTCGATAGCATGGCAGCAGAAGAGAAAGAACAGCGGTTACGAACTAACCAGCGGCCAGATCCTCCCCAATCCTCAACACAGACGCCAACAATCCGTCAACCTGTGATTTTTCGGCACGTGCACCAACATAGCATGGCCTCAACGCCAGCTCACCCCCGACCCGCGTGGTGCTCGGCATATATTCATTCTCCCGGACCAACCGTCGGTGCAGTTTCTGATTGAAATGATTGAGATCCGCGATCTGTGGAGCCACATACCGAAAGCAGCAGATGGAGAGTGTCGGTTCGCTCAAGACCTCCAGATTGGGATGCTCACGGGCAGATT
>Ga0102946_1000059_pt1 | contig 38031 bp, 41 predicted proteins | sample SalPon2A_A_D1_MG_FD_78209 | JGI IMG/M metagenome (GOLD analysis project Ga0102946, IMG submission 78209) | Soil microbial communities from South San Francisco under conditions of wetland restoration - Salt Pond MetaG R2A_A_D1_MG | ecosystem: Environmental > Terrestrial > Soil > Wetlands | place... | reverse complement strand
TGCTGGCCGGCCCACTGCTCGCGCGCTTCGGAGAGGTCCGCATGCCGCCGCCTGGCGGTGACACGATCGGCCGCCGCCGACTGGACCCGCACCTGGACGCTTTCAAGGACATGGGCGCCAAGGTCAGCGGGGGCCGGATGATCGAGGTCAACGCCGGATCGGGCCTGGAAGCCTGCTCGATCTTCATGGATGAGCCCTCGGTGATGGGCACGGAGAACGCCCTGATGGCCGCCGCCCTGACCAGCGGTGCGACCACGATCGCGAACGCAGCTACCGAGCCACACGTTCAGGATCTCGCGCGGCTGCTGAGCAAGATGGGCGCCCAGGTCGACGGGATCGGCTCGAATGTGATGACCGTCCACGGCCGGGACAAGCTCGGCGGCGCCGACCACACGGTCTGCCCCGACCACATCGAGGTCGGCAGCTTTATGGCGCTCGCCGCGGCAACAGGGGGAGAGCTGCGAATCCGCGACACCGAGCCAGACGACCTGTACATGATCAGGCGCCAGATGCGGCGGCTCGGCCTGCAGACGATGATCGAGGGGCGCGACGTCCTGGTCCCGCCCGAGCAGCGGCTCGCGGTTCGCGACGACATGGGCGATGCGATCGCGAAGATCGACGACGGACCGTGGCCGGCGTTCCCCGCGGACCTGACCTCGATCGTGCTGGCGCTGGCGACTCAGGCCGCGGGCACGATCTTGATCTTCGAGAAGATGTTCGAGAACCGCCTCTTCTTCACCGACAAGCTTGTCGCCATGGGGGCCCGGATCACGCTCTGCGATCCGCACCGGGCAATCGTCAGCGGTCCGTCTCGCCTGCACGGCGAGCGGGTTGAGAGCCCGGACATCCGCGCCGGCATGGCGATGCTGATCGCGGCCCTCGCCGCTGACGGGACCTCCGAGATCGGCAACATCGTCCAGATCGATCGCGGCTACGAGCGGATCGACGAGCGGCTCCGCGCGCTCGGAGCCCGCATAGAGCGTGTCGCCGTGGATCAGCTTCCCGCCTCGGCCTGACACTCCATCTAGCCTCCCTAGTCTTCCCGGTCCCGGACCGGGCCGCCGTGAGAGAAACCCCATGACCCACCCGATTCCACAAGGCACCAGGGACATCCTGCCCGAGGAGATGCGCGAGCTGCGACGCATCGAGGCGGCGCTGCGCGAGCTCTTCGATGCGCGGGGCTACGGTGAGGTCAACACACCCGCGATCGAGTTCGCCGCGGTGACCGACACCGGCGACCCCCGACTCGCGGAGAGCGCCTATCGCTTCTTCGACCCCGGAGGCGAGCTGCTCGCGCTTCGTAGCGACATGACCGTGCCGATCGCACGGGTCGCAGCCGACCGGCTCGCCGACGCCGAGCTGCCCCTGCGGCTGCAGTACGCCGGCAACGCCTACCGGGCGCCGCGTCCGGGGCGGGATCGGCTGCGCGAGTTCCGCCAGGCGGGGGTCGAGTTGATTGGCGCCGGCGCCCCCGAGGGCACGGTCGAGTTGCTCGAGCTGCTCGTCGGAGCGCTGGACGCCGTTGGTCTGAATCGCGCCGTCGTCGGCCTGGGCGACGCCGACCTCTTCCGCCAGCTGCTGGACGAGCTTGGCGTCGAAGGCGTCGCGCGGGATCGGATCCTCGACCGGCTCGCGGCCCACGACCTCGTGGCCATCGAGGCCGAGGCCGGCGATCTGGGCGACCTCGGTGAGGCGGAGCGCGGCGTGATCGTCGAGCTCTCCAGTCTGCGCGGCGGCGCCGAGGTGCTCGACCAGGCCCGCAAGATCGGTGGCGGGGCCGTCGAGCGCGCGACGAGCCGGCTCGCCGAGACCTACCGGCTACTCACCGACCGTGGGATCTCCGACCGCGTCCAGCTCGACCTGGGCCTGTTGCGCGACCTCGGCTACTACACCGGGGCGATCCTCGAGGTCTACGACCCGGCCGTTGGACAGATCATCGGCGGCGGCGGCCGCTACGACAGTCTCATGGGGCGCTTCGGCCGGGAACTGCCGGCCGCGGGCTTCGCGCTGTATCTGGAGCGGGTGCACATCGCGCAGACCGAGGAGGAGCGACTTGCACGCGAGCCCGGACCGGTGAGGAGCCGATGAGCGGCTCGGTGGCAGCGACTCACCGGCGGTCGGGGGACGAAGGCCTGCGCATGGCCGTCCCGCGGGGAGCGCTGTTCGGCCCGTGCCTCGACCTGCTCGAGCGCGCCGGTTTCGATGTCAGCCCGGCGCGCGCCGAGAGCCGCTCCCTGATCTTTGAACTCGGCGAGCTGACGATCATCACGATGCGCCCCTCGGACGTCCCCACCTATGTGGAGGCGGGCGCGGCCGATCTCGGGATCACCGGCAAGGACGTGATCGAGGAGCAGTCGGATCGCGAGGTCTACGAGCTGGTCGATCTCGGCTTCGGGAGGTGCCGGATGGTCGTGGCCGCGCTCGAGGGGGATGACAGCCTCGAGCGCTCCGCCAGCCGGCTCGGCTTCATGCGGATCGCGACCAAGTACCGACTGATCGCCGAGCGCTACTTCGAGAGCACCGGACGCCAGGTCGAGGTGATCGAGGTCAAGGGCTCGGTCGAGCTGGCACCGCTCGTCGGTCTCGCGGACGGGATCGTGGACCTCGTCGACACGGGCCGGACGATGCGCGAGAACGGCCTCGCCGAGCGCGAGCAGATCATGGTCTGCACCGCTCGCCTGCTGGCCAACCGGGTCGCCCACAAGCTGCGGGTCGACGAGGTCGATTCGATGATCGAGCGCCTCCGGGCCGCCGGGGATGCGCCGAAATGAAGCTGCGCCTGGTCGAGTGGGACGGCTCGGGTCCCGCCGCCCTGGCCGCGGATCTCCGGGCGAGCACCCCGGATCCTGCAGCCATCGCGGACGATGTCACGGACATCGTCGCCCAGGTCCGCGCCGGCGGCGATCGCGCCGCGGCCGAGCTCGGCGAGCGGTTCGACGGCGTGCGCGTAGCCGACCTTCGTCTGGATGGGGCCGAGCGCCGCCGGCTGGCCGACGCCGCCCCGGGCGAGCTGCGGGCGGCCCTCTCGACCGCGGCGGTAAATATTCGCGCGGTCGCGGAGATGCAGGTCGCGGCCGGGCGGGAGCCGATCGAGCAACCGCTTACCCAGGGCCAGCGCGTGACGATCGTGGACGTACCGGTCGGCTCGGCGGCGATCTACGTGCCCGGCGGCAGAGCGCCGTACCCGTCGACCGTGCTGATGGGGGGAATCGCCGCCCGAGCAGCTGGTGTCGAGCGGGTCGCTCTGGCGACCCCGCCTTCCGCGGACGGCCTCGTCCCACCGGCGATCGCGGCCGCTGCCGAGATCGCTGAGATCGACGACGTCTATCCGCTCGGCGGCGCGCAGGCCATCGCCGCCCTCGCCTACGGCACCGAGACCATCGCCCCGGTCGACCTGATCGCGGGACCCGGCGGCCCCTGGGTCCAGGAGGCGAAACTTGCCGTCAGCCGGACCACGGGCATCGATGGCTACGCCGGGCCCTCGGAGCTGGTCATCGTCAGCGACGGGACCGCTGAGGCTCGCTGGCTCGCCCTCGACCTCTGCGCCCAGGCCGAGCACGGCGACGACGGCCTGCTGGTCTTCGCCGGCGCCGGCGAAGACCTGGCGGCCCTCGGTGCAGAGCTCGAGCGGATCTCACAGGACTCGCCAACGGTGGCCGACGCGACGGTCGTCATGGTCGGCTGTCCGAACATCGACGCGGCGATGGCGCTCAGCGAGAGCCTCGCTCCCGAGCACCTTCAGCTGGCGTGCAGCGACGCGGAGCGGCTCGCTGGAGCTGTCCGGACCGCGGGATGCGTGCTTACGGGACCGCACGGGGGCACCGCGTTCGGCGACTACGCGGCCGGCTCCAATCACGTGCTGCCGACCGGCGGGGCGGGGCGATTCACGGGGCCGCTCGGTCCAAGGACGTTCCGCCGTTCGCTCAGCATTGTCGGAATGACTCCGGAGTCCGCCGTCGAACTTGGGAGCGTGGTCGAGACGATCGCCCGCTCGGAGGGCTTCGACGTGCACGCCGCATCGGCCGTCGCGCGCGGCCGCTCCACCGACGAGAGCGAGAGGATTTGAACATGAGCAGAGTTGCCGAGATCAGTCGTGAGACGAAGGAGACGAAGATCGAGCTGGCGCTCGACCTCGATGGCGGCGATGTCGAGATCGCGACCGGGGTCGGGTTCTTCGACCACATGCTCGAGCTGCTGGGACGCCACGGGCGCCTCGGATTGACCGTGAAGGCAAGCGGGGATCTCAAGACGGGCGCCCACCACACGGTCGAGGACGTCGGGATCGCGCTCGGGCAGGCGCTTGACCGCGCCCTCGGAGACCGCGCCGGAATCCGGCGCTACGCTCACTCCGAGGTCCCGATGGACGAAGCGCTCGCGCGGTGCGCCCTCGACATATCCGGCAGGCCGTTCCTGATCTTCGATTCCAACCTGCCGCCGGTCGCGATCGCCGGGTTCGACACCGAGCTCTGTGAGGAGTTCTTCAGGGCGCTCGCGACCAACGCCAAGCTGACCCTGCACCTGCAGACCCCCTACGGCAGCAACGCCCACCACCTGATCGAGGCCTGCTTCAAGGCCTTCGCGCGGGCGCTCCGGGACGCGGTCTCGATCGACCCGGGCGAGATCGGCGTCCCCTCCACGAAGGGCACCCTCACCGACTGAGCCCGGTTGGCGACCGGCTCCGCCCCGGCCAACCGCAACGATCGGGCGCCGTCGGGGTTACCTTCTGAAGATGACCGCTCCCACCCTCACGCAGGCCGGTGGGTCTCCGCGACCCCGCATTCTCACCCTGGCCGTCACCTCGCTCCTGCTCCTGCTCGCCGTCGCGATGCTGCTCGCGCCGCCCGCGGAGGCGAAGGTCCCGCGTACCTTCTTCGGCCTCAGCGCCGTCCGTCCGACCGCGGATGACTTCACCCGGATGGGGCAGATCGGGGCCGGCTCGTTCCGGGTCGAGATCCCATGGCCGAGCGTCCAGGCGTCGAAGGGCGGCCCGTTCGCGTGGGCCGGCGCGGACAAGCGCTTTCGTCAGGCCGCAGCCCAGGGCTTGCAGCCGGTGCCGATCATCTTCGGCGCGCCTGAGTTCGTCACCGGTGACTCCAGGAACATCCGCGGCCCGGTCAAGAACCGCAAGCAGAAGCGCCAGTGGAAGAAGTTCGCGGCAGCCGCGCTCGAGCGCTACGGGCAGGGGGGCAGCTTCTGGCAGCAGCATCCGACCCTGGATCCGGCGCTCGCGCCGCGCGACTGGCTGATCTGGAACGAGCAGAACGCCCGCGCCTTCTGGCACCCCAGGGTCTCGCCCCGCAAGTACGCCAAGCTCCTGCGGATCACCCGGAAGGCCTTTGACAAGGTCGATCCCGCCGCGCGGATGATCGTCGGCGGCATGTACGGCTTCCCCGACAACCGCAAGTCGATGCCGGCCAAGAGGTTCCTCAAGAAGCTCTACAGGACGCGAGGTGCCAAGCGGCTGATCGACGGCGTCTCGGTCCACCCCTACGCCCCGAACCTGGGCGGCGTCAAGAAGCAGTCGAAGACCGCTCGCAAGATCATGAACCGGGCGGGAGACCGGCGTGCGGCGCTCTGGGTCGGAGAGACCGGCTGGGCCTCCGCCGGACCGAAGAAGAGCTTCGTGGTCAAGAACAGGAAGATCCAGGCGAAGCTGCTCGAGAAGACCTACAGGTTCTTCCTGCGCAAGCGCAGGAGCTGGCGCGTGAAGACGGTCTTCTGGTTCACGTGGCGGGACTACGGCGGCGCGAAGATCTGCAGCTGGTGCCCGAAGGCCGGTCTGCTCAACCGCAAGAGCAAGAAGAAGCCCGCGGGCAGGTCCTACGAGGCGCTGATCGCGAAGAAGGTCGGCTGAGCGCCCGAATCCGCTCAGGCGCCCATCTAGAATCCCGCCGGTGGACGCGCGCATCGGCATCGTCAACTACGGGATGGGCAACCTGCGCTCGGTCGAGAAGGCGCTCGAGCGGATCGGCGCCGAGCCGGCCATCAGTGGCTCGCCGGATGCGCTCGCGGAGACCGACGGCCTGATTCTGCCCGGGGTCGGGGCCTTCCCCAAGGCAATGGACCGGATCCGCGAGACCGGCCTCGACCGGCACCTGAGCGAGCGGGCCGCGGTCGGCACGCCCATCCTCGGGATCTGCCTCGGAATGCAGCTGCTGTTCGACTCCTCCACGGAGAACCAGGGTGCGCAGGGGCTCGGCCTGCTTCCCGGCGAGGTGAACCGCCTCGAGGCCGGCCACTTGAAGCTCCCTCACATCGGCTGGTCCCCGCTGCGGGCAGACGGCGACTCCCCGCTCACCGAAGGCATCACGGACGGGGAGCCCTTCTACTTCGTCCACAGCTTCGTCGCGCACCCCCGCCCGGCCGCGCTCGTCGCGAGCGCCGAGCACGGTGATCGCTTTGCCGCGATCGTCGGGCAAGAGCGGGTCTTTGGCGCGCAGTTCCACCCCGAGAAGTCGAGCGCCGCCGGCCTCCGTCTGCTCGCCAACTTCGCCGCGATCTGCGCCCCGGTGGCAGGACATGCCTGAGCCCCGCGCCACGCCCGCTGTGAGCGCGTCGGCACCGCGCTCACTCACCCTCTATCCCGCGATCGACATTCGGGGCGGCGGCGCCGTGCGCCTCACTCAGGGGGACTACGACCGCGAGACCGCCTACGACGCCGACCCCGCCGACGCGGCCCGGCGCTGGGCCGAGGGAGGCGCGAGCGCGCTCCACGTCGTCGACCTCGACGGAGCTCGCTCCGGCTCCCCGCAGAATCTCGAGGTGATCGCGCGGATCGCCGACACGATCGACATCGAGCTCCAGGCCGGCGGCGGGCTTCGTGACGAGGCCGCGGTCGAGGCCGTGCTCGCGGCGGGCGCGACGCGAGCGGTGCTGGGCACGCGCGCACAGCGCGACCCCGCCTTCGTCGGGCGCCTGGCCGAGCGGCACGGGGGGGATCGGATCGTCGCGTCCGTCGACGGCCGCGCAGGGAACGTCGCGATCGAGGGCTGGGAGCAGCCCACCGAGACGCCCGTCCCCGACCTGGTCACGACCCTCGGCGAGCTCGGCGTGCAGCGCTTCGTCTACACGCCCGTGGAGGTCGACGGCACGCTCCAGGGGCCCGGCCTCGAGGGCCTCGAGGAGATCGTGGCCGCCTGCGGTGCCACGGGAGGTGAGCTGATCTACTCGGGCGGAGTCGGCAGCCTCGACGATCTCCGCGCCCTCGCCCGGCTGCGCCTACCGGCGATCGGCGGCGTGATCGTCGGGCGGGCACTGTATGAGAAGCGCTTCTCGGTCGCGGAGGCGCTCGGTGCGCTGGCAGGGGGCGAGGGCGCATGAGCATCATCGGGATGGCCGCGCGAACGGGAATGAAGTGGACGGTCTGGGCCCGGATCCTGATCCTGGCCGAGGTCGCGCTCGCGATCAAGCGCCACCTCGATCTGCTCGACGCAAACGAGAAGCGCGACCTGCAGCGGATCGTGCGCAAGTCGAAGGGCCGGCCCTCGAACCTCAGCAAGCGCGAGCGCGAGCGGCTCGGCTTGATCGTGAGCAAGCTGGAGCCGACCGACCTCGCCCGCGAGACCGCCGAGGCCGCGGTGCCCTGGCGGCGGCCCAAGAGCTGATCCGATGGTCCTCAAGCGGCTGATCCCGTGCCTGGACGTCGACGCGGGCCGGGTCGTGAAGGGCACCAACTTCGTCGGGCTGCGCGACGCCGGCGATCCGGTCGAGCTCGCCGCCCGCTACGACGCCGAGGGGGCCGACGAGATCGTCTTCCTCGACATCACCGCGACCCACGAGAAGCGCGAGACGATCGTCGAGCTGGCGCGGCGCACCGCCGACAACGTCTTTATCCCGTTCACCATCGGCGGCGGGATCGGCTCAGTGGACGACGCGCAGGCGGTCCTCGACGCCGGTGCCGACAAGGTGGCGGTCAACTCCTCGGCGCTCGCCCGCCCGGAGCTCATCACCGAGCTCACCCAGGTGTTCGGCTCCCAGTGCGTGGTGGTGGCGATCGACGCCAAGCGACGCGAGCCCGAAGAGGCTGCCGATCTCCCCGCCTGGGATGTGTACGTTGCCGGCGGGCGCCGGCGAGTGGACGGCCGCGAGGCCGTCGAGTGGGCGGCCGAGGCCGCCGAGCGGGGGGCGGGGGAGATCCTGCTGACGAGCATGGACCGGGACGGCACCAACGACGGGTTCGAGCTGGACCTGACGAGGGCGGTCGCGGACGCCGTGGCGATCCCGGTGATCGCCTCCGGCGGCGTCGGCACGCTCGACCATCTCGCCGAGGGAATCAGGGCGGGAGGGGCCGACGCGGTTCTCTGCGCATCGATCTTCCACTACGGCACCTACTCCATCGCCGAGGCGAAGCGCGCGATGGCAGCCGACGGGATCCCGGTGCGGCGGGTGGGCCGGGCGACCTAGCCCTTCTTCTTGCCCGGGGAGCCCTTCTTGCCCTCGCCGCCCGAGCCCTGCTTCTCGGCGCCCTTGCTGCGGGCCCGTCGCCGCTCGGCCGGCGGCACGATCCCCTTGGTGCCCTTCTTGGCCTTGTAGTCGTAGATCTTGATCGGCCGGAAGGCCACGACCTCGGAGCCGCCGACGAGGAACAGTCGCTTGCCATCGGATACCACGGGCCCGTACTCGCCCTCGTCGAACTTGAACACGCGCCTGCCGGTCGTCAGGTCGAAGCCGACGGTCGCGTTGCCGCTAAACGTCGACACGTACACGACGTCGCCGATCACGGTCGCCGGCCCGCTGACCTGGCCGCCGGGCTCGGCGGCCCAGTTGACCTTGCCGCTCTCGGCGTCCAGGGAGTAGACCTGCTTGTCGTGCGAGCCGAAGTAGACCGACGGCTTCGTCTTCGGGGCGTCGGCGGCGGCCACGCCGGAGTAGACGAAGTCGCCCGCCGAGAAGGTCCAGGCGATCTCACCGGTCTGGCGGTCGAAGCTGTAGACCCGGCCGTCGACGTTGCCGACGTAGACCCGGCCGAATGCCACCGCTGCCGTCGAGTAGAAGCGGCCGCTGCGCCCGAGGCCGGCGCCAAGGTCGGAGGTCTTCCAGCGGATGGCGCCATCGTCGGCCCGCAGCGAGTAGAACTGCCCGGCGTAGTCACCCACGTAGAGGCTGCCGTCGGTGAACGCGGGCGCTGCCTTCACGGCGCCGTCCAGCTTCGTCGACCACTTCGTCTTCCCCGTGCGCGCGTCCAGCGCGAAGAAGTCGCCGGGCTCGGTCCCGAAGTACATGGTGCCGCCGGCGACGATCGGCGAGGACTCGGCCCTGCCGGGCAGGTCCTTGCTCCACATCACCTTGCCGTCGCGGGCGCGGATGCCGAGCGCCTGGCCAGGCTCGAGGTTGACCGCGAGCAGCATGCCCTTCCAGAACGCCGGAGAGGACGCGTTCAACTTGCCATGGCGCTTCTTCCAGATCACCTTGCCCGTGTCGTTGTTGAGCGCGATGAAGACCCCGTCGTTGTCGATCAGGTACATCCGCACCCCGACGACGATCGGCGCGAACTCGATCAGCTGGTCCTGGTCGTACTTCCAGACCTTTCGGAACGGGGGCCGGACCTTCTGTGCGTTGAGGAACTTGGTGCGCTCGGTGTCGTAGCCGTACCGGGGCCAGTCGACCCCCCGCTTGTCGGCGGGCTTGCTCTCCGGCTGTGGCTGCGGCTTGCTCGCCTCCTCGAAGGTGACATCGGGGTTGGAGATGTCGTCGGGCCGCTTGACGAGGGCGACAGCCGCCAAGATGCAGGTCGCGAAGACCACGCCCACGACGATGCCGAGCAGCAGCCGCTCGGCGCCGGAGAGCTTCTCCCAGGTGATCTTGATCCGTTCCATCCGCTCGACGATCATGCTACGGCTGCAACCTCATGGAACGCTCAAGCGAGACTGAGAGCCTCGAGCGGGCCCGCGCCGATGCGGTGCCCGAGGAGCTGCGAACCGCGCTCGTCGGCGAGCGCGCCTATCTCGTCGGGGGGACGATCCGTGACGCCCTGCTGGGGCGGCAGCTGAGCGACGACGTCGATCTCGCGGTCGAGGGCGAGCTCGACCCCATCCTCGATCGCCTTGGTCTGCCCGCCCACACACACGAGCGCTTCGGGACGGCCTCGGTACAGATGGACGGCCTCGGGATCGACATCGCGCGCACGCGGCGCGAGCGCTACCCGCAGCCCGGAGCGCTGCCCGAGGTCGAGCCGGCCCCGATCCGCGCTGATCTCGGGCGTCGCGACTTCACCGTCAACGCGCTCGCGATCCCCGTAGCCGGGGACCTCGAGCTCCTCGATCCCTACGACGGCATGGCCGATCTACGCGCCGGGCTGCTCCGCTCGATCGCGAGCGGGTCGTTCCGCGACGACCCGACGAGGGCGCTGCGCGCCGCTCGGTACGCGGCCAGGCTCGGCTTCGATCTCGAGGGGGAGACCGAGAGCGAGCTGCGAGCCAGCGACCTGAGCACGGTGAGCGCCGACCGGGTCGAGGCGGATCTGCGCCGCATCGCAAGCGAGCCAAGCGCCGTCCTCGGCTTTGACCTGCTCGCCGCCTGGGGCCTGCTCGCCCTGGATCCCGAGCGCGGCGATCTGCTCTCGGAGGCGGCGGAGCTCTCCCTGCTGGCCCCGTGGGGGTCGCTGATCGACCGCGGTGGCCTGCTCGTCGAGATCGCGATCGGGCCGTGGGATCGCATCGAGGCAGCGCTCCGGCTCGCGCGGGAGACCCGACGGGAGCGGCCCGCCTCGGAGCTGTTCGAGCTGGCCCGTTCGCACGACGACCACATCCTCGCGATCGCCCGCGCGGCCGGGGCCGAGCGCCTCGATCAACACGTCAGCGAGTGGCGCCGGGTCGAGCTGACCATCGGCGGAAGCGACCTGATCGCCGCCGGGGTGCCCGCCGGGCCGGAGCGCGGAGAGGCGCTGCGCGCCGCGTTGCACGCGCGGATCGACGGCGAGATTCCCGCCGGTCGCGAAGCCGAGCTCGAGGTGGCGCTCGCCGCCACGGGGCGCAGCTCGTAGCGCGGACCGGCGGCGGCGGGCGGCGCGGATCTGGAATCGTGCCGAGACCATGGAATGGACCGAGACACGGGGGATACCGCTGCTGGAGGTGGCGCTGCCGGGAGCCCGGGTGGCCTTCTCCGGGCGCAAGGGCGGCGTCAGCGCGGCGCCCTGGGACACCCTCAACCTCGGCCTCCTCACCGGCGACCGCCCCGAGCGGGTGCGCGAGAACCGCCATCTGCTCGCCGGCGCGCTCGACCTCGATCCCGCTCGGGTGGCGATCGGCCGCCAGGTCCACGGAGCCGGGCTGGCCGCCCATGTCGAGCCGCAGGCCGGCGCCCCCTACGCCGAGCCCGGACAGGTCGAGCCACCGGCGGTGGACGGCCATCACACGGCCGAGCCGGACCTCGCGCTGCTGGTCTTCGTGGCCGACTGTCTGCCGATCGCGGTGACCGGCAGCCGTGGCCTGGCGATGCTGCACGGCGGCTGGCGCGGGCTCGCGGCCGGAATCGTCGCCGCGGGCTGCAAGGAGATCGACGGGTCCGCTGCCGTGATCGGACCCGGAATCGGGCCCTGTTGCTACGAGGTGGGTGACGAGGTGCTCGCCGCGTTCGCATCGCTCGGTTCCGAGGTCGCGTCGGGGCGGATGCTCGACCTGGGAGGAGTCGCCGAGGCCCTCCTCGTCAGGGCCGGGGTCGAGGTCGTGGCGCGCAGCGAGCTATGCACGCGCTGCAACCCTGAGCTGCTGTTCTCGCATCGTGGCCAGGGCCCGGACACCGGGCGCCAGGCCGGCTTGATCTGGGGGGTCGCCTGATGCCGGATCTGATCCGCGGCCTCGAGCCCGACTCGATCCGGGCGAACCTGGACGAGGTCCGCGCCCGCGCCGGCGGGAGCGTCGAGATCCTTGCCGCGAGCAAGTACGTGGCCGCGGAGGAGATGGGCGCCCTCGCGGAGGCCGGCATCACGCTGGTCGGCGAGAACCGGCTCCAGGACCTCGAGCAGAAGCGCGAGCGGTGGGCCGATGCCTTCACGTGGGACTTCATCGGGAGCATCCAGAGCCGCAAAGTGAAACGGATCACGGACCAGGTCCGGCTGGTGCACTCGCTCTGCACCGACAGCGCCCTCGGAAAGCTGAACGGCCTCGAGCCGGACCCCGAGCGCGAGGTGCTCGTGCAGGTCAACGTCGCCGGTGAGGACAGCAAGGAGGGCCTCGACCCGGAAGACCTCGCCTCCTTCATCGCGCGCTGCCCGGTGCGGGTCTCGGGGCTGACCACCATGCCCCCGTTCGCGACCGATCCCGAGCAGTCCCGCCCGTACTTCGCCCGCCTGGCCGAGCTCGCGGCCGAGCACGGCCTCGAGCGCCTCTCGATGGGAACGAGTCAGGACTGGCCCGTGGCGGTGGAGGAGGGGGCGACGATCATCCGCGTCGGCACCAACCTCTTCCGCTGACCGAAGCCGCCCACGAATCCCGGCGCAGGGGTGGCGGAGGCGAGCTGAGAGGTCATAATCACTACAAGGAATAGGCGCACCCGAGGCGAAAGAGGCGCGAGAATGGCCGTCAGAGATACATGGCACAGGGCGCTCGTCTACTTCGGACTGGCGGAGGATCCGGAGTACCGCTACGAGGAGGACGATCCCGAGTATTACGAGCCCGACACCGTCAGCGAGGATGCGGTTGCGCCCGAGCCGCCTCCGCGCCGCGCCCGAAGCGCGTCCGGCGGTGGCTCCAACGTCCGGCGTCTGCGCCGTTCCGAGCCCGCTGACTCCGACATCGACGACATTTTCGCCGATGACGATCCCCCGTCACGACGGCGCGAGTTGCGCCCCGTCAGCGGTAACGGCGGCGGCAATGTGCAGGTCCACTTCGTCACCCCGCGCAACTTCAACGACGCCCAGGAGATCGCCGACAAGTTCAAGCGCAGCGTGCCGGTGATCCTCAACCTGCAGTCGGCCTCCACCGATCTCTCAAAGCGTCTGATCGACTTCGCGTCCGGCCTGACCTACGCGCTGGAGGGCGGCATGCAGCGAATCGCGGACAAGACCTTTCTCCTCACGCCGGCGAACGTCGAGGTCTCCGCCGAGGAGAAGGCTCGTCTGGTCGAGAAGGGCTTCTTCAACCAGAGCTGATCCCGGCCGCGCGACCGCCGCCGTCTATGGAGGGACCACTAGGGTTCCGCGGGATGAAAGTCGGATTTGCCGGATCGGGGAACATGGCCGCAGCGCTGGCCCGTGGGCTGCGCGGGCACGGAGATCCCGGGCTGCCGATGGCCTTTGCGGACGGGGGCTCGGGTCGCGCCGCGCAGCTGGCCGAGGAGCTCGGCGGCGATCGGGCGGACGGCCTCGCGGAGCTCGCTCAAGACTGCGAGCTCATCATCCTCGCCGTCAAGCCGAAGGCGCTGGCTGAAGCCGCGGACGGCCTCTCCGGCTTTCGTGGGCCGCTCGTCTCGGTGCTCGGAGCCACGAGCGCCGGCGATCTTGGCCGCGCCTTTCCAGACGCCGCCGTGTTGCGCACGATGCCGAACGTCGCCGTGGAGGCCGGGCGCGGCGTGATCTGCCACGCGCCGCCCTCCGATCCGGCGGTCGTGGCACCGGCCCTCGAGCTGCTCGGCGGCATCGCCACCCTGGTCGAGCTCGAGGAGGACCTGCTCGATCCGGCGACCGCCGTGATGGGCTGCGCGCCCGCCTATCTGGCCCTCGCCTGCGAGGCCCTGGCCGCGGCGGGCACCGAGGCGGGGCTCGACGCCGAGCTGTCGACCCGCCTCGTCGGGCTGACCGCAGCAGGGACAGGAGAGCTGCTCACAGCACAGGACCCCAGCGACCTGCAGCGCGCCGTCGCCTCGCCGGGGGGGAGCACCGAGGCGGGGCTGGAGGCGCTCGAGGAGCACGGCGCACGCGAGGCGTTCGGAGCGGCCGTGACCGCATCGCTCGAGCGGATGGCAGGCAGGCGATGAATCAGATCCTGCTCGCGCTCACGCGCAACGACGTGGCCCAGTACGTCTCTTCGCTGTTCACCGTCTACATCATTCTGGTCTTCGCCCGGATCGTGCTCTCGTGGGTGGTCACGTTCCGGGGCTCCCTCCCCTACAGCCGGCCGCTGCGGGCGGTGACCGAATTCATCGAGCAGGTGGTCGATCCCTACCTCAACCTCTTCCGGCGGTTCCTGCCTCCGATCGGAGGTGCCCGCATGGCGCTCGATCTGAGCCCGATCATCGGCGTCATTCTGCTTCTGATCCTGCAGGGCATCGTCGTCGGGCTGATCAACGAGTGAGCGGGCGCAGGGCAGACCTCACGCGGGCTGGGATCGTGGCCCTCTGCGCCTTCGGGCTCGATCAGATCAGCAAGGCGGTCGCGCGGACGGAGATCGCCCGCGGCGACGAGGTGGACCTGTTCCTCGGAATCGAACTGGTGCTGGTCAGGAACGACGGCATCGCGTTCGGCCTCCTCGGCGGTGCCGGGCCCGCGATCATCGTCCTCGCGGGCGCGGCCTTCGTCGTTCTGCTCGCCTTCTTTCTCCAGCGCGGCGAGCTCGACACGCTCTGGCTCCCGATCGGCCTGATCGCCGGCGGCGCCCTCGGCAACCTCGCCGACCGGATCCTCGACGGCGCCGTCACCGACTTCATCGACCCGCCGAACTGGCCCGCCTTCAACCTCGCCGACGTCGAGATCACGCTCGGCGTCGCGACCCTGATCGCGCTCTACGTGCGCGACGCGATCCGCGAGGAGCGCAACGGCGGTGGGCTGGAGGAGGGAGATGGGGGAACCGAGGAGGCGCGGCTCCCTTGAGCGTCCCGGTACCGCGGATCGTCCACGAGGACGAGTGGCTCGCCGTGGTCGAGAAGCCGGCGGGCATGATCACTCATCCGGCCCCCGGCAACGACGACCCGGACCTCGTCGCGGCCCTGGGGGGCCTGCTCGGCGGCGGCAGCGATCCGGAGCGCCCGGGCATCGTCCACCGGCTCGATCGTGACACCTCCGGCCTGCTCGTGGTGGCGCGCAACGAGCGGGCCCACAAGGCGCTGTCGGCGGCGATCGCTGAGCGCCGGGTAAAGCGCGAGTACGTCGCCCTGGTCGAGGGCTGCCCGGCCTCGCGGACCGGGACGATCGACGCCCCGCTCGGGCGCGATCATCGCTCCCCGGAGCGCGTCGTGGTCGGCGGGCGCCGCCAGCGTGACGCGGTCACCCATTTCACCGTGCGCGAGCGCGTTGGACGCGACGCGCTCCTCGATCTCGAGCTCGAGACCGGCCGCACCCATCAGATCCGGGCACACCTCCAGGCCATCGGCCACTCGATCTGTGGCGACCCGGGCTACGGCCGCCGGGGCATGCATGGGCTCGAGCGCCAGTTCCTGCACGCGGCCCGGCTGAGCTTCCGCCACCCTGAGGACGGCCGCACGGTTGAGCTCTCGAGCGAGCTGCCGCCCGATCTCGCGGCCGCGTTGGAGCGGGCGAGAGCCGGAGGCTAGCCGGACCGCCGCATGCGGCCGCAGAGCCGGCACGAGATCGCGGGGCAAGTCATCTAGACTGCGCCGCCGACCCAAGTCGGTCACCGGACGCAGAGCGAGCCCTGCCCGGCCCAGAGCCGAGTCCTCGCCGAGCCCCCGCGGGCCGAGAACTACACACAACACAAGGGAATCTCAATTGGCTGATGTAGGCATCAAGGAGCTGCTCGAAGCGGGCGTCCACTTCGGGCATCAGACCCGTCGCTGGGATCCGCGTATGCGGCGCTATATCCACGGGGAGCGGGACGGAATCCACGTCATCGACCTCCTGCAGACCGAGAAGCTGCTCGCGGAGGCGACCGAGTTCGCTTCCGAGCTGGCCGGCAAGGGAGGCAAGATCCTCTTCGTCGGGACCAAGAAGCAGGCTCGCGACTCGATCGAGAGCTGGGCCAACGAGTGCGGGATGCCGTTCGTCTCCCGGCGCTGGCTCGGCGGCCTGCTGACCAACTTCCAGACGATCAACAAGCGCATCGCGCGGCTCCACGAGCTCAACGAGCTCGAGCGGGAAGGGCAGCTCGAGCTGCTGCCGACCAAGGAGCGGATGACGATGGAGGCCGAGCTCGCGAAGCTCGAGTACAACCTCGGCGGCGTCCGCGACATGCAGCGCCCGCCCGACGCCGTGGTCGTCGTCGACCTGGTCACCGAGGAGATCGCGCTCGCCGAGGCAAGCCGCCTGGGCATCCCGATCATCGGTCTTGTCGACTCGAACTGCAACCCGACGATCGTCGACTACGTGATCCCCGGCAACGACGATGCGATCCGCTCCTGCGAGCTGATCGTACGCGCGCTCGGGGAGTCGATCAAGTCCTCCGCCGCGGCCTGGGAGCAGGCCGAGGAAGTCCGCCGCAAGCGCGAGGAGGAGGCTCGCCGCAAGCGCGAGGAGGAGGACCGCAAGCGCCGCGAGGCCGAGGCGGCCGCGAAGGCGGAGGCAGAGGCAAAGGCAAAGGCCGCAGCGGCCGCCAAAGCCCAGGCCGAGAAGGAGGCCGGCGGCAAGCAGCAGCCGGCCAAGGGCGGCCAGGCCCCGGCGAAGCAGCCCGCCCCAACCAAGGGTGGCGGCGCGCCGAAGGCCGCGGACAAGCCCGTCCCGGTGGAGAAGCAGACGCCGGCGCCGAGCAAGGGGCCCGAGCAGCCCGCTGCGAACAAGGAAGAGAGCGCGAGCAAGTGAGCGAGATCAAGGCAGCCGACGTCAAGGCGCTGCGGGAGCGCACCGGCGCGGCGATGATGGATTGCAAGGGCGCCCTGGCCGAGGCCGCGGGCGACATGGACAAGGCCATCGAGATTCTCCGGGTCAAGGGCCAGGCCTCGGCCGCCAAGCGCGCTGGGCGATCGACCGGGGAGGGCACCGTGACCTCCTACATCCACGCCAACGGGAAGATCGGCGTCCTCGTCGAGATCCAGTGCGAGACCGACTTCGTTGCCCGCAACGACGACTTCCAGGCGTTCGCCAGGGAGATCGCCCTTCATATCGCTGCCGCGGCGCCTCGCTACGTGTCCGCCGAGGAGATCGCGGATGCGGACATCGAGGCCGAGCGGACCGTCTTCGAGCAGAAGGCGGCCGAGGAGGACAAGCCCGAGAACGTTCGCGAGAAGATCGTCGAGGGGCAGCTCGCGAAGTGGCGCAAGGAGGTCGTGTTGCTGGACCAGGTCCACGTGAACGCCGACAAGCACGACGGCAAGACCATCGAGGAGCTGCGCGCCGAGGCCGCGGCCTCCACCGGCGAGAACGTCGTCATCGCCCGCTTTGCCCGCTTCGTGGTGGGCGAGGAGGACTAGCCACCAGGATGCCGGCCAGCGCCGACGCCGCCGGGGGCGAGAACGCCGAGAAGAGAGCCTTCGACCGGGTCCTGCTGAAGCTCTCCGGAGAGGCCCTGATGGGCTCCCTCGAGTACGGAACCGATCCCGACCGGGTCGAGCGCATCGCCGGCCAGGTCGCCTCCCTGCGGAAGACCGGCCTCGAGGTGGCGATCGTGGTCGGCGCCGGCAACATCTACCGCGGCCTGCAGGGCGCCGCCGCCGGCATGGACCGCGCGACCGCCGACTACATGGGGATGCTCGCGACCGTCCTGAACGCGCTCACGCTCCAGGACGCGCTCGAGTCCGCCGGCGCTCAGACGAGGGTGCTCTCGGCGATCGACGTCACCGAGGTCGCCGAGCCCTACATCCGCAGACGGGCGATCCGGCACCTCGAGAAGGGCAGGATCGTAATCTTCGCGGCCGGGACCGGCAACCCGTTCTTCACGACCGACACAGCCGCGGCGCTTCGGGCGCTCGAGATCCACGCCGAGGCCATCCTGATGGCCAAGCACGGCGTGGAGGGTGTCTACGACGCCGATCCCGCTGAGGTCCCCGAGGCCGAGTTCCTGGCCCACATCAGCCACCGGGAGGCGATCGAGCGCGGCCTGAAGGTGATGGACTCCACCGCGCTCTCGCTGTGTATGGACAACGATCTGCCGCTGTACGTGTTCAACATGGCGGACGAGGGCAACATAGATAGGATCGTCCGCGGAGAGAAGGTCGGCACGCTGGTCGACGGGGAAGGAAAGGACTGATGATCGAGGAGCTGCTGGCCGACGCGAACGAACGGATGGGCAAGTCCGTCGAGTCCGTCAAGGGTGAGATGTCGACGGTCCGCACCGGCCGCGCATCCCCGCACCTGCTCGATCGGATAACCGTTGACTACTACGGCACCGACAGCCCGCTCAACCAGCTCGCGAACATCGCCACCACCGATGCGCGACTGCTCACGCTGACGCCCTACGACAAGGGCGCGATCCCCGCGATCGAGAAGGCGATCATCGATGCCGACATCGGGCTGACGCCGAACAACGACGGCAACGTCGTCCGCCTCCAGGTTCCCGAGCTCACCGAGGAACGCCGCAAGGAGATGGTCCGGATCCTCCACGAGGTCGCGGAAGAGGGCCGCGTCGCGGTCCGCAACGTCCGGCGGGATGTAATGAGCGATCTGCGCGAGCTCAAGGGGGAGGGCGAGGTCGGCGAGGACGAAGAGCGGCGGGCCGAGGAGCAGCTGCAGAAGCAGACCGACGGCGCCGTGGGTGAGATCGACACCCTGATGAAGGCCAAAGAAGAAGAGATCCTCACGGTGTGAGCGCCGAGCCTCCCGCCGCCACGAAGGTGGCGATCATCATGGACGGCAATGCCCGCTGGGCGACTGAGCGCGGGCTGCCGATCCTCGAGGGCCACCGGCGCGGCGCCCAGACCTTGAAGCAGATCGTCAAGGACGCGGTGCGGATTGGGCTTGACGAGCTCACCGTCTACGCGTTCTCGACCGAGAACTGGTCCCGTCCGCGGGCGGAGGTCGAGGGTCTGATGGCGATGTTCGCCGAGTTGATCGAGTCGGAGACGCCCGAGCTGGATGAGCAGGGCGTCCGGATGCGCTTCATCGGGAGGCGGGAGGAGGTCAGCGCGGAGCTCCAGGAACGGATGGCCTGGGCCGAGCAGCGGACGGCCGGGAACCGGAGGTTGGAGTTGTTCGTCGCCTTCAACTACGGAGGCCGGGCCGAGATCCTCGATGCCGCTGAGCGCTATGCCGGCGGCGGGGAGGAGGAGTTCGTGAAGCTGCTCTACGCGCCCGAGATGGGTGAGCCCGATCTCGTGATCCGCACAAGCGGCGAGGAGCGGCTCTCCAACTTCCTGCTCTGGCAGAGCGCCTACTCGGAGCTCGTCTTCTCCGACCTGCTCTGGCCCGACTTCGACATCGGGGCCCTACAAGCGGCGGTGCAGGAGTTCGCCTCCCGCAAGCGGCGCTTCGGCGCACGGGACTAGATTTCACCCATGGACTTCCCCGAGCGTCCCGACTCACCGCCGGAGCGCGCTCCGCGCCGTCCGCGAAGGCACACGGGGGGCCTGGGCCCCGAGCAGGGCGAAGACGATCGTCTCGACGTGATCGTCGGTGACCCGGACAACCCGCCGCCGCCGGTCCCAAGGCAGAAGTCGAAGGGGCGGGGCCGCAGCTCCGAGACGCTTGCCCGGGTGCTGTGGGCGATTCCGGCGATCGTCCTCGCCGTCACCGTAGTCGCGCTCGGCGGGGAGATCTTCGCCGCCGCGATGGTCGTGTTCGCCTGGATCGGGATGGTCGAGTTCTTCCGCATGACGGAGCGCGCGCGGCCGTTCACGCTGGTCGCGTTCCTGGCTGCGGCGGGCATGATCACCGCCGCCCACTTCGGCGACAGCTTCCAGATGGTGCTCGCGGGCGTCGCCTTCTTTCCGGTGATGCTCGGATTCGTGATCGCCCGGGGCTCGCTCCACAACGTCACGTACTCGATGGCCGTCACCGTCTTCGCGATCATCTGGATCGGCCTGCCGTTCGCTCACGCGGTTCTGCTTCGCGACCTCCCGGACCACGGAGCCGCGCTGTTGGTCGACGTCCTCGTGGCCACGTTCTTCACCGACACGTTCGCCTACCTGGGCGGCCGCATGGTTGGCAGCCGGCCGCTGGCCCCCACGATCTCGCCCAACAAGACCGTCGAGGGGCTCGTCATCGGGATCGCCGGCGGCACGCTGGGCTTCTTCCTCGCCGGGCTGTATCAGGACTGGCTCTCGAACGGCGAGGCGCTGCTGATGGGCGTCTGCATCGCCGCCATCGCGCCGCTCGGCGACCTGTTCGAGTCGGCGATCAAGCGGGACCTGGACATCAAGGACTCCGGCCGCGTGTTCGGACCCCACGGCGGCCTGCTCGACCGCCTCGACGCGGTCCTGTTCACCGTGGTCGCGGGCTATTACCTGAGCCTGGCGGTGGTGTTCTAAGCGTATGGCCGACCGCGGCGATCTGGAGTTCACGTACTCGCTGATCGACCGGATCTTCCGGCTCAGCCTGGGTGAGAACGCGGACTTCAGCGGGGCGAAGTTCGATGGCGACTGGTCGCTGACGCTGGAGCAGGCGCAGCGCCGTAAGCACGAGTACGTCGCGGAGCAGATCGGGATCGACGCCGGGCGTCGCGTGCTCGACCTCGGCTGCGGCTGGGGGCCGCTGCTGCGCTTTATCCGCGAGCGCGGCGCGGCGGGCGTTGGAGTGACGCTGTCGAGCGCGCAGGCCGAGGCCTGCCGGCGAACGGGCCTCGATGTCCACATCCACGATGCGACCCGGATCGGCCCTGAGAACTTCGGGCGCTTCGATGCCGTCGCGAGCCTGGGCGCCTTCGAGCACTTCTGCTCGCCGGCGGACTACGTCGCCGGCCGGCAGGAGGAGAGATACCGGGAGATCTTCGAGCGGATCGCGGCACTGCTTCCCAGCGGCGGGCGGCTGTACCTGCAGACGATGGTGTTCGGGCGCAAGATGATCCCCTACGAGGAGGTGGACATCAATGCCCCAAGACACTCCGATGGCTGGTACGTGGCGCTGATGGGCAAGCAGTTCCCGGGCTCCTGGCTACCGTTCGGCTCCGAGCAGGTCGGGCGCTGTGCCGAGCCGCACTTCGAGCATCTCTCGAGCGTCAGCGGGCGGCTCGACTACCTGGAGACGATCCGCCGCTGGCGGGAGGCGTTTGCGGCACCGAGCGTCCGCAAGACGTTGCTCAAGGCGCGGCTGGTCCCACACTGGCTGCGCAGCTCGGACTTCCGGCTCGCATTCACATCCGGCGTCAGCGCGAACAGCGTCTGCTTCGAGCGCGAGCTCCTCGACCACTACCGCATGGTGTTCGAGAGGCGGTAGCGGCGCCGGCTGGGCGGTTTAGACCCCGCATAGGAGGCCACCTAAACTGCGCGGCCGTGAAGAAGGTCCTGATTCTCGGATCGACCGGCTCGATCGGCACCCAGGCGCTCGATGTGATCGAGCGCGGCGACGCGCTGCGCGTGGTCGGGCTGAGCGCCGGGGGGAGCGACGAGTTGCTTGTGGAGCAAGCCCGAGAGCACGGCGTCCCAGTCGTCGCCCTCGCTGAACCCGCCGCCGCGGAGCGGGCGGGGGCGGCCTGGAAGGGGGAGATCCTCGCAGGGCAGGATGGCGTTCGTGAGCTGATCGAGCGGACCAAGCCAGATCTCGTGCTAAATGCGATCGTCGGCTCCGCCGGACTGGGCCCGACGATCGCGACGCTGAGCGCGGGGATCGACCTGGCCCTCGCGAACAAGGAGAGTCTCGTCGTTGGCGGCGAGCTCGTCACCGCGCTGGCCGAGGCGGCCGACGCCCGGATCATCCCCGTCGACTCCGAGCACTCCGCGCTGCACCAGCTGATCGCGGGGGAGCAACCCGGCACGGTGACCCGGCTGGTCCTGACCGCATCCGGAGGCCCGTTCCGGGGACGGACCGACCTCGGCTCCGTGACCCGCGAGCAGGCCCTCGACCACCCGACCTGGGATATGGGCGGCAAGATCACCATCGACTCCGCCACGCTGATGAACAAGGGACTCGAGCTGATCGAGGCGCACCACCTCTTCGGGATCCCCTACGAGCGGATCGACGTCGTCGTCCATCCGCAGTCGCTGATCCACTCGCTCGTGCACCTCAACGACGGTGCGAGCCTCGCCCATCTCGGCCATCCCGACATGCGGGTGCCGATCTCATACGCCCTCAACTACCCCGAGCGCGCGGACGCGCCGGTCGAGGCGCTCGACCTTGCGGAGGTCGGTTCGCTCACCTTCGAGCGGCCCGACACCGAGACTTTCCGATGCCTCGCCCTCGCCCGCGAGGCGGGCGCGGCGGGGGGTACGGCGCCGTGCGTGCTCAACGCCGCCAACGAGATCGCGGTCGAGGCATTCCTCGCCGGGAGGGTCGGGTTCGCGGCGATCGCAGAGATCGTCGAGACGACGCTCTCGGCGTTGCCGGCCGAGCACCCGGGCCATTTCGAGGATCTCTTCGCGGCGGACGCGAGCGCTCGAGAGCGGGCCAGGGAGGCGGTTGAGGCAATCGGCCCGACGCCTATGGCGGGCAGCGCGAACGGGGGCGGAGCCGGCCGATGAGCGCCTGGGTTCTGGCAATCGGCGGATTCGCGATGCTCGTCGTGCTGCACGAAGCCGGGCACTTCTTCGCGGCCAAGGCGGTCGGGATGCGCGTCGAGCGCTTCTTCCTCTTCTTCCCGCCCAAGCTGGTCAGCGTCAAGCGCGGGGAGACCGAGTACGGAATCGGTGCGATCCCGCTCGGCGGATTCGTGAAGATCACCGGCATGACCCCCGAGGAGGAGATCCCCGAGGAGGTCGAGCATCGTGCCTACTACCGGCAGCCGGTCTGGAAGCGGATCGTCGTGATTGGCGCCGGGCCGCTGGTCAACATCGTGCTGGCGCTGGTGATCTTCTTCATCCTCGCGGCGAGCTTCGGCCTCGACGGCGAGCCCACCAACGAGATCGGCAGGGTTGCCGACGATCTCCCCGCAGCGGAGGCCCTACAGAGCGGCGATCAGCTGGTAGCGGTCGACGGCAAGGACATCAGCGGCCTGCGCGGCGAACAGCTCACCGACCGCGTCCGCGGACTGATCGGTACTCACGAGTGCGCGGGGAATCCCGCCGACGGCTGCGAGGCCAAGACCCCCGCGACCCTGACGATCGTCCGCGACGGCGAGCGGCAGACGGTTGAGGTAACCCCGGTATACGACGTGCCCACCGCGGAGGAGCAGGAGGCGGGACTGGAGCCCGCGATGCGGATCGGCTTCGGCTACGCGGGCGAGCGTGAGCCGCAAAGCGCCGCCGCTGCCGCCGAGTTCTCGGTCGATCGCGCCTGGTTCATCACCACGCGCACCGCCGAGGTGTTCTCGCGGATCCTCGATGCCGAGCAGCGCAAGGAGATCACCGGCGTGGTCGGCGCCACGGAGGTGACCAGGCAGAGCTTCGAGTTCGACACGCGCCAGGCGATCTTCGTGCTCGGGGTGATCAGCCTCTCGCTCGGCCTGATCAACCTGCTCCCGTTCCTCCCCCTCGACGGTGGGCACATCTTCTGGAGCATCGTCGAGAAGGTTCGCGGGCGGCGGCCCTCACTGCAGACGATGGAACGCGCCAGCTTCGTCGGCTTCGCCCTCGTCCTGATGCTATTCGTGATCGGCCTCAACAACGACATCGGCAGGATCACGGGGGAAGGGTTCAACGTCCGCTGATCGTGCGCTAGGTTGTCGACAACCGACACCGAGCAGAGGAGAGAGATCGGATGGAAGCGGCGACCGCGGAGCGGGAGGCGAACGGGGGGCCCGGCAAGGAGATGAGCGCTCCGAACCTAGCGAAGGCGTTCCACGCGACCGTGGATCGCATGGGCAGCAAGCCCGCGGTCATCTCGGGCGATCAGAGCTGGACCTGGAGCGAGATCCGCAAACAGGCCGCCGCCGTGAGCGGGGGCCTCGCCAGCCTCGGCGTCGGCAAGGGCGACACGGTGGCCCTGCTGATGGACAACCGCGCGGAGTTCATGCCCACCGACCTCGGCGTCGCCACGCTCGGCGGGGTCCCGTTCTCGATCTACCAGACCTCCTCCCCCGAGCAGATCCAGTACGTGTGCTCCGACGCCGGTGCCAAGGTCGCTGTCGTGGAGAAGACGTACCTGGAACTGTTCATGAAGGCCAAGGAGGACCTGCCCGACCTGGAGCATGTGATCACGCTGGACGGCGACGGGGGCACGATGACGTTCGAGGCGCTCTGCGAGATCGACCCGGACTTCGATGACTCCGCCGCCGATCAGGTCGATCCCGACGATCTCTTGACCCTGATCTACACCTCGGGGACCACCGGCCCCCCCAAGGGCGTGCAGCTCACTCACCGCAACCTGATGAGCCTCGTCTCCTCCGTCGAGGACATGATCCCGTTCCCCGAGAGCGAGGACAACCGGGTGATCTCGTGGCTGCCCGCAGCGCACATCGCCGAGCGCGGCGCGCACTACTACCTGCCCGTCATCAAGGGGCTCTCCGTGACGATCTGCCCGGACCCCAAGCAGATCATCGCGGTCCTGCCGAAGGTCAAGCCCACCTGGTTCTTCGCCGTCCCGCGGATCTGGGAGAAGGTGAAAGCTGGCATCGAGTCCAAGCTCGAGGGCGAGGAAGGCGTCAAGAAGACCCTGGCCCAGTGGGCGATCGGCGTCGGCAAGCAGAAGGTGCAAGCCGAGCAGAAGCAGGTCAAGGGAGAGGGCGGCGGCCCGAGCTTCCTGGTCACTGTGCAGTACGCCGTGGCCGACCGGCTGGTGCTCTCGACGATGCGTGAAAACCTCGGCCTGAACGAGGCCGTCGCGGTCAACGTCGGCGCCGCGCCGACCCCCTACGAGGTCCTCGAGTTCTTCCACGCGATCGGGATCCCGATCGGTGAGCTCTGGGGCATGTCGGAGACCTGCGGTGTCGCGACCCTGAACCCGCCGGAGAAGGTCAAGCTCGGCACCGTCGGTCCGCCGACCCCGGGCATCGAGCTCAAGCTCGTGGAGGACGGCGAGGTGCTCGTCCGCGGCGACTCGATCATGGCCGGCTACCGGAACATGCCGGACAAGACGGACGAGACGATCGACGGCGACGGCTGGCTCTCGACCGGCGATATCGGCGAGCTCGACTCCGAGGGCTACCTAAAGATCGTCGACCGGAAGAAGGAGCTGATCATCAACGCGGCGGGCAAGAACATGTCGCCGGCGTCGATCGAGTCCGAGGTCAAGAGCGCGAGCCCGCTGATCGGGCAGGCGATCGCGATCGGGGACAACCGCCCCTACAACGTCGCGCTGCTGACGCTGGACCCCGAGGCCGCCCCGGCCTGGGCGCAGAAGCAGGGCATCTCGGGGGACGACCTCGCCGACCTCGCCGAGAGCAGCGAGGTCCGGAAGGCCGTCGACGCCGCAATCGAGACGGCGAACGCGAAGATGTCCCGCGTCGAACAGATCAAGAAGTTCAAGATCCTCCCAACCGACTGGGAGCCGGGCGGCGATGAGCTGACTCCGACGATGAAGCTCAAGCGCAAGCCGATCAACGAGAAGTACGAGAGCGAGATCAAGGAGCTCTACTCCTAGATCCGCTCGCCGGACCCTGGCCCGCGGCCCCTACGCCTCGAAGGGCCTGCCCTCGCCCTCTTCGAGGAGCAGTCGCAGGGACTCGAGGTAGTAGGCCCAGTTGTAGTTGAAGATGCCGAACGCATCGTCGGCCAGCGCATTCGAGTAGCGCTGCCAGAAGCGCAGGGTCGTGCCGCCGGACTTGCGGTCGGAGGGACTGAGCTCGAAGCGGATCTCGGCGTCGAGCCACGGCTCGTTGGCACCACGCCAGGCGACCCGGACACCCGGGTCGAGCGCGGTCACCTCCATCACCGGGTGGAAGGGATCCTCGAACGTGAATCGGATCTCCGACCCGGTCCCGGGCTCGGGGTAGGAGACCACGGTCGTCCACCATCCGCTCAGCCCCGCCTCGGAGTTCAGGGCCTCGAAAACCCGGTCGGGCGGTGCCCCGATCTCGCTCAGGTGGTGGATGGTGTCCATGGCGCGTCGCTCCTCTGGTCGGGGGTGGGTGGGAGACTAGCGTAAGTAGCCGCTTACGCTCGCGCGCCCACGACCCGCACCGAGCCACTTGCCCGGCCGCAGCCACGCGGTGACCACCGTCGGCGGGGAGGGGCCGACCCCCGGGTGGCCCTAACCTGTATCGCGATGGCATCCAAGCGGCAGATATTTGTCGGCGGCGTCCCGATCGGGGGCGGTGCTCCCGTCGTCGTGCAGACGATGACCAAGACCGAGACGGCGAATCTCGAGGCGACGATGGAACAGATCCGCACCGTCGCCGACGCCGGCTCCGACCTGGTGCGCGTCGCGGTCCCCCGCGACAAAGACGTCGAGGCCCTGAAGGTGATCGTCAAGGACTCGCCGATCCCGGTGATCGCCGACATCCACTTCAACCACACGCTGGCGCTCAAGGCGATCGAGGCCGGCGCGCACTGCATCCGGCTCAATCCCGGCAATATCGGCGGTCGCGAGAAGGTCGCCGAGGTGGCGGAGCGGGCGACCAACGCCGGCACGCCGATGCGGATCGGGGTCAACTCCGGCTCGCTCCCCAAGCACCTGCACGAGCTCGAGCGCGAGGAGCCCGTCGAGGCCCTCGTCACCGCCGCCGTCGAGTTCGTCGAGCTCATGGAGGACCTCTCCTTCGAGAACTTCAAGGTCTCGATCAAATCGACCAACGTCCCGAACACGATCGCCGCCAACCGGCTGCTGAGCGAGCGGATTCCCTACCCGCTCCACCTGGGGATCACCGAGGCCGGGACCAAGTGGTCGGGGTCGCTCAAGTCCTCGGTCGGCCTGGGCACGCTCCTCGCCGACGGCATCGGCGACACGATCCGGATCAGCCTCTCCACCTTCCACGCCGAGGAGGAGGTCAAGGTCGCCTGGGAGATCCTCAAGGCGTTGCAGATCCGCGAGCGCGGCCCGGTGCTGATCGCCTGTCCGACCTGCGGTCGCCTGCAGTTCGACATGGACACGGTGGTCGCCGAGATCGAGGAGCGCCTCGAGCGCTACACCGAGCCGATCGAGGTAGCCGTGCTCGGCTGCGCCGTAAACGGGATCGGCGAGGCCTCGCACGCGGACTTCGGAATCACCGGCGCGCTCAACGAGGGCCTGATCTTCGCCCACGGCAAGCCCCTACGGAAGGTCCCACAGGACGATCTCGTCGACGCCCTGTTCGAGGAGATCGAGAAGTCGTTCGGCAAGGGCGGGAAGGTGGAGTTCGATGAGGCTGAGTCCGCGGAGGGCGCCGAGTGGCTCCAGCGGATCGAGGACGAGAACGCGGACGACCTCACGCCCGAGAAGCTCGCGGCGATGGAGGCGGAGGCCGCGGGCGAGGGTGAGGACATCACCGCGCCGGGGGAGACCAAGGGCAGGCGGGTCGAGCTCGGCGAGGACGCCTCGCCGACGGCCGGCCGCCGCTTCACTCGCGCCTGAGAGGGCGCGGGTCGCGGGCCGCTGCGAGGGGTGAGGGCGGGTCCGTCGAAGCAAGAGGCGGGCACACCCGCTACGATGTGAGCCTTCTGTAAGGGTGTGGTGATCGTTCGATGAGCGGGACCGCGCCCTCGCGCTATGCGGATCCAACTGCGAAACACGCTGCTCTTGGTCCTGGCCCTCACGGTCGGACTGGCCGGTGCTTCCGCGATCGCCGGCAAGCGCAAGCTGCGCCCGAACCCGGCCAACGATCCGGTTCTCGTCAAGAAGAAGATCGATCCCAACCGCTACGACGGTGCCGCCGGCTGCGTCAAGAAGCACCCGAAGGGGATGAGGAAGCTGATCCGCTGGATGAAGCGGAATACGAAGAAGAAGACGATCTACGGGACCGTGCGCTGCGACGGTGGCGTCCACAGCACCGGCCGCGCCCTCGACTGGATGCTCGACGCACGCAAGAAGCGGCAGAAGCGCAAGGCCATGAAGGTCATCAACACCTGGGTCTCCAAGGACAAGCGCGGGCGCAACAACGCCCTCGCACGCCGCATGGGGATCCAGCTCATCATCTACAACTGCCGCTGGTGGCAGGCCGGCGACCGCGGCTGGCAGCGCTACAGCGCCTGCAGCGGCGGCAAGAAGAACGCCGACCCCACGCAGGGACACATCGACCACATCCACGTCGAGCTCACCAAGCCCGCCTCGAAGCTCCGCACGAGCTTCTGGAAGTACGGCACGAGCGGCAAGGGTGGCGGGGGCGGCGGCTCCGGCGGCGGGGTCAGCCCCAACTACAAGTCCGCCACGGCTTCCGGGCGCAGCGGGATCAAGGTCCGCCCGCCCCTGCATCCGCCCGAGCATGAGCACATGGAGGCGCACCTCCACGAGTAGGGAAGCTCGGAGGCACCCCGGCGGCGTAGGATTGACCGATGCCGGACTCCGACATCGGCGATGTCCAGATCGCCAAGGTCACCCATGTCGACCTATCCGAGCTGCTCGCGCTGATGCGCGCCTACTGCGACTTCTATGAGAGGTCGCCGCGCGATGACCGTCTCGTCGCGCTCGCCCGTGCGCTGATCGCCGACCCCGGGGAGGGTGTGCAGCTGCTCGCGCGGGCCGAGGATGGCCGCGCCCTCGGCTTCGCGACGGTCTACTGGTCCTGGGACACCACCGAGGCAGTGCGGATCGGGGTGATGTACGACCTCTACGTCACCGAGGGCGCCCGGGGCCAGGGGGTCGGGCGGAAGCTGATCGAGGCCTGCCGCGGGGCCTGCCGCAAGCGGGGCGTCAGCAAGCTCACCTGGGAGACCGCCCCTGACAACGAGACGGCCCAGCGTCTCTACGACTCGACCGGCGCCACATCATCGCTCTGGAAGGTCTACGAGATCGAGGCCTGGTAGGCGGGCGCAGGTCAGCTGAAGCGAACGCCGGCTGCCTCGAAGCGATCGAGCTCGGCGGTCCCGAGGGCGGAGGCGGGAGTGAGGACGCCGGCGCGGTCCGGCTTGTCGGCGTCGGCGAGAATCAGGCCCGCCTCGGCGGTCATCCTGCTCGTGGCGAGGTAGCCGGGGTGGCCCTCGCCGACGACCCGCGCGAGGGCCTCGGCTCCGGACGCTCCGCGCGCCGTGGTCTCCACGCTCCAGTGCCAGCCCTCCAGCCGGTCCTCCCGCGGGCCGCCGGAGGGAGCGAGTGCCTTCATCGCGGAGGTTCCCGCTCGGCGGACGCCGGCGGGCGCGCGGGTGAGGAGCGTGAGGCCTCCGTTGAGGGCCGAGACCGAGCCGGCGAGGACGGCCTGCAGCGGCCGGGTGGGCACCATGCTTTCGGCGGCGACAGCCTCGCGATAGAGAAGTGGCGGGCGCCCGGTGAGCGCCAGGGTCCGCTGGATCACGGGCGGGTTGATGACGGGGGAGGGGATCATCGGCGCGAGCGGCCCGACGCCCTCCTTCCACCGGGGGCGGCTGCGGATCGGGCAGGCCGTGCGGATCCGCTTGGGGTCGGCGAGATCGCCGATCAGGGCCGCGGGGTCGCCGAGGAGGGAGGCGCCGTCGCCCTCCATCGCCTCCCGCAGCGACTCGAAGGTCCCGTTGCTGACCAGGTCGGAGGCGTAGGGCCGGCCCGGCGGGGGAGTGCCGGCGAAGATCGCATCGACCTCGGCCGGGGGGTCGCCGTGCGCGCTCTCGAGCCGCTCCATCGCGAGCGCCGCCGGCAGGTCGAAGGGAAGCGCCTCGAAGCCGCAGACCTGCACGATCCGCGCGCCGCTCCGCTCGGCGGGCCCATGGAAGCGCTCGACGATGCGCGCGGCGAAGTCGATCTCGCCGGTGACGTCCACGTAGCCGATCCCAGCCTCCACGCACGACTCGATCACGGGGGGCGCCATGCGGGCGAACGGGCCGGCGAAGTTAACGATCGCGCGGGCGCGCGCCACGGCCGCATCGACCGACTCGCGGCGCTCGGTGTCGACGACGAAGACCTCGGGGCGCTCGTCCTCCGGCCAGCCGTCGAGCAGCGCCTCCAGCCGGTCCCGGTTACGCCCGGCGATGCCCCAGCGGAAGCCCAGGTCCGCCGCGCGCCCCCGCAGGTAGGGAACCGCCTGCTTGCCCGTCACGCCGCTGGCGCCGAGCACGATCACGTCGAGATCCCGGGAGGGAGCCATAGGGGGATCGTATGCGAGTGGGGCGGGGAGATATCCTCGCCGTCCCGTGACACGCCTGTCCACCTATCTGCTGCCCACCGTCAAGGAGGCTCCGGCCGACGCCGAGGCGCTCAGCCACAAGCTGATGGTCCGCGCCGGGCTGATCCGCCAGGTCGGGACGGGCATCTGGTCCTACCTGCCGGCCGGCCTCCGAGTGATCCGCAAGATCGAGGCGATCATCCGCGAGGAGATGGACGCGATCGGCGGGCAGGAGCTGCTGCTGCCGGTGCTTCAGCCTGCCGAGCTGTGGAAGAAGACGGGGCGTTACGAGATCGATGAGCTGTTCAAGCTCTCCGACCGTAAGGAGTCGGGGATGGTCCTGGCAATGACCCACGAGGAGGCCGTCGCCTTCCACATGGCGAACGAGATCCGCTCCTACCGCGAGCTGCCCATGCTCGTCTATCAGATCCAGACCAAGGAGCGTGACGAGCCGCGGCCGCGCGCCGGGGTGCTGCGGACCCGCGAGTTCACCATGAAGGACGCCTACTCGCTGGACCGGGACGAGGAGGGGCTCGACCACAGCTACGGGCAGAACATCACCGCCTACGACCGCATCTTCGATCGCTGCGGCGTGCGCTGGTACCGGGTCCGCTCCGACGTGGGCATGATGGGCGGCACCGACGCGCACGAGTACATGGCCCCGTGCACCGCCGGCGAGGACGAGATCGCGATCGCGGGGGGCTACGCGGCGAACGTCGAGATCGCCTCCGCTGAGCCGCAGCACGTGGAGCTGCCGCCCTCCCTGGACGCTCCGAGAGAGGCGCCGACGCCGGGCGCGACGACCGTGGACGAGGTCTCCGAGGCGCTCGGGGTCCCGGCGGGGGCGCTGATCAAGGCGCTGCCCGTCGTGGCCGAGGACCGCGGCGTGGTGATGGTCCTGGTCCGCGGCGACCACCAGCTCAACGAGACCAAGCTCACCAACCACCTCGGAGCCGCGTTCGGGCCCGCGCGGGCGGAGGAGATCGAGGAGGCGATCGGTCCCGTCGGGTTCATCGGCCCGGTCGGCACTGATGTCCCGGTGATCAAGGACGCCGCGATCGGCGGGTCCGGGCTCGTCTGCGGGGCAAACAACCCCGATGCACACCTGATCGGCGTCGAGCCCGGCCGGGACTTCTCCTTCGAGGAGGCCGACGTGCGCACCGTCGCGGCCGGTGACACGGTGGATGGCAAGGTCGTCGAGATCGCGCCCGCGATCGAGATCGGGAACATCTTCAAGCTCGGCACTAGGTACTCGGAGGCGCTCGGTGCCACCTACTTGGATCCCGACGGCAAGGAGCGCCCGATCGTGATGGGCAGCTACGGGATCGGCCCGGCGCGGATCGCTGCCGCTGCCATCGAGCAGCTCGCGGACGACCAGGGCATCGTCTGGCCCCGGGCGATCGCCCCCTGGCAGGTCCACCTGGTCGCGCTGGGCAAGGGCGGGGACGAGGTTGCCGAGGCAGCCGACCGCCTCTACGAAGAGCTGAAGGGAGCGGGGATCGAGACCGTCTATGACGACCGGACGAACGCCGGCACGGGGGAGAAGCTCACCGACGCCGAGCTGGTGGGCTGCCCACTGCGGCTCGTCATCGGCAAGCGCGGCGTCGCCGACGGCGTCGCCGAGGCCCAGATCCGCCGCGACGGCCGCGAGGAGAAGGTCGAGCTCGCCGGCGCCGCTGAGCGCGTCGCCGCGCTGCTCGCGGAGTTGGACTAGTGGCGCCCGAGGAGCCTTCCGGGCGCAAGCGGCTCTCCCGCAAGCGCCTGCTGGGGTTCGACCGCTCCGGGCCCGAGCACCCGGCCACCCGCGCCGGCCAGCCACTCCGCCCCTTCACGATCCCCAACCTGATCGGCTATATACGCCTCGCGGCGATCCCGGTCTTCCTCGTCATCTCGTTCGACTCCGGGGACGGCCGCGACCCGACCGCCGCAATCCTGTTCTTTGCGATCGCCTTCGGCGATCTGCTCGACGGCTTTGTCGCGCGAGCCACGGGTCAGTACAGCCGCCTCGGAGCCCTGCTCGATCCCGTCGTCGACCGGCTCACGATCCTCTCCGGCGCGATCGTCTGCTGGCATTTCGATCTGTTGCCGCACTGGGCGCTGGCCGCCCTGGCCGTGCGCGAGGTCGCGACCCTGATCCTTGCCCAGATGGGCCTCCGCAAGGGCGCCGACATCGAGATCAACTGGATCGGCCGCATCGCCGTGTTCCTGATCATGGGCGGCATCTTCTGGTCCCTGGTCCTCGACTGGGAGATCATCCGCATCGGCTTCTCGGTGGGCGTCGTGATCGCCATCGTCGCCACGGTGATGTACGCGCGGGCCGCCCGCCTGGCGATCAAGGCAAAGGCAGCGGAGGGGGCGGAGAAGCCGGCATAGGCCCGGGCGGACGCCGCGTTCAGCTCGCACGTGGCGCCGAGCGCGCCAAACCACCGCATGCGGTCGGTTTCACGTCGCTCGACGGGTATCCGTGCTGCTCCCGCCCCTGCATTCCCCCGCCCAACGCTCAACCTCCGATTGACCCTGATGGGAGCGTGCATATAATCGTCGAGGCGAGCAGCTTTGACTCAGCGGAGGGGAAGGAAAAGGACGGAGCGATATGGATGAGACGTTTCCCGATATCGGCGCGATGAGCGATGAGGAGCTCAAGAAGCTGATCGACGAGTACACGCAGGAGGAGCGCGAGGTCTCCTTCCGGCGACGGATTCTGCACGGCAAGATCGACATCCTCCGGGCGGAGCTGGTCAACCGGCTGCGCATCAGCCGTGAGTCGGGCGACGCCCTGATCAGCGGCGCCGACGTCGAGATGCTGAGCGACATACTCGCGGGCCGCGTCGGCGGGGAAGGCGACTCCGCCTAGCGGCGGACCCACGCGCTCACCGATGGCCATGCACTGCCACGAATGCGGGTTCGTCAACCCCGAGGGCGCCAACTACTGTCAGAAGTGCGGGGCCTACCTGGCGCGGCCGGAGGGCAAGGACGAGCCGACCACGCTCACCTACAAGATCGCGGAAACCGGCGACTTCGAGAAGATCGACATCGAGGAGCTGGTCGAGGAGGAGGGGGCCGCGCTCGTAATCCGGGCCGGCGGCGGCCGCTCCGGCGAGAGCTTTCCCATCAACGAGGACCGGATCAGCATCGGCCGCACGCCAGACGCCACGATCTTCCTCGATGACGTCACCGTCTCCCGCAACCACGCGCTCCTCGTCAAGCGCCGGGAGGGCCTCTACGTGGACGATCTCGGCTCGCTGAACGGGACCTACGTGAACCGCAAGCGCATCGAGTCGCACCTGCTCTCCGACGGCGACGAGATCCAGATCGGCAAGTACCGGCTGAGCTACCTGGAGCGCTGAGGATGGCGGTACGGACCGAGATGGGCGCAAGCCAGGGCCAGGGCACGAGCACCAAGGCCCAGGGCGGCAACTCCGCCCCCCGGCAAGGGGGCGAGTCCGCGTCGCGCCCGCGGAAGGCACTGACGATCGGGGCGGTCTGCAAGATCCTCCGGCAGGAGTTCGAGGACATCTCGATTTCCAAGATCCGCTACCTCGAGGACCAGAAGCTGCTCAGCCCGCGCCGGACCCGAGGTGGCTACCGCCTCTACAGCCAGGCGGACGTCGAGCAGCTGCGCTCGATTCTCCGCATGCAGCGGGACGAGTTCCTACCGCTCAAGGTGATCCGCCAGGAGCTCGCGGCCGGCAAGATCGGCGGCACACGCTCCGACGAGGCCAAGGGGACCGCCACCCAGCGCCGCGCGATCGCGCTGGAGGGCTCCGAACAGTCGATCTCACAGGAGGAGCTGATCGAGCAGACCGGCGTCGCGGTCGAGCTGCTCAGGGAGCTCGAGGAGTACGGGATCATCCAGCCGCGTAACGAGGGCGGCCGCGCCTACTTCGACGAGACCGACCTGGAGATCGCGCGCGCCGCCGGCGAGCTCGCCCGCTTCGGTGTCCACGGCCGCAACCTGCGCGTGTTCCGCACCGCCGCCGACCGCGAGGCCGCGCTGCTCGAGCAGATCCTCGGCCCGTCGCTGCGATCCCGCAGCACGGCCCGCCGCGAGGAGGCAGTCGAGAGCCTCGAGAGCCTCGCTGCCACCTGCACGCAGCTCAAGCATCTGCTGCTGGTGCGTGACCTGCGCCAGCTGCGCCCCTAGGGGCCCCTACAGCCGCTTGAGCACGGACCTGGCCGCGTTGTAGCCGCCCATGCCGTGCACGCCGGCGCCCGGGGGCGTGGCGGCGGAGCAGATGTAGAGGCCCTTCGCGCCGGTGAAGTAGGGATCGAGCGTGGGGCGGGGGCGAACGGCCATCTGCCAGGGGGTGTTGGCGCCGGTGATGATGTCGCCGCCGATGTAGTTCGGGTTGTAGTCCTGGAACTCGGCGGGGGAGCGGGTCACGGTCTCGGCGATCCGTTCGCGGAGGCCGGGGGCGAAGCGCTCGATCTGGCCGAGCACGGCCTCCGTGGCGTCCCCGTCGTAGCCGGAGGGGACGTGACCGTAGGCCCAGATCGGGTGGAGGTCGCCCGCGGAGCGCGTCGGGTCGGCCAGGTACTGCTGGCCGACGAGCACGTTGGGGCGCTCGGGCATCCGGCCGGCGTTGATCTGTCGCTCGGCGTCGGCGAGCTCGGCGAAGCTGCCCATCGCGTGAACCGTGCCGGCGCGGCGGCAGTCGTCGTCGGCCCAGGGAATCCCGGCCTCCACGGCGAGGTCGACCTTGAAAGCTCCGGGCCCGTGCCGATAGCGCTCGTAAGCGCGGAGCGTGCGGGCCGGGAGGCGGTCCCCGGCAATCTCCACGATGTGGCGTGGGGCGAGGTCGAAGACGACGGCATCGGCTGCAGCCACCTCTCCGAGCGATTCGATCCGTCGGCCGGTTTCGATCCGCCCGCCCGCCTCGCGCAAGGAGGCGGCCATCGCATCCGTGATCGCGCGGGAACCGCCGCGAGCCACCGGCCAGCCACCGGCGTGGCAGGCGACGATGAGCGCCATACCCACCGCGGAGCTCATCGGGCGGTCGAGGCGGCTGAAGGCGTGGGCGGCGACGCCCCCGAACAGAGCGGCGGCTTCGCCGGTGTCGAATCCGCGGACCAGGAGTGACGCCGGCATCGCCGCCGGGATCCCGAACCGGGCCAGGCGAAGCGGATGCTTGGGGACGTGGAGAATCGGCTCGACCAGGTCCTCGTTGAGCTGGTCGAAGCCGTCGGCCGGCCGGGCGAAGAGCCGGCGCCAGGCATGACCGTCCTCGCCCAGGCTCGCGGCGGTCTCCTCGATCGAGCGCACCAGCAATCCACCGCGTCCGCCGTCGAGCGGATGGGCGAGGTCCACCTCGGGCCAACACCACTCGAGGCCGTGGCGCTCGAGCTCGAGATCGAGCACGGCCGGGGAGCCGGCGGCCATCGGGTGGACCGCAGAGCAGTGGTCGTGGATCAAGCCGGGACGGGTCAGCTCGCCGCTGCGGGTGCCGCCGCCGACCTCCTCGGCGGCCTCGATCACGGTTACCTCGACTCCCGCGCGGGCGAGCTTCGCAGCGGCCGCGAGGCCGTTCGGCCCGGCGCCGACGACGATCGCGGTGCTCATCGAGTGGTCGCGCCAGGCTCCGGGGCCCGCCGGTTGTCCCGCTCGACGGTGACCGGAAACTCGCCGGCGTGCCCGTCGAGCCAGGGCTGGCGTTCGACCATGTCGGCAACGAGCACCGTGCCCTCCTCGATCACGCCGACCTTCGCGTCGACGATCTTGTAACGCTGCCAGGGTTTGCCGACCGGCTGGGACTCGAGCGTCACGATGCGGACCTCGCCCTCCTCGAACCCGCAGCGCTCCTGAACCGCCTCGAGCAGCTGCTCGTTGTGGAAGTGGCCGTCGCCGAAGTTCCAGCCGTTGCAGACGCCGGAGACCAGCTCGCCCTCGCGCACGGTGTAGTCCGTGACGTCGTCGACCGCCCGCATCGTCAGGCCGTTCAGCGCGCGGCCGTGACTGTGCATCGAGCGGAAGGCGAGCCCCTTGTAGAGCAGGACCTGGACCAGGCCGGGGTCGTAGAACTCCTCGAGCTGGCGGGGGACGATCGGCGCGGCCTTGGTGATGCACTGGTCGAGACGGTCCTCGGCGTTCCCGCGGAACAGCCACTGACTGGTGGCCCAGTTGCCCGCGTAGTAGCGCATGCCGGGCAGGAACGAGACCTTGTCGGGCCGGAAGTTCCCGAGCACCGGCATCACGATGCCGACCAGGACGAGCAGCGCGATCAGGAGCGGCTGGTCGAGGGTCGAGAGCGGAACGTCCCCATACTCCCCGAAGAGGACGAGGATCCCGAACATCATGAACAGGTTCCACTCGAGCGGTACAGCGAGCGGGAACGTCGAGGTGATGTGGGTGTGGAAGATCAGCATTCCGATGACCGCCAGGGTCCCGAACAGCCCCCCGTTGGTGAGAATCAGGATCAGCGGCAGCGTGAACTCGATCACCGTTCCCGAGTGCGCTGCGAACGCCGCCCGCCAAGAGGGGATCAGGTCATCGGGATGGTCGCGGTAGAGCTGGGACTTCAGCTTCCGCGAGCGGTTCCAGGGCGTGTTGGAGATCATCACCGACACGACGAAGGGGAAGTGCTTGTTCAGCTTGGACGACGCGGCACCCCACCAGATGAAGAAGAGCACCAGCTGGGAGCCGACGGCGAAGTTCTCGAGCGGGAACATGAAGACGATCAGCAGGAACGCGTAGACCTCCGGCCGCGCCGCGAGGAAGGAGACCTTGTCCCGGAGGCCCAGAAGCCCGAGGAGGCCGAGTAGGACGGCGATCGGGAGGGCCTCCAGATGCCCGAAGACGGGGCTGCTCTCCCCGTCGATCAAGAGGTAGAGGGCGGACAGGATCACCCCGGCCGCGAGGGCGACATCGAGCATCGTGCGCGTGTTCCCAGCGGTGCCAGGAACGCGGTCCGGGAACGGGGGGAGCCGGATCCCACCGGGGCGCAACCAGTAGAGGATGCCGCCGATCATCGGTTTGAATCGGAAGGTGAGCGGCATCGAGCCGGCGCCGAGGCCGATGAACTCCCAGAGCAGCGTGTAGACCGCGAGCTTCTGGAAGACGATGGGGTCGCTCCACCACTCCGTGAAGTTCCCGAGCCCACCCAGGTCGGTGGTCGCCGAGATCACCAGCGCCGCAACCAGCACGTAGACGATCAGCTTGAGGATGTAGAGCACGTAGACACCCCAGGGCGTCCCGAACCCGTTGATCGCCCAGTCCTGCGCGAGCGGCTTGATCCGCTCCAGGTGGCCCCTGCGCTCCCACTCCTCGATCTCGAACGGGGGTGGAGTTGGGGTGATGAATCCCATCGCGTTGCCATCCTATTCCGATCGGGACGAACCGTGGGCCGGAGGCGTAGGCTTTGGCGGCCGTCCGGCGAGGACCGCAGCCGATGCCGAATACCTCCCGCTCCAGAACGATCGACGCGCCCCGGGCCAAGGTCTGGAGGTTGATCGCAGACCCCCACAACCTGCCGCGCTGGTGGTCGGACACGCTCCGCGTGGAGTCCGTGGAGGGAAAGCCCGGCGCCCGGCGCAGCAGCTTCACCCAGGTGTTCGAGACGCAGAAGGGAACTCCGGTCCGCGCCGACTACCGCTGCATCGACTCGACCGAGGAGCGTCGCCTGGTCTGGGAGCAGCAGATCGACGGCACCCCGTTCGAGAAGTTTCTACGCGGGGCCCAGGTCGAGTTCCTGCTGGAACCGGGCGGCGAGGGCGCCACGACGATCACGATGATCGGTCGGCGCAGCCTCCGAGGCCTCTCCCGGCTCGGGGCGCCGATGATGTCGCGGGCGACGAAGCGCGCGCTCGACGACGCGCTCGATGGGATGGAGGACGCCTTGACCGTCCCCGCCCGCTCGGACGAGCACGACGCCGGCGACCGCGAGGGGATGGAGGGGCGATGAGCGTCGAGGGTCTCCGGCGCGACAGCGTCTGGTGGGGGTGGGGTCGAACCGACGACCGCCCCAGCCTCGGCGAGGCGGCCCGGGAGATGCTTTCCGCCGAGCTCGGGACGATCGAGGGCGCCCCGCGGGTCGACCTCGAGGAGGTCAGGCTGCCGGAACCGCGTCCTATGCCCGAGTCCGTGGTCCACGGAGCCGGTGGCGAAGGG
>Ga0102946_1000058_pt1 | contig 38732 bp, 30 predicted proteins | sample SalPon2A_A_D1_MG_FD_78209 | JGI IMG/M metagenome (GOLD analysis project Ga0102946, IMG submission 78209) | Soil microbial communities from South San Francisco under conditions of wetland restoration - Salt Pond MetaG R2A_A_D1_MG | ecosystem: Environmental > Terrestrial > Soil > Wetlands | place... | reverse complement strand
TTGTCTGTTTTGACGAAGGAAGATGCGATAAGTTTGACATGATACGGATGCGCGACCACCACTCTCGAAGCGTACTGAACCAAAACATCGTAGATGACCCAGGCGCAGCTCATCGCTTCAATGACTACTTCATCGTCATGAGTGATGTGCTTGACGATCCAATTTTCCAAGTCCGCCGAGTTGATCTTGTAGGGCTTGAAGATCACTTCCTGGCTGGCATTGACCGCGGCAACGACAATGAAATTCTTGTGCAGGTCGAAACCAAAGAAACGTTTGCTCATGCTGTCTCCTTTCTTGCTGTTGAGGAATGGGAGTGTCATTTGGAGGGTGAAGTGCGTTCCATACACCAATTCGAGTTTGACCATGTAAGGCCATCTCATGCAAGCCTGATTCGGGTGGGTCTCTCAAACACTTCTACGGACTTGGCAAACAGCCATTCCAGTAGCCATAACGAGAGCACCCAACGCCGCACGTCCCTTCGGCGCCCCCACCCTGCTGGCAAAGTTGCGGTGAGGATACCAGAGACACCTCCTCAACAGAGGAGATTACATCCTAACACCTCTGAATATTATGACACTTACATTAAGTTAAATTATCTCCGCTCCCGCTGGTATGACCCCACTTCTGGACGATTCTTGACGCGGGATACTTGGCCTGGCAATGAGAATATGCCAATGTCATTTAATCGATGGAACTATGTTGAAGCAAACCCAATTAATCTAATAGACCCAACCGGCCAATTCCCTTTTTGGTGCAAATCAATGTCTTCGCGATTAGGTTACGAGGACTGCGTACGTAGCTTCTATAACTTATCAGCTCCTAAAAAATACCGGGTAATGCCTCTGGAAAGACAAGAAGGTGTACCTGGATGCTGGAGCGGGCCAGTAGCATATAAAGCGCCAGGATATGTGGAAGGATACAGTAAAGGCTATGTCTTTGGGATTGGTTACGGTCAAGGCGAAGAACTAGTCTATGATTTTGGTACAATGCAAAAGGGAAAGTTTAGTTTTGAAACCGTGAATCTTGCCGTGCAGGCGGGTGTGGCGGCGATGGTATATCATGGATTGGTTTTCGAGTTCAATAATGTAGAAACAATTGAAGATAAGTACAGAGGAGTATTTCAGTATCTTAGCGCTGGTGCGTCAGGTTTTAATATAGTTGGCACAGGAGCAACTGTCTTTTTCGCTTATGGTGATGAACTTTGGGGTATTTCCCAATATTATAGTATTGGACTCTCAATAGGTATTACTTTGACATATGGAGAAGGTATTAGTACACCAATATGGTCTAAGTCATATCTGAGATACGGTGGTGTAAATAAATGGGAATTAATGCGTGATATTACTATTGATCCAGATTCACCCGTTTGGGGAGGATTTTTCTTGCCTTCATCTCTAATAAAAGGTATCGGCATAGAATATGCCTCCTACTACTCATGGATATACAATGAAATTCACTTAGAATCAAAGTAAGGGACCATATGATGAGAAGAAGTAGATCGCCATGGCAGTTAATATTCTTAATTGCTTTTATGGTATTTTGGGTGTGGTTCGTAAACCGTCCCGCAACTCCAGAGCCGATTCCCAGAGCTCCTGTAATAACGAGCCACAATGCGTCGGTGGCTTCAATTTGGGTGCGCACAGACTACTTTATAGACTCAAGTGATCATACTCAAATGATTGCTTTAGGGAGCAAGTTATTCATTACAGGAAGTGCATCAGAAAGTGAACTGTCTAGGTTACTAGCATTGGACGTTCACACAGGAGATATGATTTGGCAATATGGTGATGCGAAGGTAAATACTTTAACTTCTTCAACAACAAGATTGTTCGTTGGCGAATTAGGCGGCGGTAAAGTCGTTGCACTTAATCCTAGTAATGGAGCGATCATATGGTCGGCAAACTTGCGTCAATATGGAAATGTTACTAAAGTATTTGTGCGTGAAAATAAACTTTATGTTGACACTGTTGGCACGAATCACGTTATCTTAGATGCAGAAACTGGCAAACTACTTCAAATAATACCTTATGCTGTTGACAATGTGCCTAATCCTGAAATTCCAAATTGGAGCAATGCTAATATGAACCTGCAGTTTACGGGAAACATAATGTACTTCCAGAAGCAATCTGGTTATCCGGATTACAAAGGAGAAATTAGCGCAATTGATGAGCTTAGCCGTGATCAAGTTTGGAATTCCGGTCCATTGTCCGCTGTTACTCGAATTGTCACAAGCCCGATTGGAATATTTGTCCTTGAAATAGATGGAAAACTTTCGAGATTCGAACCATCTGATGGGGCAAAAGAACAGATAATTCAATTTGTACCCACGCTGACCCTGCGCAATGAAGAAGGTTGGGTCTATGGATATTATGTTGCTGTAGACTCGGATAATCAATTGTTATTTGTATATTTAGGAGATAGTAGACAGTTATTTGCTTTTAATATTCAATAATAAGCACTTACTCGGCGCAGAACTTCGCGTAGCATCCCCCGAGCATTGACCGCCGAAGGTCCCCGCAGGGGCAGGTCTCCCAAACCAATAAACTCATTGTAATCCCCAAAATATGCTTAATTTCGTTAAACCAATTCAGCCCATTGCTGAATGACTTGTAACCGTAATCGATTTCCCTTTACCGAAAACTCGCGACCCTCCAAAATCTGGAGGGTCGTTTTGATAAAACATGTCCCCCTAATTCTTTGAGTAATTACCGACACGGTTTCCATACCTTTCGACGCACCTTCGTATCATACGCCCGACCTCGATATTGGAAAGGATGAAATACGGAGTTCGGAAAATGAAACTGATCTATCTCTCACTACTACTTCTGATCGCATTCCTAGGATTGAATTACCGCCAATTGTATTCCGCCTGGGCAATTCGGCATGAATCCAGCCGGCTTGAAAAAATCGCAGCCAATGAAACAGAAGAGTACAACAACCCGGAACCATTGGAAGACAATTTCGATGGGGAGCTGTCTCCAGACTTTTGGAACTTCGCCCTCATCAACGGCGCTGGAAAGGTTTCGCATGAGGATGCCTGGCATTCCACTGCGATGACCCTTCATGATGGGTTGAACATCAATCACATTCCTGATATGGATTTCGTGCACGAAAGCGGGGACATGACCCACCAGCCTGCTGCAGAACAATACAACAACCTGACCCTGATCGGCGCGCGCGGTTTTCGTCCCACACCCGCCAGCGACATCGTCCTGAGATTTTCATCGCGTGTCAGCGGGAACTATTATGGCACAGCCGGTGTGATCTTCCAGCCGCTTGGCACGTTAGAGGAGGATGGGAGCTTTATCAAACCCTTCGACATGTTTGGCTTCTCGGTTGCGGGAGAGGAGTCTTCCATCCAGGGTGTCAACGGCGGACTGTGTTATCTGGCACTCAACTGGCTGCCGGTAAAAGTCAATCCACTTCCCGTCGATGTTCACTCGTGGCACATCTATGAAATTCGTCTGGGGTGGATCAGCAAAACACAGTGGCTTGGAAGCATGAGTGTCGATGGCAAACCCATGTGTGAGATGTCCCTGCCGGCCTTCGGTCCGCTGGAGGTGCATGTCTGGAGCGACAACTCGCTGGCGCTCCACACATCCAAACGATGGTGGGAGATCGCGCCATCGATGGGCCTGCAATTTCAGGATGGCGGGGACAAGGAGTTTTCACTGGGGCGCATTCAGATCTTTGCAGAGGCGCGATGAAGCTTCCCAAATTTCTGGGGCTGCCGGACACGTTCGACCCGGATGATCGCAGGCGACGACAGATCCTCAACATCATATTGGCGCTCTTTATCGCCGCTGGTCTGGTCTCGATCCTGGCCACGTTCAGCTATGGGGATTCTTTCACTGAGATCATTCACGATCAGGATGGGGTGTTGATCCTGTTGAGCAGTGTTGCAGTGGTTATGGTTTTCAGCCTTCTGTTTTTCATCAATCGCTGGCAGCGTGCCGGCACTTTGGCAGCCTGGCTTTTCGTTCTCTCCCTGACTGCCATCATCCTTATTTCGGATGCTCCCACGGAACTTGTTAGGGGTCGCGGCTTGATCCTGTGGACGCTGCCCATTCTGGCGGGTGGGATCGTCCTGCCGCCGCTTTCCTCCTTCATTGTTGCCTTACTCGTATCCGCGACCAACATGTACATCTCCGTTCATATGCTGTATGAGGTGGCGAACCCCTATGCACTTGCCGTCTATTTTGCGCTTGCCGCCCTGACCTGGCTGGGCATGTCGATTGCAAACGGCGCGATCCGCACGGCACGCATGGAGGCGCAAAAGAATGCCGCCATTCTGGACGGTGTGGCGGATGGGGTTGTAGTGTTGAACGATGAGGACCAGGTGGTGCTTGCCAATCCGGTCGCGCTCACGCTGATGGGCAGTGGGCTTTCCCAACTGGCCTCGCAGGGCAAGGGTCAGCAGGAATTGCGCGGGCGCGTGCTGGCTTTTGAATGGAGCGAAGTGAAGGATGTCGGGCGCGTTGCCATTGTGCGCGACGTATCCAGGCAGGTGGAGGTCGAGCGCGCCAAGGATGCCATGCTGGGCGTGGTCAGTCACGAGATGAGGACGCCGCTCGCGGCTATCATCGGTTTTGCCGAGGTGATCGCGCAGCGTACGGATATGGCGCCGCAAATGGCGGAGCGCATTCGCGTCAATGCACAGCGGCTGACCTTCATGGTCAACGATCTGTTGGATCATGCGCAGATGCAATCCGGTGCATTGAAGGTTCGCAGCGAACCCTTCTCGCCGGCATCCTCGCTTTTGCTTGTCAAGAATTTGTTATCGGGACTTGCCGGGCAAAAGAGTTTGAAACTGAAAACAGAAATCGATCCTGCCCTGCCCGGTTTTCTCCTGGGCGACAACAGCCGCATCCAACAGATCCTTGTCAACCTGCTGGGCAATGCCATCAAGTTCACAGAGTACGGTGAAGTCTGTGTTTCCTTTCATGTTCTTGATCAAGAATGGCAGATGATCGTGCAAGACACTGGCACGGGCATCCCTGCTGAAAGACTGCCGGATATCTTTGAACCCTTTCGGCGCGGCTCGGACTATGCAACGCGCAATCATCAGGGTGCAGGGTTGGGATTATCCATTGTGAAAAAACTCGTGACTCTGATGGAGGGTAGGATCGAGGTGCAAAGCACGGTGGGACAGGGTTCTGTCTTCATCATCACACTCCCTTTGAAGAAAGGCAATATTTGAAAATGAAAAAGAAAGCTTTGGTGATCGAAGATGACCGCGATCTGGCAAACCTGTTTAAGATCGTGATGGAGATGAGCGGGTTCGAGGCCAGCACGATCCATGATGGGCGGCAGGGCCTGGAAGCACTGGAAGGTCAGGTCCTGCCGGACGTGGTCATGTTGGACATGCACCTGCCGATTGTATCGGGCGAGGAGATCTACGCCATGCTGAAGAAGCGCGGGGAGGAAAGACGTGTACTGTTGTGCAGTGCGGATGTGCAGCTGGTGGAACGTTATCGCCTGCTGGGCGCCAATGCCCTGACCAAGCCGGCACCGGTGGACGATCTGCAAAGGGCGGTACAGGAGATCGCGGGTGGGTGATAAGGAATTTGGGTCTTACCTTTGTACGATTAACTATAAATGCCGCCGAACATAAATCGGCGGCACTTCTTCCAAATTGTGACGGGAGGCTAGGCCGTGTGCAAAGGCTCGATCGTTTTTAATACGGGCAATTCATCCTGCTGTGCGAAGTACATATCCCAACGAAGCTGAAGGTTCATCCAGAACTCGGCGGACATGTTGAAGAACCTGCCCAGTCGAAGGGCTGTGCTGGGAGTAACGCTGCGGCGGCCATTGACGATGTCGTTGACCCGCTGGTAGGGAACATGGATTGCATCGGCAAGTTGGCGCTGGGTCAAACCCATTGGGTTGAGAAACTCATCCAAAAGCATTTCGCCTGGGTGGGTGGGCTGACGATGTGTAGGAATTCGTACCATCTTATCTAACTCCTTTAGTGGTAATCCACAATTTTGATCTGCTCTGGTCCCAGCTCTGTCCACTTGAAGTTGAAGACATCCTTGGTGCCGGCGTTTTTCAAGACTGGATTATACGTAACATGATAGCACGGATAGCGTGCTATATCACGGGGCATACGGTGAAAGGCTGATGTTCACAAGGATTGCCATATCACTACTTTTGGGGACTAAGTGATGATTTGGGCGTTTATCCTGGGTGACCACCGATACAGTTGGCGACACACCCATGCCTCCCCTGGCTGGTCAATTATATATTTACCTCATGAGTGAGACGTATCAATCCAAGCGCGAACGCTGGCAGCGGTTGCGGGAGACTCTTCCAGAAAATCTGCGTGAGCATGTGTCCCTGCGCAATGTTGAAGCCGTTGCCTCGTTGACAGCGCAGGCACAGAAGCGGCTTACCGAAGCCATTGGGTCCGGACTCAAACGCCTGCCACGTGCCATTGAACAACTGAAGATCGATCCAGACACGTCCGTTGAAGATCTGCTCAATCCGCCCTCAAAAACAAATGTCAAAACTTTGACAGCCTCTTCAGAAATCCCGCCATTGATCCAAAAGGAACTGGCCGACATGATCCAGCTTTGTTTCCCGGAGATGACGCGCATATCGGCCGAATCACTGGTGGAGGCGGATGTCATGGAAATTACCTGGCGGACGCTGCAGGCTCATCATCAGGTGTTCGAGTCCAGTCACCTGAAGACGGATTTTGTGCTGGTGATCCAGTATGGACTGATGCGGCAAAGCCTCGAACGCCTGGAGAAAATCATTCAAGAAACGCCTGCTTTGCGGCAGGCGATCACCCAGAGCCCCCTGCCCTGGAAACCCAATGAACGGAGAAAACAAAATGCTTAAACGAATTGCCTCGACCGGCGTGAACCTGATGGTATTGGGTGTGTCGGTTGGAATCTTTGTAGTAGCGTTCATCGCCTTGAACGCTCTGGGTGCGGCGCAGAAGCCGCCCACGGTTTCTGTTCTGTCTGCAACGCATGACCTGAACATCGGCGATGTCATCACCCCGGATGACCTGGCGGTCAAGACCGTCTTTCAGGATGACAACGCCTCATTATATATTCTGGGTGAGGAGGCCGCGGATGTGGTCGGCGGTGTGGTGGCGCAGCCGATCTTCAGCGGACAACCCGTCTTTCGTTCGGCCATCGTGGCACAGGCAGCGGAGGGAACCAGGCTTTCTGCCGTGCTTGAGAAATACCCGGGGCATTCTTTGTTCCCCTTGCCGCTGGATGCCATGAATCTGGTTGCACCGGATGCGGAGGCTTTCCTGCCGGGTGACCTGGTGGGGGTGACGGTCGTGATCAGCTCACGTCCACAGCAGATGACCACGCCGACGCCCATGCCGGAATTCGTGCTCGATCCCGGGTTTGTTCAAACGGAAGCCACGCCACAGCCTATGGAAGTGGAGCAGACGGATGCCTTGAGCCGTGCCCTGCCGCCGTTGGCAAAAGATTTGTTTCCGATGGGTGTACGTGTGATCTCCGTGCAGGGTCTGCCACAACAGACTGAATCAACGGAGGATGGCAATTCATCCTTCGCGATTGACCAGGGTTCGAAGATGTTGATCCTGCTGGTCCCCAACGAAAGCCGTGAAGTTTTATCGCTTGCCCTACAGCAGGGAGATCGTCTGGTGGTGTCCCTGATGGCACGCGGCGATGAAACACCGACCGCCGGCTTTACCTATTGGGATTTTGAAGACCTGTTCAAGACGGATCGTGAGGAAGTTTTGGGAGGAGGACAGTAATGCAGGTTCTACTCCTTGGTGCAGGAAATGTCACTTCACGTTTGAACATGCAAATGGCGGAACAGGGCCATTCGGTGGTGGCGCAGATCGCGACCTTCACACCGCAGCATATCGACCTGTTCGATTTTCGTGCCATCATTGTGATCTCACCTGAATCATCCGTCTCCCAGGAGAGCCTGGTGCAGGCCGCCGAGCGCGGCAAGTTGATCTTTGTCATCGCGGGAGTCGGGGACGGCATGTCCTCGTGGGCGAATGGCGTCGGTGTACCGGCGCTGGCCTATCCACCCTCGGAAATGGATACAAATAAATTATTTGAGGAGATGCGTCGCGCGGATGCCGGTAATTTGGCCGCAGATGATCAATACCGGAGAGCAGTCCTGGGCAGCGATATGTCTGCCCGTATTCAATCCGGCATGGCGGTCAGGAAGATCGCCATCACCTCACCCAAAGGCGGCACGGGCAAGACGACGGTGGCAGTCAATCTGGCCGTGGCATTGGCGCTGTCCGGCATCACCACCTATCTGGTGGATGCCGATGGAAATGCCGGGGCGTTGCAGTATCACATGCGCATGGAGCGCGTGAATACCACCATGATCGGCTTGCTCAGGCGGGAGATCGCCAAGGCGAACAAGGGAATCATGAGCGATGTGGCTTCCGGTGCCGCATTCTTGAATGCCTTCACGCCACTGGAAAATTTACCAACCCTGCGTGTGCTGCCGGGTCTGATCACCGATGATCTCGGTGATGAAGTCCTGCAGCAGGAGTCAAAAGTGGCGGAGGTCATTCAGGGTCTCTATGACGCCGGCGTTGCCGCCGGCGGTGTGGTTATCATGGATGTTGGCATCAATCCTGCCCATGTTGTGCATCGTGCCGCGCTCAAGTCCGCGGAAGGCATTGCGATCGTGATCAAGCCGGAGATCCCGGACCTGGCCGAGACCCGGCGCTGGATCGCCAGGATGATCAACTCACTGGCTAGCGTGGTTGGCAAATCCAGCGCGCATGAATTTGTGGGCAGCCGCGTCAAGCTGTGCTACAACCAGGTGGTCGGGGATGGATTCAAGTCGGCGCACAAGATGCTGCAGGGAGCGTTGAACGAAGACAAAATAGATTTGGCGTTAATTCCCAATGGCATCATCCCAATCGTCGATCCGCGACTTGCGGCGCAGGCAGTCAACTCGGATAAACGTGAGGACATCCTGATCTGGAGATACAAGAAAGAGAAGTTGGAAGAGCTGGGTGCGTTCGCTGATTCACTGCTGGGCTTTACGGCGCACTTCGTGCCAGCCGCGCGGGAGGGTGCCATGCGTGCCGGCCTGCTCCCGAACGGGACCAAAAAACGAAAATGGTTCGGGAAGTGATCCATGTTTGATATTGCCGGTAAGACCTTGAAACCTGTCTCTGACCAACGCGCCTCCGATGAAACTGAACACTGGTGGGAGGCCCTGGTCAAGGAGGGACGCGCACGCAAGGCCAGCGATTCCATGCAGCGTTCCCTGTCTTCGACTGAGATCGAAGCCCTGGCACGGGCGGTGTTTGAAGAGGTCAATACACGCGCAATGGATGCAGGCGTTACACTGCCGCAGGAGTTCATCCTGCGGCTGGTGGGTGACCTTTCGGGTATGGGTCCGCTGTTGGAGTTGATCGCCCGCTCGGATATCGAAGACATCGCCATCAACCTGGGACACATTCATGTATACAGCACATCAAACGGTTGGGAACATGCCGGTCCTGCACCGGAGGGAATCGGTGATTCCCTCCGGGTCATGATCGATCGCGCGGGACAACGTGCGCCGACTCCTGATTACCCGATCGCCGATGCCATGCTGCAGGTCATGGTCCCGTTGGGAGATGGCACGGTCAGACGTAAAGGCGTGCGCATCAACTACATCATGCCGCCTGCCTCACCATACGGGGATACGATCACGCTGCGTATCTCGAACTATCGTACAGAATCTGATCTAACCCAGGGCAGTCTGGCATTGCTTTGTCAGAATAGGCTGCCGCCCATCCCGCGTCCACAGTTTGACTCAAAAGATTTTCCACGTGGCAACGGCATCCTGACCCCCGAAGCTGCCAATTACTTATTGAGTGTCATGGTGCATGGCGGTACGTTGGTCATTGCGGGCACAACGGGTTCCGGAAAAACGTTTGTCGGTCAACGCATCCTGCAGGAGATGTTGGACTATTATCCACGCGGCGCCATCCGTTTGTTCATTGTGGAGGACAGCAATGAGATCATCCTGAACGGTTGGAATGGCGATGGAAAGAGCGATACGGGAAATATTGTATACACAGTCACGCGACCGGAAATTCGTGGCGGTCCGCCGCCGGTCAGCATGTATGACCTGATCCGTTCCGCACTGCGATCACGACCGCATGGTGTCGTCATCGGGGAAGCGCGTGGGGCGGAAGCCTGGGAGTTGATTCGTGCCGCTGCAACAGGGCATGGACATTCCGCCTTCACCATCCATGCCACCAGCGCCGAACATGTCTGGCCGCGTTTTCTGCAGGTCGTGCAGGCACACCCGGATGCGGCCCGTATGTCCGAGATCCAGATCGCGCAATCCTTTGCAGAGGCGGTGACTGCCGCCGTATATATTGAGCGCAACCCCCAGCATGGACAGATCGTGCGCGAGATCGTGGAGGTTTCCACCATTGTGGAGCGCACAGCCGCGCGTCCATCGTTTTCACCCTTATTTAAATTCGAGCAGGGCAAGGGTTTGATCCCCACCGGTAATCGCCCGATGCGTCCGGGCTTTCGGGCATCGGATTTAAATCTATCAGAAACTATTTTCAAGAATTAGGAGAAACAAATGTCCAAAAGGTCCAAACAATTACCGCTCGTGATCGCAAGAGGGATGGAGGTCATGGTTAATACGTTACCCAAAGGGGTGCTTGTGGATGCGCCACGGGCGGAGGAGGCGCTGCGTCAATACCGCCTTCGCGATGATAATCACCTGACTGTTGCTTTTTCCGACATGATGCAGGAAGTGTTGACATGTATGGATACGAAAAAGCTGACGGAGCAGGATACGGTGAAGGTGATTGTGCAGATGAAGGAGGAGCTTGGCTTATGAAACGTCCGGCGGCGGAGATCGGCACGACTCATGCCTTTGTAATGAGCAGGGGCTTTATACAGGTCGGCGCTCATGCCGCTTTGCTTGGCGAAGATGATACACGCCGCTTGTTTGCAGAACTGCATGCCGACCCGGATCGTCCCGATGTACGACCGCAGGAGGCGTACCAGGCCGTATTATCTTCAATGCAACCTGGTTGGACCCTGCGGCTGCTGCAATTGTTCTGGCCGGATCCCCAGCCGCGTTTGGAATACCAAAAACAGATCACACAATGGAAGCCGCCTGCTACGGATGGTTTGGATATATTGCATCAGGGATTGCTGCTTGCGGTGCAGGAATATCCCCTGCCCTTTGTACGCAGAACGGTTCTGGAGTTTGTATTACCGGGTGATGAGGGAATTGCCTGGTGGGAGGGGTTGAGCGGTTTATGTGCTGGCTTTGGATTGAGGCTTCATTACCTGGATCAGTCTGCCATTGAAGGGCTGACACGCTGGGTGCTCAATCCGAATCTCGATTATTCAGCCAATAGATAATGTTTCTTGTAAGGCACTATTCAACCAATGCAAAACATGCGAAGTCGTCCGATGCTCGCAACCAGATTCTCGTTACCCAGAAACGTTGAACTATATATCCGTTCGATCGTCCGGTTGCAATCATGTACAAATACATCTCCACCAGGACGGATCAGTTTTGAAGCATGATAAATGCTTTTCATTCGCCCCGGTTGATCGTTGCGCCAACCGTTGGGCGCATCAACCAGGATCACATCCCAGGGGATTTCTTCCACTTCCTGTGGAAGGGGAAATCCCAGGTCAGCCGGCTTGGACAACAAATCCTTCCACTGGGATCTCTTTGTATTGTATTGAACCAAATGGGCGTTGAGGTGTGGATGCTTTTGTGAGATTCTTTGATACCAATGTGGATTATCCTCCAGGAATAGGGTTTGTCCCCCACGATTGAGAAATTTCCAGAACAGGCTATCATTCCCCATACCGAAGACCAGAAAATTGCAGGGCTTTCTTGCCAGGATGGAAGATGCGATCAGGGAAATTTCAGGAACACTGAGCTGAATCCTGTTTGAAATCTTCATCAAAAGGATGGATGACCATATAGGATTGATAACGCAGCGTTCGGTCAACCTGTTCGAGATGGACTGCCAGGGATGAGTTGCTTTCATTGGTTAAGGGTTGAATGAATTGGTGTAGTGATTATAATTCTTGGTATGTAAAGGGATGATATCGTTACTGAAGAATTCTGGATGATGTATGCATATTGGTCATTTTACCAACACCTATGTTCCAACCATTAGCGGGGTCGTCCGTCAGGTTAGCGCGTTACGCAAAGCGCATCTTGATCTGGGTCATCAGGTTTCCGTATTTACACAAAATGTGCGCGGAAATGGCAAGCCGGAAGCCAATATTTTCCGTTACCCTACATCGACCTTCTTTAAAATGCCGATGGAATTTCCGGTGATCTTGCCATATTCTTTGGATATAGATCGGCGTCTGCGGTCACTACAAATGGATGTGATCCATACGCACCACCCGTTCATTCTTGGGAAAGTGGCATTGTCCAAGGCTGAAGAACTGCATCTGCCTGTGGTCTTTACCTTTCACACGCAGTATTGGGAACACAGCCACTTTTTCCCATTGCACACAGGATCTGCACAGGAGCTGGTCAAGAAGTTCATCCATTTCAGATTACGATGGTTTTTAAAGCGGTGCCATCTGATCGTGGTGTATACCGAATCGATGCGTGACCTGCTTGTTCAAAAGTTTGGCACTCAACACCGCATCGAGGTTGTTCCAACGGGAATTGATCTATCAAATTACCAGAATGTATACAATAACGGATATCGCGAACGCATGGGTTGGATGGATAAACAGATCATGATCTCTGTTGGTCGTCTCTCGCCTGAGAAAAACTGGATTTTATTATTGGATGCCGCGCGTCAAGTGATGCAAACCCATCCATCATTTCGATTGGTTCTGATCGGGGATGGTCCACAAAGAGCTGCTTTGGAGAATTATGCCAGGGTATCTGGGATTTCCCGGCAGGTTACCTTTACAGGTTGGGTGAGTTTCGACGAAAGTCCCGCCTATTTAAAGGCTGCGGATCTATTCGGATTCGCATCCACCACCGAGACCATCGGACGTGTTACCATGGAAGCGATGGCAGCTGGATTGCCGGTAGTTGCAGTGGACGCTGTCGGCACACGTGATCTGGTCACAGATGGTCGGGAGGTTCTGTTGTCAGAAAACGACAGTCACTCCCTGGCCCGAAACATTAGAGTATTGCTGGATAACCTGGATATTCGAAAACAGTTCGGGCAGGCAGCCTGTTTAAAGGCAGGAAACTACGATGTGAAAAATGAAGCGAAAAAAATGCTGTATGTGTATTACAATGCAATCGAGAGTTACGGGGAAATGAATGGGTAACAAAAGTAGCTTGACTAACTATGCAGTGATCTTCACAGCCAAGCCCCGATCTTTTACTTATTTGTTGAAATATTAGGGCAAGGGTATTGAGGTGAAAAATGAAGACTTCCAGTTCAGAGCAAAGCAGCCGGTCTACCACGAGCGACCTTGACTTTAGTTTGGGGGATCGCCTGGCGAAATGGATCAACCGTAAAGGCTGGTCAGGCCTTCAAGTGGCTCTCGTTGCCTATTTGTGGGCGCTGGGAACATCATTTTTAATCTCGATCATTGCCGGGACTTTATTGCCGAGACCCGATGTTCGAAGCCTGTTGAGCGATGGTTTTTATTTTATTTCCGAAACTGTGACGGTGTTTGCTATCATCATGTACTATGTATGGTTGTACAATGCCCCAGGGCAGGTTTTGGACAAACTGGAAAATAGTGGGGCCTTGCGAATCAGAAAGATTGACCTGGATAATGTCAAACCCATCCTTGCGAGCAATATTCCCAGTCTGATCGCCATTATTGTGAGTTTGATCGCGGGCGGATTATATTTTAACCAATACAATGGTTACGCCACTGCGTTGTGGTACAACACCAAGCCGGTCTTTGTTGTCCTTCGTACCATTCTGGTCATCATTCCAACGGCCTATGTCACGAGCTTTGTGATCATTCGCAGCATAACCAACACGCTTGTGTTCAGGGAGCTGCTACGAAATGTCAATGTTAATCCCATGCATCCCGATCAAGCTGGTGGATTATTTCCACTGGGACAATATGCCTTGCGGAGTACATATGTCATTGCCTTGGCCGGCGTGGTGGCTGCACTGGCTGAATATAGCCTGTACACGCGCGGTCTTCTGTTTACATTTCATTACTTCCATATCGTGATTCTTCTTTATGTGATCGTTGCCCCTCTGGCATTCTTTGCCCCGCTGGGTACGGCCAGAAATGCCATGTTGAACGCGAAGAATCAATTGTTGTTGAAGATCTCGAAACAATTCAATGAAGATTTTTCCGAGGCATACAAGGAATTGGAAGGATCGGCAGATGCGTTGAAATCCACAATTGACAAGGTTGAGCAGTTGCAACGCATTCAAGCCCTGACCGTCTCATTTCCCGTATGGCCGTTCGATGTTGCCACATTGCGGCGCTTTTCGTTCACCGTGTCATCGCCTTTTCTGACCATTGGTTTTTCCATATTGACTGACATCATCAAGGACGCACTGACCTAGAGGGTGAGGTGACGTCCATTTTTGCCGGTATGAGCCTGGGGTATGTGATTGGTTCCATTCCATTTTCCCAGATGATTGCCCATTGGCGGTCAGGGGCGGACTTGCGGGTGCATGGATATCGTAATGTAGGGGCATACAACGTGGTTCGCACCGTTGGTATTTCATGGGGGCTGTTGGCAGGACTGCTGGATGCAGGCAAGGGAATGGTCGTACTGGCCATGGCCCATGGTTTGGGGATCAGTCATCCGTTGGATCACTACATGGGGCTTTGTGCGGTTGTGGGACACAATTACCCCATTTGGTTGGGCTTCAAGGGTGGTAAGGGTGTGATGGTTATCGTTGGTCTCTTATTTTGGACGGCGCCTTTGGAAACGGTGTTAGCTGTCATGATCAGCTTCGCTGTGTTCTGGATGGTCCGTTTCGTTTATATGTCTGTTGCATGCGGGACTGTTGTGCTGATTTTGCTGACTCGATATTTTGACCATTTTGAGCGCATCCAGATCCTGATCTATGGCGCAATGATTTTGATCGGGCTGGCCTATCTGCCGCGGTTTCTTCACTGGTTATATGAAAAAATATTTTAGTAGATGTATGTAACCAGGGAGGCTGGAAATCAATTAATAGATACAACCTTCTCAGCCCTCAAAAATGGTTCTTCACGTCCGGCATCCTTTTCCATCACGCCGCTGATCAGCAGGGGGATGTTGGTGTTGACAAAGGACTTCACCACGCGATAGACATCCGGGAACAGGATGACATCCAACGTTCCATTGAGATCCTCCAGGGTCAGGAACATCATTGGCTCACCCTTTGCGGTACGACTGCGGCGGGAAGTTTGGCGGACACCTGCCACGGTGACCCGTTGACCGATCCGTTCAATCGCATCCAGGGTGGATATGGCACCGGAGATTTTCTCCTTCACCAATTCCAGCGGATGAGCATCCAGACTGGCACCCAGGATCTCCAGCTGCGCGTCCACTTTTTGTTTTAGTGTCCAGTCTTCCTGACTAGAGTCGGTCCATGCAAACAAGCTCATTTGATTCTGCTGCCAGCCACCACTTTGCAGTCTATGCAGCATGGAAGGAATTTTTCCAAAGCCATCCAATGCGCCGACCCGCGCGAGATTCTGCGCCTCCTGTACGCGTGGATCGACGCGGGTTAGAAAATCATCCAGTGAGGCAAAGGGTGCAAGACGAATGATGCGTCCAATCGTTCGACGGGTTAATTCCTTGACCTGCTCCAATCCCATGAAGAGCGCACGTGTATCTGTCCCTTCCAATTTACGCACGGAAAAATTGTGACGGGAATAATTGACATGCGGTGGACGTACGATCAATCCCATTCTTCGCGCTTCACTTAAGTACACGCGCTGGCTGTAATATCCGCCCCAATTGGCGAGCACCGCCGCCATGAACTCTGCCGGAAAGTATTCCTTGCACCAGGCCGAGCGCCAACCGACTGTGGCATAGGAAGCCGCGTGTGCCTTGGGGAATCCATAGCCGGCAAAGGCCGCCATCATCTCCCAGATCCGTTCACCAATTTCAACGGGCACACCACTTTTGGATTGTACCTCTGTTACAAACTTTCTTTCCAACTCCTGCATCTTTTTGCCGGGGTCAAAATGACTCATGGCACGCCGCAGCAGATCCGCTTCCGCCAGACTAAAGCCAGCCAGTTCGTTGGCGATGCGCAGCACCTGTTCCTGATACAAAATGACTCCGAAGGTTTCGTCAAGCAAAGGCGCCAGCGTTGGATGAAGATAGCTGACTGTCTCTTCCCCTTTGAAGCGCCGCACAAAGGCATCCTTCAAGCCGCCGCTCAGCGGACCTGGTCGATACAGGGCCAGTGCCGCCATGATGTCGTCTTCAGTTCGGGCGTGGATCTCGCGCAGGGTGGCACGCATGCCTGGGCTTTCGATCTGAAAGCAACCGATGGTCTCGCCCCTCTCAACCCGATTGGATGTCGCTGGATCATCGGAAGGTATTGAGTCCAGGACTGCCAGCGGTGTGGCATATTTCTCTGGTTGACTCTGCTGAATGAATTCAGCCACATCACCGAGGACAGTCAGACCACGAATGCCCAGTAGATCGATCTTCACCAGCCCCAAGGCTTCCACCGAGTCCAGATCCAACTGCGTAATGATGACACCCTTGCCGCCTGAGCGCATCACCGGTACGAGATCGGTCAATGCACCGGGTGCGACGATGACACCGCCGGGATGCATCGAAAGATGGCGCGGAAGTTTCAGGATGGCTTCGGCTTCATCGAAGATGGTTAGATATTCTCCTGTAGGATAGGCAAGGCGTAGCTCTGCAAAGGGGGAAGGCGGATCCTGCCCCTCCTCGGATTCTTCAAAACGTGCCCAGAAGGAATGCGGTAATTGATTGGCAAGCTCCCGTACTTTGGCTGGTTCCAGTCCATGCGCCTTGGCAACGTCCGCCAGTGCCGAACGCGGCCGATAGCGGTTGATCGTGCCCACCATTGCAACGCGTTCGGAGCCATAGGTATCGAAGACATGCTGGATGACGGAGTCCCTTCTTCTTGAACACAAGTCTGTATCAATATCCGGGGGTGTGACGCGCGCAGGATTGAGGAAGCGTTCGAAATACAAATTCAAACGAAGCGGGTCGGGGCTGGTGATCCCGAGACAATGTGCCACCAGTGAAGAAGCTGCCGAGCCGCGTGAAGAATATGGAACGCCTGTTCGTCTCGCAAAATTTAGGATGTCTTCCACGATCAAGAAGATCGGCTCAAACCCCATCCTGGCGATTGTATCCAATTCGTGATCAAGGCCTGTCTGTATGGCAGGCGTGATCTCGCCATACAAACGTCTCGCGCCATCAAAGGCTTTGTTCCGCAAATGTTCGGTCGCAGTCAGGCCATTGGGTAAGGGAACGATGGGCATCTGTGACCCGCCAATCGGCAGATCGAACCTGCAGCGCTCTGCAATCTCCATCGTGGCTGCCAATGCTTCGGGATACTCCTTGAAACGACTCTCCATCTGCTGGGGAGTCATGAACCAGGCATTTGCCGGTGCCGTAGTTTCATTGCTGAGTGTTGTAATGGGTTGATTCAATCGAATGGCAGTCAGAGTGCGTTGCAGTCGAGCCTGCTCAGGTTTTGAATAATATACAGGATGCGTGGCAACGGTTGGAAGTCCGTGTTGACGTGCCAGGCGGGAAAGGGAATCTGCCTGATCCGGATTATTCAGATTGACGTACAGCCGGTTGGGAAAAATATCCTTGAGTTGACCCGGCTCCTGAGTCAGGGCGATCAAGTCCCTGGAATGAGCCGAAAGCATTTCCAAAGAACAAGGTTGAACAGGATCATCGCGTATGGCCAGTGCGCTGCTCAGCCGGCACAGGTTGGACCAGCCTTCCGTGCTGGTTGCCAGGAGGTGAAGCAGGCCGCTCGCAAGATCGATCTCCAATCCGATAATGGGTTGGATGCCGGCCTCTTTACAGGCGGTGACAAATTCAATCGTGCCAGTCAGCATCCGATGATCGGTAAGACCGACGGCAGGCATACCGTTGGCAATGGTAGCCTGCACCAGATCAGCAGGGGACATCAAGCCTTCCTGCAAGGAATAGGCGGAGTGGTTTGTGAGATGAACGAACATTGGACTTGATTGTAAACCGTCTCTGACTGGAAACAGGATAGCCAGAGACAGTTAGGTGACTTATTCTCTTTATACTTCCAGTCCTGGATCAGCTGCATTGATCTGTGTATGACGGGTTGTGGGGATAGGTGGCTGGGTAAACGCGTTTGGGTATTATGTTGCCCCATGTGTTTTTTGGAGCACTTCTTGATTCGCAGGTGGCTGTTGAACGACTGGCAAGATGGAACCAAATCGGCCACAAATAAAATGCTATTCGCTATTTTCTACCCGTGTCAGTTTCCCCAGTTTGGGGATCGTACTTTCCCGATTTATTTCAGATCAATCTCCCAGTTTCCGAGCGTAATAATTTCCAAGGAAAGAATTTCTGGATCCTTCACTGTTATCATTTTGGATATAGGTGCTTGCTCATTCAGAATGATATGCACATAATCATTTTCACCATAGCCAATAACATTGATCCATCCGTTTGAATTGTCAGCATTGACACTCAACTGGTAGATCATCCTGTCCAAGCGGAAAACTTCTGAGTTTTCACCATTAATGGTGACTGGCAACTCGAGTGGAATTGCATTAGCTAGCGGTTCAAGCTCAACTTTCCAATCACCTTCTGTTTGGATCTCGATCGCACCCAATTGAATATTGCCTGCATTAATAATTTGCCTGCCCGCATAGGTGCCTGTTATATCAACTAATAGAGCAAGTGGCTCGCCTAGCAAGTCGAGTGAAATCGTTTTGAAAGCACCAGTTCCACTATGGGCAAATGAAATAATTATAGGATTGCTCCAGGCATCAATATCTATTTTCTGATTGCCTGTTCCTGTGAAAACACCCTCAGGTAGGCTGGTGGGCGTGGACGGTGACGAAGGTGATAGGGTATTCGTGTGGGTAGGAGATTTTGTGCTGGACGACAAAGAGTTGGTAGAATCCGCTGACTGTGTAGGTGCTTGGGAAGGGGATGTTGCGCTTTGTATGTAGGCACCCTGCTGGGGAGCAGTGGCTGTTGGCAAGTGTGCATAAAATGCCGAAGCCGATGGTGATTTCGTAATTATAGTTGGCTGATCAGTTGGCTCCTTAGCATATATATTGTATTCTATAAATTTATACAAATTCAAAGATGCTATAAGCAATAGAACTGATACTGTCATTGCGAAATATTTATTGAATTTGGGGTTTAGCATATTTATAACAAATCATATTTGATGAGTAAGATGTTTTTTGATTATTGCCTTTCCTTTTTGTCCTTTGATGGACAAAAAGGAAAGGCGTTATTCCAAAGCATGGCGCGGATAATTATTACTTGAATATTTGGCCTAGCCAAGATTTGGGTTTATTAATAGCCCATTACTTTGTAAACGTTTATATTTTCATCGATCCAACGAGATGAGTTGTCGCTCCAGTCAGAATACATTTTTTTATATTTTTTCGGTATTAGGAATTCTGGAACGGGTGACGTCACAGATTTTGCTAAAGAACGTACATTACCAAAGGATGCAGCGTCAAGAGCTCCTGCAAATCCATAAGCGACTACTCTAGAAAAAGGAATTTCTCTTGTATAGTTATTAGTCTCTAATTTTATTAGACGCTTGGTTTGGTTTATAGATGTTTGGACCTCAAAAAACGGAGAAATTGCAAAAGTTAAAGCCACACTAGTTTGTTTAGCTTTGGTTACCTTCACGTTACGAAGTATTTTAATTCTTTGAGATATTTTAATTTTTTGAGACATATTCCTGAAAGAAGTTGGTAGTTTTCCTAAGAAAGTTCTTGCTTTTAGCACCAATGAACGTTGTGATTTATTTGACACTAAACTATTAAACCATTTAGGATTTTGGATCTTTCCTAGAGAAAACCTTCTATCAATTTTTGAAACAATATCTAAATACATCAAAGCTTTCACCCCCATTTTTGATGTTGCTAGGGTTTTCTTTGTATAGCCACCAAGCGATGTAATAAAACTACCAATCTCGTTACTGGATATTCCTTTATCTTTAAGGATTCCAATTAAAGCATCAAGGCTGATGGGACTCGTTCCACTTAGCATTTGAGATATCAGTTTGACAGAATTTGTTGATTTAGCACGATCAAACCCTAACAAGTCTAGGTAATTGATTGGTTGATTCTCTACATATCCGAACCTATGCAAGGAATTTGGACTGTCAATTTGGCCCCGATACGGATCCTGCTGCAACCACGTACCCGTAAACGGATCATACTCGCGGGCATAGAAGTGATACAGCCCATTATTCTCGTCCCATTCCTGACCTGTATACGTGTAATGATTATGCGGATCGGTGAAATTGCTGGCATCCTGGGCACGGCCATTGTTGTCTAAAATCGTACCGAAGTCACTGTAGAGATACCCGTGAGCACTTTGTCCATTTTGTTTGGTCAGAGTAGTAACACTGTTCAAACCATCATAATGGAAATATTCTGCCCGCCCGGCAGCGTAACCGGCACCGGCGTTTGCCAGCATGCTGAGAATACGCCCATCACCACGATAGTAATTTGTATATTGCCCGGATGGGCCATCGTACTCCGCAATCGGGTCAAGCCCATCGTACGCGAACTGCGTAATATGTATGTCTCCGCCGCCACCCAGATGTTGGTCATGGCGTCGTTCGAACAGGCGACCGTAGGCATCAAAACTCATTATGCTTTCTGGACCTGGATTCCCGTTTGCGTTGCTGTTTGGGTTGTTGACGCGGAAATCCTGTGTGCCGGTCAGTCTATTCTCAAAATCATAGGAATACACAGTGCGCATCCAACCATCGCTGCCCTGCCTGTCAGGCATTAAGCGCTCAATGCGATTGCCGTTCGGATCGTATGCAAACACAAAGTTCTCGAAGGATTCCGGCCTGCTTTTGTTGTTAATGTTTTTGCCATCTGTGATCTTCGCATACAAACTATTTGCTATGCCGGAGTTCCTGATCTTTCCCTGATCAAGCGCGGTCTGCACCTGCTGATTTAAATCTTCAAGGGCATTGTCCAGTTTTTGTTGGCTGGTAATGCCGCCATTCACCTGGTCTATAACATCTGAAGCCATATTGCTTAGAGCCTTTGCGGCCTCGGTTTCAATGCCCTTCCCGCTCTGGGCCTGCACGTCATGAATGAAGGCATCCATATGTGTCTTGATAACGGAAACATCCCGCCAGGTACTGGATTGTGTCATTCCCGTCAGAGCATTGATCTCATTGTATGCATACTCATACACGAGACGTTCTCTCTGTTTACCAATTGTCGGATCCGTGTTTGTAATCAGGCGGGTTCGATTGCCGACCGCGTCATATGTATACGTGCTATACATATCCGTACTATCACTGGAATGCACCAGGCGGTAAAGTGGATCGTATGTGTATTGCGAAACTGTGCGAAGTGGTTTCCCCTGACCAATAACATGGGTGAAGTCTTTTTGGATTCGATTGCCAACGGCATCTAGTTCGTAAATGGATTTATCCAACAGGGTATTATCAGCGTGTAAATTTGTTATGGAAACGAGTCTTTCTGCCATATCGTACCGATACACAGACAGTGTGTCATTGGGGTTCTCAACGCGGGCAGTATTGTGAGTGGCATCCCGTATGATCTGGAATGTATTTCCTTCCGGATCCACTACCTGGTTGAGGTAGTTGGTGGAATCGTAACCATACTGAAGGGCTTTTCCATCAGGGTAGGTAACTCTTGTTTGGTTTCCAACAGCATCATACTGATACAAAATTGCCTTACCAGTATGATCCGTCGATGACGCCAGATGTCCCAATGCGTCATAGGTGTTTGTTATCACACCCAGCCAACTGGCGTTTGCACTCAGTTGATCTCCCACAGCATCATAGGTGTATTCGGTGAGCGAACGATCAGGGTATGTGACACGCGACAAAAGATCATTGGTGGTGTAGGTATACTCTGTTTTATTTCCATTGGCATCCAAACGGGATGCCAAATTTCCCACAGGATCATAGGTGTATATCCATTGATTGCCAAGGGCATTGCGCTCTTGGGTGACTTGGTTGAGCAAATCGTAGATAAATGATGTAACGTGACCATTCGCATCCGTAATGGATGTCAAATTCCCAACTTGATCATAACCATACTTCGTTATGACATTTGTGTGGGAGTTTGGATTGTCAGACGATGCATTTTGTGTAACGGCTATAAGATTGCTCAATGCATCATAATCGTATGCGGTGGCAACTCCATTGGCATCCGTTGCACGAATCATACGACCGAGAAGGTCGTGTGCATAACTGGTCTCATTACCAAGCGGATCTTTTTCTTGTGCGCGTTGATTCAAGGCGTCATAGGCAAATTCCCACGAGTTACCTTTTGCATTTATGTAGCTGGACAAGTTGTGTGCCTGGTCATAGGCAAACATTGATGATTGACCACCTGCCTCGACCATTCCGGTCATCATCCCATCCAGGTTGTACTCAAAGCGGGATAAATTTCCAAGCGCATCCGTGACAGCGATCAGATTATCTTCTGCATCATACGAAAAACTGGTTGAATTTCCAAGTGCATCCGTGATCTGGATGATATTGTCGTTTTCATCGTAGGCATAAAGAGTTGTAGAATTAATGGCGTTGGTCACATTCTCCAAATTTCCAACCCGGTCGAACACAAAGCGGGTTGGGTTTCCTGCTGCATCCCAATACGCCACAAGCTGGCCAGTCAGATCATATTCCATGCGGGTGGTATTGCCATTCGCATCTGTTACGGCAACAGGATTCCCGATTGCATCATATTCAGCCCCCCAGACTCCACCAAGCGCATCCTGAATCTCGACAAGTTGGTCAAGCAAATCATAGCTGTAATATGTTTCGGCGCCCCGTGGACCGGTCTCCTGTATCAATCTTCCTGCCATGTCATATTGAAAAGATGTACGACCACCATGCGCATCTACCTGCCCGACTAAAAGATCCCGGCTGTTATATTCAAACAATGTCTTCTGGTCGAGTGCATCAATAATCCCGCTTAAATTTCCGGAGGCATCGTACTCAAATTGTGTAATCCCTCCATTGGCTGCGATTTCCTTTATCAAATCATAACGTTGATTGTATGCATAACGGGTAACATTTCCTCTGGGGTCTGTCACACCTACAAGATTGTACGCAAGATCATAACTATAGCGAGTGATGTGCCCATCAGGATCGGTTTCAGACGCTAACTTTAGGTCGTCGTCGTAGGTGTAGGACCATATGCCACCGCGCCGGTCGGTCATCCTTACCAAATTATCGTTACTATCGTAAATAAAAGTAGTGGCCTTCCCTTTTGGGTCCACGATTCTCAGAACATTATCATTTCCATCGTATTCAAAGTTGACAACATGGCCATTGGCGTCTGTCATCTGTATAAGGCGCCCGCCTTCATCGTACCCGTACAGGGTGACATATCCCAGTTGGTTGGCTTGACTGACAAGCAGCCCCACTTCATCATAAACAAAGGACGTCATCTGGCCGTTCTGATCGACGATAGACTCAACATTACCGAACTGATCGTATGAAAATTGAACAATGGTGCCATTTGGATAAACGATCTGTTCGACATCACCTTGCACGTTGACTTGAAAGACAATTGTGCGCGAGATGCCATTCTCTCCGCCTTGATCTGTCATACTCGTCAGGTCACCAAAATCGTTATAGGTATAGGATACGAAATACCCGTCGGGACCTTTCTCGGAAATCAGGTTGGAATGAACATCGTATTCATACTCGAAAACATTCCCACGCTTATCTGTGAAACGCTTTAGATTGTCTTGATCATCGTATTCAGACAGAGTGCTGAACCCGAGGGCATCAGTCACTGCAGTGACACGATTTTGATCATCAAAGTGATACTCTGTTGTGTTTCCAAGGTTGTCCGTGTACTTTGTTACGCCAGGTTCATAAACCAGGTGCAACTCTGTTCCACCAGCATCAGCCTGTCTGACAACCCGGTCGCGATCATCATATTCCACCTGCAGGAACAAGATATCTGCAGAATCCCATTCCCTTACAATTCGATTGCGACTATCGTATTCATAACGATATGCCCCGCCTTTTGCATCAATGATTTTAGTTAAGTTGCCATTTGTGTATTCAAATCCGAACACGCGCCCGTCTGGTAATGAGATTTGTGTAATGAGTCCATCTTCATTGGATTCAAAGGTGATTTTGCGCTCAGATGTGTCCGTAATACTCTTTAGAACAGGGCGGATGGGATCAGAAAAATCGTACTCATAGGAAAGCAAGTTGCCATGCCTTTCCTGAATACTGGTAACCGGCCCAAACCCGGTTGCTGTTTCCTCGAAAACAAATTTTGTACCATTTATTTCTGTCAATTCCCAGCCAGTATCTGTTCTTACAATCTCGCCGGTAAAATCTTCAGGAATAAGATAGCCATCACCTTCCAGTGGGAAGTAATAAGTACGGCCATCATCAAAGGTCACACTCACAGAATCGTCACTATATCTTTGTACATAGGAAATCGGCGCAGACCATCCTATACCAAAATACTTGGAGCGAATATCCTGATTGTTATAGATCAGTGTAAAGTCAAAGGTGAGGCCGCCCTGGCCAGGCAGGGAGAATATTTCCTGGCGGATAACATGGTTTCCAGTGGAAAAACTAACCGGATCCGCACCATATTGCTGGTAGTTCTGAAACCCAAGATCGCGTAAACGCTGGAGCATCTCAGCGCTTGGGGGAGCCGGATACGGACTTACCTCACCGTTCTCACCCATACAAGTTACTCCGCGGATTTCAAGTTGTTTCCTTATAGCAGTATATGCGGCGTCTTTGATCAGGCTGAAATTTGTTTGTATAACGGGCCAGTCATAATTGTGATCCAGGTAAAGCGCTTCAACATGGGCGTATGTCATGTCGGATGGTAAATTGTTATATTCATCATATTTTGACGGATGAAGAATTGGCTTTCGGTGGGGACGTCCCGTGAACGTTGTTATTTGTGTGAAGAATTCGTTGGCCAATGCGTCATCATCGGGGTGGTTGTTGCGTGCCCATGTTTCCACTCCACCATCGCTCGGGTACCCCCACGGTTCCCCTGATAAGGCGTTAAAGGCAAGGGTAATGAACATGTTTGCTTCAAAATCAATCGCTTTTTGTGCACGACTATTACGGGACAATTGCCCCGGGGTGGTTGTTTCACGTGTAAGTATTACGTCCACCGTACAACCGTCGGTTAATAATTGATCGCGAATACCTTGTGCAAGAGCAAGATTGTATGGAAGTTCAGTAACTCTTCCGGAATTTGGCCAAACGGCCCAACCTGTATCGTTGTCCGGGTCAAGGGCCAATTTGAAATTATTGGTTTCTTGAAGATAATGTATGCTCTTTTCATTAAAAATGGCAATTCGCCCGCTCTGATCCAGTTTTTCCTGGAGTTGATTTTTATCAGCGCCAGCATTATCACTGCTGAAGTGAGAAATGGAAGGTTCCATGCTGTTTTCAACAGTTTGTAAAGGCTGGCTCACCAAATTTGACAAGCCGGAAATGCTACCATATGCAGCATCAGCAGCAGTTGCTGTTTGTACAGGTGCTGCGTTGAACAGAAGCGACAAAACGATCAGAATTGTTGTGGTTTTATAGGTTTTAGGTTTCATTTTTTACCTGCCCATTCTGGATTGTTAGAGAAACATACCCAATGCAGTTTAACGAATATTTTGTGTAAAGCTGTTTACAATTCTGCAATATATGTGAAAAAAGTCACTTACCTAACGGGTTTGAAAACAGACAAACTCGGTGTAATTAATATATATAAACGAATTGTAAAAATAATATTCTGACTGCCTGAATCGGTTTAGGGTGGCGTTCCTGGTTTCGATTGTTATTGTTCGATCGTATTAACGACACGATTAGAACACCCTTCCGTGTCTTTTTGTATATTGTTCCCCATGCCTGAACCTCAAGATCCATTCGCCGCCTCGATTGCCTCCGAAGCCGTGGAAGTACTCGAAGATCATCTGCTCTTTCCGGGTGGTTATCTATTGCCGCTCTCGGCCCGCGGCACAGGTGTGCCCGGCATGGCCGACCGTCCCTGGTCGCGCCTGACCTCGGATGTCTTTTATCCCAATTTACCCGTAATGTATTCACTATCCATTCGCCGCCAACCATCGGACGTTCTGCGTGGTTCCCTGCGTGCACGTCGTACCCTCTTTGAAGGTTTCATGATGGCGCTGGCGGAGAAGACCGGGCGCCGCCCTTCAATGGCGGAACGCTCTGCCGATCACGCCATGGATGCCGCCGAGTCGGAACTATCCTTCGGCAAGCCAGCCTTCCAGATCGCGTTGCTGTCTGCCCTCTTTGTTGAACGGGATCGTTTCGAGGAAGCTGAAGCCGCACGGAGGGTGGTCGAATCGAATTTACGTGCAAGAGGACTAACGGCCCAACGCCTCTTCTATATCGCAGAACGTGCCCTGCATCATTTCCAACCGGGCGGAAAATTATTTCCCGGTCTTGACGAGCCAACATTATTCCTCGAAGAAACGCTGCCACTATTACCCGTGCCTTCAAGGCAGGTATTACCGGTGGAAGATTCAGTCTGGATCGGTACGCATGCGCGCGATGGACGGGACGTCCATTTCTCGTTCACGAAAGGACTCGATCCGGCTGTTCCCCCTCCGCCCCATGCCACAACATTGATTCTTGGTGAACCCGGTGCGGGCAAGACCACGCTTCTGCGTTGGATCATGCTGCAGCGATTGTTACAGGGTCGGACGGTGATCTCCATCGACCCGGAAGGCGAGAACAACAGACTATGCGAAGCAGTTGGAGGCAAGGTTGTGCCGGCAGGCATTCCCGAAGATAAAGATACCTGCCTCATTCATCCCCTGCAGGGTGAGAACCCGGCTGAACTTTTGCTGGCAGTCCGTTTCCTGATCGCCGCCCTTGCTGGTGAGTCAGTTCTGTCCCCAGGTGTGCAGGCTGCCCTGCATGAGGCGGTCAAGCGTCGCTGGGAGAGAAGACCCGGCGCGATGTCGATTGCGGAATTCGTGGAGACACTGGGGACAGTCAACGCGCCCGAAGCCGCCATGCCGCTTGCTTTACTTCGACCCTTTATGCGCGGCGGGTTGTTCGATGGTTTCTTCGACAGACCCAAGGCATTGTTATCGCCCCATTTTCCATCGGGTCAATGGTGGAACTTCGATCTCTCCTCCTTGCGGGAGGAGAACCGCGCCATCGTGCATGCGGTACTGGCATGGTTTCTGTATCACGCCGTCACGGTCGGCAAACAACCGATGGATATCTTTATCGACGAAGGCTGGCGCTTGTTGCGCAGCGGTCCGTTCACAGACTTATTGGATGAACTCGGCAGACGAGCACGCAAGCGTGGTGTGGGCGTGACATTGATCACCCACCTGCCAGCCGACCTGATGAAGAATCCCACCTCCCTGAGTCTGGCATCCACGGCCTTCATTGGAAGGCTTGGACCCGACGAAGCTTTCGCCTTCTATCGTTCACTGGGTGTTCCGGAATGCGAAGCGCGCCGGAACGCGGAGACGACTTCAAGATTACCGCCGCGCGTTTTTCTGGCCGCGCCTTCGGCCGGACGCGGCGCATTATTTCCCGTGCTGGTCTCGATTCCATCGACATGGATCCAGTTTTGGAAACAGTTGGGTGCGACAGGAGTTGCCCAACCATGAGTACAAAACAGGGATTCGTGTGCATCCAATGCGGCTATGAATTTGCATCCAGCCCTGACTGCTGCCCTCTTTGTAATGGCGAATGGCAGGCCTGGGAACTGCTGTTTGCGCCACATGCCCTGGATGATCTGCGTGCGCAGGTCATGGGTTGGATCGGGCAATTGCCGTTTCCATCCGTCGTGGAATGGATCGCCTCTCCGCATGGATTACGGGTCCGTTTGTATCTGCCTCCCCATGTGGCAGAGGCAGTCGTGGGCGCCTGGGCGGCCATGACAGGACAACATTCGCGCTGGCGTTCCATCGATTCTATTGATATGCATGGTTCAGGGCTCGCCCTGCAGGCTTCCAATCGTTTGCCATCCCTGATCGCATCCGCAAAAGATAGTGATCCCCTGCTTGCCATTGGCAGCCAATTGATCAGTGCCGCAAAGACGGGCCAAGAAGTCAGTCTGCGCTTGTGGTTGTTGGGCAAGGAAGAGGAACTGCAGGAACGACTGCGCACTCTCTCTGCGTATTCCTATGGAACCGAAGGGGGTGTGGAAAACAACACCCCAAATCCGTGGGGCCTGCAATTGACCTTTTTACGGTCCTTCCTGATCGTGGGTCTCCTGATCGCCGGTTTGAGTGGCGGGATTTGGAGCGCGGGTTGGTTGCCCCCCTATGTTGGAATATTGGGCGTCTTTGCCGGTGGCGTCATTTGTATTGCCTGCGCCTGGGGCATCCGTAGCTGGCTGGAGTGGCGGTCGATCCCAAAGGAGGTTTTGGAAAAAAGGATCCAGGAACCGCTGCTCAAAGTTGCCATGACGATCTCCCGTCCAATTAATCTGCCTCTATTGGCAGGGGAACAGGAATGGAATCACATGATCAATGGATGGCCCGCCATCCGAGGGCACGGCTTTCCACTGCCTGCCGGTGAATTGGCCGGGCTGATCGCACCCCTTCAAATGGGCGAAGGCTCGGGCTTGTTGGATCGTGCGGTCTGGCAGGAAGTGCCGGCACCTCCTCCATCGTTACCCTTGCTGGAGGCTGGATTCAAGATCGGTCAGAGTGTGGCAACCGGTGAGATGGTTGGCGTGGATCCGGATGGTCATGGACTGGCAACGGGAGGTAGTCGCTCGGGGAAATCGTCATTTGTGTTTTCCATGCTTGAGCAATTGATCGCGCGTGGGGACGATGCACCCGGTATCTTCCTGACCGATCCACATGTTTCCCTGGCAGACGCCTTTCTGGATGCGATTGCCCAACTGCCCAAAGAAAAACGACAGCAGGCCATTAAGCGCTTGCGAATCATCACCCCGGACCGGCCGCAGGTGATCCCATTGAATCTGCTTGCCGTTCCCGACTTCACCTGGGCGGGCAACGCCATCGTGCAGGTGGGTCGGCGCATTTGGGATGATTACTGGGGACCGCGCATGCAGGCAGCCCTCCTGGGCTTGTTTCGCCTGGCGCATGTCTGGAATCAAAAGCATCCCGGTGATGGGCTGGGACTGCTGCACGTGGTCTTCATGGCCTTCAATAAGAAGTGGCGACATGAAGCAATGGCTCTGCTTCCGCCCGGCGACCGCATGGGTGCGCTGGCGTTGGATGCATTGCTGGGCCAAACGGGAGATGGCGATAAGTGGAGTCAGGGCTGGGTCACGGAGGTGATCAGCCCGGTGCTGTCAAAGGTCATGGCTTTGGAACTCTCTCCCTGGCTATTTTCAGCCATGCATCAGGACAGCTTTGTTGACTTGAACCAATGGATCAAGGAGCGAGCCTGGATCGTGCTGCGACTGCCTTCCGGTGAGATGGGACGCGAAGGGGCAAGGTTGACGGCTGCAGTTGTCTACAACGTCTTCGATGCCGCCTACCGCAAGGCGACCCTGGGAAAACCAGTGCCCTTTTATTTCATCGTGGATGAGGCGCAGGAGATCGGTTCGGGCATGCGGCTGGAGTCCATGCTGGCCGAGGGTGCCAAGTTCGGCGCGCGCATGTTCGTGCTGGCGCAGTCGCTCTCCATGATGCGCAAGGTGGAAGGCATGGAGCCTGTGGTGCAGGCCATGCTTGCCAACACCTCCACACAGATGTTCTTTTCACCTGATCCCGAGGATGCTGATCTGATCCGCGCCACGTTGAGTTCCACGGTGCGTTACGGAAACATGACACTCGATCTGCCCACCCTGCAGTGTTGGCTGCGCGCGCGTATTGCAGGGCGTTGGCAACCACCCACCCTGACACAGATCAAGCCCTTACCGCGCGCAAATGATGAGCGGGTCAGGGGGTTGATCAACGAAGTCATCGCTGCTCATCCAAACGATTATCTGCCTGAAGATGGCTGGCAGGAAAAAGCATCACGTGTCCTGAAGGGAATGCTGCCCAAAGCCCTGGCCAAACTTCTGGATGAGATGTTGGCGGTACGGCAGCAAGAACAACGCAATGCAAAGGTTTCGCAGCCGGAGCCTTCCGAGGATGAAAGAAGGCTGGGGTTTTGATGATGGATATGCAAAGACTGATCGTACAGATGGTTTTCGAGGTCTCTCGCCCGGTGCACGGGTTGCTTTTGAAAGACCGATCGCACAGGTTGATCATGATATCAAAAAGGATGCAGTGAAATGTTCAAGTTCTTTTCCAGAATTTTGATCCTTATGTTTTTGGGATGTGTACTGAGTCTCGTGATCCCAATTGAGTTTTTCCTGATCGCCGGTCTGGTACTACTGGTGCTGGTGGTTGTATTGTTCATCCTCTTTCATCTTGGTGTACAGGATTTTCAGGGATATTAGTCATGAAGGTAAACAACCTCTTCAACAAAAGAATTGTCTTAATGGCTCTTCTGTTTCCCGTGATCATCCTGGCAAAAGCGGTTTCCACCCACGCCGCGCCACTGTCGGCGCTCGTGCTTGCGGAAGGTCGCACCTATGACCAGGCACATAACACGGGCTATATCGATTGGAGTGGCCCGGTGCAGTACCGGTATATGACCCATCGCGATAACACCTCCCTGCCAGCCAATGAAGGTGGTACCTATTGCGGATCGGGTTGTCAGGAATGGGTCACGCGTATTGGGAATGGCGGGGTTGTCAGTGGTTCCTTCGATCGGAATGTGACCTATTTCGAAGTCATGGTTGGGTTTACACACGACTCGAGTGTGGGCTCGGCAACCTTGCGGGCATGTTCTGCAGTTGGAACGGCGAATCTATACCTTGGACCCGGTGGAGGTTTGCCTGGCTTTGTGAGTATGACTTTGACTGTGCCGGCAGGCTGCCGCTCATGGTCACTCACTGCCTCCAGTGGGTATGTGGATTTTAGGTCGGTGGATGTGAACTATGTAGTTTTACCGCCCACTGCCACATCCACTCCTTCGCGAACGCCTACATGGACTCCAACCATGACACGTACCCCAACTCGGACTTTTACCTCTACCTTCACTCCCACCATTACAAACACACCCACTCTGGTCAATACGCCTACCTATACTCCAACCAACACCGCTACCCCAACTTTTACTTTCACCCCAACTGCCACAAGAACACTCTCCCAGACACCGACCAACACGATGACATTTACGTCCTCTCCCACTCAGACGTACACAGTGGTACCGACCCATACATCAACAGCTACATTAATGCCCTCAAGTGTGCCATCCAGAAGTGCCACGCCGGCACCCCTGCCTCCCAGGGTCTTCGTTTCTGAAAGATGGTGGATTTGGGAGACCGGTGAACTTAAAGTATCTCCAGGTAGTTTTCCGATTTCCAGTTTGAAAATAACCATCCATGATCCCCAGGATCGCTGGCCGGCAGTAATTCTGGAGTTTGATTCAGACAACATCCCGGTAGTCATATCCTGGGACCGGCATTTTGCTGATGGGACACTGGCTCCATCCGGCGAGTATGCCGTTCTGGTAATTGCGTGTGACATGCATAATTTGTGCGATAGGGATCAGGGAGTTGTTGCGATCCCAGATGTACCTGCTTCGACTTCCACCTTCGAGTCAACGCCCGCAGCGACAAGTACAGTCATATCAATTGCAACCATGACGAAAGCACTCAAGTCGCCGACCACCATTCCCGAATTGATCCTGGATGTGCCCGAAAATCCAATAGAGTCTGCTCAAACTATTGAGCCGTTACCGTTATGGGACATGGTGGGTGCACTGGGTCTTTTCCTGGCAATTGCATCTGCCAGTGTCGTAGACCCACGTCCTGCAGCTTTGGATAGATTGAGGGAAGTCATCAGTCTGATAACAGAACAAGCTGATGACGGCCCGTTCAAAAACATACCAGATAATAAACGAAAGGAATAAAAAATATGGAAATACTTCTCGCTATTGTTGTTGCAATTGCAGTGATCTTCTTCGGCGCATTAATTAGTATAGGCAATGATCGTCAAAGGAGGGCCATTGACAATCTGCGCGAACAGATTGTGTTTTGGGCTACAAGAGACCTGCATATTAAACGAGAGAAACTTGTCCAGGATGTCCGCGTGGATGAACCACTCGAATGGTTATGCTCGCTGGCATCCAGGGTGAGTGGACGCAATCTTGATCTGGATGTTCTGCGTTTTGTGGAGGGGTCTAATTTATTGGTGTGCGTGGATAAGAATAACGGGCACAAATATGTGTTCAGTCCAAATTCGCTGAAAGATATAAAAAGGAGCCAGAAGGCTGGACGCAATCGGCTTTCCAGACAACTAAGTGTCGAGTCCGAATTCATGCTACCCAAAAATGCCCCAGCCTATGAAATGTCTGTCTTCAACGCCGGTATTTTATTCGATCTGGAGCTTGCGATTGCATGGAGAAAAATTACCGAGAAAGGTTTGGTGGGCTGCGATGTTCTTTGGATGTTTGTGATCTAGGACAACAACCTTGTAGCAGCCTTGGGATTATGTTTTAGATATTGAATTGGTTGAATTCTGCATCCTGGCAGGGAATGATCAATACATCACTACCGCTCCCAAGGATTATTTCATTCAAACGCTCGAAGAATTCTTTTGAATTGAAATAAGCGATGGAGAAACGTTTTTGCTCTTTTCCTTCATCGTCCTTCTTGATCGGTATCATTCCAAGTCGACCCAGTAATTCAGCGCGTGTTAATTCAGCGCGCCGCAAGGAAACAGGCAGTTGATAGGTTTCACTGCCATGGCGCAGGATCACCTTGATTTGCGCATCCTGGCGTTGTCGCTCGCTTGCCACATCCTTCCTGATGCGGGAAGCCTGTACCCATGCAAAAAAAGCAAACATGCCGCCAAGAACGCCAATTACATCAGAAGCAATACTGAGCCATTGCATACTAAATCCCTTTCAAGAACGCGTCATTCATTCCGGGCGCTATCACGTAGACTTTGTAGTTCGATAAACACATCTGCGCTGACTCGGAAGCCTCCATCGGGGCCCTTAGCCGGGTAGTACAATCTTGGTAATTCATTGGGTTTGCCAACAATGTATGCCAAAAATGCCAGGGCAAGAGGGGCATATCCGGGTGGAATGATCCCTATGCGTCCGGTACTGGACTTTTTGGCAGTGTATGATAAATACTCCTTCCACATTTTTTTGGCAATATCCGATATTTCATCCTGGTTTTCTGGATTCTCGTCAGCCCATTCACTTCTCCCCAGCAGTAATACATGCTCAAATGAGGTGTTGGTTTGTTTGGACATGCTGAAAACCCTTGGTAGGTCCCGTCCCTCTTTTATTTCATTGACAAGCCTATTCAGGGCTTCCCAGTCATCAGCGCCCTTCATTTCTATATAGTTTTTGGTTTGTAAATCTAGTGGGATGTCAGAATTATTGGTGCCGCTAATTACAACAGGCAGGAGATGGCGTCGGGCGACCAGTGCCATGTTTTTTTCATCATCGACCCATGTGGACCTTAGTGCTTCCGGGCTGAGCACCAGGATGAAATCGTCACATTGCTTGATGGCATCCGAAATACTACTTGGGAAGCTCGTACCAACCCCCAGATCGTGACTGTCCTTCCAAACATCGTACCCGCAATCTGTAAGTCGCTCATGTAGTAATTCGGCCAGCTCGCTGCCGTCTTTATGTGCATAAGATATAAAAATCTTATTCATCGTTTCCTCGCTGGTTTTTTAGTGGTAATTGCTCTTTGTCCAAGTGCCTGACTTTGTCCCATTCCAATGGTTGTATGATGGCCAACTCCAGCATAAAATGCGAAACGCGCCAGGGATTGCATCACCACGTCTGCGCCATCCCAAAAGGGTCGCCATTGTTCTTTGATCTTAGAGATTGGCAAAAGTGAGAATCCGACGGTTCCTGTGAATCCCGTTGCTGCGCCGCGAGTGCCTTGAGCAAATTCCCAGCGAGTTGTATTCACGGCAGTTAATTCGTTAACCAGAATACAGTCTGCTGCAAAGTTGGGCCACAGATCATCCAATTGCATGGACTCGGGACAAGTTGCGTTCCATTTTTGCCAGAGGCTACGAAAGATCTGATGAGGTGCTGGGATGGAAATGTCATTACCATTCGTACGAAATGCGGTAGGGGTGACAAATTCCATGCGGACATCGCGTGAAACTTCTATGTATTTGCTATCCTGCGCAATCTCAGAAAAAGCAGTTTGCCCTGCCCAGGCATTTTCGCGGGGGTTGATGGTATATCCATCAATACGAAAATCCATCTTATGGAGCGTAATGTTTTTTTGGAGTCTCTTTAAAACATTAATGAGAAATGCTTCAGATAATTCTTCACCAATAGTCGTGATCCGAAGCCAGCATTCCTGACCTTCTTTGAGCCAGTCACCAGCTTTATGTGGATGCCCGTAGCGATCAAGCAAAGTGGAAACTGTGTACGGCTTGACACCATTTTCATCGTGTAATGCTGTCGCCAACTGTGGACGATTTTGCATGATCTGATTGAGAAACCATGCCTGGGCGGGACGACCCAATGCGCCTAGGATGGGGGATGGTTTGGTTGCAGTGAGGGTGATGATGGCGGCGAGAAGCATAGTGATTATAAAGGACCCTCTTTAGCAGCATTTATGTCTTCTAATCGCAATTCTTTTCTTATGGCTACTCTTATATTTTGAACATAGCCGTCAAGTTTATTCGCTTTGGTATTTGAAACTGGGATATATTCATCCTTCAGGTCAAAATTTATTTCATTCTCAATAAAATCACGCAGATCAAAAACAGATTGGCGTAACTCCCTTGAAAAATATAGGCCATGTTGAGAATTTACAGTGTTAACGACATTGTCGTGTAACTCAATGCCTTTTTCTATATTTAGTAAAAACTTCCCATTGTTCTTGCATAAAACGTGATTATTTCCTTTTGATCTAGATGCAACGGATAGCACAGACCAAAGTGTTTCGCAGGCAGCTATTTGCCGGTTTATCAGTTCCATTTGATATTTGTTTTGGTAGTCTCTTTTTAGTGCCCTATATGTGACCCACGCCCCAACCAAACTGCTGATTATTGCTGTTGTTATGCCTGCTATAGCAGGGATTATTATTTCCGTCGAAGGCATCCTATGTCCTTTCAATGTCATCAAGCAGTTTAAATGAAGTCTCTAATCCTTTTGGCGCCTCCATAAGAACAACTGCAACATCCTTGATGCTGTCGTCAGTGTTTGTTAGCTCAAACCCTCGTTCTATTAGGAGGCATACTTGATCTGTGATTATATATCTTGCATGAGGTGCTTGATCTTTATGCTTTTCATGCTTTACTATTACATTGACAGGTATTCCGTATTCTATTGCGTAATCATGACCCCATTTGAGTAAAAAATTTTTCCTTGCCACACGATCATACATTTTATCATTTTTGTAGTTGAAAAGCCCACAATAGATTTCAACTAATTCAACAGATGAATTCTTCAAAAAAATATCAAATATCCACCTGATATCTTTTTCAAAACCTTTTTTCATTTTGAAGTATCCTTGTCCGTCTTTAATTAAGGTCCTTCCGATTTGCCGGTCAAATATCTTTAATGTTTTAGTATGTTTTAATACAGGCTTGAGAATATTTTCTTCAAATTTATTTTTATTCCACTGCCGATTGCCTAGAGAAAAGGATAGACGGCTATCAATTCTCTCAGGAATGTCTGATAGTTGATATTTGCTTGGTGTAATAAAACTAATTGTGTCACCTAATGTTTTTGTAACTTGATTATCTTGAAGAGACATACAATTAGAACAGTGAGTGTCCAAAAAAACATAAAGCTTATTGCCAGTGGCAAATATTTGATCGTGCAGGTTCGCGCACAAGTTGTAGCTGCATATAACTTGCGCTGAGACATTTGAAGTTAACCTGCTAACAAATCGCTTTCTAGTTTTCAGCAAAGTCAATATTTTTTGCCCTTTTTTACGATAGGCGATAGGCCATCTGTCAATGCATGATGTTAAGTCATCTGCGTCGTGAAGTATAACGGCGCCCCTTAAAGTGTCTCTTAGTATCTGAATCAGTGCATTGAGTTCCCGTTCGTCTGTCGTCTCGTATGCTGAAGGTAAGTGCATTGTTTCTACTAGCATTTTATTAATTCCCGAAAACTTCTCTATATCCTTCTTCAAAAAAACCATTAGGCCATTCGTCAATGAACTCCCCTTTATTGTTCATCCGGATATGAATGCATGTTGACTTTTTTTTATCTCTAGCGATGTAATTGACACTGATACTGTCTTGAGAAATAAGTGTGTTCCTAACTCTTCTTTGTAGACGTAATACAAGGTGTTCGCTATGCGTTTCTAAAATATATGTTTTACTCATGTCTGCTAATGACGTTATAAATAAATCTCCTAGCTCTGCCTGTGCAGCAGGGTGAAGGTGAAGTTCTGGCTGTTGAACAAGGACAGTCGCCCCGGATTCACTAAATAAACATTCGATTAATACTGGTAAAACTTGAGACACCCCGAAGCCAATATCTGCAAGATTTACAATTTGTCCTGACAGACTTGTAACTACAACTTCGGAGATAATGCTTGATCCGGGAATATTTGAATACTTCTTAACGCGGATTTTTTGTCCAAGACCTAAGTGTTGAGCCCAAGTGTCTAAGGCGTTCTCCTGTTGCGCATTTGCGTATCCTTGATTTAGAAATTTCAAAAAAGAAGAAAAACCCTGTCGTTTTAATTCCTCTTGCTTCAAGTTATTAATTACAAATAACCGTTCAGGATCTGGCCTAACTGGTTTTACGTATAAAATTGTTTCTAAGAATTCACGAATATCACGCCTGAGTTGTATCAAAATTCTGTTGACAAATTCCCAATCCTTTGACTTCTCATCCGATTCTTCTTTTTGTGCTATATCAAGCAACGGCATGAAGCCGTATATCGTTTTCAGTTGTATTTTTTCCCAAATGTCGGTTTTGTTGATTTTTGTTTTGTCATCAAATATATTTGTTTCAAAAATCAGATTGGAGTTGGCGTCGGTATCACTGTAGTCTTCAATCTCAACTTTGAAATAATACTCATCGATTGTAATGTCATCGGGTAGTAAAGTGATTTCAAATGCAACAATATCAGGTGCTTTTTTATTGGGATTCCATCCGAAGTCGATGTTAAGTGTAGCTGTTTGACTAGCGAAGTCAGTATTGTGTAACAAGTTTAAACTTATTGGCACCTTGAATCCAAAGGATAATCTTTTTTTACTTTTTAAATATGCGGTTTTACTCAAGCCATGGACAATGTTAGTGTAGGATCCTAGATCAACTCCGTATTCTGATACAAGTGTAAGTCGTTGTGCGCCAGTGCTTTGCTTCAAGAACATCAAGGCCTTTAATATCGAACTTTTACCACTTGAATTTTGACCAAATAACAAGGTAATAGGTTTGATTGGTACCCAGCCAGAATCTTCAAATGCCATAAAGTTCTTAATTCGAAATGCGGATATTGTCATAAGAGCCGATCCTAATCTTCAATAATATTAATTTGAATGGCTTCTTCGCGGTTATTAATAGCTTTTGACTTTAAATACGATACCTTTAAGCCCAATTTAATTTGTTTTGAACCCTTTATTTCGTTATGCCGAAAAAATATCTTTTCGTAGATCGAATCATCTGGCTGGATGTAACCATAAGACTGATTTGGGCCTAGGGCCTTCTCGATAATTGTCCCGACCCATACAGAGTCATTTTTAGCAACAAGTTCTTTCTTGATGTGTTTATATGATTTGCTCCAAAAGCCAAAAACACTTGAAGTGCCGGATAAAACAGGCCGGTCGCGGTACTCATTTACCTTGCCGCGTTTATTGTGCGCGTCTTTGGGAACCTTATGCTCGATCTCCATATACCTTGTGGGTTTGCCATCTTCGTCCGGCTTAATGCCGGGCCATTGAAGAATAGCGAGCAATTCCTTGATGCGGCCAATCTTTGTAAGCCCTGAGCCAAGTTCGTCTTCCATCATGTTCAGGAATTTTGCCAGGGAAGACTTCGCAGCATCTTCATCTTTACTGTAACCACTTACCCACGTATCTTGTCCAAAGAGTGATGAATAGCGACTTGGAGTATTCCTGACAAATAAACGCGGAGTGATCTTCACCGCTCCCATTCCGAGAGGTTTGCCCATGCCAAGTTTGAGACGCATCTTCTCATTATTGGCGATGATGTCAAGGACAAACATTAATGCCCCTAATTCCTCCTGGGTAAGGTTGTCAAACCGGATTTGGAAGGAAAAACCAAGGCCCGCACGTAATGGATTGATTTGAGTGTGGACTGCATCTCCTGATTTCAAATCCCCTGTTTCGCGGATATCATCCACATTGCGTGGGCCCTTGTGCCAATAGAACTTGTGCCCGCGTATGGCGGTTTCTTTCATTGGGGATGCGAAGTCGCGCAGTCTCGTTTCATATTTAGCCCTGCCGTCACGGGTTTCGCCTACCTTGTAACTATCCGGTTCAATTTGGACCAGATAATGCTGAAACGTTGTTGGTTTTGGTCCCGAAAGAATTTTTGGAGTGATTGTTTTTCCGGGTAACCAAAGATCTTTTTGTTCTTTGACCAAAGCCGCATCCGTAAAGGATAAACGCCCGGCATACGCCCTTTGTTTGAGGTTATCCTTTTCCTTCTTGATATCCCTTGT
>Ga0102946_1000057_pt1 | contig 38911 bp, 42 predicted proteins | sample SalPon2A_A_D1_MG_FD_78209 | JGI IMG/M metagenome (GOLD analysis project Ga0102946, IMG submission 78209) | Soil microbial communities from South San Francisco under conditions of wetland restoration - Salt Pond MetaG R2A_A_D1_MG | ecosystem: Environmental > Terrestrial > Soil > Wetlands | place... | reverse complement strand
TTCAAATGCCGTCACGTCACCGCCACGAAGCTCCGCGCATACTTTCGTCAGCGCCGCCGTCAGCGTCGTCTTGCCGTGGTCAACGTGTCCAATCGTGCCCACGTTGACGTGAGGTTTATTTCTCTCAAACTTTTCCTTGGCCATGCCAGTCTCCGAAATGTGCCATTCAATACGTTTTACGAAGCCAATAAATTCATCCCGGCTCCGGGGATATGGTGCCCACAACTGGACTTGAACCAGTGACCTCTCCCTTACCAAGGGAGTGCTCTACCGCCTGAGCTATGCGGGCATCAAGCTTTGGAGCGGGTGATGGGAATCGAACCCACATCATCAGCTTGGAAGGCTGAGGTTCTAGCCGTTGAACTACACCCGCGAATTTTTTTCTTTTTCCGCCAAAAACATCCGATTTTCTCGGATTTACTTGCCCAAATTCATGGTGGAGGGGGTAGGATTATTCCGGGCATCCTGCCCTCCACCCCTTCGGGGCCGTCTCAGCAAAAAGCTTCGACGTTCAAATTCGCTCCCGGCGAATTTGTCAAACCCACGATACGACTCCGTCGTATTACGTAGGTTCTCATCCTACTTCCAACTCTTTCTCACCAAAAACATCCGATTTTCTCGGATTTACTTGCCCAAATTCATGGTGGAGGGGGTAGGATTCGAACCTACGTAGGCATAGCCAGCAGATTTACAGTCTGCCCTCGTTGACCGCTTGAGTACCCCTCCGGTACAAATTATTTATAAATATCAGGGCGTTACAAACGCGATCGTTCCTTTTCGGACAGATCTAATATCAAAAATGATTAGCGCAAGCCGCCGCAAGCAAGCCGCATATTCTCGCCCACGCAAAAGGGTGTGTCAAGGAAAGGAACGCCTAGTCTTCGTCGTCGTAATTTTCGTCGTCATCGTAGTCGTCCGGATCATCCTCGACTTCGATATCTTCCTCGTCTGAGTACTTGTCAATATCGGAATCATCACCGAGAATTTCCGACTCGTCGATATCCAGACCTTCATCCCAGATATCCAACAAATCGTCGCGTAGCCGCTTTTTCTCGCGCAATGACTCGATGTCACGCCAGCTCCGATTCTTCTGTTTGCTGTCTTGTGTCCCCATCACTGAAACCCTCCGGCCCCAACTACCCTCAAAGATGGCGGTTTTATACCTCTGAAACCCAATCTTTGCAAAGAAATTTTGCAGAAGTTTGACGTACTACCCTGCAAATGGTCAGAATTCGAATCTGAATGGCCTCAAACATTGAACCGGAAGTGAATCACATCCGCTTCCCGGACCACGTAGCTCTTGCCTTCCAGCCGCCACTTACCGGCTTCCTTCGCGCCCGCTTCACCATTGCAATTGATGAAGTCGTCGAAAGATACAATTTCGGCGCGAATAAACCCCCTTTCGAAATCAGTATGAATTCTGCCGGCAGCCTGAGGTGCAGTTGAGCCTTTTTTAACCGTCCATGCACGGACTTCTTTCGGACCCGCTGTAAAAAATGTCAATAGATCAAGTAATCGATATCCGGCATGAATCACCTGGTCCAGCCCCGACTCCTCAAGACCCATTTCTGCCAGGAACTCTTCGCGATCGGCATCGTCCAGCTGGCTGATCTCTGCCTCAATCGCCGCGCAGACGGGTACCACCTCTGCTGCTTCATCGGCCGCCCTTTCCCGAACCCTTTCCAGCATCGGGTTTTGATCGTCATCCGTTTCAGCGACGTTTGCGATATACAGGACCGGCTTGAGCGTGATCAGGTTAAGGTCCCTGATCAACTTCAACTCTTCTCCGTCCAGGTTCGCGGCCTTTGCGCCCTGACCTTCATCAAGACATGACTTGAGTTTCAACAGGGCAGCCTTGCGACTGGCCGCATCTTTCTCGTTGGCCTTGAGACGACGTTCAACCCGCTCAAGTGCACGTTCCACCGACTCCATGTCGGCAAGCGCCAGCTCGGTGTTGATCGTTTCAATATCAGAAATGGGATCGATGGTGCCAGAGACGTGCACCACGTCATCGTCTTCGAAACACCTGACCACGTGCGCAATTGCATCCGTCTCACGAATATTAGCCAGGAACTGGTTGCCAAGACCCTCGCCATCTGCTGCACCTGCCACCAGGCCGGCGATATCAACAAACTGCATGGAAGTTGGCACCGTTTTTTTAGGCTGGACAATATCGACAAGCTGTTTCAGTCGCGGATCCGGCACAGCCACCACACCGACATTGGGGTCAATGGTGCAAAACGGATAGTTCTCCGCAGCGATTTCTGCCCGCGTCAGTGAGTTAAATAGAGTCGACTTGCCAACGTTTGGCAAACCGACAATGCCGCACTTGAATCCCATAATATTTCAGCCGTCTGTATGCAGTTGTTTCACTGCTTCGTTTACATTTCCGTCAAGAAATTCCGGAAGGCAATCAAGCGCACGTCCGATTGATTGTCTGATGCCCAGCTCCTGCTCTCGCGAGGGGCGAGACAAGACCCACGGCGTCACCGCATCCTTGACGCCAGGATGCCCAATGCCGATTCGAAGCCTGTGAAAAGCGGCTGTACCCAGGCACCGGATGGTGTCGCGTATGCCATTGTGCCCGCCATGCCCGCCATCGAATTTCAGGCGGGTTGTGCCGGTAGGCAGGTCGAGCTCATCGTACGCAACCAGGATATTTTCCGGCGAAATTTTGTAATACGCAGAAACCGCCTGCACCGCCCGACCACTGTGGTTCATAAATGTGGTGGGTCGCGCAAGCCAGCATTCACGTCCGTGCAGACTGACTTTTGCCGTTTCGGCATGAAGTCTGGTCTGCAGCTTCAGCTGCGCATCAGTCCCGGAAACCAGTTCGTCCAAAAACCAAAACCCGGCATTGTGCCGGGTTTCAGCGTAACTTGGTCCCGGGTTACCCAGGCCAACGATCAACAAGGGATCGCGCCTCGGCTCCTGGTCACTTGTTGTCATCGGTACTCAGCTATAAAGCGCCTCAGGTTCAGGAAGCATCTTCTTTGGAAGAGGCCTCTTCTTTATCACCGCCTTCTTCGCCTTCTTCACCTTCTTCACCTTCTTCACCTTCAGGTGCCTCTTCACCGTCTTCAACTTCGCCGAGTTCATCCACGCCAGCCTCGGCTTCAGCAGCTGCAGCTACGCCGGTACCCTGGTCTTCAGAAATGTGGACTGTGCTGGCAACCGCAGTGTCGTTTTCTTCCGACACGTCAAGGGCAGGAATGGCCACACCCTCAGGCAGAATGATCGACGACAGCATGACGATATCGCCATCTTCCATTTCTGAAAGATCCACGGTCAGGAACTCAGGCAGGTTCTTGGGCAGTGCGGAAATTTCCACGTCGGTGACCTGGTGCTGGATGATGACACCCGTTGCCCTGCCGGCTGGTGATTCTTCCTCACCGGTGAAGTGAATCGGCACAGACATACGAATGAGCTCATCAGCAGAAACACGCATGAAGTCAATGTGCATGATGATCGGCTTGTACGGATGCCGGTGCATGTCACGCAGAACGACCTGCTGTTCCTTCTTGCCAAGCTTGATTTCCAGAACACTGGCGTAGAACGCTTCGTTCTCAGACTGGTGCAATACCAGATCGTGTTCCAGCGTGATTGCTGCGGGGTCTTTATCACCCCCATATACGATGGCCGGAATCTTTCCTTCACGACGCAGGCGGCGGCTCGCACCTTTCCCCACATCTTCACGGATTTCCGCCAGGATAGTTACTGTATCTGACATGGTCTTCCTCATTGTTTGAATTGATAAACCCACACCCGCGACCAGGTGTGGCGCAATAATGCAGCCGGGCATTGTACCTTAAAAGGTGTCGCGGCTAAAGCCGCATCGAAAGAAGAACCTTAGTCGACGTACATTGAGGACACGGACTCACCTTCTGACATGCGGCGGATGGTCTCTGCCATCATCTGCGCCACTGACAACTGGCGTATCTTTCCGCACTCTCGAGCAGCTTCGCCAAGCGGGATGGTGTCGGTCACAACCAGCTCGTCCAGCCTGGAACCGGAAATATTGTCAACGGCAGGTCCGGAAAGAACTGCATGAACACAATAGGCAACCACGCGTTTGGCACCCTTGTCCTTAAGCGCCGATGCTGCAGAGCAAAGGGTCCCCGCTGTATCGACCATATCGTCGACCAGCACGCAGCTGCGGCCTTCAACATCACCAATGATGTTCATGACTGTTGCAACATTGGCGCGAGGACGTCGCTTATCAATAATCGCAAGGTCGGAATTGAGGCGCTTGGCAATGGCACGCGCCCGCAGCACACCCCCTACATCAGGTGAGACCACTGTGACGCCATCACTACCGTGTTTTTGCCAGATATCCGCCAGGGTTAATGGCGAGGCATAAACATTGTCGACCGGAATATCAAAAAATCCCTGAATCTGGTCAGCGTGAAGGTCTATGGTGACAACCCGGTCGGTTCCGACTGAGCTGATCATCTTGGCAGCAACCTTCGCGGTGATCGGCACTCGTGCGGAACGCGGCCGACGATCCTGCCGCGCGTAGCCGAAGTAAGGAATGACCGCTGTAATCCGGGTGGCCGATGCACGCTTCATGGCATCGATCATGACCAGCAACTCCATGAAATTATCAGCAGTGGGTGCACAGGTCGGTTGAATCACATACACGTCTCGACCGCGCACGTTTTCCATGATCTCAACCATGACTTCGCCATCGCTGAAGCGTCCAACCACCGCTTTGCCCATTGGCAGGTTGAGGTCAGATGCGATGTTGCTGGCAAGAGGCAGGTTGGCGTTACCCGAAAACACCATTAACGATGGGCTGGCATCTCTCATTTGATTTTGGACCTGCTGACTCTTGGTGGTTGGCTGGGACGGCAGGATTCGAACCTGCGAATGCGGGGATCAAAACCCCGTGCCTTAACCAACTTGGCGACGTCCCACCAGAAACAATTCCCTCAAAGGCGGGTCAGTTTTCAGACTGTCCCTGCACCAGACCTGAAGTTATCTGCTGCAGAGGCGACTGGTCCAGCCCGCCAACGGCGCGCACATTATATCGGCATTTTAATGTGGCTGCCGCACTGCTTGCAGCAACGCGCGAAGACATCTCCACAAACACCGCACTACCCGTCCCGCTCATCCTGGGCTGGCCGTATTCAGACAGCTCATCAAACAGCCCGGCAAGTGCCGGATGCAGCCTTTTTGAAACGGGTTCGCAGTCATTGCGTCCATCGCCTGCCAATGCCTGTTCGGCCGAAATCAGGTTGGAATTTCGTTTTAACTGCGGGTCTGAAAATACTTTCGCGGTTGAAACAGCAAACCCTGGCATCACCAGGAGATAGTCTCGTTCGCCCAGTGAGACCGGGACCATTTTTTCGCCAACACCAGTGGCCAGTGCGGTATGGCCATGAACAAATACCGGCACATCTGCACCCAGCTCAAGACCCAGCTCTGCCAGGAATTTCGCGGAATGATTGCATCCCCACAACTGGTTCAGTGCGACCAGAACGGTGGCCGCATCGGAACTGCCACCACCCAGCCCTGCGCCCAACGGAATTTCCTTGTGAACTTCTATTCCTGCGCCGAACCGGGAATCGGAGACACGCTTTAATAACCGCGCAGCCCTGATGACCAGATCCTCATCTTCAGGCACATCGTATTCAGCATTGATTCTTTTGATTTCTCCGTCATCTGTTTTTTCCAGGTAAACCCTGTCTCCCCAATCGAGGATCTGAAACAAAGTCTGGAGCTCGTGGTAGCCATCCGGACGACGACCAGTGATATGGAGAAACAGGTTCAGCTTGGCCGGCGCGGGCCACCAGTTTCCGTGTGTTTTTGAATTGCTGTCAGGATTCATGCACCGCGCGTTCGGGAAATTTCCATTGCCTGACAACGAATTTTACTTTTCGCTCACCGTTGGTGGCTTCGATCCTGGTCGGCATTTCGATTCCTGAGAAGTCCCTGTAGCGCTGATAAATCACTGTCCAGTCATACTGCTCCAGTCGACCCAGCTTGCCGGATTCGTCCAGTGCAAAAACCGCCTTCCCATCCGGCGCTGCAATTCCTCGGATCCACCACTCAAGTGCATCGACCGGTATTTCCCATCCAACGTGATTGCGAACCAGGGTTGTCACTTCGGCAGCTTCCCATGATTCGCCACTGGCAAAATTCAGCACCGACTGACCAGGTCGTATGTCGAGCTGCCAGGCACCCCGGCCGAATGCACCACGAAAATCGAGCTCACTGAGTTCTGACTGCCTGCGCCACTCAAGATTGCCGCTGCCGCCATCCTGTCCGTCTGAAATCGCCAGCTTGCCGCCCATCGACCATTGCTCGACGTCAGTCAGGATACTGACACGAGCCTCATATAAATCTTTGCTTTCAGCCGACGGTGATCCGTCGGGAACCTGGGATACTGATGCACACGAGCTCAGGCCTATGGTCAAAAACCCGATCAGCAGGTGTTTTCTTATCAAAGTTCAACTTCCAGGCGCTGCATGGTCTCGATCAGAACTGGGTGCTCGCTGTCGATTCGCAAGCCTGCCTGCCAGATCTCGATTGCCTCATCCTGGTTACCCATCACCCACAGAACTTCGCCAAGATGTGCGGCGATTTCAGGATTATTGTCCAGCATCCAGGCCTGCCTGAGGAATATGGCTGCCTCATCCAACTTGCCAAGGCGATATGCAACCCAGCCCATGCTGTCGACGATCGAAGGGTCGGTAGAGTCCAGTTCGTAAGCCCTGCGGATCAGACCCTCGGCTTCTTCATATCGGTCGGTACGATCTGCAAGTGTGTAACCAAGTGCATTCAGCGCAGCAATATTATCGGGCTCATCGGAAAGGATGGTTCGAAGGTTGTTCTCAGCCACTGAAATATAGTCGAGCTCGGCAGCCAACAAGGACTGTGAATACAACAAGGGAATTGAGTACGGAAACTCCTCAAGGGCAGAACCCAGCGTCTTAAAAGCCTCCTGGCGCTGATCATCAGCCTGCAGAATCCGCGCCTCTGTCAGCCACGCCTGCTCAGTCACCGTATCCTCGCCGAGCGCCCGCAGTTCAGCGAGTGATTGCCGCGCTTCCTCAATCCTTCCTTCAGCCGCGATCAATTCTGCCCGCCTGATCCCGGAGATGGGAAGATAATCTCCTTCCCTGATGGTGCCGTACATTTCAATGGCCTCATCGGTTTCACCAATCGCCTCTGCAGCCTGACCCTGGTAGTAAGCTTTTTCGTTCGGATCACTGACTTCCAGCGTGGCAAACTCCTTGTAGACCTCTTTCGCTTTTTCGGGCTCCTTTGCGGTAATTTCGAACAACACTCTGCTGAGCACAACGTCCGGTGTCTGCTCCATGGACACCATGACCGCACGGGCATCGTCCGCCCTGGCATCTCTTGCCAGCAAATCGGCATATGCAAGACCAAGGTCACGATTCTCGGGATCAATTTCCCAGGCGCGGCCAAAAAGCTCAATGGCGGTGTCCAGGTCGTCAAGGCTCAGCGCAAGCCTGCCCCTGAACGTCAGCAGCTCGACGCGTTCGGGCATCAGGACCAGCGCCTGGTCGGCCAGGTCAGCCGCCTCCTGAAACTGTGCCATGCGGGCGAGCAACTGGCTTTGCACAAAAACGGCATCCTCGTTGCCTTCACCCTGGTTGTTTTCAATCAGGGTTTTGAGAATTTCGTTGGCCTTAGCAGGGTCTCCAGCCTGGGCCAGCAATGAAGTAACCAGGGCCCACGCATCCTGCCTGTCTTTGTTGCGTGTGAGAATTTCCTGCAACTGCAGCTCTGCGCCAACGTAATCACTGGTTGCCAGCATTGTGGCTGAGGCAGCCTCACGGGCTGCCATATCGTCCGGCGCCAGCAATGCCCATCGATCTGCGGCCATGGCAGCCTGGAACCACGACTGCGCTGCCAGCGCGATGCGAGTGGCCCGTTGCGCAATCGCGGGATCGTCCGAGTTCATGGCGGCTTCAAGATAAGAATTCACCGCCCCGCTCAGATCACCTTCACTGCCAAGCAATTCAGCAGCAAAAACGTTGTACATGACCTCGGCATCAGTGGGGGCTGACTCGGGTGGTGATGTCTCTTCTTCAGATTGCCCCTGCCCCAATGGCTCCTCCTCAGATATGATTGGGTCGCCGGCGGGGTCACTTCCATATCCAGATTTGCTACTTGAGGTAGCACAGGCCTGCAGCAGGCACATCATGACCAGGCTCAGGAACAAGTTGTTGAGGTTTCTTGGTTTGGATTTCATGACGCAAAGGATACGCTGTAGGAGGAAATGAACCAAACGATTTGCGTTGATCTGCCCTGCAACAAGGGCGGTGTTTTGATCACGGGACCGGGATGCAGGCTTGAAGTTGTGTGCCAGCGTCCTCAAAATCGTTATGCCTTCCGGCCATGACTAAAGTATGCCTCTACTAACCCTGGGAATCAGCCACCACACGGCACCAATTGAAATTCGGGAACGCGTCACGCTTTCCGAAAGTGACTTCGTGGCCAAACTGAATTCCCTGAAGTCACTCAATACGGTCGACGAAGCCCTGTTGCTTGCTACCTGTAACCGCACCGAACTGTATTGCAGTGGCCAGAATCTTGTAACAACCGATCTGCTTGACTGGGTTCATGACGCGTGGGGACTCCGTGATACCCGCATTGACAAATACTTCTATTCGCACCGGGACAAGGATGCAATTCGACACCTGATTCGAGTCGCCGGGGGCATGGAATCCCTGGTTCTTGGTGAATCCCAGATTCTGGGCCAGCTCAAGAAGAGCTGGCAGCAGGCCAGGCTTGCTGATTCGGTGGGTAACATTCTTGACCGGATGTGTCAGCATGCGGTCACCACCGCGAAATCCATTCGCCATCAGACTGCAATTGGTGATAAACCGATTTCTGTTGCCTACACTGCCATCGTGCTTGCCCGTCAGTTGTTCAGCGATCTCGATTCAAAACAGGTCCTTCTGATTGGCGCAGGTGAGATGATTGAGCTGTGCGCCAGGCATCTTAGCCAGCAGGGCGTGACCCGTCTGGCCATCGCCAATCGGGATGTCAGCAAAGCTGAACGCCTGGCAAAAGAACTCAATGCCACACCAGTCGCACTGTCAGACCTCGACAGCGTTCTTCACAATGCGGACATCCTGATTTCATCCACCGGCAGCGAAACGCCAGTGGTCAGGTTCGATGCAGTCAAGCAGGCACTGCGCAAACGTCGCTATCGGCCAATGTTTATGGTCGACATTGCAGTACCCCGTGACGTCGAACCTGCGATTGACAAGCTGGATAATGTATACCTCTACACCATCGATGATCTTCAACAGGTTGTTGATGAGAATCTTGAACACCGCAACCGGGAAGCGCAGAAAGCCGAGCCGGAAATAGAAGCCGCGGTAGAAGAATTCGTTCGCTGGATGAACGGCAACCGGGCCTCAAGCTCATTGCAACTGTTGAGACAAAGTGCTCACATTCATGGGCAGGAGCTGGTCGATAAAGCGATGCGACGCCTGGAAGCAGGTCACGATCAAAAGGCTGTGCTTGAACAACTCACTACCACGCTGGCCAACAGAATTTTGCATGCGCCGAGCACAAACCTTCGAAAGGCAGCGGAACAGGATGACATTGAAATGATGTCGATGATCAACCGCATTTACACGCCAACAGACGCAGAGGTCGCACCTGCCAGGACGCCGGAATCGGACAGCGAATCCAGCAGCGAGATTGTTGAGGAAGACGCTGAAAGGAAAGCCCGTTGAAGGACTCCGTTCTCCAGCGCCTGGAAACCGTGGCGGCTCGTCATGAGGAAGTCGGGATTCTGTTGTCACAACCTGACGTATTTTCTGACCAGAATCGCTTTCGTGACCTGTCGGTTGAATATTCGCAACTGGAACCCGTGGTCGAAACCTACAGGAACTGGAAAAAAGCCGGCAAGACCCTCGACCAGGCGAAATCAATGACCCGTGACAGCGATCCGGAAATGCGCGAGATGGCTGAACTGGAGATGGAAGAGGCCAATTCCTCGCTGACAGAGCTGGAAGCTGAGCTGCAACGTTTGCTGTTGCCGCGAGACCCAAATGACGAAAAGAACATTTTCCTGGAGATCCGCGCTGGAACAGGTGGTGATGAAGCGGCGCTGTTTGCCGGCGACCTCTTCAGAATGTACCAGAAGTATGCAGAAGGCCAGCGCTGGAACATGGAAGTTCTGAGTCACAGCGAAGGCGACCACGGTGGGTACAAGGAGATTATCGCCCTGATTGAAGGCAAGGGAGCCTATTCACAATTCAAATTTGAGTCAGGTACCCACCGGGTTCAGAGGGTGCCTGAAACCGAATCCCAGGGTCGTATCCATACCAGCGCGTGCACAGTGGCCATACTTCCGGAAACTGAAGATATAGACAGCATCGATATCAATCCCAGCGATCTGAGAATTGATACTTTTCGGGCATCCGGGGCTGGTGGCCAGCACGTCAACAAAACCGATTCCGCCATCCGGATCACTCACCACCCCACCGGCATTGTCGTTGAATGCCAGGACGAGCGTTCGCAGCACAAGAACAAAGCCAGGGCCATGTCGCTGCTGCAGGCTCGCTTGCTCGAACAGGAGCAAAGCCGACAGCAGTCTGAACAGGCAGAATCAAGGCGACTACAGGTTGGAAGTGGAGATCGCTCGCAGCGTATCAGGACCTACAATTTTCCGCAGGGACGCATCACCGATCACCGCATTAACCTCACCCTCTATAAGCTGGATGAGTTCCTGGCAGGAGCGCTAGAGCTGGTTGTACAGCCACTGCAGCAGGAACAACAGGCGGCATTACTCGCTGAGCTTGGATCCTGATTTCAGAAGCAATACGCTCGACAGCAGATTCAGCGGCAAGATCAGTGCGACAACATCCGCGTTGTACTGCCAGGGTGGATACCAGGGCGCGGCAAGCGCCACCAGGCCGCAAACCACCACCAACCAGGCAAGCGGCTTTTGCAAAGCCCGAAACATGACCAGCAGCCACAATGGATTCAGCAATAGCAGGTTGAGATTAAGCGCTGACACCCAGTGATCCGTACCCAGCCAGAGAAAGGCAAGAACCAGGCCAAGGAACCCGCCGGTCAGCAACCAGGATGTAGCCAGTTGCCTCGCTGTAACCCGCGGGATGAAGCTCAGTGCGACGCCAATCAGGAGAATCGCAACAGCTCCTGCCAGGTAGCGATACCAGACAACATCAGGCAAAGCGGGCGGCGATTCCATTGATGAGACATGCAGCATGACCTCCTGGGTGACCACTGGCTGCCCTGTATATGGATCAATAGCCTCGGTCAGAGCATCAGCCAGTACGCCGGGAATGAACATTTCATCCCACCGACTGACGGGTTGATCAACAGGACTCCCCAGACCCGCCTGCAGTCCCAGGTAGTAAATCGGGTCCATTTGAGTCAGCCGGCGCGTGTGGTCCCGATAATTCAGGGACGCCGGTGACTGATCAAACTCCTCTTTCAGGGCACCGTTCAGAACCAGGTCGATTGCATCGCGCACCCGGGTTGAGCAGTTGTGAAGATAGTAGTCATATAGATACTCGCGATTTTCATCACTGATCTCTGTGATCAGGAAGTCGCTCAAAAGACCAATGCGGGCGGCATCAATATTGATACGTTGCGCCCTTACAGATCGATCTGCATCAACGTATTCCGACAGCTCAACTTTCGCAGGACGAGCTGCGGCAAAGTAGTTCAATCGCCCGAATATGAAGTTTTTAAGGAACCCCTGCTGGGTAAAATCGAAAAAACCGAAATTGAAGGTGTGGTTGAGACCGCCTGAGTGGTCAACAATCCAGATTGCATTGTGACCAAATCGCTGCCAGTAGACTTCCCCGGGCCCATAAGTCAGAAGCCAGACTTCCGGCTGACTCTCCTCGTTTTCCGGGAGCTGAGCCGGGGCTGCAACCGGCATCATCATGAAAAGGCAAACCAGCAGCGCAACCCAAAGCACCCGAAAACCAGGGCGCAGAGGCACTGCCTCAGGCAAGGTCGTTCATTTCCAGTGTGACAATGCGACGTGAATCCGCCTGGATGACCCTGAACTCGAACCGATCAGCAACCACCACAACATCGTCAAATTCAGGAACGCGCCCAAACTCAGCCATCAGAAAACCGCCTATGGTGTCGTGGTCTTCGCTGTCAAGACTTACCTGGAAAGTATCGTTCAGGTCACCAAGGGGCGTGAGAGCATCAATCTGGTACCTCCTGCCTCCCAGTGGGATGATCGAAGCCTCGATCTCGGCATCGTATTCATCGTCTATTTCACCGACGATTTCTTCCAGGACATCCTCGATGGTGATCAGGCCGGACACGCCGCCGTATTCATCCACCACGATTGCCATGTGATTTCTGCCACCGCGGAAATCACGAAGCAGCATATTGAGGCGTTTGCTTTCAGGAATGATCATCGCCGGGCGAATGATTTCAGCCAGGTTGAAACTCCATTGGCCCTGGGACAAGTGAGGAAGCAGGTCCTTGGCCAGCAGAATGCCCTCAACGGAATCCTTGTCTTCACCCACAACCGGAAACCGGGAGTGACCGGACTCGACCAGTTGGGGCAGAAAATCATCAATGGCCGCATCGATGCTGACCACCACCATCTGGACACGCGGAATCATGGCATCGCGGACCTGGGTCTCGGATACTTCAAGCGCGCCTTCCATCATGGCAAGCGCATCAGCATCGATAATTCCGTTTGTGACCGCGCCTTCCAGCACAGCTTTTAGTTCGTCCCGGTCAGCTGGCTCAACCTGGACAGTAAAGGCCTTGCCTATTTTTTCGACAAAAGATTGTCGCCCGGGACCGTTACTCGATTGGTCGTCGCTCATTTCAGACAGCGTGACAGCGCAAAGCAGCGCCAGTTCCAATATTGGGCCGACCACGCAAACAAATCAACTCAGGCTTGATATGGATTGGGAAAACCGAGTTCGGCAAGGTACCGGACTTCCAGCGACTCCATGACCGTCGCCTGATCGTCATCCTGGTGGTCGAAGCCAAGTAAATGCAGTACACCATGAACCGCGAGATGCGCCCAGTGACTCCTGATTGGCTTGTTCTGGTTGGTCGCTTCCGAGGCGACCACGCCTGCGCAAATCACGATATCACCCAGCGGTGGCGTTTCCAGTTCATCAATGACCTGGGGTGGCAAATCTGCCGGAAAGGCCAGAACATTAGTGGGGTAGGCCTTGCCACGATATTGCAAATTCAGCGCCTTGCTTTCTGCTTCATCAACGACGCGAATGGTCAGGCCAACACTTCCACTGTCAGCCAGAACCGGCTGTATCCATTGAGAAAACGCCGAGTGACCGGGTACCTCTCCAAATCCAGAAACATCCTGCACGACCAGTTCGATCATGCCCCGGACTCAATCATCTGGGGAGCCTGGCTCGTCATTCTTCAGATTTTCATCTCGGTCATAAGCTTCAACGATTCGCTGAACCATGGGGTGTCGAACCACATCGCCGGCTGCAAACCACGCAAAACTGACGCCTTTGACATCGGTCAGGATCTTCAGGGCATTCTTAAGACCGGAAGAGGCTTTGCGCGGAAGATCGATCTGCGTGACATCGCCGGTCACAACCGCAGTTGATCCGAATCCAATTCGGGTCAGGAACATCTTCATTTGTTCGCGAGTGGTGTTTTGTGCTTCATCCAGGATCACGAAAGCATCATTGAGTGTTCTGCCACGCATAAATGCCAGCGGTGCAACTTCAATCACGTTGCGATCAATCAATGTCGCCACCCGCTCAAAACCCAGCATCTCGTAGAGGGCGTCATACAATGGCCGAAGGTATGGATCAACTTTCTGAGCCATGTCCCCGGGCAAAAACCCCAGCCTCTCTCCTGCCTCAACAGCAGGGCGCACCAATACGATGCGCTGCACACGGTCTTCCTGGAGCGCAGCCACTGCACATGCCACCGCAAGATAGGTTTTACCTGTTCCCGCTGGCCCCACACCAAAATTAATGGCATTGCGTGTGATGTTGCGCATGTACTGCTTTTGATTCGGGCCACGACCGCGAATGATCCCGCGCTTGGTTTTTACAGTGACGTCATTCTGGTCATCATTAGCACTGTGAATTTCATCGATGCCCGATTCCTGCAGGTGAAGATTCAGCAATTCAGGGGTCAGGACTTCATGTTCGGTGAGCTTGTAGAGGTTTTGCAGGAGACGACGGGCGGCTTTTGCGGGCTTTTCCTCACCCTGGATATTAAAAAGGTTGCCGCGACAGAAAATCTCAACCGTAAGTCGCGCCTCTATTTGCTTCAGGTGATCGTCAAACTGTCCGCAAAGATTGGCCAGTCTCTCGTTGTCGACAGGCTCGAGTTCGAGCGTTAATCGTTTACTCACAAGACGCTACTCATGAGGCGCGCTGCACCAGTTCCGCAAGGCGGCCCCGAAGTGAATTGCTCAGTGCTTGGGTAACATCAACATCAACAAACTGACCAATCAGCCTGGGATGCCCATCAAAATTCACAACGCGGTTATTTTCCGTACGGCCGGCAAGCTGGTGTTTGTCCTTCTTGCTCGTGCCTTCAACCAGAACCCGCTGGCGCGTGCCCACCATGGCCTGGCTGTAGGCAGCAGCCTGCTGGTTGATCTGGGCTTGAAGACGCTGCAGGCGCTCCTTCTTCACCTTCAACGGTGTGTCGTCGGGCAGGCTTGCAGCCGGGGTGCCAGGCCTTGACGAATAAATAAAACTGAAGCTCTGGTCAAAATTCAGTTCACGAATCAGCGACATCGTCTGCTCAAAATCATGCTCGGTTTCGCCCGGAAAACCGACGATAAAATCAGAAGACAGGGCGATACCAGGCCGCTGTTCACGCAAGCGTCGGATTTTTTGCTTGTACTCCAGCACGGTGTGACCGCGTTTCATCATTGAAAGGATGCGGTCAGAGCCACTCTGAACCGGAAGGTGAACATAGTTGGCCAGCTTGTCCACTTCACCAAATGCGTCGATCAGGCTGCTTGAGAACTCAACAGGATGAGAAGTCGTGAAACGGATTCTCTCAATGCCTTCAATGGCTGCGACATAGTGAATCAACAGCGCGAGGTCTGCTGTAGAGCCATCATGCATGGGGCCACGGTAGGCATTCACGTTTTGGCCCAGCAGGTTGATCTCACCCACCCCGCGTTCGGCCAGGCCTGCGCATTCGACAATGACATCATCCAGGGGACGGCTGACCTCTTCGCCACGGGTGTAGGGCACCACGCAGAAACTGCAGTACTTGCTGCATCCTTCCATGATTGAAACGAAGGCAGAGGGGCCGGTCTTGCCGGCAGCCGGCAACTTGTCAAACTTCTCGATCTCGGGAAACGAGATATCGACCGCCGCCTTGCCCTTGTCACGTACGGAATCCAGCAGGGTTGGAAGGCGGTGCAGCGTTTGCGGGCCGAACACCATATCGACAATGGGCGCACGCTTGATCAAAGCTTCACCTTCCTGGCTGGCAACGCAACCACCCACACCGATCACCACCTGCGGATTATTCTCTTTCAGCTTCCGCCAGCGTCCCAGCTGGGAGAAGACCTTTTCCTGTGCCTTGTCGCGGATGGAGCAGGTGTTGATCAGGATGACATCAGCCTCTGACTCATTGTCAGTCAACTCCAGGCCATGGGATGCCAACAGCACGTCAGACATCTTGTCCGAATCGTACTCGTTCATCTGGCACCCGTGTGTTTTGATAAATAGCTTGCCGCTCATATCCTGTCTCTCATGACGACCGCGTAGAATACACCGAAGAGCAAATAACCGCTATTGAACAGCGTATAATTCCGCCACTGCGACAACAATCGCAATGGAGAAACAATGAGTCAAACCATGCGCGCGCTGGTCAAGCGCGATCCGACACCCGGCATCTGGATGGAAGAAGTGCCGGTGCCATCACCCGGAACCAATGAAGTCCTGATACGGCTGGAAAAAACCGCCATCTGCGGGACCGATGTACACATTCACCACTGGAATGAATGGGCGCAAAAAACCATCGAGCCTGGGCTTGTCATCGGTCATGAATTCGTAGGCATTATCGAATCGCTCGGCGACGGCGTCACAGGCTACTCAATAGGTGATCGGGTTTCCGCTGAAGGGCACGTGGTATGTGGACACTGCCGAAATTGTCGTGCCGGCCGTCCTCACCTGTGCCCGAATACCATCGGAATCGGCGTGCATCGAAATGGGGGATTTGCCGAATATGTCGTCGTGCCCTCGTCAAACCTTTGGCCCATTCCCGACCAGATAGCGCCCGAGCTGGCGGCTTTCTTTGACCCGTTTGGAAACGCGGCGCATTGCGCCCTGCAATACGACCTGGTGGGTGAAGACGTGCTGATCACCGGGGCCGGTCCGATTGGAATCATTGCAGCCGGTGTCTGCAAACACGTTGGTGCTCGCAAGGTGGTGATCACCGATATCAATGACTATCGCCTCGACCTTGCCAGGAAGATGGGCGCCACGCGCACCATCAATGTCACCCGCGAATCGCTGAATGACGTCGTGAAGGAAATGAACATGAAGGGCTTTGACATCGGTCTTGAGATGTCAGGAAACCCGGCCGCCTTTAACGACCTGCTACACAACATGTATCACGGCGGAAAAGTGGCACTGCTCGGGCTGTTGCCAGAGGGCACGGGCTGCGACTGGGACCAGGTGATTTTCAAGGGCCTCGAACTCAATGGTATTTACGGCCGCAGAATGTACGAGACCTGGTACAAAATGACGCAAATGGTGCTGGGCGGATTTCCGCTGGAACGTGCCTTAACCCACCACATCCCGATTGATGAATTTGAACACGGCTTTGACCTGATGAGCACCGGCCAGTGCGGAAAGGTTGTATGCGACTGGACCGGAGAGGTATAGGAAATGCCCGATTTTGAACGTTTTAGCGAAACCCTGGAAGAAATCCGTGAGGCCGGCCTGTACAAGGATGAGCGCATCATCACCACGCCCCAGGGTGTTGAAATCAAGGTTGCCGGCGGCAGCGAAGTTCTGAATTTTTGCGCCAACAATTATCTTGGCCTGGCAGATCATCCCGATGTGATTGCCGCTGCGCACAAAGCGCTGGATGACCACGGTTTCGGGCTGGCTTCTGTGAGATTTATCTGCGGCACACAGGACCTGCACAAGCAACTGGAAAAAACCATTTCCGGATTCTTCGGCACCGACGACACCATTCTCTACACATCGTGTTTCGACGCCAATGGCGGACTGTTCGAAACCATTCTTGGCCCGGAAGACGCCGTCATCTCCGATTCACTCAACCATGCATCGATCATCGACGGCATCCGGCTTTGCAAGGCACAAAGACATCGCTATCCCAACAGCGACATGGAAGCGCTGGAAAAAGCACTCCAGGAAACCCAGTCCTGCCGCACACGCCTGATTGCCACCGATGGCGTATTCAGCATGGACGGATTCATTGCCAAACTGGATGAGATCACTGCGCTCGCAGAGAAATACGACGCTTTATTGATGGTGGATGACAGCCATGCCACGGGTTGTTTCGGGCCGACCGGACGAGGATCAGCCGAACATCATGGTGTGATGGACAAGGTCGATATATACACTTCAACACTTGGAAAAGCTTTGGGCGGTGGTTCCGGCGGTTTCACCACCGGGAGGCAGGAAATCATTGACCTGCTGAGACAGCGTTCACGACCATACCTGTTTTCCAACACCCTGCCCCCGCCATTGGTCGCCGCCTCCATCAAGGTATTCGAAATGCTTTCGGCCACGACGGAGTTGCGTGACAAGCTGGCGGAGAACACTGGTTACTTCAGGAAAGCAATGACCGAAGCAGGCTTTGAGATCAAGCCGGGCGAGCACTCCATCGTCCCTGTCATGCTCCATGACGCGCCTCTTTCCCAGAATTTTGCAGCAAAACTGCTGGATGAAGGTATTTATGTGATTGGCTTCTTTTTCCCTGTCGTGCCAAAAGGTGAGGCACGGATTCGTGTGCAGCTATCGGCAGCTCATGATCGGGAGCACCTGGAACAGGCGGTTGCAGCGTTTACCAAAGTTGGGCGTGAGCTTGGTGTGGTGTGAGTTCTGGTCAATAAATCTGATTGACGCTGTACAGGGGACAGCACGCACCTGAATGATTCGTTAACTGGAATGATTTGTTCTGTTTCGGATTAACCATACAAACCACACCGAGGCAAAAAGTGCGTCGACAATGGCCAACCCGACAATTGCGACACTTGCGTGACCTGACATCCAGAGCACGATCGCCAACAAGAACACACTGGCTTTTCCGAATGCGCCAAACAACAACAACGGCCGACTAACGCCTTTCAGTGCCATCCAGGCATAAGCACAACCAAATAAAAATATGAACCCGGAACAAAGAGCCAGATAAAGAACCGGGGTGTCGCGTGGCAGCCCGAGAAATGCGCCAAACTCAGACGAGGGAAAAGCAAGAACATAAGCAGCGAGGAAGTTGAACACTGCTGCAATCCATAGTGAGGCTTTAAGAATTCTCATAGCCAGGGCATTCACGTCTGAATGAGGCAGCAGTGTCTACGATGCTCCTCTGCTCAAGAGAGTGAGACGCTGCTTCATCAGAATGACTTCCGCCAGCCAGCCAAACACGCTTCTTGTACGGAACAAAACCACTTTCACCTGTTTGAGTGCAGATATTGGTTTGCTTGCAACACGAGTCTCCCGGTTATTGGACGCCAAAGGACCATGAAAAACTGCGCCCAAAATGTATCCATTAAAGTGGTGCAAAACCAGCGCCGTGTACGGCGTCCGCCTTGAATGATTTGTTAGGCTGCACCCGCCTGTTAGCGGATGCGAGCGTTCAATTCTTCGACATCAAGACCAGCTTCTCGGTAGTACTCTCTACAGTACTCCAAAACTGAAAAACCATCCTCGTACGCCGCAAGTGAACCATCGACGGGTTTGTCTAGATATACGAGCGCTCCCTCGATGACAAAAAATATCAATGCGGGCTCAGGTGAATCCTCATTGATCACCAGAGTGTGCGCCTCCCCGGCCGGCTCGTAAATGAATGTTCCAGGGCCCGCGACCCAGTCGTGCTCCAGGTATCTCCAGTGCCCCTGGATGGTAAAACCGCGAACCGTTCCGACATGGTAGTGAACACCGATTTGGGCACCCGGGAGGCCCTTGAGCAGCACACTAAATCCACCAGTCGTGACGTTGAATTGGCAGGGCTGAAACCATACGCCTTCTGCATATGGCACCCATAAGCTTTCGTTCTCCGTGTCCAGGTTGGCCACATAATGGCCGCGATTTCTCTGATCAGGCTCGAGTCCATCTGTAGTGTTGCTGAAGGTCTGGATAGGCATCTTTGCTCCCTAGGTTAAGTGCTTGTTGTTTCGATTGTGATTTCCACGCTTCATCCTGTTAGCGGCCTAACGGCCAGCATAAGGGGCGCCGCGGTAGCGGCGTCCCAGCGAACGAGAGTGAGCAATCTTAATGCCGTTGTTATGTGGAATTAGCATACTTTATTTGAGTTTCTTGAAGACGCGTGGATCAATTGCCGCAGCGCAAAACATACCACCGGCAAGTGCTCCGGCGATTCCTGGACTCATCACGTCCTGACCAGTCAGGAACAGACCGGGTACAGGTGTACGTGCGTTGAGCGCATCCGATAACATTCTACGCGGCGTCGTTTCGACACCATAGAACCCGCCTTTCTCGTGGCCAGTGAAAAATGCCGTTGCGAGTGGCGTGCCCAATTCATGGTAGACGATAAATGGTGCCAGATCTGGAAACTTACTCTTGAAGAATTCCAGCAGCCTGGACTCGACACTCTGCTTAAAAGCCGCCCACTCGTCAGGATGTTGATCAGCCCCGCCATCTGCAAATTTTGCCACTGACGACCAGTCAGCCAACAGCATCACATCGGCGGTGTGTTTGTTCGTCGGACCCGGATCATGAGCTGGATTCTTAAGAGAAGAAAACGACACAAACGCCATCGAAAATGGCTCACCGTCTCCCCCCGTCCAGGCGGTATCATAGGTGTCCCAGCTATTAAAAAACCAGTGGTTCGCACGCGTTGCGCCATGTTGGGCAATGTCTCCCTCAAATCCTAAATACAGATCAAAGTGGCAGACTGATGGTTTGAACGTGGCTATCTCTTTAGCCCAGTCCTGTTTCTGTATGTCTCCTGGCAACAAACGCTTCACGGTTTCGCCTGCGCCGATCGCCGAAATAATGGTAGGCGCTTTGTATTCTTCATCTGAGCTGGTGCGCACACCTACGGCTTTGCCATCTTCAACCAGTATCTCGCTAACCGGCGTTCCAGCTCGAACACTGCCTCCAGCCGCTTCGATCACGGGAAGCAGTCCTTTTGCAATGGCACTGGCACCGCCAACAGGATAAGCGGCGCCTTCAAGATAATGCCCCATAATCATGCCATGAAAGGCGAAGCTCGCTTCTTTCGGTTTGCCGCCATAGGTACCCCACTGCGCCGACAACACCGCGGCCAGCTTCGGGTTACTGATGAGTTCACCGATCACCTCACCCGTTGTGCGACCGGCCCAACGCTGGATCTTGCTTTTATTCCACCAGCGATGGGCAGAACGAAATGGTTCAGGAATGGATCGCTCGGTACCCACTATATAGGCAGCTTCATTCGCCGACTGCAGTGCCTCAAAGTAGGCATCGATTTCAGCAACATTGTCGGGAAACTGGTCTTTGAGCTCCATCTTGTAGGCTTCCGCCGGGCGCCCAACGGATATGTCGTACCCCTCCGGGAAGTGCAGCGTGTCATAGACCGTTCCGATTGAGTGAAACTCGATGCTTCCACCACTGAGCCAGTCCAGGGTTCGGCCCGCAAACTGGTCGTGACCGAATAGTCCACAATAGTGGAGACCGACATCCCAGCTAAAACCCTCGCGAGTAAAAGTGTGAGTCAGCCCGCCAATCACCTGCGCTTGCTCAAGCAGCAGCACTTTGTGACCCATTCGGGAGAGAGCAGTGGCCGTTGTCATGCCACCCATGCCGGACCCAATAACAATGACATCGAATTCGCTTACTGATGGTTTGGTTGCCATTTAACGGTCCTCCTTTCTCGACATTTTATCTGTCAATAATAAATAATAAACGTAGCCAATCCGATGTCACGTCAACTGAACGCTCCTGCAGAATGCAGACGATTGCAATTTATTGACAGACTCAAATCGAGCACATGATGCCTTGCGACATAACGTCCGAATTAAGCAGGGCAGGAGGAATCGAGGTTGCGGATTTCGCGAAACGAAAAAAGCGGCCAAGTGAAGCCGTTGCCCGTGCCGTTTACGGCGTCCGCCTTGAATGATTTGTTGGGCCTCATCGCTTCTTGAAACCCGGCGGCATAGCCATGCGAAAATCTGAGGGTCCTCCCCAAGTGAATGCGTGCTCGTACCACGCCCCCCCATCGCACCCAAAAACCAAGACTCCGTTTGGTGCAGTTTGTTCAAGCATTTCCTTGTACCACTCAACGTATTCAGTATTGCTGACACTGGCTGTGGCTCTAGCATTGGCACTGGCTGGATCTCGCAGATATCGTGCATAGAATTTTTTTGCAAACTCTTCGACAGAATCTGTCACATAACACCATGGAATTCGTTGATTGTAGCCACCGACAATCGAGCCTTCCGGCCTTTCATTTTTCTTCAATCCGAGAATCCCTTCCTGCGGCCACAAGCCGTCACGACAAACCCCAATGCTATATCGCCAATAAAAGCCAGACGGGGCCATGTATGGATCAATATATAAACTCTCGAAGCCGACTTGATGGAGCCGGCCTACCATCATCAAAATTTTTCGTGCAATCTGGGCTCCAGTTACTCCGGCCGTCTCTAATCTGCTCTTCTCCTCGCGTTCGTGAATATACTTACGAATGTGTTTCCCCGGCGATCTGAAATTACTGGCCAGAGCACTACCCTCAATGCATTCTCCGGTCGCCACTTCTGAATATTTGTAGCGCACGATGTCTCCTTCGCGATTCAGATCGACCTTCCATCCTGGCGGAGCATCATGTTCATCAAACTGTTCTGAACCCTTGTTCATGAGGCCTGCCGTCCGGATTAAGCAGGGCAGGCGGAATCGAGATTGCGGGTTTCGCGAAGCGAAGAAAGCGACCGAGTGTAGCCGTAGCCCGTGCAGGCGAGAATGAGATTACGACTTTGGCGGAGCCAAAGCAGTGGCTGAATGAAGCCGTTGCGCGTGCCATTTATGGCGTCCGCCTTTAATGATTTGTCACAAGATTTCACCACACCAACAAAAGCGCTAATGTCGGAACTGAAAACATTACGAACATTCATCGGATGGTGAAATTGTTCAGGGTGGGCAATCACCGCCACGCTTCTTTCTTTTGTGACAGTGGTATTTACCGGTTTTGCGATTGTAGTGACAACCACATTTGTCAGTGCCTCCACTGTGTGTGGCATCAGAAGGCTTACCAGGGGCTTGTTGATGTGCAGAGACCGATAGCACCGATGCGGCAAAGACGGTTAGCAAAATGACCCTTAAAATGCGCATGACAACCTCCAAATAGAAGCTAGCCCACCCTTTTACTACCTATAACGATACTCTCAACCACTCCAAAACTAAAATTTGCCTACAAATGAAGGACATTGGCAGGCTGCTAAATTCGTATAACAAGTGGTTAGCCTTGAGAGATGATGCCCTGCTTCTCTCAGCTCCCGGTAGTCGATTCCGCCTGAACCAGGGTCAAAACTGCTGAATCGTAATCAATCGGATGGTCATCAAACTTCGGGACTGACGTTTCTGGTGTAATTCTGAGCCCATCATTGGCGTTGCTTACTTCCAGTTGAAAGACGTTTCCGCGGAAACGTCCATGGCGGTTATTTGAAAGCGGTTTGTCGTTGGGCAGGATGAAAGTGAACTCGCCGTAGACATGAGTTTGAATACCATAGCCTTCTTCATGCACCAATCGGTGATGCCTTCGACATAACAAGACCAGGTTTTCCAGTGATGTTTCCCCTCCATCGGCTCAATGATAGATGTGGTGGGCATCGACAAATTTTGTGCTGTGGCAGCCGGGGAATTGGCAGCCGCCATCGCGTCTTTGTAATGCTCTGCGTATTGCCGGTGGAACCATGCGGGTTTTACGGCCAAGGGGCGAGAAAAAGTCGGAGGTCTTACAGCAGGTTTGTTGCAGGGGTTCTAAACTCCAATGATACTGTATGATTATACAGTTTTTTGAAATCTAAACCACTTATCTATCTGTTTTATATATCTTTATTTTTAAAAGAAAGCCGATTGTCAGTCGTGTAATTCCTCGCGAACCGTCTGCGCAAGCTCTTCTGCATACCGCTGAACATCCCTGGCATCACGACCTTCAAGGGTCACACGAATCAATGGCTCGGTGCCCGATGGCCGGAGGATCACCCTGCCCTCGCCATTCATCTGATGCTCGATGTCACGAACGGCGTTTTTAATCCGAACAGAATTTTCCATGCGTGCCGGCCCATCTGAAGAGACCGGTACGTTGATCATGGTCTGGGGAAACTTGACCATTCCCTGTTTCAGTTCTGTCAGTGACTTACCGGTCCTGATCATTTCTTCAAGAACCTGCAGTGCGCTGACGATGCCGTCGCCCGTGCTTGTGCGATCCAGACAGAGGATGTGACCAGAAGCCTCTCCTCCCAGCTTCCATCCGTTCTCGACCAGGGCACGATGAATATGGCGATCGCCTACAGGCGTGCGGATAAAGGGTATGTTTTGCTGTGCAAAGGCCTGTTCCAGCCCGAAATTACTCATGACGGTGCCAACCACGCCGCCATCCAGGGTGCCTTCTTCCTGTCTCGATCGGGCAATGATGTAGAGCATTTCGTCGCCATCAACGATTTCACCATTGCTGTCGGCAAGAATCACCCGGTCACCATCCCCGTCCAGTGCAATGCCGATGTCGGCGCCTTTCTTGATGATCCGCTGGCACATCGCATTGGGGTAAGTTGAGCCACACTGGTCGTTGATGTTGAGGCCGTCCGGTTTGTTGCCCATCTTGTGGACCCTGGCGCCCAATTCCTTGAGGACAGCTGGCGCCACCTTGTAGGTTGAGCCGTTGGCGCAGTCGAGAACAATGCGAATTCCCGAAAGGTCAAACCCGAATGGCAACGTGCCCTTGCAAAATTCGACATAACGGCCTACCGCATCGTCAACGCGAGCCGCTTTTCCCATGTGCGCTGAATCCACCGTTTCGAAAGGCTTTTCCAGCTCCTTTTCGATGGCCTTTTCAACTGAGCCCGGAAATTTTTCACCGTCAGCAGAGAAGAACTTGATCCCGTTGTCGTAATAGGGGTTATGAGAAGCGGATATCACGATGCCCGCACAGGCGTAGAGAGTTCGCGTCAGGTAAGCAACCGCTGGCGTGGGCATTGGGCCAAGAAGAAGCACGTCGGCACCAGCAGCTGATAAACCAGCTTCAAGCGCTGATTCGAACATGTAACCTGATATTCGCGTGTCCTTGCCGATAACAACCGCGCGCTTGTCGCCTTTTGCCAGCACGACCCCTGCCGCACGCCCGAGTTTGAGCATGAAGTCCGGGGTTATGGGGTGTTCACCAACACGCCCGCGGACACCATCCGTTCCAAAGTACCTGATAGTCATATGAAGATTCTAATACGGATCGGCGGTCGAAGCTCTGGAAGCTGCCAACACTTTCAAAGCATCGGCCGTCTCGCGCACATCATGCACCCGGACGATTGCAGCCCCATTTTGCACCGCCAGCATGGCTGCGGCTGCAGATGCAATCACACGATCGCCTGTTTCCCGACCTGTTATTGCACCCAGCATGGATTTACGCGAGAGGCCCGCCATCACCGGAAATCCAAGTGTTTTCAGTTCGACAATGCCGTTTAACAGATCGAGGTTATGCTGCAATGATTTACCGAAACCAAAGCCGGGATCGATCACAATTTCGTGTCGGGATATTCCTGCATCGCGGCAGGCCTGTGTTCGTTCGTCAAGAAAATCCCGGACTTCAGCCACGACATCCTGGTAATTCGGGTTGTGCTGCATATCGCGCGGCTGTCCCTGCATATGCATCAGGCAGACAGGTACGCCCAGCGATGCCGCCGTATCAAGCGCACCCTGCTGGCGTAAAGCACAAACGTCGTTGATCATTGTCGCGCCAGCAGCAACCGCTGCTTTCATGACCTGAGGCTTGCTGGTGTCCACAGAGATGGGAACTGCGATTTCCGAAGCAAGTCGTTCGATTACCGGAATGACACGATCCAGCTCCGCCTGCTCGACCACTGCTTGCGCACCCGGTCGGGTGGATTCGCCTCCCACATCGAGGATATCGGCGCCATCAGCAACCATGTCCAGGGCGTGACGCACTGCCTGGTCAGGTTCCAGCCACAAGCCGCCATCAGAGAAGGAATCAGGTGTGAGATTGAGGATGCCCATGATGCACGGGCGATCGAGTCGCACGGCGAAACGCCCGCAGTTCAGTGCCGCGTGTGGTTCAGGCAGATTCAAAGTCAGACCAGCGCTTAAAGCGCCTTAACCTGCGATCAGTGTTGCTCTGCCGGTCCGCCAATGGTCGGACGCTTGCCGCCGGAATCCTCAGATTCCGATTCAGGGTCACCTGAAGAAGAATTGAGGCCATCATCGTCGCTGTCTGACCAGCCCTCTGGCGGATCTGGCTCTTCGCCATTCATTAACTGGTCAATCTGCCTGGTATCGATGGTTTCGTACTTGAGCAGCGCCTGGGACATCATGTGAAGGATGTTCGTGTTGTCCACCAGTATTGTCCTGGCGTTCTCGTGAGCTTCCTCGATGATACGACGAACCTCTTCGTCGATCTTTCGGGCTGTGTCATCCGAAACATGTTTATGCTGGGTCACAGAGCGCCCCAGGAATACTTCGTCCTCGTCTTCCGAGTAGGTCAAAGGACCCAGTGCCGAGGTCAGGCCCCACTTGGTTGCCATGTTGCGGGCGATGCCGGTGGCCCTTTCGATGTCATTGGAAGCGCCCGTGGTTACATTTTCCTCGCCAAAAATCAATTCTTCAGCGACTCGTCCGCCAAACAAACTTGCCAATTGTGATTCAAGCTTGCGACGCGACACGCTGTACTGATCCTGCTCCGGCAGGAACATGGTGACGCCAAGCGCACGACCGCGAGGAATAATGGTGACCTTGTAAACCGGGTCATGCTGTGGGACCAGGCGGCCAACGATCGCATGGCCAGCCTCATGATAGGCAGTGAGTTTCTTCTCATCCTCACTCATGACCATCGACTTGCGCTCGGCCCCCATCATGATCTTGTCTTTCGCCTTTTCTAAATGATCCATGGTGACCATGCCGGAGTTTTCACGTGCCGCGAACAAGGCCCCCTCGTTCACGAGGTTTGCAAGATCCGCGCCGGAAAAACCGGGCGTACCACGGGCAATCACCTTGGGCTGAACATCGTCGTCCAGTGGCACCTTGCGCATATGTACTTTCAGGATGGCTTCACGGCCGCGAATATCAGGCAATGGAACGACCACCTGGCGATCGAACCTGCCGGGCCTCAGCAATGCCGGATCAAGAACGTCAGGCCTGTTGGTGGCAGCGATAACGATCACGCCCTCGCCGCCCTCAAATCCGTCCATCTCAACCAGTAACTGGTTGAGCGTCTGTTCACGTTCGTCATGACCACCGCCAAGACCAGCGCCGCGATGGCGCCCGACGGCGTCAATTTCGTCAATAAAGATGATGCATGGTGCGTGTTTCTTTGCTTCCTCGAACATGTCGCGTACACGTGATGCACCCACACCCACGAACATTTCTACAAAATCGGAACCAGAGATAGAAAAGAAAGGAACCTTGGCTTCGCCGGCAATCGCTCTTGCGAGCAGGGTTTTACCTGTGCCGGGAGAGCCAACCATCAGAACACCACGTGGAATCTTGCCACCCAGCTTCTGGAATTTGCCTGGATTGCGGAGGAACTCAACCAGTTCACCAACTTCCTGTTTGGCTTCTTCGACGCCAGCAACATCCTGGAATGTTACCTTGACCTGGTCTTCACCCTGCAGTTTTGCCCGGCTTTTGCCAAATGACATGGCGCCGCGGCCACCGCCACCACCCTGCATCTGGCGCATGAAGTAAATCCATACACCAATCAGCAGCAGGATCGGCGCCACACCCAGGATCAGGTCGACAAGGATAGAACGACCTTCAGGGGGTTCTGCCGTGATGCGAACATCATTCTCTACAAGATCATCAATCAGCTTGTTGTCGGGCGGGCCGAATGACTCGAAAACTGTGCCGTCGGCCAGGCGCCCTGTGATCTTGTTGCCCGCCTCGCTGGACTCGATCTTGACCTCGGTGATCTGTCCACTGCGTACATCCTTAAGGAACTGCGAGTAGGCCAGCGGCTCCGGTACAGAATTGACCGCAGTGAAGTGGTTAAATATCGAAACCAGCACGATCGCGATGATCGCCCACGTCAGCAGATTTTTAGCCAAATCGTTCAAATACTTGTCCTCTATATCCTTAAACTACTCGACCAGACGCCCGCTGGCCAGTAAATAAACCTCCCGGCTCCTGGGCCGGGACGCTTTGGGTTTGCGCACCAGCACCTTTGAAAAGGCGGTTCTGCAGTGCTTCACAAACCCGTCGAATCCCTCTCCCTGAAACATCTTGATCAGCAAACGACCGCCAGGTTTCAGGTGATCTTTCGAAAACTCAAACGCCAGTTCGGCCAAATACATGGCCCTGGCCTGGTCTGTCACGGCCACACCACTCATATTGGGGGCCATGTCTGACATCACAAGATCAACTTTTGCCCCATCGAGTTTTGCTTCAAGCGCATCGAGCGCAGCAGCCTCTGTAAAGTCACCTTCTATGAACTCGACATCAGGCAGTGGTTCCATGAACAGGATATCCAGTGCGATGACCTGCCCTCCCGGTGCCACACGCGGTGCCACATACTCACTCCAGCCACCCGGCGCTGCACCCAGGTCAACCACTACCATGCCAGGTTGCAGCATGCGATATTTTTCGTCCAGCTCCTGCAGCTTGAATACTGCGCGTGAGCGAAACCCTTCCTGCTGTGCCTGCTTCACATAAGGATCGTCAAAATGCGCCTGCAGCCAGCGCTTGCTGCTTTTACTTCTGGCCATGGGTTCTCATTCGATTAATAACGGGGCATGTTAGAATCTGCGCCCTTAAAAAATCATCTAACCTCTGGTCACAGTGTGCCACAGACACGAACCAGAATTGAGAAACCCGATATGGCACTTAATAACCGGCAAATTCGATACCTGCGAGGACTGACCCACAAACTCAACCCGATTGTCATGGTGGGCGATAAGGGTCTGAGCGAAAACATCTTTAACGAGATTGAAACCGCGCTGGATCATCATGAACTGATCAAGGTCCGGATTCGCACCGACCGCGAGAACAGGCGGGAGTGGATGGCCCAGATCGCTGAAAAAAGCAAGGCAGAACAGGTTCATTCAATTGGCCAGGTGGTGTGCTTTTATCGTCGGAACCCAAAGAAACCTGTCATCGAACTTCCCGCCTGATAAATGCAGTTAACACGAGAAAACCCCGGAGACCGCACTTACGTCCGCGCGGTGGATGAAAAAGGCATCAGGATTGGAGAGGACACGCATACAACTCCATTGATTCTTTCGCCTGGCAGCATAGACACGGGCTGGACAGTTACCTCGTTTGAAAAATTGTCGAAAGAAACCCTTCAGCCATTGCTGGCGCTTGAGCCGGAAGTGGTCATTGTCGGAACCGGACGAAACCAGCAGTTTCCGGACCCGTCACTTCTAATGCCATTTCATAAGGCCGGTATCGGGATTGAAATCATGAACACGCCGGCAGCATGCCGCACCTTCAACATCCTGGTGATGGAGGAAAGGAAAGTGGTTGCCGGACTGATTCCGCTGACCGCCTGATCAGCACTAGTCCATCAGTGGGGCTTCATTGAAACCCTCGTTGCTGGAAATGGCGCGCAACTGAAGCAAAGCTGCAATCTGCACCTGGCGAACGCGCTCTCGCGTGACCCCCATCATCTGGCCGACTTCTTCAAGTGTTTTACGACCGTGTCCATTGAGCCCAAATCGATGTTGCAAAACCTCGCGTTGCTGGCTTGGCAACTGTTTCAGCCAGCCGCCAAGCAAACGTGACGAAGCCACTTCACAATATTCCCACTCGGGATCATGACCAGTGTCATCAACGATTGAATCAAGCAGTGGTCGACCGGAACCTTCGCGAACGGGTTCGTCAGCAGAAGAAGTGGGTTCGTTTAAGCCGAACAATCGAAGCACCGGCTCTGAATCTATATCGAGCGACCTTGCAACTTCATCCGGAGATGGCTGGCGTCCAAGTTGCTGTTCGAGTTCTCTTGAGCAGCGCAGGTATGTCGTCAATTCACGTATTACATGAATCGGTAACCTGACAGTTCGGCACTGATTCATCAGTGCCCTCTCGACTGCCTGCCGAATCCACCAGGTCGCATAAGTAGAAAATCTGCAGCCGCGATCAGGGTCAAATTTCTCGACAGCCCGAATCAGCCCAAGGTTTCCCTCTTCAACAAGATCCAGCAATGGCAACCCCCGCTTGATATACGCCCTGGCAACCTTAACCACCAGGCGCAGATTGGATTCGATCATTCGTTGTCTGCTGGCAAGGCATCCGTTGCGTATTTTCCGTCCAAGGTCAATTTCTTCCTGGGCGGAAAGCAGTTTTGCACGGCCGATTTCGCCGAGATAAATACGGGTAACGTCACCATGATGCCGTGTCGGTTTTCGACGCTGCACTTGAGTGGACGGTCTTGTCCTGGCTGGTTTTTGATTGATCGAACTTGAGCCATAGCGAATGGAATCGCATGGTGGAGAGTTTTTAGTGGCATCCCTGCGAGTATCAGGGCGTTTATTCATCCCCTCCTCACAATTTGAATTAATGTTAAGCCAAGTACCTATCTCACGGAAAAAAGTTGGTCAGATCGCCGTTCACTTGAAGTAAATCTCTGATTCCCGTTTGGAAACCGCCGAAGCGGACTACGGAAGTTATCATATTTTTTACGCAATTTCTTCAGGACAGCCGCAAAACGCGCTGACCCGGACAGACGGTACTGCTTACCTGGATGGAAGGTACTGCAGGGGGTTCACGGGTTTGCCCACAACCCGTAATTCAAAATGGAGCATGACTACTTCCTGCTCATTACGCCCCATCTCCGCGATCTTTTGTCCTGCTGCCACGCGTTGACCTTCCTGCACCAGTCGTTGCCGATTGTGTGCATAAGCTGTCAGCATTCGATCGCTGTGTTTGACAATAATCAACTCTCCGAAACCAATCAGACCGTTGCCGCTGTAAACCACGTCACCCGCAGCAGATGCCACAACATCCTGACCCTCGCGACCGGTGATATTGATTCCCTTGCGACTTGGATCCCCCGAGCTGAATGTGCTCGTCACCCTGCCATCCGTTGGCCACAGCCAATGGGTTGGATCCTGCAGCGTGCCTGAGGGAGCGGGAGCGGGCGCTTGCGGTGCCGTTGCGACTGAAGGCTGAGGTTGCGTCTGCGCAGGAGCAGATTGCGATGGTGTTGATTGCGGTTGTGTTGATGTGGTTGTAGCGCGCGATTGTGTACTGGCGGGATCGGGAACTGGCGTTGCTGGTTGGGGATCAGCAGAACGTGTGGTGGCAGTCGGCGCTCTGCCAGCGGCTCGAGTCGCGATTCGTGGACTGGAAGTCCGTCTGGTGACCGGTGGCGCGGTGAGATTCAACTCCTGGCCCGGGTAAATCGTATAAGGAGTGCCAATCCCATTCCAACCAGCCACGTCTTTCCAGTCCAGCCCATATTTAAAAGCAATTGAATACAGTGTCTCACCACGGTTCACCCTGTATCTACCGTTTACAAGCTCACTGGTACTTCTGGATGCAGTCGTACTCGTGCTGCGCTCTTCAACCGGAGCCGGTGGGGTGGAGCAGGATGAAACAAGCAGCGAAAATGAAACCAGGCACAACATGCGGGTGTGTAATTTCATGAGCTGTGTCCCCACCAGTACCATGCAACCAAACCCAACACGACAATTACCATGACCGCCCAGCCAATTCTATCTACCCAGACCCGAAGTCGCGCTGCGGCATCGTCGCCAAGCAGACGCAACAGTGCGGCCACCAGGAAAAACCGACCACCTCGCCCGACCAGGGAACCAGCCAGGAAAGGCACAACTGGCATCCCCACAACGCCAGCGCTGATTGTAAACACCTTGTATGGAATAGGCGTGAAGCCAGCCAGTAAAATGTACCAGAATCCCCAGGCTTCGAAAGCACTCATGGCCTGCTCAAATGATCCGGCATAAGCAGATTGAATCAACCATGGCTGCAGGGAATCAAACGCCAGGCGTCCGATCAGGTATCCGAATAAACCACCGGCGACAGAACTCAGTGTGCAATTGAGCGCGAATACCCAGGATTTCCGGGGTTGCGCAACGCACATTGGTGCCAGCATTACATCCGGCGGAACCGGAAAAAAGCTGGACTCTGCAAAACTCAGGCCGGAAAGAATCTGGGGTGCCCTGGGATGTCCTGACCAGGAAATGACACGGTCATACAACCCTGACAACAAGGAATGACTTTTCTCGTCACTCATCGGGCACCGGCCCCACAATTTATTTTTATCAATTTCACGGTGCACATACTGCCAGGGGGTGCCGCATTCCACTGCGGCGGGATCGTCAACTCAGGCCACTGAGCATCGGTACAAAAATCACGCCCCCGAGATCCGTCTCCTCCAGTCCTTCTTCTGTCTTTTGAATGGACAGCAATCGCTGCTCGCCGTTCCGCTCCAGTGGCAACACCAGCACCCCACCTTCTGCCAGTTGCTCGGTAAGTTCAAGCGGAATTTCACTGGCAGCGGCTGTCACTATGATGCCATCAAACGGCGCCTGGCTGGCCCAGCCAATATGTCCGTCCGAGTAGCGAGTGATAATGTTGTTCATTCCCAGCGAGTGAAACCGCCTGCGAGCCTGCTTGAGTAGCTCCTCAATCCGTTCCACTGAAAAAACCCGGGCAACCAATAGCGACAATATGGCGGCCTGGTAGCCGGAACCAGTGCCGACTTCCAGTACTTTCTCAACTTTTCCGGCTTTGAGCAGTTCTTCAGTCATTCTTGCCACCACCCATGGCTGGGAAATGGTCTGGCTCAGGCCAATGGGAAGGGCAGAGTCTTCATAAGCCCTGCTTGAGAGTGCTTCATCCACAAATACGTGCCTGGGCACCGTGGAAACAGCGCGCAGTACGCGCTGATCTGTGATGCCTTTTTCGCGCAGTCTTCCAACCAGTCGATCGCGCGTACCCTGGGAAGTCATTCCGATTCCGCGCGGAATGGAACCCAGTTTTCTCTGATGGATCACGGTTTCTCACCGCCGGGGTGACTTTCCAGGTCGATCTCGGCAATCCAGTGAGCCACCTGTTCCAGCGCCTGGTAGCGGGTCAGGTCGACATGAATTGGCGTAATCGATACGTACCCCCTGTCAACGGCACTGAAGTCTGTACCCGGCCCGGCATCCAGCCCCGGGCCTGCCGGGCCAATCCAGTACATGGGTCTCCCCAGGGGATCATCCATTTTATAAGAGTCCTTCGCTTTGTGACGATATCCAAGGCGAGTCACTTCAAAGCCCTGAATCTCATCCCAGGGAATATCAGGAACGTTGATGTTGAGAATGGTGTCCGCAGGCAGGGGGTCGTGCTTGAGGCGTCCCACAATCCGTGCCACTGCCTCGGCAGCCGTTTCAAAATGAGTCGGCGAATCCCTGTAATCCAGTGAAACAGCAATGGCGGGCAAACCCAGGAAGCGGCCTTCCATGGCTGCTGCAACCGTGCCTGAGTAAATCACGTCATCACCCAGGTTGGCACCACTGTTTATTCCAGAAATTACCATGTCCGGTTCTTCATCTATCAACCCGGTAAGCGCAAGATGAATACAGTCTGTCGGTGTGCCGGAAACACGAAATGCTCGCTCTCCGACGCTCCTGACTCGTATGGGGTCACCAAGCGTCAGCGAGCTGCTGGCACCACTGTGATTTTTTGCGGGAGCAACAATCGTTACCTCACCCAGTTGCCTCATACGTTCCGAGAGCACTTGAATACCCCGGGCATTGATCCCATCGTCATTGCTTATCAAAAAGCGCATTCGTAATTCCGGTCAGGTGGAATGCTATTGTACGACCTCACGGTTGAGGCCGAAATGCCCGCGGCGGCATGCGACCACTGCTGGTAAATACTGGAGCCTGATTTCATGCTTGGCCTTTTCATTTTTCTGTTTTCGCTTCTGACAGCATTTTGCTGGTGGCGGCTGGTCAGGGCCCGCGAAAAAGCGCGCTTCGCCGCGCGGGTCGCCTGTAAACAGCATGGCCTGGTTTTGATGGATGACACCGTCGTTCTGGATTCCCTGGACACCCGCGAGTGGCGCGGAAAACGACACATCGGGCTTAGATATCGTTTCGATTTTGCCCACAACGGTATTCTGAACAAGGGTGGGCAGGTTTTGATCTCACCAACACGGCAGGCCCTTGTTGTTATCAAAACTTCCGAGGGTCAGTTAATCGAAACTATCTGATTCCAACACTAACCCGACAAAACTATCCGTCATCCCGGTAGGCAGAGCAGGCCTGTCCGGGACCCACGATCCTGCAAGCAGCGTCATTTGACTACCCTCAAATGCGGCCGTTTCATTTTTGGCTTATCGCCATCATCAGGCCCGCCTGGCGGATCATTTTCATCATCCTGGGCAAACATCATTCCCTGGCCGTTTTCTTTCGAATAGATGGCCAGAACCGCATCCACCGGCACCTGCACTGAATGACGCTGGCCGGAAAATCGGGCATTGAAATTAACCAGTTCGTTACCGAGTTCGAGCTGGTGAACCGCTGCCTGATCGATATTGAGGATGACTTTTCCTTTCTGTACAGCCTGCTCCGGCACCTCGACCCCTGGATGATCTGCATCAACCAGGATGTGAGGCGTCATGGCGTTATCACTGATCCACTCATACAAGGCCCGCAATAAGTAGGGCCGATTCGGTGACATATCGCCGGACATGCTAAGTACTATTCAGAACCTGCCCTGTTCAGGCAGCGTCGAGGATCAGATCGCGCTCAGCCTGGGTCAGGCTGGCCTTGAAAGAAGGGCGCGAGAAAATGTTCTGGGCGTAGTTCTCAATGGTTGTTCCCGGCTTCCCAAGCTTGATGCCGTAGTGAGGCAAACGCCAAAGCAAAGGACCAAGCGTGCAATCAACCAGGGTAAGCTCTTCACTCAGCAAAAAAGTGTTCATTTTGAACAGGTCATTTGAGGCGATGATGCTTTCACGCATTTGCTTGCGCAAAGCTTCCGCCTTTTTGCCAACCGACTTTTCTATTTGTGAAGCAAGTGAATACCAGTCTCGCAGCACGCGGTGATGAGCAAGTCTCAGCTGTGCCCTCGAAACCGGATCCACCGGCATCAACGGCGGATGAGGATAACGCTCATCCAGGTAGTCATTGATCACCGTTGCGTCATAGAGCACCAGGTCACGGTCAACCAGGGTCGGCGCCTCGTTATAGGGATTTAACTCGGCGAGGTCGGCCGCAGCGGACTCATCCTCAGCGACGTTAACGATATCTACTTTGATGCCTTTCTCCGCCAGCACGAATCTAACGCGATGACTCTCGAGGCAGGCAGGCGCAGAATATAACGCCATGACGGATCTTCCTCGAACAGAAACAGCCACATTATTCTCCTGATTTTATTTATTCAAAGGTCTGGAAAGGTTGTGATCCGCTAACGCGAAATCAATGCACATCCCGCCAGTACTCGGCCTTCAGCAAGAAGGTCATAAACGCAAGGAATGCAAGGAAGATCATCACCCAGACTCCGATACTCTTACGCTGTTGCTTCGAGGGCTCGGCCAGATAATCCAGGAAGGTGACCAGGTCTCGGATATTGCTATCATACTCTTCCGGAGACATCGTGCCGGGTTCTACCAGCTCAAGTCTCTCTATGGCCTGGTGGCCATCAACTTCATGAAAAACCGGCTCCTGGATACCCTGCATCTGCCATAAAACGTGGGGCATCGAAGCATTTGCCAACAGCAGATTATTCCACCCGCCCGTTTCGTCCCGGTAAAAGCCACGCAGGAATGAATACAGCCAGTCATTGCCACGGGAGCGCGAAATGACAGAAAGATCGGGTGGCTTTTTGCCCAGCCACTGGGTTGCGTCATCCGGCTTCATTGCAATGGTCATGGTGTCGCCGATCTTGGCATCAGAAAACATCAGGTTTTGTTCAACCATTTCTTCTGTCAGCCCGAGATCCTGGGCCATCCGGTTATACCGCATGTATTCCGCGCTGTGACAGGACAAACAGTAATTTACAAAGAGCTTGGCGCCACGCTGTTTGGCCGCCATGTCACTTGGATTGACGCCGGAAGACTCCACGTACCCACCACCACCGGCTGCCATCACAGACGAGCTCGCCAGGATAAGAATCGGCAACAGCCAGCGAATCAGTCTTGCGTTTCCCCGGCGCATCAGTGTGTCACCCTGTCAGGCAGGGGTTTCATTTTCATCTTCGGCCCCAGGAAGAATATGATCCCGAAGAACGCAAAGTAGACAAAGGTCCAGATCCGCATCTCGATGGTCTGTGCGGGGGTGCCTTCAGCCATGCCGAGCATTCCAAGGCGAATAAAGGCAACAACAAATAACATAAGTAACAGGCGATAACCCCATCCCTTGTAGCGGATTGACCGTACCGGCGTACGATCAAGCCAGGGCAAAAAGAACAGAATTCCGACCGAGAGGCCCATCAGGATTACGCCCATGAGTTTATCCGGGACCGCTTTGAGAATCGCGTAGTAAGGCGTGAAATACCACACTGGCTTGATCAGTTCAGGCGTCACCAGGGGATCAGCCGGCACGAAGTTATCGTGCTCCAGGAAAAGTCCCCCGGCCTCTGGCCAGAAGAAAATCACGAAAGCGAAGATCAGGAAGAACATCGCCACGCCAAAGATATCCTTGATGGTGTAGTAAGGATGGAACGGGATGCCATCTTTCGGGTGACCATTCTCGCCCTTGTTCTCATAAATATCGATGCCATCCGGATTATTCGACTTCACCTCATGCAGGGCGACCAGGTGGAGCACCACCATGATCAGAAGCAGGATTGGTATCGCAATCACATGCAGGGCGAAGAACCGATTCAGCGTGGCATCAGAGATAAAGTAGTCGCCACGGATCCATTCGGTCAGGCCTTCGCCGATGCCTGGTATGGCACCAAACAGGTTGATGATGACCTGCGCACCCCAGTACGACATCTGTCCCCAGGGCAGCACATAGCCAAAGAAGGCCTCTGCCATAAGTAACAGGTAAATCGTCATCCCGATCACCCACAGTAATTCCCTGGGAGCCCGATGAGACCCGTAAAGGAAGCTGCGAAACATGTGCAGATAAACAATGATGAAGAAGAACGAGGCGCCGGTTGAATGCATGTACCGAATCAGCCAGCCCCAGGGCACATCGCGCATGATGTATTCAACTGAAGCGAAAGCCTCCGTTGCCGATGGCTTGTAATGCATTGTCAGAAATATGCCCGTCACGATCTGCATGACAAGGACCAGCAATGACAGCGAGCCCATGTAGTACCAGAAATTCAGGTTTTTCGGCGCGTAGTATCCTGCAGCGGAATGATGCCAGAAGGCTGAAATGGGAAGACGCGCGTCAACCCAGTTGAAGACTGCTGTCGCTCTCCTGGAAAGAGCAGAGGCTGCTTTTGCCATCAGGCCACACTCCCTGAGTCAACACCAATGACCAGAGTCTCATCGTCAACAAAGCTGTATGGAGGTACGGTCAGATTGGTTGGAGCCGGAACACCCTTATACACGCGACCGGCGAAATCGAATTTTGATTTATGGCAGGGGCAATAGAAACCACCTACCCAGCCTTCCGCGCCCGGTGGTGGATTATCCTTGTTATTGACAGATGGGACGCAACCCAGGTGCGTACAGTGCATGTTCACCACCAGGTACTCATCCCTGATCGAACGATAATCATTCTGGGCATATTCGGGCTGTATTGAGTCCTGTGAATCAGGGTCATTGAGTTTGGGGACAACCTCGGACAAATCTGTTACTTCTTCGGGGGTTCGGCGCAGAATACCGATCGTCTGCCCACGCCATTGCACCTTCTTGATGCCACCAGGTTTGAGATCGGCGACGGAAACCTGCACCGGAGCTCCAACGGCCCGCGCCTTGGCGCTTGGAGTCCAGGATTCAATAAAGGGGACCGCTGCTACTGCAACACCGGCTGCCCCTACAGCAGTGGTTGAGGCCAGGAGGAAATTACGTCTTCCCTTGTTAACGCCCTCAGGGGGGAAATCACTCGACATTCATGTCTCCAACTGTAGGTGAGCCCTGCATCGTATCGAGCCTGCACCTGTAAAAACCGTTTATTGAGGTGACAAATCCACCCTGAGGCGAAAGTTTATTCATCGCCGGAAAATTTGTTCAGTCCCAAACCACCATTTTATCCGAAAGGCCTCATGCGAGACAATGTGTTTGCCATTAAAATGCAGTATTCGTTGCGAAACTTCGCAACTTTATGCATCTTCGATGCTCCAAACCTAGCAGCCAGTGCCGGACTCCTCACATTTATGAACGCAACCGCTATTTGGATTCGCTACCTCATGCAGGCCATCGTGGCCGGCCTGGCACTCGCGTTCCTGGTGGTTTATTTCTTTCCCTCGCTGGCACAACGCGGCGCCACGACCATCGTTACGCCCCCACAGCAGCAGGCACCAGCACCATCATCATATGCAGATGCCGTAAACAGGACTGCGCCAGCTGTTGTCAGCATCTACACCCGGACATTGGCACCACAGGACGTTTCGCCTGAAGTACAAGAGGCCCTGGGCAATCGGCAGTTATTTCGAATGCGGGCCGATATGGGTTCCGGCGTACTGGTCAGTGACGATGGCTACATTCTCACCAACCATCACGTGATCAGTGGCGTTTCGAATGTCAGGATTGCACTGTGGGACGGTCGCATCGCCAGCGCTCAGTTCGTTGGTTCGGACCCCGGAACAGATCTGGCTGTTCTCAAGATCAATCTGGATGATGAATTACCATTTGCCCCCATCGCGGAGAATCCGCAGGTGCAAGTGGGTGACGTGGTGCTCGCCATCGGCAATGCGCTCACATTCAGTCACACAGTAACCCTGGGAATAGTCAGCGCAACGGGTCGATACCTGGGGGGCTCACTCGCCTTCCAGGACTTCATCCAGACCGATGCTGCAATCAACGCTGGCAACAGCGGTGGGGCCCTGATCAATACCCATGGTGAGTTGATCGGCATCAATACCCGCAATCTTTCGGTCAACCTCGGCGCACAAAACATCGGGTTTGCAATCCCGGTCACAATCGCCCAACAGGTGATGGAACAGATCATCGAACATGGCTCTGTGCGCCGGGGATGGCTTGGCGCAACCGCACGACCAATGCCTCCCTCTTCAACGGGCGATGGCAGTGTCTCCAGGCGGGGTGTGGAGATTTATGAAGTCACGCGAGACGGCCCTGCCTGGAACGCCGGGATACGGGCTGGTGACATCGTCCTGAGCATGAACGGCGAGGAAACCAATGATTCCCAGGCTTTCCTGCTGGCAATTTCCCAGATGGAACCGGGAACCGAAGTCGAATTCGAAGTACGTCGCCAATACGACGCGTTCCAGACCCACACCACCATCATGCAGGAGCCGCCGCTGGTGCCTTAATGTATGAGCAAGACAGGCCATCCTGGCCTGCTTGCATCTCGTCTCAAAAAAGTGTGATTTTTAGAGCCTCGCGGGCTGCGCCCGTCGGCACGTCCCTGTGCCGCGACTATGAGCAAGACAGGCCATCCTGGCCTGCTTGCATCTCGTCTCAAAAAAGTGTGATTTTTAGAGCCTCGCGGGCTGCGCCCGTCGGCACGTCCCTG
>Ga0102946_1000055_pt1 | contig 39116 bp, 35 predicted proteins | sample SalPon2A_A_D1_MG_FD_78209 | JGI IMG/M metagenome (GOLD analysis project Ga0102946, IMG submission 78209) | Soil microbial communities from South San Francisco under conditions of wetland restoration - Salt Pond MetaG R2A_A_D1_MG | ecosystem: Environmental > Terrestrial > Soil > Wetlands | place... | reverse complement strand
TGGGTCCCTGGCTCGGTGCGCCGCTCACAGTGGGATGTTCCCGTGCTTCTTGGGGGCCCGGTGGGCACGCTTGGTGCGCAGCGTGCGCAGTGCCTTGACCACCTGGACCCGAGTCTGGGAGGGAGCGATGACCGCGTCCACGAAACCGCGCTCGGCCGCGGTGTAAGGGTTGGCCAGGGTGTCCTCGTACTCCTGGATCCGCTTGGCTCGCTCGGCCGCGACATCCCCTCCCTCCTGCTCGACCTGCGCCAGCTGCTTGCGATAGAGGATGTTGGCGGCCCCTTGTGCTCCCATCACGGCGATCTGAGCCGAGGGCCAGGCCAGGTTGATGTCCGCGCCCAGATGCTTCGAGCCCATCACGTCGTAGGCGCCGCCGTAGGCCTTGCGGGTGATCACCGTGACCAGGGGCACCGTGGCCTCGGCGTAGGCGTAGAGCAGCTTGGCCCCCCGGCGGATGATGCCTCCCCACTCCTGGTCGGTTCCGGGGAGGAAACCCGGGACGTCGACGAAGGTGAGGATGGGCAGGTTGAAAGCGTCACAGGTGCGCACGAAACGGGCCGCCTTCTCCGAGGCGTCGATGTCCAACGTCCCGGCCAGCTGCAGCGGCTGGTTGGCCACGACACCGACCGAACGCCCTTCGACGCGGCCGAAGCCCACCACGATGTTCGGTGCGAACCGCTCCTGCACCTGCAGGAACTCCCCGTCGTCGAGCACGTGCTCGACGACCTCCACCATGTCGTACGGGGTGTTCGCCGAGTCGGGGACGAGCGTGTCGAGCTCCTCGTCCTCCTCGGTGACCGACATCTGTGGTGTTGAGTCGAAGGCGGGCGGATCCTCCAGGTTGTTCTGCGGCAGGAAGGAGAGCAGGTCTTGGACGTAGGCGATCGCCTCCTGCTCGTCGGAGGCCGCATAGTGCGCGACACCGGAGCGCGAGTTGTGCGAGTGGGCACCGCCCAGCTCCTCGAAGCTCACGTCCTCTCCGGTCACCGTCTTGATCACGTCCGGCCCCGTGATGAACATGTGGGACGTCTTCTCCACCATGACGATGAAGTCGGTGATCGCCGGCGAGTAGACCGCACCCCCTGCGCACGGGCCGAGGACCAGCGAGATCTGCGGGATGACGCCGGAGGCGTGCACGTTGCGCTTGAAGATCTCGGCGTACAGCCCCAGCGCCGCCACCCCCTCCTGGATCCGTGCACCGCCGGAGTCGTTGATCCCGATGACCGGGCACCCGACCTTGAGAGCGAGGTCCATGACCTTGACGATCTTCTCGCCGAAGACCTCCCCGAGCGAACCGCCGAACACGGTGAAGTCCTGGGCGAACACGGCCACACCGCGCCCGTCGACGGTGCCGTACCCGGTCACCACGCCGTCGCCGTAGGGGCGGAAGTTCTCCTGGCCGAAGTTCGTCGACCGATGCCGGGCCAGCTCGTCCAGCTCGGTGAAGGACCCCTCGTCCAAGAGCTGCTCGATGCGCTCGCGGGCCGTCTGCTTGCCACGGGCGTGCTGCTTGTCCACCGCCCGCTCCGACCCCGCATGCACGGCCTCGTCGAGGCGTCGACGGAAGTCTGCCAGCCGGCCCGCGGTGGTGCGCATGTCGGCGTTCGCGCCCAGGGTGGAGTCGTCCATCCGGATAACCTAGCCTTGCTGCGATGGTGAGTCAGCCTTGGACGCGCCCGCAGTGGCACACCACCATCGACTCGACGAACGCCCGTCTGCTGGCGGACCCGCGGCCGGGTTCGGTGGTGGTCGCCGAGCACCAGAGCGAGGGCTCGGGCCGGCGAGGCCGGCGTTGGGTTGCTCCCCCCGGCATGGCGCTGGCCGTCAGCGTCGCAGTCCGCGCTCCCAGCCCGGAGCGAGCCGGCTGGGTGCCGCTGCTGGCGGGGCTCGCTGTGGCCCGCGCCCTGTCGCAGCACGAGCTGGCGTTGCCGACGGTGCTCAAATGGCCCAACGACGTGCTCGTGCCCGCCGGGGTGACGGCGCCGGATAGCCCGAGGGTGACGTCGCCCCGACCCGGCAAGGTATGCGGGGTGCTGGCGCACGCGGCGGGGCCGGTCGTCGTGGTGGGCGCCGGCCTGAACATCGACCAGGGCGTGGACGACCTACCGGTGCCGGAGGCCACCTCGTGGCGGCTGGGCCTGGGCCTGCCTTCGTTGCCGCGTGAGGTGCGCCAGAGCTGGCTGGCGAGCTACCTCGAGGCTCTGGGTGGGCTCCTCGAGCAGCTCAGCGTGGACCCGTCGGCGGCGGCCGCCGCCTACCTGAGGCGCTGCGACACCGTTGGACGGCGCGTCCGGGTGGAGCTCCCCGGTGGTGGACGCTCGTGCGGGACGGTCACCGGGACCACCGACGAAGGTGCCCTGGTCCTCCAGACCCTCACCGGCACCCAGGTGCATCGAGCCGGCGACGTGGTGCATCTGCGGGCGACCGCACCGGTCGCAGGGGTGGGTTCGTGAGCGCTCCGGCCGCGATGGTGGTGCTCCGCCGCGAGCCTGCCGACGGGCCGGTGGTGGAGGTGACGCTGGACCGTCCGCAGGCGCTGAACGCGATCTGCACCGACATGGCGCGTGAGCTGACGGCGACGATGGCGCGCCTGGCTCACGATGCCACCGTCCGAGCGGTGGTGCTGACCAGCAGCTCGGCTCGGGCGTTCAGCGTCGGGGCCGATCTGAAGGAACGATCGTCGATGAGCACCGACGAGCTGCTGGCCCACCGCGAGGTCAGCCGGGCAGCCTATGCCTCCGTGCTCGACCTGCCGGTGCCCGCGATCGCGGCCGTGGCGGGCTACGCCCTCGGCGGTGGCTTCGAGCTGGCGTTGTCCTGTGACCTCGTCGTGGCCTCGGCCGGGGCGGTCTTCGCGCTCCCCGAGGTCCGGGTGGGGCTGGTCCCCGGCGGAGGTGGGACCCAGCTGCTCACCCGCAGGGTCGGATGGTCGCGGGCCGCCGGGATGGTGTTCAGCGCTCGCCGCGTCGGGCTCGAGGAGGCGAGCCGACTGGGCGTGGTGGACGAGGTCGCCGCGCCCGGGGAGGCACGGCGCGTGGCGCTGCAGCGGGCCTGGGGCATCAGCGAGAACTCCCCGGCGGCGGTGCGCTACGCCAAAGCGGCGATGCGCGACGGAGCCGATCTGGGCCTGGAACAGGCACTGGAGTGCGAGGACGACTATTGGCGACGGGCCGTGGTTCACGACCAGCGGGTAGAAGGGATAGCGGCATTCAACGAAAAACGCCACCCCTCATGGCATCCGGGAGAGGCCCCAAGCGTCTAGTATTCTATTTATGATGCGCGTATTGCTGGCTGAAGACGACGAGACTATCTCAGAGCCTCTCTCCCGTGCACTGCGCCGAGAAGGGTACTCCGTCGATGTCGCGGAGGACGGGCGGGCCGCCTTGACCTCGACCGAGGGGGAGGCCCCTGACCTGGTGATCCTGGACATCGGCCTGCCCTACCTCGATGGGCTGGAGGTCTGCCGCCGTATCCGACAGGAGGGTTTGACCTCGCCAGTGCTGATCCTGACCGCCCGGGGGGACGAGGTGGACACGGTGGTCGGTCTCGACGCCGGCGCCGACGACTACGTGACCAAGCCGTTTCGGCTCGCCGAGCTGCTGGCGCGAGTGCGAGCACTGCTGCGGCGAGGGAACGACCAGCGCGATGGGGGAGACCGGCCGATCACCATCGACACCAAGGCTCGTCAGGCATTCTTCCGGGGGCAGGAAGTGGCGCTGACCGCCAAGGAGTTCGACCTGCTGCGCGTGCTGGCGCGCGAAGAGGGCCGCGTAGTCCCGCGAGAGACCTTGATGCTCGAGGTATGGGACAGCTGGTTCGGGTCGACCAAGACCCTGGATATGCACATCTCGGTGCTTCGTCGAAAGCTCGGCGACGACGCAAACAATCCTCGATACATCGTGACGGTGCGCGGCGTAGGGTTCCGCTTTCAAAACGAACCCGAGCAATGAACCTCTGAGTACGTGCGTCGAGAACTCCGACGAATCGCTGTCGTCGTCGCCCTCGCGGGAGCCGGAGTCGCTTTAGGGTTGACGATGCTGTTCTTCGCGTTGGCGAAGAACCTCACGCCGTGGGCCACCGTCGACATCGAACCGGGATGGCTTCCGTACGTGTCCTTCGTCCTGGGCGTGGTGATCACGGTCGCGGTGGTGGTGCCGACGGCGCTGGTGCTGATCGACCGGACCGTCGCGACGTTGACCCTGGCCCTGCAGGACCTGGCGCAGCAGGCCGACGACTTCGGTACCGGCGCCTTCACCGCCGATCCGCCGCCGGAGGGCCAGGACGTGGAGCCATCCGGGCGTACCGGTCTGGACGAGATCGACACCGTGCGGAACATCATGGCCCGTTCGCAGACCACCCTGGCGCGCGCCCTGAGCTCGGAGCGCTCCTTCGCCGCCGACGCCTCCCACCAGCTGCGCACTCCCTTGGCTGCCCTCTCGCTCCGTCTGGAGGAGGTCGTGCACACCGACGACCTCGATGTCGCCAAGCACGAGGCGCAGATCGCCATGGGCCAGACCGAGCGCCTGGCCAGTGTGGTCGACGACCTGCTGCACCGCACCCGGGCCGGTCACGCCGACGGGGGGCGTTCGGTCTCGCTGGATACTGTTCTCTCGGCGCTCGAGCAGGAATGGACGCCGTCCTTCCAGGCTCGGGGACGACAGATCGTGGTGCGCGCCGAGCGGGCCATGATCGTGCGCTCCAGCTCTTCCGCGGTCTCGCAGATTCTCAACACGCTGGTGGAGAACTCGTTGCAGCACGGTGACGGGCTGGTGCAGGTCGCCGCCGCGCGCTCCGGACCGTCGGCACTGCTGGAGGTGCGGGACGAGGGGCCCGGGATGGACCCGGAGCTGGCTCGCCGTGTCTTCGACCGGGCGGTTACGAGCGGATCCGGGACCGGCCTGGGTCTGGCCGTGGCGCGGGAGACGGCGGAGTCGTTCGGGGGGCGGTTGGAGCTCGCCCAGGCGAAGCCGGCAGTGTTCGCCCTGTATATCTCGATGGAGCCGGCCCGGTAGCGGTGCTCCGTGCCCCGTGGGTCGGTGACGCCGCGAACACATAGCTCCGGTAGGCCCAGAAGCGGAACAGGGTCCCGAGCACCAGACCGATCCCGTTGCCGCTGACGTTGTCCGCGAGCTGGCTGTCCAGCCCGAGGCCGTACCGCGAGAAACCCAGGCAGGCCAGGGCGATGGCGAGGCCGACGATGTTGGCCGCCACGAAGAGAAGAAACTCCTGAGCGCGAGCGGCGCGACGCCGGTGCCGGAAGGTCCAGTAGCGGTTGCCGACCCAGGCGAAGGTGGTGGAGAACACGGTGGCGGCGATCTTGCCCCGCAGCGGCATGTCGGCGAACATTCCCGCCTCGCTGGTGCCGGGGATGCCGAAGACGAAGTAGTTGTACAAGACGGTGTCCAGCACAAAGGCACAGAGTCCGACGACGCCGAACTTGGCCACCTCACGGGCGAGCAGGTCGTACCAGTGACGCACGCGCCGCACGAGCAGGCGGGAGCGGCTGGTCACCGCCGCAGCATACGTGTCCGGCCTACTAGGCTGGCTGACCGTGACGTCCACCTCGCAGCGCACCCGTGGCCCCCAGCCGCAGCGCACGCCGGGAGGCTTCCCCGTGGTCGGCATCGTCGGCGGCGGGCAGCTCGCCCGGATGTGCCAGCCTCCCGCGGTCGCGCTCGGGCTGACGCTGTCCGTCCTGGCCGAGTCGCCGACCGCCTCGGCCGCTCTGGTCGTGCCACACAGCCCCGTCGGTGCCTGTGACGACCTCGATGCCGTGGTCGACTTCGCCCGCTCCTGCGACGTGGTGACGTTCGACCACGAGCATGTGCCCGGCCGCGTCCTGCACGCGGTCCAGGCCGCGGGGGTGAGTGTGCACCCCGACCCCTCGGCCCTGCGGTACGCGCAGGACAAGATCGCGATGCGAGACCGGTTGACGCAGATGGGCGTCCCCTGCCCGCGCTGGGCGGTGGCCCGCGAGCAGCAGCAGGTCGAGGACTTCGGTGCCCGAGTGGGCTGGCCGGTGGTGATGAAGGCGGCCCGCGGCGGCTACGACGGTAAGGGTGTGCGGGTCATCTCGGCGTCCGAGGAGGCCCAGGACTGGCTCGCGCGAGCCCGTACCGCGCGCGACGGCGACGGCAGCCCCGAGGGTGTCCTGCTGGAGGAGAAGGTCGACTTCCGGCGCGAGCTCGCCGTGCTGGTGGCCCGCAGCCCCAGCGGCCAGGCGGCGACCTGGCCGGTCGTGCAGACCGTGCAGCAGGACGGGATCTGCACCGAGGTGCTCGCGCCGGCTCCGGGGCTGACCCACCAGGTTGCGACCGAGGCGACCGCGGCGGCGCTGCGCATCGCGGGTGAGCTCGAGGTCACCGGAGTGATGGCCGTGGAGATGTTCGAGCTCAGCGCGCCCGGGGAGCCCGGGTTCGTGGTCAACGAGCTGGCGATGCGTCCCCACAACAGCGGGCACTGGACCATCGACGGCGCGGTCACCAGCCAGTTCGAGCAGCACCTGCGAGCGGTGCTGGACCTTCCGCTGGGGGCCACCCGTGCCCGCGACCGGTGGAGCGTGATGGCCAACGTCCTGGGGGGCTCTGAGCCGGAGCTCTACTCCGCCTACCGGCACCTGATGGCACGTGACCCTGCCCTGCGCCTGCACCTGTACGGCAAGCAGGTGCGCCCCGGTCGCAAGATCGGCCACGTGAACGTCGGGGGCTCCGACCTGGAGGACCTTCGAGCCCGGGCGGGCCACGCCGCCGACTACCTTCGAGGAGTGGTCACCAGATGAGCGAATCGACGGGTGGACCGGGCTCGGCCGGCGCGGACGAGCCCGCGCCGGTCGGCCTGGTCATGGGCAGCGACAGCGACTGGCCGGTGATGGAGCAGGCTGCGCTGGTGCTGGCCGAGCTGGGCATCTCCTGTGCACCGGACGTGGTCTCGGCTCACCGCATGCCGCTGGAGATGATCGAGTACGGCAGCCGTGCCGCCGAGCGTGGGCTGCGCGTGGTCATCGCCGGAGCCGGGGGCGCCGCCCACCTTCCGGGCATGCTGGCCTCGGTGACCACGCTGCCGGTGATCGGCGTCCCGGTGCCGCTGAGCTACCTGGACGGGATGGACTCACTGCTGTCGATCGTGCAGATGCCCGCAGGTGTGCCGGTCGCGACCGTCTCCATCGGCGGGGCCCGGAACGCCGGGCTGCTCGCGGCTCGCATCCTGGCCAGCGGCTCCGACGCCGAGGCTGCGCGGATCTCCCGGGCGCTGACGGCCTTCGCCGCTGACCTGCGCGACCAGGCACACGCCAAGGGCGAGCGAGTGCGCGGTCGTACAGTGAACCCGTGAGCGGCTTCGACCTCTTCCGGCTGTCCGAGGACCACGTTGCCCTGCGCGAGGCGGTCCGTGAGCTCTGCGCCGACAAGGTCGCTCCGCATGCGGCCGACGTCGACGCTCGGTCCCGGTTTCCCACGGAGGCCTACGACGCCCTGCGAGCCACCGACTTCCATGCCCCTCACATCGCCGAGGACTACGACGGGGTCGGCGCCGACGCGCTGGCGACCTGCATCGTCATCGAAGAGGTCGCCCGCGTCTGCGCCAGCTCCTCGCTCATCCCGGCCGTCAACAAGCTGGGCACGCAGCCTGTGATCCTGGCGGCGGGCGAGGAGGTCAAGCGGCGGTACCTGCCGCTGGTGGCCCGTGGCGAGGCCATGTTCTCCTACGGGCTGTCCGAGGCCGCCGCGGGGAGCGATACCAGTGCCATGGCCTGCAAGGCCATCGAGAACGCAGACGGCTCGTTCACGCTCAACGGCCAGAAGTCCTGGATCACCAACGCCGGGGAGTCCGCCTACTACACGGTGATGGCCGTGACCGATCCCGAGGGCGAGCGAGGCCGCAACATCAGCGCCTTCGTGGTGCACGGTGACGACGAGGGATTCGAGCTGGGACCCCCGGAGCGCAAGCTCGGCATCAAGGGCTCACCGACCCGCGAGCTGCTGTTCACCGACTGCACGATCCCCGGTGACCGCCTCGTCGGCCGGCGGGGCGAGGGGCTGAAGATCGCCTTGGCCACGCTGGACCACACCAGGGTCACGATCGGCGCCCAGGCGGTCGGCATCGCTGCCGGTGCACTGGCTCAGGCGCTGGCCTACGTCAAGGAGCGCCGGCAGTTCGGCAAGGCCGTCGCCGACTTCCAGGGTGTGCAGTTCATGCTGGCCGACATGGGCATGAAGCTCGAGGCGGCCCGGCAGATGGTCTACGTGGCGGCAGCCAAGTCAGAGCGCGGCGACGACGACCTGCCGTTCTTCGGGGCGGCGGCCAAGTGCTACGGCTCGGACGTGGCCATGGAGATCACCACGGACGCCGTGCAGCTGCTCGGTGGTGCCGGCTACACCAGCGACTTCCCGGTGGAGCGGATGATGCGCGACGCCAAGATCACCCAGATCTACGAGGGGACCAACCAGATCCAGCGCATGGTGATGGCCCGTCAGATGCTGCGCTGACGCGAGATGACCGCCCACGGCGGCTACGGCTCGACCGTCAGGGGCTCGCCTTCGCGCAGGGCCTCGAAGAGCTCGCCGGCCTCCGCCTCGTCCCAGAGCACCGTGCTCCCCGCCGCCGTGGCGTAGTCGGTGTCCGCGATGGGCACCGTGATCGACTGCCCCGAGCCGCCCGAGATCGAGCGCATCGCGAGCCCCACCCTGGTCATCTCCCAGGCCGAGGTGTCCTCGCCCCGGCGCAGGGAGGCTCCGGTCGCCGTTCCGGCGGCGTGCAGCTCCCACGGGACCAACAGGGTCGAGGGGCTGGTCATCTCCCCGACCAGGGAGCTGAGGAACTCCCGCTGGCGCTCCACGCGGCCCAGGTCTCCGCGGGGGTCGGAGTAGCGCATGCGGACGTAGTTCAGCGCGTCCTTGCCCTCCAGGTCCTGGCAGCCGGCCGGGAGGTCGAGGTCGCTTCGCTCCTCGACCACCGGCTCGGGCAGGCACATCTCGACCCCGCCGACCGCGGCCACCACGTCCACGAAGCCGTCGAAGCCGACCTCGAGATAGCCGTCCACGGGCAGGTCGGTGGACTGCTCCACCGTGTCGACCAACAGTGGGGGCCCGCCGTTGGAGTAGGCCGCGTTGATCTTGTTCATGCCGCGGCCCGGGATGTCCACGTAGGAGTCCCGGGGAATGGACACCAGGGTCGGCTCCCCGCCGGAAGGCAGGTGCAACAGCATGATCGTGTCGGCACGGGAGCCCTCCGTGTGGCCGGTCTTCAGCTCGTTGCGCTGCTCGCGAGTCAGTGACGACCGCGAGTCGGTGCCGACCAGGAGGATGTTGCTGCCGGAGGCGGACCCGGGCCGGTTCTCGGTGGTCGGCGTGGCGTCCACCTCACCGATCGCCAGCCAGCTCGCCGCTACGGCCCAGACCATCGCGGCGACATAGAGCCCGATGACCAGCAGGACCAAGACGCTGACCCGGCGAAGGCCGTAGCGCGGCCGTCGTGGGTGCCGGGAGCCGTACCGCGAGCGCTGACCTGGTGGGGACCCGCGGCCGTCGCGTGGCCGCCGGTCGTCCGGCCAGCCGTCGCCGTCCCACCGCTCGTCCTGCCATGGGTCGGTGTGCCCGCCTTCCTGAGGCCACCCGTCGTCGCGCTCGCGGCGCTGCCGGTCGGTGGTCCAGTCGTCTTCCCACGAGGGCGGCGGGCCCTGGTTGCCGTCCGGCGCGCGTGGAGTGCGCGGCATCGGTCGCGTCCAGTCGTCCTCTGGGCGATGCGGCATTCGGCCAGGGTAGGTGAGAAACGTGGCCCACTGCCGCTACCCTGCCGGGGTGCCGCCCGATGAGCCTTCGCAGGACGATGCGGCCAATCCCCCAGTCTCGGTGGTGATGCCGGTGCGCAACGAGGCCCGGCACCTGGCGGAGTCCCTGGGCTCGGTCCTCGGTCAGGACTACCCGGGCGAGATGGAGGTGGTGATCGCCCTGGGCGGCAGCACCGACGCCAGCCGTGAGGTGGCCCAGCGCCTGGTCGCGCGGGAGCCACGGGTGCGGATCGTCGACAACCCCACCGGGCGCACCCCGCAGGCGCTCAACGCTGCGATCGCCGCCACCCGCCATCCGATCGTGGCCCGGGTGGATGCCCACGGGGCCCTGCCCCCGGACTACCTGAGCACGGCGGTGGCCATCTTGCTGCGCACCGGTGCCGCCAACGTCGGCGGGCGGGCGGTCCCGAGAGGGGTGAGCCGGACCCAGCGGGCGGTTGCCCTCGGCATGGGGTCCCGGCTGGGCATGGGGGGCGCGCGGTTCCGGGTCGGTGGGCAGGCCGGCCCCGCCGATACGGTCTTTCCGGGCGTCTTCCGCAGGGAGTGGCTGCAGCGCGTCGGTGGCTTCAGCACGGACTACGAGCGTGCCCAGGACTGGGAGATGAACCTGCGGATCCGGCAAGCCGGTGGGCTGGTGTGGTTCAGCCCCGACGTCTGTGTGACCTACCGCCCCCGTGGCTCCTTGCGTGGGCTCGCAGCCCAGTTCTTCGCCACCGGGCAGTGGCGTCGACGACTGGCCGCCGAGCACCGGGGGGCGTTGAACGCGCGGTACCTGGCTCCACCGGTCGTCGTCGCTCTCGTGGCGGGGGGTGCGGTCGGCGCGGCGTGGTGGCCGCCCCTGGCGCTGTTGCCCGGCGGCTACGCCTTGGCGGTCACGGTCGGTGGGCTGACCATCGCCGCCCATGAGCCGTGGCCGGTGCGGCGCAAGGTTCCGCTGGTGCTGGCCACCATGCACCTGAGCTGGGGTGCGGGCTTCCTGGTCGGCGTGCGCCCACGCCGCGCCTAGCCCTCCGCCTCCGCCACGCCCAGGTCCGCGTCGGTGCGTGCGCGCACCTCCTGCTCGCTGACCCCCGGCGCCAGCTCCCGGAGCAGCAGGCCCTCCTCGCTCACGTCGATCACCGCGAGGTCGGTGATGATCCGTTGCACGCATCCCAGTCCGGTGATGGGCAGCGTGCACTCGTTCAGGATCTTCGGGCTACCGTCCTTGGCGGTGTGCTCCATCAGGACGATGACCTTCTTGGCTCCGTGCACGAGGTCCATCGCGCCGCCCATCCCCTTGACCATCTTGCCGGGAATCATCCAGTTGGCGATGTCCCCGGCCGCCGAGACCTGCATCGCGCCCAGGATGGCGGCATCCACCTTGCCGCCACGGATCATGCCGAAGCTCATGGCGGAGTCGAAGAACGACCCCCCTGGGCGCACGGTGACGGTCTCCTTGCCCGCGTTGATCAGGTCCGGATCCTCCTCGCCCTCGACGGGGTAGGCGCCGACACCGAGGATGCCGTTCTCGGACTGCAGTACCAGCTCCACGTTCTGCGCGACGTAGTTCGGCACCAGGGTCGGCAGGCCGATCCCGAGGTTGACGTAGTCACCGTCGTGCAGCTCCCGGGCCGCCCGCGCGGCCATCTGCTCCCGGTTCAGTGCCATCTCAGTGCTCGCGCTCCTGCTCCTGCTCCCGAGCCGGTCCCGGCCGGGTGGTGCGTTTCTCGATCCTCTTCTCACCGGCCTGCTCACGCGTCAGCGGCAGCACCCGCTGCACGTAGATGCCGGGCAGGTGCACCTCGTCCGGTGCCAGGACGCCGGGCTCGACCAGCTCCTCGACCTCGGCCACGCTCACGCGTCCGCTCATGGCGCACATGGGGTTGAAGTTGCGCGCGCTGGCTCGGAAGAGGAGGTTGCCGTGCCGATCTCCCTTCCAGGCGCGCACCAGCCCGAAGTCGGCCGCGATCGACTCCTCCAGCACGTACTCCTGGGGGTCACCGCCGAGGTGGTGGAACACCCTGCGGTCCTTGGCCGGGGAGGAGACCCGCACCTGACCCTGGGTGTCGTAGCGCCACGGCATGCCGCCGTCCGAGACCTGGGTGCCCACTCCGGTGGCGGTGTAGAACGCCGGAATGCCGGCGCCGCCCGCGCGCAGCTTCTCGGCCAGCGTCCCCTGCGGGGTGAGCTCGACCTCCAGCTCCCCGCTCAGGTACTGCCGAGCGAACTCCTTGTTCTCTCCCACGTAGGAGGCGATGATCCGCCGGATCCGCCCCGCCGCGAGGAGCAGGCCCAGCCCCCAGTCGTCGACCCCCGCGTTGTTGGAGACCACCTCGAGGTCAGCGGTGCCGGAGCGGAGGAGCTGTGCGATGAGCACCGAGGGCACACCGCACAGGCCGAAGCCGCCGACAGCCAGCGTCATCCCGTCGGTGACCCCGCGCAGGGCGTCCTCGGGACGCTCGACGACCTTGTCCATAGCGCCGAGGATAGTGCCCCTCAGACGAAGCGGGCGTCGACGCCTTCGCTCTGCATGCGCGGGTCCTGCTGGTCGACGTCGGCGCCGCGCACCATCACCACCGAGCCGTGGGCGGCCAGGCCGCCCAGCACCGCCTGCAAGAAGGTGGCCGGGTCCCGCTCGGTGACCAGCAGACGTCCGGATGCCGGGCCGGAACGCTCGCGGGCGCGCGTCACGAGGTCGGCATATCTCGTCCGCTCACCTCCGGCGACCAGCGCCACATCCCCGGCCTCGGGTCCGGTCCACGGGGTGAACGTGTCGGCGAAGGAGGAGATCTCACGTGCCTCGTCCATGACCCCGGTCCGCAGGTCGCCGTCGAAGGCCCGGGCCAGCGCCGGCAGGGACACGGCGACCACCTCGTCCGCGTCCGCCGCCTCCGGGGAGGCGGGGTCCGTCGTCACGAGTACGTCCGCCCCTTCGAAGGTGTCCAGGGTCACGGTGGCGCCGACCGACCACGCGGCGAAGGCCCAGTACGCCATCCGCCAATGAGGAACGGGGATATCGAGGCGCACCAGGGTGCCCGGCTCGGCGTCGAAACCCTCTTGCAGGGCGTTGGCTGCCTTGGCCACCCACGTGCCCAGCACCTTGCGGGAGATCTCGATGCGCTCGTGCTGGGTCGGGCCCGGCTCGTCGTCGTAGAAGGTCAACGCGGGACGCGAAGAGTCCTCCTCGATCAGTCCAGCCAGCACGTCGGCAGGGGTCGGCACGCGCACAATGTAGTGCACGGCGGCGCCGCGCCCGCATGCGAGGCTGGGAGCATGTGCGCTCTTCCCGTCCGGCCTGAGCGCAGGCGGGTCTGGCGACCAGGGCGGGAGGTGGACCTGGAGGCCACCTGGGGGCCGTTGCGCCGGGGTGCCGGCGACCCCACCTGGCGCCGCCGCGGGCACTGGCTCTTCCGTGGGATCAGCACCAGCACAGGCTGCGCGACCCTGGCCGTTTCGGTGCGGACATCGCCGGGGGAGGTGCTCGCCCAGGCGTGGGGAGAGCCGGAGGTGGTCGACCGGCTCCTCGACCGCCTGCCCGCCATGCTCGGCGAAGGCGACGACCCCTCGGGGTTCCGGGTGCGCCATCCGGCGCTGCGGCGGGTCCACCTCGCCCGGCCCGGCTGGCGGGTGCCACGCACCGGGTTGGTGATGGAGTCGCTCATCCCGGCGATCGTGGAGCAGAAGGTCACCGGTGCCGAGGCGTTCGCCGGGCAGCGGCGCCTGGTGCGACGCTTCGGGGCTCCGGCACCGGGTCCGGGGGCCGCGATGGGCCTGTACGTGCCGCCTACCCCCGCTCAGGTGGCGCGCATCGCCTCCTGGGAGTGGCTGCGGATGGGAATCAGCCCGCAGCGTTCGGACACGGTGATGCGCGTGGTGAGGATGGCCGACCGGTTGGAGGAGCTGGCGCTGCTCGACGCCGAGAGGGCCAGCCGTCGCCTCCGCGCGGTGCCGGGAGTGGGGTTGTGGACGGTCGCCGAGACCGCTCAGCGGGCCCTGGGTCACGCCGACGCCGTCAGCTTCGGGGACTACCACGTGGCCAAGAACATCGGCTACGCCCTGACCGGTGAGCCACGGGACGACGCTGGGCTGGCCGAGCTGCTCGCCCCCTACGCACCCCACCGGTACCGCGTGCAGCGGCTGGTCGAGCTGGGGCGGTTCAGTCCGGAACGGCGGGGGCCTCGGATGTCGGTGCCGTCACACCTGCCGACGCGGTGACCCGCTCGACCCGCCAGTCGTGCAGGTTCTCGCTGTGCAGCGCCACCTCGAGCCTGGCCACGGCCCGGCCACAGCGGTAGGGATCCTCGAGGCTGACCTCGAGCACGCGGTCGCCGACCGCGACTGCGGCGTAGTCGACCGGCGGGTCGATCTCGAGCAGGGCGAGGTCGACGCAGCGCCGCAGACGGGTGGCGAGATCCTCCTCGCCGGTGGAGGTGATCCCGACCGCAGCCGCCCGCTCGGAGCCGGGCGGTGCTCCCAGGGCTGCACGGACCGACTCCGCGGTGCCCAAGGTGAACCAGTCGCTCGACGCCGGTCGGAGCAAGGCACGCGCACCCACCGCAGCGGGCGTGGTGACCGCGTGGGCCAGCCCTCGGACCACCACGGCGGGAATCGCCGCTCTCTTGCCCTTCACCAGGTCGGCGGCCGCAGCGATCTCGTCCGCCACGGCCCGCGCGGTGACCGACAGCATCCGACCGTCGGCGTCGCTGCGCCCTCTCAGGTCCTCGAGCACCTCCACCCCGCAGGCACCGAGCGCGAAGTCGACCTGACCCTCGCGCCAGGGGCGGCCCGCGGTATCGCTCAGCAGCACCCCGATACGGGGCAGGGGCACCGGCGCGTACGCGGTGAGCAGGTCCGCATACAGGGTGCGGGCGGCCAGGTCGGGATCGCTGGGCAGGATGAGAGATCCGCCGTGGGGGCCGGTGTTCGAGGCGTCCACCCCCGCCGCCGCCAGGACCGGGCCCGACCGAGAGGTCACGATCCTCGTCGTGCCCGACGGCGTCGCCCGCTCGGCCACCACGCGGGTGCTCTGTTCCAGCACGATCTCATCACGGCCTCCAGCGTCATCCGGAGCGGGATACTCATCCGTGGTGCTCGAGCGCAGCCCGAGGGCCTTGGAGACCACCTTGCTGGAGACGACGAGTACGTCACCGTCGCGCAGCACCACCCCGGCCCGCTCCAGCGCGTCGCGCAGCAGCCGGGCGAGGTCGTGAGCCGCCGTGACCTCGGGCATACCCGGCAGGGGCGTCACGGTGAGGCTGCCTACGGTGAAGCCGGCCGTCTCCTCCGGCGACGGTTCGCGCATCAGCGCACGACTTCGGCCAGGGCGATGGCGGCCTGCGCAATCTCCCCCGCACTGCCGACGTCGCGCATGTGGAGGTCTCGGGCCCTCATGGGCAGCGCACCGTAGTCCTCGCCGCCGTCCGCGGAGTCGACGAGCCAGCCGTTGAGGAAGTCCCGGTAGAGCCCGGCCACTCCGGCTGCCGTGACCGGCACGCCGAGCGCGCTCAGACACGCGTCAGCGTGTCCGCGCACGGGGGCCCCACCGATGATGGGGGAGACGCCGACGACCGGCGCGCGGGTGCCCCGCAGCGCGTCCCGTACGCCGGGGATGCTGGTGATGATGCCGATGGAGACCACCGGGTTGCTCGGCGGAAGCAGCACCACGTCGGCCTTCCGGATGGCCTCCAGGACGCCGGGGCCGGGCGTGGCGCGGGCGAGCCCGGCCACGACGAACCGGAGAGCGGGGGCCTGTGCCTGCATCTGGATCCACCACTGCTGGAAGTGCACGGCTCTCTCGCCGGGGTCCTCACCGGGACGACCGCCCGGGTCCGCGCTGAGAACGACGTGCGTCTCGATCGGCTCGTCCGTGGCGGGCAACAGGGCGATGCCCGCCTGCGTCAGGCCCCAGCGGCGCGCCAGGCGCGCGGTCACCTGGCTGAGCGGAACGCCTTCGGCCAGCCAGTGGCTGCGAGCGACGTGGGTGCCCAGGTCGCGGTCGCCGAGGGCGAACCAGGAAGGTCCGACTTCCAGCGCGTCGAGCTCCTGCTGGGCGCGGAAGGCCTCGTCGGCCCGTCCCCAACCCTGTTCCTCGTGTACGGCGCTCCCCAGGGTGTACAAGAGGGTGTCCAGGTCCGGGCACACCCGCAGTCCGGCGATGGTGATGTCGTCGCCGGTGTTGCCGATGACGGTGACGGTGCTGCCACTGCCGGTCGCGGGGTCGTACGCCTCTCCCATGGTGTCGAGGTGGTGGCGCAGGCCGCGCACGAAGCGGGCGCCGCCGACACCGCCGGCCAACACAGTGATGTGCATGGGGTCCATTCTGGTTGGTGGACAACGTGTCACATGAGTCGCGTGGGGTTGTAGCAGATCCGGGGTTGACGGGAAAGGATGACACGCGTGTAATTTAGGCGTACCGCGGGGTTCTCATCGAGCAGCACCGTGGTGCCGTGGTGCTGGCGAGGGTTGAGGAGGAGCCGTGCACGATTTGGACATGGTGTCATTGTTGACGACCGAGGGTGGGGACGAGGCGTCGTGGCAGGAGCGTGCGCTGTGCGCCCAGACCGACCCTGAGGCGTTCTTTCCGGAGAAGGGGGGGTCGACCCGCGAGGCCAAGAAGGTGTGTGTCGGGTGTGAGGTGACCGCTGAGTGCCTCGAGTACGCACTTGCCCACGATGAGCGATTCGGCATCTGGGGGGGCTTGTCCGAGCGTGAGCGTCGCAAGCTGAAGAAGCGAGCCGTCTGAGCGCTTCTGCCCTGACCGAGTCGGCGACCCGGGCGTCCCGTGACGAGCGCCGCGGCTCAGTCGGCGTGGTGGTGCTGCCATCCGGGCCTGGCGGTAAGCCTTCGTCCGATGCCACCCCGCCGGTGTTCGACGCGCTGCTTCCCACGGCCGAGGAGGTGCGCTGGGTCAGCCTGGAGCTGAGCGGAGTTCCGGCGGCCGAGCTCGGCCACCATCCGCTGGTCGCATCCGGGCAGGTCCGGGTGCTGCCGGAGGCCTCGGTCGCGGTGTCCCCGGAGACCGCAGGCGTGGTGGAACACGCCTGGCCGGACGATGTCAGCTGGTTGTGGTTCCTTCCCGCGGACGCCCAGCCGCGAGCCGACGCCCTGGCGGCCATGACAGCGGTGCTGCGTGACTCCGGCCGGGTGGCGGCGGTGGGTCCCAAGCTGGTGCGAACGGCGGCCCCTCGCGTCGTAGTGGGAGTCGGTCACCGCGTGACCCGCTGGGGTCGCTCGGCTGAGGGCGATGACGTCGGTGCCTACGACCAGGGTCAGTTCGACGACCGGAGCGACGTCATCGCCGTGCCGTGCGAAGGCATGGTGGTGCGCGCCGACGTGGTCCAGAAGATCGGCGGCGTCAATCCGCGGGCCCACCCGAGCGTCGTGGGCTTGGACCTGTGCTGGCGGGCCCATCTGCACGGTTACCGCGTCCAGGTGGTGCCGGACGCCGTCGTGTCGGTCGACGGGTCGGCCGGCGATGGTGATGTCGCGGTCGGTCGCAGTGCTCGGGTTCCGGTCCGTCAGCGAGCGCAGGCGCGGGCGGAGGTCGCGTTGGCCCGGGCGGCGTGGTGGCGGCTACCGCCGAGGGCGCTGGCGATGCTGGCCTGCTCCTTGTGGGTCACGGCGCTGATGCTGCTGTTGCGACGACCGCGTGCGGCGGGTGTGGCCTGGGCCGAAGCGGCAGCGGTGATCTCCGCACGACGGGTGTGGGCAGCACGCTGGCGCTTCCGCGGGCGAGGCAGGCTCTCCGAGAAGGACCTGGCCAGCGTCTTCGAGCCCGGACGCGCTGCCCGCTCCGCGGCCCGGTTGATGCCGCTGGACGCCCCGGTCACGGGCCAGGTGTTCTCGCCTGGTCCGGTCCCGGAGCGCGTTGCCCCCGCCGTACGCGGCACCTCTGCCGAAAGCTCGGGTAGCTCCCTGGACTCCGGGCCCGTCTGCGAGGAGTTCGCCTCGCCCGAGGCCGACGCGAAGCCGGCGCGGTGGTGGAATCCGGCGCTCGTCGCGGCGCTCGCTCTGGCGTGTGCGGTCACCGCCGCGCGGTGGTGGGAGCTGACCGGTGCGCTGGATGGTGAGGGGTGGGGGGTGCGCGGCTCGGAGGTCCTGGGTGTGGGGGCGTCGGCGCCGGATCTGTGGTCCGCGTGGTGGTTCGGCTGGACCGGCGCCGGCCTCGGGCAAGCCGGCCAGGGCCCGTCCTGGCTCCTGCCGATGAGCGGTCTGACGTGGCTGGCCGAGCAGGTGCCCGGTGGCCCGGTCGAAGGTCACGGGGCGTCGGTGGTCACCGCATGGCTGCTGTGCTCGTCTCTGGTGCTCAGCGTGGTCGTGGCCTACATGTCGGCCAAGGCGGTGGTGCGCTCGCGGGCGGTGCGTGCCGCCTTGGCCCTGGGATGGGCGGGCCTGGCCCCGATGACAGGGGCGGTGGACGCCGGGCGCCTCGGCCCCGCGCTGGTGCACGTGATCGCTCCGGCACTGGTGGCCGGCGTGGTGCTCAGCCTGCGCCCGGGCCGCCAGGGCACCTCGGCCTCGTTCGGTACGGCGCTGTTGGTCGCCGCAGCCGCCTGGTGGGTGCCGGTGGTGACCGCGGTCGGCGTCGTGGGCGGGGCGGTCCTGCTCATCAGCCTGCGGGGGGCGGCGCGCCTGCGTGGCCTGGCGCTGGCCCTGCTACCGCTGGTGCTGCTGGGACCACATCTGCTGCAGTACCACTCCGATCCGGTGATGCTCTTCGGCGGCGCGGGCTCGACCGTCGCCGGCGCGGAGGCGCTCGCGGGTTGGCAGGGGTTGCTGATGCACCCCACCGGAGCGGTGCGGATCAGCATGTGGTGGGTGATGCCCATCTGGCTGCTGGCCGTCGTCGCCGTGCTCGCGCCCGGCGGACGCCGGGCGGGCCGGTTGGCCACCGGCCTGACGCTGGCCGGAGTCTGCGGGCTTGCCGGGGGCGTGCTGGCCTCCCGTCTCGTGGTGGGTGAGCTGCCCGCCGGGTATGAGGAGGCCGGTCTCGGGGTCACGATGTGGCCGGGAACGTTCGCGAGCCTGGGGGGCGCGGCCGTCTTCATGGCCGGCGGCATCGGGGCGGGCCGGCTGGTGGAGACCTCAGCTCGCCGGGGTCGCGGCACCACGCTGGGCACGGTTCTGCTGGCCGTGGCCGCCGTCGCGGCCGTCGCCATGTCCGCCGTCCATGCCGTCACGCCCAGCTCAGGCAACCTCAACGCGGCAGACCCACCCGTGCCGGCGGTCGTGGCCGAGAGACTGAGCGGACCCGGCCAGGTCCGGCTGCTGCAGCTGACTCCCGTCGCGGCGGGGCCGACGGACAACGAGGTGTACGGGGTGCGCTACCAGCTGCAGGGAGCCGAGCCCTCCCCCTGGCTGCGCGACCGCGCCCGCGACCTGGCCCAGGCACCCCCACTGGACGGGCAGACGCAGCCGGGCGACGCGGCAGCGCTCGCCGACCCCGTCGCCCGGGCGGTGGACACGGTGCTCACGCCGGCAGCCTTGTCTGCGGACCACGCGCGGCTCACTCGGGAACAGCTGGCCGACCTGGCGGTCGGTTACGTCTCGGTCCTCGCCCCGCAGGACCATGCGCTGGTCGGGCGAATCGACGAGGACCCCTCGCTGACCAGGGTCAGCTCGGCGCCGGGGACGGCGTTGTGGCGCGTCGCGTCCCAGACTCCCGGGGCGCGGGTGCGGTGGGAGGCCTCGTCGGGGGAGCGATCCGACGCCGCGCCCAGCACCGGGCCGCACGGACGGGCCCGGCTCGCGCGCGACGGTGGGCCCGAGATGCTGGTGGTCTCCGAGCCCGCGGCCTGGGCTCACGTCGCCCAGGTGCGGGCGGACGGGGAGATCCTGACGCCCGAACCCGGCTTCCCCGTGCGCTACACCGTCCCGGAGCAGGCTGAGCGGGTCGTGGTCGATGTCCCACCACCGCACCTCCGGTGGTGGCTTCTCACCGGTGGCGTCGCTCTGGTGGCAGCGGTGGCGGCCGTGCCGCTCGTAGGCAGGGAGCGAGGTAGAGGGGCATGAGGTTCCGGCCGGGACGGCGCGCGGCACGGGCGGCGGTGCTCGCCGGCGCCACCGGCGCCGTGCTGGTCGGGTCGGCTCACGCCCCGGCCTCGGTCCATCTCGGCGACCGCACCACGGCCATCACCACCGCACCCTCGGCTGCCGGGCCCTCCGAGGTGCCCGTCGACCGAGCCGGCCTGGTGTGCCCGGGTCCGGAGCAGCGAGGCATGACCGACAGCGCCGTACCCGAAATCGCGCAGGACGTCCGGGTCGAGGCGGTGAGCGCGCCGGAAGAGGCGCTGCCGGGGATCGTCACCAGGCCCGGCGCGACCGCGGGGGCCGTCGCGGTGCGCCGGCTCGCCGGTGCGCCCGTGGGCGAGATCGGCGACCGTGGCTCGATGGCCCGGACGAGCTTGGACGAGGCCGACGCCGTCGTCGTCGACGCTCAGGGGGCACTGGCCCCCGGGCTGGGGGCGGCTCAGCTCTACCACGGCGACCAGGAGCAGCGTCTGGCCCTGTCCCTCACCGGCTGCCCTGCTCCGGCCGAGCACTCCTGGCTCGTGGCCGGCGGCGGTGCGGTCGGCCGTTCGGAGCGGATCGTGCTGGTCAACCCCGGTGTGAGCGCCGTCGACGTCCGCGTCGGGGTGCTCGGCGCGGCCTCGGAGGCCGGCGCCGACGCCGGCGAGCCGCCAGGCACGGTCGTCGCTCTCGGGCCCGGTGAGCGAGAGATCCTCCTCGTCGACGCGCTGGCACCGGGCGTCCGGGCTCCGGTCGTCGAGGTGACCTCGAGCCCCGGCCCGGTGGCTGCCTTCCTCGGTGACCGGTGGCTCGACGGCAACACGGATGCCGGGATGCAGCTGACCACCCCCGTCGGGCCTCCCGCGACCACACAGGTACTGGGGGGGCTCGGCAGCCGGCCCGGTGATGGGTCGGACGTCACGGTGCGCGCAGCCGTGCCCGGTTCTCGCGCCACCGTGGTCCAGGTGCGAGCCCTCACCCCCGAGGGGCCGGCACGGGTGGATGCGGAGGCGGTGGTCGTGCAGAGCCGGGCGGCGCAGGACATCTCCGTGGGTGGGCTGCCCGACGAGGCCGTCGCCCTGGAGGTGACGAGCGAGCGACCGGTCGTGGCCGCGGCTCAGACGCGTTCATCGGAGAGCGAGACGGGCGCGCGCGACCTGGCTTGGTCGCCAGGCATGGCGCCACTTCGCGCACTCGGTGGTACCCCGCTGCCCCGACCCCCCGGCCAGGGGCAGGTCGACTACAGCCTCGAGGTGGTCGCTCCGCGCGGTGGTCGGGCACAGGTACTGCTGCAGGACGCCGGGGGCGACGTGGAAGCACAGGCGGTAGACCTTGCCGCCGGGCGCACGTGGAGCCGGGAGCTGGACGGCGCCGCGGTCTGGGTGGTGCCGGAGTCCGGCGAGGTCTACGCGACGGTGACAGCACGGTCGCAGGTCCGGCCACGGCCCGCGCCGGACGACGTCGAGGCGAGGCGCGGCGGAGGCCGGGGGGCCAGACGGGTGCCGGTCGACCTGGTCTCGGTGCTTCCGGTGACGGACCTGGCGGTCACGCGACCTGTGCTCGCGGTGGTGCCCGCAGTGCCGTGAGGTCCTCGTGCGGGCACGACCCGGCAGCGGCCGGGCTTTCACAGGAAGTCCTCGGGATCCACGCCCAACATCGTCGCCAGCTGCTCCACGACCACCTCGTGCACCACCGTGGCCACCTCGGAGGGGTCAGCTGCGCGCGCCTCCACCGGGAGCCGGTAGATGACCATGCGAGCCCGGGCGCCGCGCTCGGCCGGGAAGAGCCGGCCCAGCGCCACGCCTTGCTCCCAGGGGTGCGGGTCGCTCGCCGGGACGTCCTGGACCGCCACTTCCAGCTCGGGAAGCGGTGAGCCCCAGCGGCGCTCGAACTCGGCCACGGCGTCCAGCACCGCCTCGTCGAAGCGCTCGCGGCGCGAGACCATGACGGGCACCCGTGGCCAGGCCAGGGGCCCGCGCATCCCCCGGCCGTGTCTGTCCCGGGATCGTGCTGCGGCCACCGGACGAGCCTAAGCCTCGCGGGGTCGGCCCGGCGTGGTGCAGCCCGCGATGTCTCAGGGTCCACCTACAGTGGGGTGCCGTGACCATCTCTCGCCAGTGCTCCCGGACCGCTTGTGACCGAGGGGCCGTGGTGACCCTGACCTACGTCTACGCCGAGCAGACCGCGGTGCTCGGCCCCTTGGCCACCTACGCCGAGCCGCACTCCTACGACCTGTGCGCCGGCCACGGAACCGGCTTGACCGCTCCTCAGGGCTGGGACATCGTGCGCCTGGAGGCACCCGAGAGTCACGCTCTCCCCGCGGACGACCTGGTGGCCCTGGCCGAGGCGGTGCGCGAGCGCCGCGCCCAAGCGGTGCCGACCGACGGGGCGGGCCCGACTCACGGGGCGGGTTCGACTGACGGGAGGCGACGCGGTCACCTGCGTGTGCTGCGGGACCGGTAGCCTCCCGGCGTGCCTGACCTCTTCGCGCTGACCAAGGCTCACGACGTGCGTGGGCTCGTTCCGGGCCAGCTGACGCCTGGGGTGAGCCGGGCTCTCGGACTGTCCTTCGCTCACGTCGTCGTGCGTCCCGGCGGTCACGAGCAGATGGTGCTGGGTCGCGACATGCGTGCCTCGTCGCCGGAGCTGGCCGAGGCCTTCGCCGGCGGGGTGAGCGCGGGGGGAGTGGACGTGCTCGACATCGGTGAGTGCGCGACGGACCAGCTCTACTTCGCCAGCGGGAAGTACCGGTCTCCGGGGGCCATGGTGACGGCGAGCCACAACCCGGCCTCCTACAACGGCATCAAGCTCTGCCGTAGCGATGCCGTCCCCCTGGCGCTGGGTTCCGGTCTGACGGAGGTGAGGGACCTGGCCCAGTGGCTGCTGGATCGGGGCGAGGTGCACGGTGGGGCGTTGGCGGCCTCGCGTCCCGGGGCGCGACGACGGCAGGACACGTTGCCCGACTACGCCGCCTACCTGCACTCGCTGGTGGATCTGGAGAACCTGAGACCGCTGCGCATCGTGGTCGACGCCGGCAACGGCATGGCTGGGCTGACGGCCCCGGCTGTGCTCGGGGCCATCGGGTCGGGATGCGAGATGGTCGGGCTGCATCTCACTCTCGACGGGTCCTTCCCCCACCACGAGGCCAACCCGCTGGACCCCTCCACCCTGGTCGACCTGCAGCAGGCGGTGCTGCGGGAGGGAGCGGACCTGGGGCTCGCCTTCGACGGCGATGCCGACCGTTGCTTCGTGGTCGACGAACGGGCACGGCCGGTCACCGCGAGTGCCGTGACCGCTCTGGTGGCGGCGCGGGAGATCGACAAGGAGCGCGCCCGGGGAGTTCCGGCCACGGACATCACCATCGTGCACAACGCCACCTGTTCACGGTCGGTGCCGCAGCTCGTGCGCCGCCTCGGCGCGCGACCGGTACGCACCCGAGTCGGTCACTCCTACGTCAAGGAAGCCATGGCCGAGCACGACGCGGTCTTCGGCGGTGAGCACTCCGGGCACTACTACTTCCGCGACTTCTGGCGAGCCGACACCGGGATGCTCGCAGCGCTGCACGTGCTGGCCGCGTTGGGTGGGTCCGCTGAGCCCGTCACCATGTCGGAGCTGGCGCGGCCCTTCGACCCCTACGTCCAGTCCGGCGAGATGAACTTCACCGTGGCCGACGTCCCGGACGTCATCCAGCGGGTGCGGCAGTGGGCTGAGGCGGCCGACCCCCACGTGGCTATCGACACCGACGACGGCCTGGGCCTGGTCAGCGTCGCCGGCCAGGCAGGCTTCTGGAGCCTCTCGCTGCGCGCGAGCAACACCGAGCCGTTGCTGCGCTTGAATGTCGAGGCTGCGGACGCGCAGACCATGGACGAGATCCGGGACCACGTCTGTTCGCTCATCACCGCCGCCGAGGCGGGATGCCCGCGAGCCCGAAGCGGCCCGCAGGCCGGATGAGTACGGTGGACGGATGAGCTCCCCGATCGAACCCTGGCTCCGCGAGATCCTGCGTTGCCCGGTGGGCCGGCATCCGCTCCTCGACGATGTCGACGACCGCGGGCAGCCGGTCCTGGTCTGTGACCGCGACTGTGGATCGCCGGGCCAACGCCGGCAGTACCCCTTCTCCGGGGGGATCCCCGTCCTCCTGGCTGACCAGGCCGCGGTGGTCGGTGTCCGGGGAGGCGAGGATGGCGCCGCACATTGACGAGGCCTTCCTCGACGACGTCGAGGAGCTCGAGCTCAAGGACAGCCGCGGGACGTTGCGGGCTCTGGCCACCGCCGGGGCGCAGACCCGCGAGGCCCTCACCCTGTCCCACGAGGCAGGAGTCGACCGTCTGGGCTCGGGCGAGCGCCCCCGCTCGGTCCTGGTGGCGGCACTGGGTGGCTCAAGTGTGGTGGCCGACGTGCTGGAGCTGCTGGCCGAGCCCGGGTCCCCGGTCCCGGTGCAGGCACGGCGGAACCTGCCGCTGCCAGGGTGGGTCGGGCCCTTGGACGTGGTGGTTGCCGTGTCCCTCTCCGGCCGTGCGCCCGGCCCCCTCGCCGTGGCCGCTGAGGCGGCTCGGCGGGGAGCCGCACTGCTCACCGTGGGGGCGGCCGACTCGCCGCTGGCCGAGGTCTGCGCTCGTGCGCGCGGTGTCCATGTCGGCGTGGGCCGCGACCGTGTCAACAGCCGCACCGCCCTGTGGTCGCTGCTCACGCCCGTGCTGCTGGCGTTCGACCGCGACCACCTCGGCCTGATCTCGTGCAGCCACAGCGTCCTGCTCGAGGTGGCCGGCCGCCTGGACGAGAGCGCGGAGAGCTACCGCCCCTCCTCCGAGAGCTTCGTCAACCCAGCCAAGATGCTGGCGGTCCAGCTGGCCGAGACCGTGCCGATGGTGCTGGGCCAGGGGCCGTTGGGTGGGGTCGCCGCCGCCCGGGCCAGCGCGATGCTCGCCCGTACCGCGCGCATCCCGGCCGCCTTCGGCGAGCTTCCGGATGCGGCCAGCCAGATCGTGGCCTGCCTGGATGGTCCCTTCACCGACAGCGGCGCGGCCGACCCCGGTCCCGGGGGGACGAGGCCGGGCACCTACGACCCGCTGCGCATCCGGCTGGGCCAGGTCGATACCAGCACCTGGGAGCCGCACCACTTCGACGAGCCCGAGGGGGAGCTGCGGGAACGTCGCACCGGCCCGTCCACCTCGGGGATCTTCGCCGATCCCTTCCTCGACGCGCCGAGCACCCCACCACTGGGCCTGTGGGTGCTGCGCGAGCATCCGGCCGAGGAGGTGCAGGACGAGCAGACCCCACCGCCGGGGAGCCTGGCGGCTCTGACGGAAGCGGTGATGTCGACCGCGCGCTCAGCGGGAGTGCGGGTGATGCAGTCCGTGGCCGGTCCCGGAGATCCGGTGGTGCAGCTGGCCGACCACATCGCGACGGTGGACTTCGCCTCCACCTACGTCGCACTGGGGCTCGGCCTTGACCCGTCGGTCTCGCCGCACGTCGCCGATCTGCGTGATCTGACGCGCTGACTCTCGAGCACCGATGGCTGGGTACAGTTTCCTCGCGTGAGCCCTCTCGAGTTCGACCTGGTCATCATCGGCAGCGGGTCGGGCAACTCGATCATCGGGCCGGAGTGGGACGACAAGAGGGTCGCGGTGGTGGAGGCCGGCACCTTCGGCGGAACCTGCCTGAACGTGGGGTGCATCCCCACCAAGATGTACGTGTACGCCGCCGAGGTCGCCTCCATGGTCGCCGGCAGCTCTCGGTACGGCATCGACGCCCAGGTCACGGCCGTGCACTGGCCGGCGATCCGGGACCGGATCTTCGGGCGGATCGACCCGATCTCCGAGTCCGGCCGCGAGTACCGCAGAGACGGAAGCAACACGACGTTGCTCACCGGGTGGGCGCGGTTCACCGGGCCCCGCCAGCTCGAGGTGTCCGGCCCGGATGGGACCGTCACCGAGATCAGCGGCGCTCAGGTGGTCATCGCCACCGGCTCGCGCCCTGTCCTGCCACCGGTCCTGCGCGAGTGCCCGGTGCCCGTGCACACCTCGGACACCGTCATGCGAGTGCCGACCCTGCCCGGCTCGATGCTCGTCGTGGGGGGCGGGTACATCGCGGCCGAGCTCGCCCATGTCTTCGGTGCCCTGGGAACGGCGGTGACGCTCGTCAACCGTACCGACGTCATGCTTCGTGACCAGGACGCCGACGTGAGCGGGGCGTTCACCGAGGCGGCGTGCCGGCAGTGGGACGTCCGGCTGGAGACGGAGGTGGTCCACGTCCAGGCCGTCGGGGACGGCGCCCGCGTCGAGCTGTCCGACGGCCACGTGGCCGAGGTGGACCTCATCCTGGCGGCGACCGGGCGCACTCCCAACTCCGATGGAATGGGTGTGGACGCGGCTGGGGTCGAGGTCCATGACGACGGGCGGATCGTGGTCGACGAGTACGGCCGGGCCAGCGCCGAGGGGGTGTGGGCGCTCGGGGACGTCAGCTCGCCCTACCAGCTCAAGCACGTCGCCAACCATGAGGCACGGGTGGTCCGGCACAACCTGAGCCACCCGGAGGACCTGCAGGCCTTTCGCCACGACGTCGTACCGGCCGCCGTGTTCACCCACCCGCAGATCGCGATGGTCGGGTTGACCGAGCAGCAGGCGCGCGACGCCGGGTATCGGGTCAGTGTCTCGACCCAGGCGTACGGGGACGTCGCCTACGGGTGGGCGATGGAGGACGAGCACAGCTTCATGAAGGTGGTCGGGGACCGACAGACCGGCCTCGTGCTCGGTGCGCACCTCTTCGGGGCGCAGTCGCCCTCGTTGATCCAGCCTCTGATCCAGGCCATGACCTTGTCCATCCCGGCACGGCAGGTGGCCCGCGAGCAGTACTGGATCCATCCCGCCCTGGCCGAGGTCGTCGAGAACGCGCTGCTGGGTCTCGAGGTCGACTGACGAGCGCTCGGCGCGCGACCGCCCTGACCACGTGCGCGGACGTCTACCCTAGGAGCGTGTTCGCACCGCGCTCCCAGGTTTACCGTTGACGATGGACCGGGAGCCCGGTGTCACCCCAGCGGGGCACGATGCCCGCACACCAGGACGTCGGCAGCGTCAGCGACATCGACCCTGCCGGCACCCGCGACGTACCGACTCATGCCCGATCACAGCGAAGGACCAGCACCGATGACATTCGACTTCCGCGTGGCGGACCTGTCCCTGGCGCCTGCGGGACGCCACCAGATCCGTCTGGCCGAGCACGAGATGCCCGGCCTCATGGCGATTCGCGAGCGGTACGCGGCGAGCCGCCCTCTGGCGGGAGCCCGGATCGCCGGGTCGTTGCACATGACGGTTCAGACGGCAGTGCTCATCGAGACCCTGGTGGCCCTGGGTGCCGAGGTGCGATGGGCCTCCTGCAACATCTTCTCCACCCAGGACGAGGCGGCTGCCGCGGCGGTGCTCGGCCCGGAAGGCACCAGCGACGAACCCGCCGGAGTGCCGGTGTTCGCGTGGAAGGGCGAGACCCTGGAGGAATACTGGTGGTGCACCACCCAGATCCTCGACTGGCCCGACGGCAACGGCCCCAACATGATCCTCGACGACGGGGGGGATGCCACGCTGCTGCTGCACAAAGGACGGGAGTGGGAGCTTGCCGGCGTCGTGCCCACCGCCGACGAGCAGGATCCGCAGGAGTGGAAGGTCATCCTCGACACCGTGCGTCAGAGCCTGCACGAGCGTCCGCGCCGGTGGACCGACATCTCCGACGGGGTTCTCGGCGTGACCGAGGAGACCACGACCGGTGTGCACCGCCTCTACCAGCTGCACGAGGCGGACCAGCTGCTCTTCCCGGCGATCAACGTCAACGACGCGGTCACCAAGTCGAAGTTCGACAACAAGTACGGCTGCCGGCACAGCCTCGTCGACGGGCTCAACCGGGCCACCGACACCCTCATCGGTGGCAAGACGGTGGTGGTCTGCGGGTTCGGAGACGTCGGCAAGGGCTGCGCTGAAGCGCTGGCCGGGCAAGGGGCCCGGGTCATCGTGACCGAGATCGACCCCATCTGCGCGCTGCAGGCGGCGATGGAGGGGTACCAGGTCGCCACCCTGGACGACGTCGTCAGCCGTGCCGACTTCGTCGTCACCACCACCGGGTGCCGCGACGTCGTCACGGCCGCCGACATGCGGGCGATGAAGGACAAGGCCATCTTGGCCAACATCGGACACTTCGACAACGAGATCGACATGGCCGGCCTGGCGCGCATCCCGGGGGTCAAGCGGATCGAGATCAAGCCCCAGGTGCACGAATGGGTCATGCCGGCCGAGTCGGTGACCGATCCCGAGGACGGGTCGGTCACCGACCGCGACGAGCGCTCCATCATCGTCCTGTCCGAGGGGCGCCTGATGAACCTGGGCAACGCCACCGGTCACCCGAGCTTCGTGATGTCCAACTCGTTCGCCAACCAGACCCTGGCCCAGATCGAGCTCTTCACCAAGGGTGAGGAGTACCCGCTGGGGGTCCACGTCCTGCCCAAGCACCTCGACGAGGAGGTGGCCAGGCTCCACCTGGAGGCGCTGGGTGCCGAGCTGACCGAGCTCAGCAAGGAACAGGCCGAGTACCTTGGGGTCGACGTGGCCGGGCCCTACAAGCCGGACCACTACCGCTACTGAGCAGCCTGCGGGCTGAGGAAGGCGTCCATGTGAACCCCCGCATTCTGGTGGTCGACGACGACCAGGCGTTGGCCGAGATGCTCGGGATCGTCCTGCGCAAGGAGGATCTCGACGTCGCGCACTGCGCCGACGGCGGACGCGCCATGGGGATGTTCCGCGAGTACCGGCCCGACCTGGTGCTTCTGGACGTCATGCTCCCCACCCTCGACGGGGTCGAGGTGTGCCGGCAGCTGCGATCGGAGTCGATGGTGCCCATCGTCATGCTGACGGCGCGAACCGATTCCCAGGACGTCGTGGGTGGCCTGGAGGCGGGGGCCGACGACTACGTGGTCAAGCCGTTCAAGCCCCAGGAGCTGCTGGCCCGCATCCGCGCCCGGCTGCGCCGGATGGACCGTTACCGGGAAGAGCAGCTGCGGATCGGAGACGTGACGATCGACGTGGCGGGTCACTCGGTCACCCGGGACGGCGCCGTGGTGCCGTTGACGCCGTTGGAGTTCGACCTGCTGGTGGCCCTGGCCAGCCGCCCGCACCAGGTGTTCGACCGCGAGTCCTTGCTGGAACAGGTATGGGGCTACCGGCACGCGGGGGACACACGCCTGGTGAACGTGCACGTCCAGCGGCTGCGCTCGAAGATCGAGGTCGACCCGGAGAACCCCAAGATCGTGCTCACGGTCCGCGGCGTGGGCTACAAGGCCGGCTCTGGCTGACCGGTCTGCGGCGTCGGCGACCCCCGGCCGCGCCGAACGGCTCCTCCGGTCACGGTCGCTGGCTTGGTGGCGATCATCGCTGCGGCTGCGCGTCATCAGCAGCACGGTCCTGCTCGGCATGGTGCTGGTCACCTTGTTGGGCACCGTGCTCTACCGCCAGGTGGCTTCGGGACTGGTGGAGCAGGCGGTGGCCCGAGCCGAGGCGGACGCGGCGCAGCAGGTGCAACAGGCCCAGGAGCTCTTCGACGCCACGGACCGCCGAGACGACTTCGGTCTCTCGGCCGCCGCCATCGAGACGGTGAACCAGATCGGGCCGGGCGGACAGGGGGAGGACCGCCGCGCCCTGCTGGTGCAGTCTCTGGACAGCCAACGCGACACCCTGATCGCGCCCGTGACCCTGGGTGACCTCGAGGTGGCCGACGTGCCACCGGCGCTGCGCGAGGCGGTGCGCGAGACCCCGGAGCTGCAGCAGGTGCTCGTGGCCGAGATCCCCGATCGTGTCGGTGACCAGCAGCCGGCGGTCTCGGTGGTCTCCCGGGTGCAGATCCCCCGCGCCGGGCCCTACGACCTCGTGCTCGTCTACCCGATGGACCGGGAGCGGGACATCCTGAACCTGGTGCGCGAGTGGTTCCTGGTCGGAGGCCTGGCGCTGCTGGCGCTCGTGGCCGCGCTCGCGTGGCTGGCCACGCGACTGGTGACCGACCCCGTCGGCCAGGCGGCCTCCGTCAGCCAGGACCTGGCCCAAGGAGAGCTGGACGAACGGATGGAGGTCAACGGCACGGACGAGCTGGCTCGGCTGGCCACCTCGTTCAACACCATGGCGGACAGCCTGCAGCAACAGATCCAGCAGCTCGAGGCGCTGTCCCAGACCCAGCAGCGCTTCGTCTCGGACGTCTCGCACGAGCTGCGGACGCCGCTGACCACCATCCGGATGGCTGCCGATGTCCTGTACTCCTCGCGCGACGACTTCGGTCCGCCGATGTCACGCTCCGCCGAGCTCCTGCACGGCGAGCTGAACCGGTTCGAGGACCTGCTCAGCGAGCTGTTGGAGATCAGCCGCTACGACTCGGGGACCATGGTGATGGAGCCGCATGACGGTGATCTGGTGCAGCTCACGAGGGAGGTCGTCGACTCGGTGGAGCCGATTGCCGCCACCGCCGGGAGCGAGATCCGGCTGTCCGCTCCGGTGCCGGTCTGGGTGGAGATGGACGCGCGACGGATCACCAGGGTCCTGCGCAACCTGCTCGTGAACGCGGTGGAGCACGGGGAGGGCAAGCCGATCGATGTCGCCTTCGAGCAGGACGAGCACGTCGCGTCGGTCTCCGTGCGCGACTACGGCATCGGGCTGACCGACGAACAGGTCGGCCGGGTGTTCGAGCGGTTCTGGCGTGCCGACACCGCGCGTACCAGGACGACGGGGGGCACGGGCCTGGGGCTGTCCATCGCCCGGGAGGACGCCCGGCTGCATCACGGCACCCTGCGGGCTGCCGGACGCCCGCACGACGGCGCATGCTTCCGCTTGACGCTCCCCAGGCGCGTGCCCACGGGTGCGGTCCTGGCGCCCGCGGAGCCCGACACCTCCCCGACCATCGAGGAGCTGCAGTGCGGGCAGCCTGCGGACCGACACGGAGCCCAAGGAGCGCGACCATGAGAGCACCAGTGCGTCAGCCACGCCGGTGGCTGGTCCCGGTCCTGCTCACCCTGCTGGTCCTGGCCGGCTGCGCCGGGCTGCCCACGGACGAGTCGCCCCGCGCCGGCCGGGCCGTTCAGGGGCAGCCACGGCAGGTCATCCAGGTGCGCCCGGAGGGGCCCCGCCCGGACGCGACGGCCGAGCAGATCGTCCGCGGGTTCCTGCTGGCCAACGTGAGCTTCAACGACAGCCACGAAGTCGCCCGGATGTACCTCACGGACGCCCTGGCCACCTCCTGGGTGCCCACCGAGCAGGTCCTGGTGAACCAGGGCGAGCCCGAGCTCACCACCACCCAAGACGGTCTGGTCCGCGCGCGCGCCACCGTGTTGGGCGAGCTCGACGCGGAGGGCACGCTGACCCAGCTACCGCCGAACACCACCCGGACCGAACAGTTCGAGCTGACCGAGGTCGACGGGCAGTGGCGCATCTCGGCCTTCCCAGAAGACTTCGGGCTGTGGATGCCGCAGAACTCCTTCGAGACGCAGTTCCGGACGGCGGCGGTCAACTACCTCGCCGCGGAGGACGACGTCTTCGTGCCCGAGGTCCGCTGGTTCTCGCGGGACGACGGTCTGCCGACTGCCCTCGCGCGCGCACTCCTCGCCCCTGTTCCGCAGTACCTCCAGGGCGCGGTGCGCACCGGCACGGGCGAGGAGACGACGCTGATGTCCAGCGCCGTCCCGGTCGACCTGGCCACGGGCACCGCCACGGTGAACCTGGGCGGGCCGGGGCTGACGGACGCCCCGGAACAGGTGCGGGCGCTCTACGCTCAGTTCACCTCCACGTTGACCCAGGCCGCCGGGGTGCAGCGGGTGGAGCTGCAGATCAACGGTCAGTCGGTGCCCTACCCCGGCCTCGACTCGGCGGCCGTGGCCATGGAGGATCTCGACCTGGGCAACCCGCTCCCCGGACCTGGCTACGCCGTGCTGCGGGTGGGCGAGTCGCTCACCGCCGTCGACCCCACCCACTACGCCTTGCGCAACCTGTCGTCGGCACGCCAGGAGGAGCTCGACCTGCCGGCGATCGACCCTCGGTGGCGGGGCGTCGCTATGAACGTCGACGCCACGCAGTTCGCTGCCGTCAGCGCCGACGGGTCCGTGCTGTGGCGCCTTGCCGACGGTGAGCGGACCCGGCGTGACGACATCGGCGAGGACCTCGTCGACCCCTCCTTCGACCCCCGGGGGACGCTGTGGACCGCGGGGCGCTCAGGAGGAGGCTCGCGGGTCTGGACGATCGATACTGCGGGTGAGCTCGACGAGCCGCCACGAGTGCTGGATACCGACTGGCTCGACACCTCCACCCGCGTCGAGTCGTTCACGGTGGCCCCGGATGGCCAGCGCGCCGCCATGATCCTGCGCGAAGACGGCGAGCAGCGTCTCGTCCTGACCGGCATCGTCCGGGACGAGAGGAGCCGGCCTACGGGGTTGACCCCACCGACACGCATCGGGGGTACGTTGGAGTCGGTCGCGACCGTGACGTGGGCGTCGCAGGAGTCGCTGGCCATCCTGGGGCGCGGCAGCGATGAGGACGAAGACGGTGAGAACATGCCGTACCAGCTGCCGGTGGGGGGCTGGCTGCGTCCGTTGCAGCCCGAACCCGACGCCATCGAGCTGCTCGGGGTGCCCGACGACGAGGGCTTCGACCTGTTCCTGGTCACCGAGGAGGGGCGCGTGTTCACCCCTGAAGGCGCCGGCTGGTATCCCTACCGCAACGGTGACGAGCTGATCGTCCCCAGCGGCTGAGCCGGTCACGGGCGGTGCACAGCCTCGACGCCCGGCGGTCGCAACCGTGTGACTCTGGTTCGCGTGCGTGAGCTGCTCGACCTCGTGTGGTCGCAGTCCTGTGTGGGCTGCGCCCAGGTCGGAACCGGGTGGTGTGATGCCTGCCGCGAACGCCTGCGCGGGGCCGGGCCCGTGCGCGCAGCGCCCGAGCCCTGCCCGGCCGGGATGCCGACCACGTGGGCGGGCACCACCTACAGCGAGACCGCCTCGGTGGTCATCAGGGCCTGGAAGGACGACGACCGGCCCCATCTGGGCGCCACCCTCGTGCCGCTGCTGGCTCGCGCGCTCCGTCAGGCCGTCTCGGGGTCACCGACGTGGCAGCACGCGCTGCGAGAGCGCCCCGCGCTGGTCGTGCCCGTCCCGTCCCGCCCGGCCGGGACCCGTCACCGCGGCCGCTACCCCGTATACGAGCTGGTGCGCCGTCTGGTGTCGCGCAGCCCGGAGGCGATGCGGCCGCTGCCGGCTCTGGCTGTCTCACCCGCCGTGCGTGACCAGGCCGGCCTGACGCACGAGGCCCGGGCGGACAACCTCGCCGGCTCGATGTGGGTCCGCGCGCCACACCGCGACGTGCTGCGAGGGACGCCGGTGGTGCTCGTGGACGACGTCGTCACGACCGGAGCCACGCTCGCCGAGGCCGCCAGGGTGCTGACCCGTTGCGGTGCCGGGCCGCTGCTCGCGGTCACCGTCGCGGCGACCCCGAGGCACCGGGGCTCGTGCGCAGGGCAGGGGGTCACGACCTTCTGCGTTGAGCGCGGCCACGGGTAGGGTGATTCGATGGACTGTTGTCGCGCCCCTCAGGCCAGCCAGGGGTCCGGCGCTCGCGGTCCGGCGCACGATCTCACCCGGAAAGGGGAGGTGGGACCAGGTCAATCCACGGCAGCCGACTGCCGACTTCTTACCGTCCGCTCAACTGACTAGGAGTAGCCATGGACATCACTGTGACCGGCCGAAAGAAGACCGTGACCGATCGGTTCCGACGCCATCTCGACGAGAAGCTCGAGAAGATCCCCAGCGTGGCTCCCCGTGTCTCTCGAGTCGAGGTCGTGCTCACCAGCGAGGCCAACCCGCGGCAGGCCAAGGAGAGCGAACGGGTGGAGATCACGTGCTTCGTCAAGCGCAGCGTGGTTCGCGCCGAGGCCGCAGCGGACGAGGAGTACGCCGCGCTGGATGTGGCGATGAGCCGCCTCGTGGAGCGGTTGCGTCGCACGAACGACAAGCGCCGGATCTCCCACACCGGCAAGCACCGGCTGCCTTCGGTGTCCGAGGCCACCTTCGGCCTGCCGACCGAACCGCTGGCCGGCGCCCGTGCCAACGGTACCCAGGAGTCCGCCCGTGCGGACACCGACCCCACCGACGCGATGGACGAGGACCTCGGGACCCGGGGGAACAGCCCGATCGAGCTGCGGCAGAAGGTGCATGCCTCGGCCCCGATGACGGTCGGCCAGGCCTTGAACGAGATGGAGCTGCTGGGACACGACTTCTTCCTCTTCCACGACTCCGGCTCCCAGCTGCCGTCCGTGGTCTACCGCCGTCGCGGCTGGTCCTACGGGGTGCTGCACCTGACCGGAGAGGAGTCGAGCGCAGAGGGGCAGCCGGCGGGCGCACCGTAGGCCGGCCGTGGGCCGAGCTCTCCCAGGCCTGTCGAGGCGGTCGGCTCGACGCATCGCCCTGGCCGCCCAAGGCTTCGCTGATCCACCGGTCAGGGGTCCGGTCACGCGGCGCCACATCACCCGGGTGGTCGACCGTGTGCAGGTCGTCCAGATCGACAGCGTCAATATCGTCTCCCGCAGCCACTACCTGCCTTTCTTCTCCCGACTCGGCGCCTACCCCCACGAACTGGTGGACGAGCGTCGGGACCAGGGCGTTCCCGCCCCGCGGCGTCGGCCCCACCCCGGGCCCGAGGACCTGGTGGAGTACTGGGCCCATGAGGCGAGTCTCGTGCCGGCCAGCACCTGGCCCTGGCTGACCTTCCGGATGCGAGCGGCGCGATGGCAGGCGCACGGGCGCAGGTTGGAGCAACGACACCCGGGCCTGTTGGAAGCGGTGCGCGAGGTGGTCGCGGACCGACCGCTGACCAGCCGGCAGGTGGAGGCGGCGTTGCCGACCGTCCCCCGCGCCCGGCGCCAGCACTGGGGTTGGAACTGGTCCGCAGCCAAGGAGGCCCTCGAGCACCTGTTCAGCGTCGGCCTCGTGACCAGCGCAGGCCGGACGGCGCAGTTCGAGCGCCGCTACGCCACCCCGGAAGCGGTCCTTCCGGCGCAGGTGGCGCGTCGCGGGCCGTGGCGTGCGGCGGCGCCCACCGACCGCGAGTGCGCACTGGCCCTGATGCGGATCGCAGCCCGGGCCCATGGGGTGGGCACGGAGATCTGCCTGCGTGACTACTTCCGCCTGCCACCGGCACTGGCTCGCGAGGCTCTGCAGGAGCTGGTGCGCGGCGGCGAGGTGGAGCCGGTGCAGATCGAGGGCTGGAGCCGCCCGGCCTACCTGGACCCGCAGGCACGTCGGCCGAGAAGGTCGCACGGCACGGCGCTGCTGAGCCCCTTCGACTCGCTGGTCTGGCAGCGCGAGCGCACCGAGCGTCTCTTCGGCTTCCGCTACCGGCTCGAGATCTACACCCCGGCGCCGAGGAGGGTCCACGGATACTACGTGCTGCCGTTCCTGCTGGACGGCGAGCTCGTCGCGCGCGTGGACCTCAAGGCCGACCGCGCGGCCGGAGCGCTGCGCGTTCTCGCGACCTCCATCGAGCCCGAGGCGCCACGGCACACCACGGAGCGGCTGGAGGGCGAGCTGGTATCGATGGCCGGCTGGCTCGGCCTGGAGCGACTGGTCCGGGCCTAGTCCCATCGCCACGCGACGCGACAGAGGCGAGGCGCTCACAGCCTCGCCGCAGCCGCACCGTCTAGCCTGTGTCTCGTGGTGAAACTGTTCGAGAAGATGCTCCGAGCCGGTGAGGGCCGCACGCTGCGGCGCCTGGAGCACATCGCGACCGCCGTGAACCGGCTCGAGAAGGACTTCGAGGGACTCAGCGACGAGGAGCTGCGCGAGGAGACCGACAAGTTCAAGGCACGGCTGGCCGGCGGGGAGAAGGTGGACGACCTGATGGTCGAGGCGTTCGCCGCCGTCCGCGAGGCTGCCAAGCGCACCATCAACAAGCGTCACTTCGACGTCCAGATCATGGGCGGGGCTGCCTTGCACCAGGGCAACGTCGCGGAGATGCGCACCGGTGAAGGCAAGACGCTGGTGGCCACGCTGCCCTGCTACCTCAACGCCCTGGCGGGCAAAGGCGTGCACGTGGTGACGGTCAACGACTACCTCGCCGAGTACCAGTCCGAGCTGATGGGCAGGGTCCACCGGGCGCTGGGACTGGAGACCGGGTGCATCCTGGCCTCGATGACCCCCGAACAGCGCCGGGCCGAGTACGCCAAGGACATCACCTACGGCACGAACAACGAGTTCGGTTTCGACTACCTCCGCGACAACATGGGTGCTTCCACGGCGGAGATGGTGCAGCGCGGCCACCACTACGCCATCGTCGACGAGGTCGACTCCATCCTCATCGACGAAGCACGCACCCCCTTGATCATCAGCGGCCCCGCGGACGAGCCCACCAAGTGGTACAAGGAGTTCGCGATCCTGGTCCAGCGGCTCGAGCGGGGCGCGGACGGCCAAGGCGACTACGAGGTCGACGAGAAGAAGCGCACCGTCGGTGTCCTGGAGGCCGGCATCGCGAAGGTCGAGGACTACCTCGGCATCGACAACCTGTACGAGAGCGCCAACACCCCCCTGATCGGCTACCTCAACAACGCCATCAAGGCGAAGGAGCTCTTCGTCGCCGACAAGGACTACGTCAGCGTCGACGGTCAGATCCACATCGTGGACGAGCACACCGGACGGATGCTGCCCGGCCGGCGATACAACGAGGGCATGCACCAGGCCATCGAGGCCAAGGAGGGCGTGCGGATCAAGAACGAGAACCAGACCCTGGCCACGGTGACCCTGCAGAACTACTTCCGGATGTACGACAAGCTCGCCGGCATGACCGGGACCGCGCAGACCGAGGCCGCGGAGCTGCACCAGATCTACAAGGTGGGGGTGATCAGCATCCCGACCAACAAGGAGATGATCCGCCTCGACCAGCCTGACCTGGTGTACCGCACCGAGGAGGCGAAGTTCGACGCGGTGGTGGAGGACATCGCCGAGCGGAACTCCCGCGGTCAGCCGGTTCTGGTCGGTACGACCAGCGTGGCGAAGTCGGAGTACCTGTCGGAGCAGCTGCGTCGGCGTGGCATCAGGCACGAGGTGCTCAACGCCAAGAACCACGCCCGGGAGGCCAATATCGTGGCCGAGGCGGGCCGGCGCGGGGGAGTGACCGTGGCCACCAATATGGCCGGCCGTGGAACAGACATCATGCTGGGTGGCAACCCCGACTTCATGGCCGTCGCGGAGCTGAGAGAGCGCGGGCTGGACCCGCACGAGACCCCGGAGGAGTACGAGCAGGCGTGGCACCCCGCCTTGTCGCGCGCCGAAGAGGCGGTGGCGGAACAGCATCGTGAGGTGGTCGACCTGGGCGGGCTCTATGTCCTCGGCACCGAACGGCACGAGTCCAGGAGGATCGACAACCAGCTTCGTGGACGTGCGGGACGCCAGGGGGACCCGGGGGAGTCCCGGTTCTACCTTTCGCTGCAGGACCAGCTGATGCGCCTGTTCAACGCCGCGGTGGTGGACCGGGTCATGACCACGGCCAAGCTGGAGGACGACGTGCCGATCGAGTCCAAGATGGTCAGCCGGTCCATCGCGTCGGCGCAGACCCAGGTTGAGGCGCAGCACTTCGAGACCCGCAAGAACGTCCTCAAGTACGACGACGTGCTCAACCGTCAGCGCGAGGTCATCTACGCCGAGCGGCGCAAGGTGGTCGAGGGGGAGGACCTGCACGAGCAGATCCGCATGTTCATCAACGACGTCGTCACGGAGTACGTCACCGCGGGCACCAGTGCCGCGTTCGCCGACGAGATGGACCTGCCCAGCCTGTGGCAGGAGCTCGCGACCGTCTATCCGGTGGGGATCACGGCCGACGAGGTCGCCGAGCGCGTGGGTGGACCCAGCGCCGTCACGCCGGAGGCGCTGGTCGAGCAGCTGACCTCCGATGCCCAGCATGCCTACGACCAGCGCGAGGAGGCCGTCGGCTCGGAGGTGATGCGCGAGGTCGAGCGACAGGTCGTCCTGCAGGTGCTGGACCGTAAGTGGCGTGAGCACCTCTACGAGATGGACTACCTGAAAGAGGGTATCGGCCTGCGCGCGATGGCCCAGCGTGAACCGCTGGTGGAGTACCAACGCGAGGGTTACCAGCTCTTCGCCGCGATGATGGAGTCGATCAAGGAGGAGTCTGTCCGGCTGCTCTTCCACGCCGAGATCGCCACGGAGGACGCGGACGGCGACTCGGCGGAGGCGATGCCGGTGCTGACCGCGGCGGGTGCCGCCGCCACGGCCGGCGGTGCCGGTGCGGCCCTGCGGGCTCGCAGCGAGACCCTCACCTATACCGCGCCCAGCGAGGACGGCACGGTGACCCAGCGACGGGGGTCGAGCGGGCCGACCACGGGCGGCGAGTCCTCGGCCCCCGCGGCGGGTGGGAACCGAGCCCAGCGACGCAAGGCCAAGAAGCGTCGGTGAGTGTGCTGGTGCTCAGCCGACCTCGAGAGCCGTGAGCACCCATCGGCCGTCCATGCCCGTCATCCGCAGCGCCACGGCACGGTAGCGCCCCGCGTGGACCACCAGCGCAGCGACCTCGCAGGCATCGTCGCGCGGCGTCGACAGGTGAACCGAGCACACGCGTCCTGGCTGGGGGTATCGTCCGCCGCGCCGACGCGCCACGATCCCGCGGCGTGCCACCCGCTCGGCGATGCCATGGTCAACCCACCGGCTCAGCTGGCGGGCCGGACGCAGCCCGTCCATGACCTCGAGCAGGAGCCGCAGGGCCTGCTCAGCCCAGAGTGACGGTTCGGGTAGCCGGGACGCCGGGGTCGGCTGGGGGCGGAAGAGGGCGTCGCCCTCCTGGTCGAAGCTGACCGATAGAGCCTCCTGCCGGTAGGACGGTCGCGACCTCGCGGGTGCGCTCAACGCCATCGCCAGCTCCTCGGGCGACAACGGCGCCGGGTCGGTCGCCGGGATGGGCAGCACGCGCAGGTGAGGCCGCCGGTCGGGCGGTGGGGCGGCGGCGCGTGGGCCGGTCTGGCTGGGCTGGGCGCTCATGAGGCCTCCTGACCCGGTCGGCGCGTTGTCGGGCAGCCCACCGGCGGCGGGTCGAGGACCTGGCCCGGGCGGATCAGGTCCGGGTCCCGGCCGATCGTGCGCCGGTTCTGGTGGTACCAACGAGGCCAGTGCTGCGCGATCTGACGGGGCGTCGCCGCTGGTCCCAATCCAGACGCCGCGATGCCCCACAGTGTGTCGCCGTCTGCCACCACGACGGCGACACGTTCACAGTCCGTCTGTCCTGCGCCGTCGGCTGGCGCCTGACCGAGTGTCCCGCCGTCGCCGTCGCCGTCGCCG
>Ga0102946_1000054_pt1 | contig 39453 bp, 38 predicted proteins | sample SalPon2A_A_D1_MG_FD_78209 | JGI IMG/M metagenome (GOLD analysis project Ga0102946, IMG submission 78209) | Soil microbial communities from South San Francisco under conditions of wetland restoration - Salt Pond MetaG R2A_A_D1_MG | ecosystem: Environmental > Terrestrial > Soil > Wetlands | place... | reverse complement strand
ATGTACTCGGCCAGGATCGATCCTTTCGGATCAGCCAGAACAAGCTCAACATGCGGTGCAACACGGGCGAAATAGTCAGACAAACCAGTGACTGTGCCGCTGGAGCCAACACCCAGCACAACGGCATCGACGTCCTCACCCATCTGTCGCCAGATCTCGGGCCCGGTGGATTCCTCGTGAGCCTTCGGGTTGGAAGGGTTGCCAAACTGGTTGATGAAGAAAGCATCATCCATTTCTTCGGCCAGGCGTTTCGCATAATCCTGGTAATAGTCCGGGTGGCCCTTGGCGACATCGGATCGGGTCAGCACCACTTCCGCACCCATGGCCTTGAGGTTGGAAATTTTCTCGCGACTCATCTTGTCCGGAATCACCAGTACCAGTCGATAGCCTTTCTGGGCCGCGACCAGCGCCAGACCAAGGCCGGTGTTTCCGGCTGTGCCTTCGACGAGAGTAGAGCCGGGTTTCAGCTGACCACTCTGCTCGGCATCTTCGATCATTTTCAGACCAATACGGTCCTTGATGGATGCGCCGGGATTCTGGCTTTCCATTTTCATGAAGAGTGAACATAAGCCAGTGTCAAAGTGATTGATTTTAATCACCGGTGTATCACCGATGAGTCCGAGAATGTTTTCGTGAATTTCCATTGTTCAGTGTTCCAACAATAAACGGCCGGGTTTAACCCCGGCCGTAGTTTATTCGATCACCGCTGATTCAGGCGTGTGAATCCATCATTCGTGCAAGCTGGTCTTTGGCAAATAGTTTTTCTTTTTTAAGCTTATGAAGAGCCATGTCATCCATGGGCGCGGTTCCGAGCTCCGCGGCCGTCACACGTTCGTCCAGTTCCTGATGCTTGTTGTAGACATTCAAAAACTCTTTGTTTTCTTTCAGCAGTGTTTCCAGCTGATCCTTACGATGTTCAAACATATACGTCCTCCGAATTCAAAAACATACGCGAATTATTGGCGCTGACCCATAGCGGTGCGCACGTGCTTTGTACGTGTTTGGTGAGTGATTTAGATGAAATGAAAAACGGCTGACAGGTGCAAAAACAAACTGGATGAGAGGCAAATACGCCTTCATCCACGAACACCGTTTTTCTTTGGGGAAACCATGGTTTGAAGAAACACTAACTCAAAATTAAAAATTGGGCAAGAAAATTGAGTCTCGCTTTCCTGCTCCACCGGTAAATTTTGCCAATGAAGGTGGCCTAAGGTGACCTCGTTGGTTAGTTACGTAAAAACCACAATACCTCGAAGGGTTTCAAGAGCCCTGGTCGTCCAGGAGAATGACATCGACCCTGCGGTTTCTGCTGCGGCCTTCCTCGGTGTCATTGCTCGCTATGGGAAAGTCCTCTCCCATTCCGACTGAAGTAATCCTTGATGCCTCCACCCCAAAACTGACCAGTGCTTCCAGCACCGCATCTGCCCTTTGCTGGGAAAGCCTGAGATTGGTTTCACTGCTGCCAGTCGAGTCAGTGTGCCCTTCAATGCGAATCTTCTTGTCGGGCTCGGTTTGTAACAGGTCAACCACTTCCTCGATGCTGGTAACAGCCTCCGAGACCAGGCTGGTCTCACCAGACTCAAACAAAACATCGCCCAATGTCACAACCACACCGCTCTCAGTTTCCCGAAGCTGGAGGTTTTCCAATTGGCGTCGCAGACTCTCAGCCTGTTGTGACGCAAGGTCAGCTTCGCGTTTGGCCAGCTCAGCAGCGGTTGCGCTGCTTTCTGCCAAAGCCTTGGCCTGCTGCGCCTCCTCACGTGCCTGTTGCGCTGTCAGATTCGACTGCTGTTCCCTTTGAAGAGCTTCGGCTGCCTCGATTCGCGCTCGCTCTGCGTCCTCGGCGGTGGCCTGGGACATCATTCTTGCCTGCTCGGCCTCCATTCTTGCCTGTTCTGCCTCGAGCTGACTGGCCCAAACCAGCAAGGTGTTTCTCTCTGCCTCGAGCCGGTCATATTCGGCTTCATACTGTTCATGTTGCGCCACGGTGCGTGCAATCTGGATTCGCCTGTCAGCCATGTAAATCAGGTGGATGCGTTGTGTTTCGTTGCCCTGCGCCTGCTCTGCCTGGCGCAAAGCCCGCTCCGCTTCGCCCAGTGCGAGTGGTGCGTAACCCCGCAGATCCTCATCTGCCTTGAGTTGTTCAAGTTCGCTGCGGACCTGCTCCAGGGCCAGGTCTTTCTTTGGCTGGCCGGCACAGGCGGCCAGCAGCAGCGTCGCTGAAAATGCGAGGATCAGTGTGATCGGACGCCGGCTCATTCCGGTGTCTCGCCATAGGTGCGTTCAAAATCCTCGCGCAGAATTTCATTCTGCCTGGAGAGTTCTGTAACCTTGTTTCGAATTTCAGCGGTGCGGGTTTTTTCGATAGCAAGTTCCGAATTGATCTCGGATTGCTCAATCAGAACAATTGTCTTGTCCCATTGTTTGTATTCTTCACCCTTGCGGGCCTCGGCCAGTTTCTCTCGGGCAAATCGCAGCTCCACGGGCGCATTTTCCTCTGCGCCAGCTCTCACCGCTGCCTCGATGGCCTGCTCGGCATCCCCGAAAGCATCGGGGTGAGGTCTGGGTGATGCGCACGATGCCAGAAGTGCTGAAAGGAGAACCAGGGCTGTTTTCTTCATATTTATCGTCTGGGTTTTATCGTCGGGCCGGGTGAGTAGGCAGATTATGAACCAACAGGCAGCGGCTGTGAATCGTCTTGTGATTAACTTTCCTGCGAGTCCGGCTGATTTTCCGGTGCCGCAGCGATGAAAGGCTGTAGTGCCCTGCATCTTGCCGTGATTTCCTGTATCCGTGGATATCGACCCAGGTCACAACTGAATCGTTCCGCATTATAGACCTGTGGTACCAGGAAACAATCGGCCAGGCCGGGGGTGTCACCATGACAAAAGAGTCCTGTAAATGATGCGTCACCCAGCCACTCTTCAAATGCTGAAAAGCCGCGCTCGACCCAGTGTCCGTACCAGTCTGCAACCTCGGATTCACCTGCCCCAAGACCGGTCTTGAGGTATTTCAGAACAGCGAGATTATTCAGCGGCTGCACCTCGCATGCGATGCCCAGTGCCATCGCCCGAACCCGTGCCCTGCCTGAAAAAGACTCTGGCAACAGGGGGTAATCGGGATATATTTCTTCTAGGTATTCACAAATGGCAAGAGATTCTGCAATCACGTGGTCACCGTGAACCAGCGACGGAACCAGGCCCAATGGATTTAGCCTGCGATATTCATCACTGTGCTGCTCACCACCATTACGAACGAGGTGTACCGGCTGCTGGCTGTATTTCAGGCCTTTCAGGTTGAGTGCGATGCGTACCCGATAAGCAGAAGAACTGCGCCAGTAACCATAAAGTACCAATTCAGCCAAGCCAGCCCCAGCCTCAGTCATATTTCTTTATCACCTGCTCGATCGCCCCGAAGATGGATTGTCCGGACGCATCCATCATGTCGATTCGGATGGTGTCACCAAATTGCATGAACGGCGTTACGGGTTTTCCTGAGTCAATAATCTCCAGCATGCGTTTTTCGGCCAGGCATGAAGCGCCAACCGATGTGTCCTGGTTGGCGATGGTGCCTGAACCAACAATTGTGCCTGCAGCCAAAGGCCGCGTCCGCGCGGCATGTGCCACCAGTTGCGCAAAGTTGAACTGCATGTCTGTGCCGGCGTCGGGCTCGCCAAACCACTCACCATTGAGTTGTGAATGAAGCGGCAGGTGCAGCACGGTGTTTTGCCATGCGTCTGCGAGTTCATCGGGCGTGACCAACACAGGAGAAAGTGCAGAACGTGGTTTGGATTGCAGAAACCCGAACCCCTTGGCTAACTCGCCGGGAATGAGATTGCGCAGGCTGACATCGTTCACCAGTCCAATAAGCTGGATGTGAGACGCAGCCCCTTCTGCTGACACTGCCATGGGGACATCATCTGTTACCACCACAACTTCAGCTTCAAAATCGATTCCGTATTCCTCACTGGGTACCGGGACCGGATCTCGAGGACCCAGGAAACCAGCAGAAACTGCCTGGTACATCAGTGGATCCTCATAAAAAGATTCCGGTACCTCGGCACCGCGTGCTTTTCGAACACGTTCCACATGTGGAAGGTAAGCACTGCCATCGACGAATTCATAAGCACGGGGCAATGGCGATGCCAGTAAAGAAAAATCCAGCGCAACGGTATTTTCACATTCGCCATTATTCAGGGAATGTGAGAGCTCGTTGAGCCGGGGGGCTGCATTGTCCCAGTCATCGAGTGCCTGCTGCAGGGTGGGCGCAATGCCAACGGCAACAACATACTTTTTGAGCACTCGATCAACGACAATCAATGTGCCGTCACGACCGCCTGCCTTAAGTGAGGCGAGTTTCATAAATCAATCCTCTTAATCTTTGAATTCTGATGAATGTTTTGTGACTTATTCTTGTCTCTTCCACGAATCCACGTAACCTGACCACTCAACGCCTTCAAGGGCGGCGTCAACGATCAGGGGATCGCGGGTATCTATCATTACGGCGACTTCGTCTGTTCCGGCCGCCGTCTGCTCAAACGCATTTTCCAGGGCTTTTGGATGCGGCCCATGGGTAAAACCGCGCGGATGAAATGAGATCATTCCCGGGTGGATGTTGTCGCGACTGAAGAATTTTCCCTGGTGATAAAAAATCACCTCGTCGAAATCATCGTTGTTATGAAAAAACGGGACTTTCAGCGCACCAGGGTCGGATTCGAAAGGTCTCGGCACAAACGTGCAGACCACGAAACGGTTGGCCACAAACGTGGTGTGAGCCGAAGGTGGCAGGTGATAACGATGACTCATCAGCGGCCTGATATCCCGCCAGTTCACTTTCACCGGGCAAAGGTCACCGTGCCAGCCAATCGCATCCAGTGGATTGAAAGGGAAAACGATCCGGCCGACTTCACCTGAGGCCTTCACTTCCACGGTCCACTCTTTTTCGTCCTGCTGCGCCAGGAACTGCTCGTCGATCACCGGCGTATCCAAAACAGCGGGATCGAATATTGCATGCGGGCCGACCAGCCCCTTTTCAGGTAATTGATAGGCTGAATTGGTCGCTTCAATCATAAGCAACCGGACTTCTTCACTGGTTTCGATGCGCCAGGTGGTGCTGCGCGGAAGGCTGATGTAATCGCCCTCGCTGAATTTCATTCGGCCATAATCGCAAAACAGTTGCCCCGCTCCGGAATGAACGAAAAGCAGCTCATCGCCATCCGCGTTACGCGCCAGGGTTTCCATGCCTTTTGACAATGTCCAGGCCCGAATGCGGGTGCTGGCATTGTGCATCAGCAATGGTGCTTTCCATGGAGAAGGGTTGCCCTGGTCCATCTTCGTAGTATCAAAAGCACGTGGCCGCATTGGCCCTTCGAAATGTATCCACCCGGTCGGCGGGTGCCGATGATGCATATGGGTGGCAGGGCCGAAAAATCCCTCACGACCGATTTCGCGCTCAAACGTGCCTTCCGGCAGGTCGGCATGAGCCTGCCGCGAAGCAGTGCCCTCGGTGCGGGGTAATTGAATCCAGTTCTTGGCCATATTGGTTTACCAGTTCTGAAATATCGTTGATTTATAGAACGCCACGGCGAATTTGGTCCAGTTCGATCGATTCAAACAGGGCCTGGAAGTTGCCCTCACCGAAACCCTTGTTACCTTTTCTCTGGATGATTTCAAAGAAGATCGGACCGATGTTCACATCGGTAAAGATCTGCAACAGCTGCCGGGTGCCCGTTTCAGGATCAGCATCAATTAGAATGCGATTCTTGCGCATGCGGCCAACATCTTCCTCGTGTTTCGGGACCCGTTGGTCAATCACCTCGTAGTAAGTGTCAGGCGTGTCGAGAAATTTCATCCCGGCCTCGCGCATCGCTTCCACGGTTGTGTATATGTCCTCGGTATACAAGGCTATGTGTTGCACGCCCTCGCCCCTGTATTGATCCAGGTACTCATTGATCTGGCTGCCGGGTTCTGATGACTCGTTAATCGGAATACTGATGGCTCCATCAGGTGAAGTCATCGCCCGTGAGCGCAGTCCGGTCTGTTGCCCCTTGATGTCGAAGTACTTGACCTCGTAAAAATTAAAGAGGCGGCTGTAAAAGTCACCCCACTTGTCCATGTTGCCATCGAATACATTGTTCGTGAGGTGATCGATATAAGTCAGCCCAAACCCTTGCGGACTGAAATCCGCCTCTTCGATGGCCTCATATTCCTCTGCAAACGGATTGCCTGAATTCAGATCGGTCAGGTACAACAGTGAATTCCCGATTCCTGAAATGGCAGGCGTGCTCAACGCTGCACCCCTGACACCTGTCATGTCTATTGCACCCTTTTCAACGCACGATTTCAGTGCCGAAAACCGGTCATCAACACGAAACGAGAATCCCACGCAGCAAGGGCCATGATCCTTTGCAAACTGACTGGCAAACGAACCTTCTTCTTCGTTAACCAGGAAACTGACATTGCCCTGTCGATAAAGAGTGATATCGAACCGCTTGTGACGGGCCACAGCGCTGAATCCCATATTCCTGAAAAGAGCATGGAGTTGCTCAGGTTGTGGTGAAGCGTATTCAACAAACTCAAAACCGGTGACACCAAGCGGATTGTCCCGGGGTGTGTCACCTGCATGGATAACAGGTTGTTCTTTCAGTTGATTTCCACTCATTGAAGTGCTCCGAACTCAAAATACTGCGTGACTTGCAAGGGCCGGATATTTTAGTTACATTTGTAACTAATTTCAAGCAGGATCTAATAAATACTTTCTTATGAATGACTTTTCAGAACGTCAGCCTGGCAGGGAAATTGCGGTCAATCCGACTGAATTCATGCTGGAAGAATACCTGCCCTATCGCTTGTCATTGCTGAGTAATACAGTCAGCCAGGGCATTGCTGATCGCTACCAGCAGGATCACGACATTTCGGTCACGGAGTGGCGGGTCATTGTGATTCTGGGACGCTTTCCCGGGTTGGCCGCCAGCGACGTGGTTGAAAAAACCGCCATAGACAAGGTCACCATCAGCCGCGCGGTCAGGAATCTCGTTGATAAGGGTTTCCTGCAGCGGCGCATCGATAAAAACGACCGACGCAAGCTTCTGCTTTATCTCACGCGGGGAAAAGGTAAACGGGTGCTGGAATCGATCGTGCCCCTGGCTGCGGCCTATGAAAACGAACTCCTGGCTTCGCTCAGCTCAGGTAATCGCGCTCTTCTGGAAGAGATGATGCACACGTTGCAGGAGAAAGCCGAAAAACTCTGTGAACACCCTGTATCCGAGGTAGCCTAGCAATTCTCAGCTATGAGATCATTAAGGGTCTGAGGTAACCATTCGCGGCGCGGCACCGCTCCTGCATCATTAGCCAGACATGGGGCACTTGCCGGTCGGATCACCAATCTCGGTGCGAACATCCAGGAGCTCAGGAAAGAAAGTCAGCTCGAGCGACTTCTTGAGAAAGCCCACACCGGACGAACCACCTGTACCGCGCTTGTAGCCAATGATTCGCTCAACGGTTTTCATGTGGCGAAAACGCCATAACTGGAAACTTTCTTCGACATCGACCATTTTTTCGCACATATCGTATTCGGCCCAGTACTCATCCGGGTTTTCATAAATACGCTTGAATACAGGAACCAGGTTGTCACTGCGCTGGTGTGGCACTCGCCAGTCGCGTTCGAGGTGTTCACGGGGAACATCGTGACCCTGACGATCAAGGTAGATCAGGAATTCGTCATAAATACTGGGTGATTCGAGTGCATCCTTGATGAGCCGGTAGCCCTCATCGTCATGACTGAAGACGCTTATCATGCCCCTGTTCTTGTTGCCAAGCAGAAACTCAACCATTCGGTACTGGAGAGACTGAAAACCTGAACTCTGACCCAGTACATTGCGAAATTGTGCGTATTCGGTCGGCGTCAGGGTTTCCAGCACCGACCATTGCTCAAAAAGCTGTCGCTGCACCTGCTTGACCCTGGACAGAATTTTCAGAACCGGCCCAGGATTGTCTGCCTGAATATGCCGGATCGCGGATTTGAGTTCGTGAACGATGAGTTTCATCCACAGCTCGGAAGTCTGGTGCTGGATGATAAACAGCATCTCATCATGGTGGGCAGGATCGCTATGCAATTCCTGAGCGTTGAGCACACGATCCAGATGCAGGTAATTGTCGTACGTCAGGCCCTCGCGCAAATCGGTGCGAATACCCGATTCAATTTCACGAAGATTTTTCTCGGCAGCAGAATTTTTGGTGTCTTTGTCGCTCATCACAGTTAACCCAATTTCAGCGGCCCAGAATACCACTTTCAGGCCTTGGAAGCGTCGGTGGGGTCGTTGGAGAGGAGTGCCGACGGTTTTGCTCATTATGATTTTTTACAATCAGCAAGGAAGGCAAACGACTATCCAGCATCATCGTCACTTACGAAGCAGCCCCGCGCAAAAAGCACAGCCGATGGGGTAGTTGAAATTCAACGCAGCCGCCTTCGTGGTCGCGCCCTGCGCGACCATGAAGCAGGGAAGGAAAATTTCGACAACAAGCTTCCTTACGGAGCAGAAGAGAAAAAAATGGGCCGGAAGCTTTCGCTTCCGGCCCGACGCATCCTGGAAGAAGGGACCCCAGGATGTCTCGCTGGAGGCCCGCTGGCACAGGGATATGAGATAGCGGACCTAGAGGAGCCTGTATCCGTTTGCAGCAGCAGGCATACGCCTTCAACAGCAAACTTTGCTTGGGGACAGGTCCTCGTTGAGATTCAGATCAGAATCAGCCTGTACCACCCCCGCGAATGGCAACACTGGTTTCTGTACAGATACTGGGTAATTTCCCGCAGGTGTGCGGGTAAGCGTAGTGATTCATTCCGACCTCCATGTCGTCATAAACTTGGCGACGGCATATCCTTTGCCGTCAATTGTTCGGAGAAATACTGAAACCCCTGTTTACTCGGCGAATCCTCGCCCTGATTTCCCCCTGGCCGTGCTCCCGAAGGATGGAAACACTGCAAACCGTAATCTAACAGACTTTTCGAACATCACACAAGGGTTTTTCGTAAGTGATTGATTTACCTTAATTGAATAAATCACTTTCTTGTGCTCGATCCTCCTTCACCCAGAAGTAATGCAGGAATCGTACCAACAGCATTATTATTGCTCATTAAGCGGGGAAAACGTCGCCAGATGGCCTTTTGACGGTTGAATTTGAACTTGTGCGGGTCAAACTGCTCACTAACTACGCAGTATTACTGACAAACTCCGTCACCAGGCTGACGCTTCACGTCAAACTCAAAATGCCCATCTACGTCACATATTTCATTCAGCTCTTGCTTATCGTGCATGTTTTGAAAACCGGACGCGACAGGATCTGGATCTGGGTGCTGCTGCTACTGCCCCTGGTTGGCGGTGTCGCATACCTTTTTATGGAAATCATGCCCTCTTTTATGGGTGGAGTAACCGGCCAGAAAGCAAAACGAGGCGTGATGCAACTGGTCGATCCCGGCGGTGACGTCCGTGACTGTGCCAGGGCCTGGGAACAATCGGCGAATGCCGAAAACGGGCGTCGCTATGCCCAGGCACTAATCAATGCTGACAAGCCCAAAGAGGCACTGGAAATTCTGGAACAATCGCGCAGTGGCTTTTTCGAAAACGACGCGACTCTTCTTTTACTGGAAGCCCAGGCGCGTTTCCTGATCGAGGACTGGCCGGCAACCATCAAGGCAATCGAAAGCCAGAGGAAGGAAAACCCGGAGCATACCTCGGCACAAGGTCATTTGCTTTACGCAAGAGCACTTGATGCCTCCGGTCATAATCAGGAAGCAATTTCCGAATTCCGTGAGGTGGCTGGATATTTTCCGGGAGCCGAAGCCAGATACCGCCTGGCGATCGCACTTGCGAATCAGGATGATCAGGCGAATGCGCGGAAGGAATTCGAAAACATCATCAACGACGCGTCACTTGCACCTGCACATTTTCGCAAGAGCCAGAAAGAGTGGATCAAAGCCTCCAAAGAAGCGCTGAAAGAAATGGATTGATTCAGGCCCGGAAAAACCTCATTATTCTTGTGGTTTTCATATCTTTCTGGTATAAAGTCCGGCTGCTTTCACTCGTCTACGGCGAGCGAGCGAAAGCGAAAGGAAATTTCGCCGAATTCGAACCCGCACCGCAATGGTCCAGATGGGTGCCCCACCCGCCAGTAGGCAGGCACAGGGGTTTCTGGAACGGGTGCGTGGAGGTTTAACCCTGGAATTTTGCAGTCGCCTGGCTGTAGGTTCCATGTGAGCAGGAATTTTTTCATGGCAGATTTTACTATGCGTCAGATGTTGGAAGCTGGCGTGCACTTCGGTCACCAGACCCGTTATTGGAACCCCAAAATGGAGCCGTTCATCTTTGGCGCCCGGGGCAAAATTCACATTATCAACCTGGAGAAGACAGTACCGCTACTGAGCGACGCGCTGAATATCATCAGCAAGATCGCATCAAAGCGTGGAACCATTCTTTTTGTTGGCACCAAGCGGGCGGCCACAAAGTCCATTCAGGAAGAAGCACAGCGCTGCAATATGCCCTATGTTTCTCAACGCTGGCTGGGCGGCATGCTGACCAACTTCCGCACCATTAAGGCTTCGGTTAAACGGCTGCACCAGCTCGACCAGATGATGGATGACGGAAAAGTCAATCACCTGGTTAAGAAAGAAGTGCTGCAGCTGACGCGTGAGCGGGACAAGCTAGAAAAAAGCCTGGGTGGCATCAAGGACATGAAAGGTCTGCCTGATGCATTGTTTGTTGTGGATGTTGGACACGAAGACATAGCAGTTAAGGAAGCCCGCAAACTGGGTATTCCCGTGATTGCCGTTGTGGACACCAATTGTTCTCCTGAGAAAATTGATTACGTGATTCCGGGCAACGATGATGCCATCCGCTCAATCCGTCTTTACACGGAATTGGCAGCTGATGCTGTGCTGGAAGGACGCGCCTCTGCACCTCAGGTCGAGTCGAGTGACGAGTTTGTCGAGCTGGATGCTGAAGGCAACCCGATCAAACGCAAGGGTCGTAAGGCTGATTCCGGCAAGCCTGGCAAGAAGACCGCGAAGAAAGTAACCCGTAAGAAAGTCAGCAAGAAAGTAGCAGGCAAGCCGCCAGTAGCACCATCGGCTGCAGAAGCAAAAGCCTCGGATGGTTCAGACGAAGCGCCGGCTAAAGAAGCCAAGGCCGAACCGGAAGCTGAAGAGCCCAAGAAAGCCAAAGCAGAACCTAAGGTCGAGGAAGCCAAGGCCGAACCTGAGGCTAAAGAAGCCAAGGCCGAACCTGAGGCTAAAGAAGCCAAGGCCGAACCTGAAGCTGAAGAGCCCAAGAAAGCCAAGGCAGAACCTAAGGTCGAGGAAGCCAAGGCCGAACCTGAGGCTGAAGAGCTCAAGAAAGCCAAAGCAGAACCTAAGGCCGAGGAAGCCAAAGCAGAACCTGAAGCCGAAAAAACTGATGCAAAAGAAACAACGGCTGAAGATGCAGCTGCAGAAAAGAAGGCCGATTCCGCGGATAAAGAAGCGTCCGAAGCGCCCAAAAAGGTAGCTAAAAAGACCGCCAAAAAGACTGCCAAGAAAGCGGCAGCAAAAAAGGCAGATAAGGACACCAAAGACAGCGAAGACAAGGCGGAATGACCCAACGTCGATTACTGACGTTGATTGGAACTGAACTCAAAGAACAGATAGAGGAATAGGATAATGGCAGTCACTGCTGCAATGGTAAAGGACCTCCGCGAGCGCACTGGCGCCGGAATGATGGAATGCAAAAAAGCACTTGTTGAAACCGGTGGCGACATTGATGCCGCGATCGAATTTCTTCGCAAATCCGGCCTGGCGCAGGCGGACAAAAAAGCAAGCCGTACAGCTGCTGAAGGAAAAATTGCACTGGCCTCGTCAGATGACAATCATCGTGCTGTGCTGGTCGAAATCAACTGCGAAACTGATTTCGTTGCCAAAGATGCAAACTTCCTGTCATTCACCCAGGCAGTCGCTGACAATGCACTGACACTGGGCAATACAGACATCGATGCCTTGATGAACACCGAAATTAACGGCGCAACGGTCGAACAGGCTCGCCAGGCACTGGTGGCCAAGATCGGAGAAAACGTACAGGTGCGCCGCATGGTTTTCTGCCAGACTGATGGCACCCTGGGTGCTTACGTCCATGGCGGTAAAATTGGCGTACTGGTTGACCTTGACGGACAGGACGCATCACTTGCCCGTGATCTGGCCATGCATATTGCCGCCATGTCACCTGAATTTGTTTCAGCTGACGATGTCCCGGAAGATATTGTTGCCAAGGAAAAGGAAATCCTGATTGCGCAGGCTGCCGATTCCGGTAAGCCAGCCGAAATCATCGAAAAAATGGTCACTGGCAGGTTACGCAAACACTTGTCTGCAATTACCCTGCTGGGCCAGCCTTTTGTGAAGGACAGCGATATCACGGTAGAAAAACTGCTGTCTCAGGCTGGCGCTTCCGTGAGCGGATTCGAACGTCTTGCGGTAGGGGAAGGCATCGAAGTCGAAGAGTCCAACTTTGCTGAAGAAGTTATGCAGCAAGCTCAGGGCGGCTGACCCGAATTCAGAAACACGCGCGCCCGGTGAGGCGTTTATAATCAGACACTGACAATTCCAAGGTTCAATCAGCAGGTAACGTGACGGAAACAGCCCACCACCGAATTCTCCTCAAGCTCAGCGGTGAAGCATTGCTGGGTGGCGAAGATTACGGCATTGACCCGGCGGTCATTCATCGGATTGCCGGCGAAGTCGGCGAAGTTGCCAGGATGGGTGTTGAAATTGCCGTGGTTATTGGCGGCGGAAATATTTTTCGCGGAGCCGGGCTTGCAGAAGCAGGCATTGATCGGGTCACCGGCGATCACATGGGGATGCTGGCGACGGTCATGAACGCGCTGGCGTTGCAGGATGCCATGGAAAGCCTTGAAATTGATGCGCGTGTCATGTCTGCATTGTCCATTCATGACGTATGTGAAGACTACATTCGGCGCCGCGCGCAGCGTCATCTTGAAAAAGGCCGGGTGGTCATTTGTGCCGCTGGTACAGGTAATCCATTTTTCACTACCGACACCGCTGCAGCATTGCGCGCAATCGAAGTGGGCGCGGATATCCTGCTCAAGGCAACTCGAGTGGACGGCGTATACGACGCTGACCCCGAGACCCACCCCGAGGCCAAACGATTCGAGGAACTCAGTTACGACCACGTCATCGAGAGCAAACTCGGTGTCATGGACGCCAACGCCATTGTCCTGTGCCGTGACCAGGAGATGCCAATCCGGGTATTTGATGTGTTCGGAGAAGGTAATCTCAGGAAGCTGGCCCAGGGCGGTTCCATTGGCACTCTCATCAGTTAAAAGGAGCTGCTTTGATGCTCGCAGATATTAAAACCGACGCCAGGTCGAGAATGAGCAAGAGCCTGGAGGCACTGCGTCACGAACTGGCCAAAATTCGCACTGGCAGGGCGCACCCCAGTCTGCTGGAACATGTGCATGTGGACTACTACGGCAGCGAAGTGCCGGTTGGACAGGCTGCAACGGTCAGCATCGAGGATGCCCGCACTCTTTCGGTCACACCGTGGGACAAGAACATGGTGCCGGTGATCGAGAAGGCAATTCTCAAATCTGACCTGGGCCTTAACCCGACCACGGCTGGCAATGTGATTCGCATTCCCCTGCCTCCGCTGACCGAGGAACGACGCAAGGAGCTGGGCAAGGTGGTTCATCACGAAGGTGAAAACAGCAAAATCGCCATACGAAATATTCGACGCGACGCGAATCACAATGTCAAAGAGTTACTAAAGGACAAGGAAATCACAGAGGATGACGAGCGCCGCACCGAACAGGAAATTCAGGAGTTGACCAACCTGGCGGTAGGCAAGGTCGACGAAATTGTCGCCGAGAAAGAACAAGAACTCCTCGAAATCTAAGCATCCCGGCCCACCAATGTCCGCGGAACCCAAATCCGGCCTGCCGGCCCATATTGCCATCGTCATGGATGGCAACGGTCGCTGGGCCGAGAAGCGTTCCAGGCCCAGGACCATGGGTCACCAGGCAGGACTCAAAGCACTCCGCAGGGTGGTTGAACACTGTGGCCGAAAGGGCATCAGTGAACTGACTGTTTTTGCCTTTTCCAGCGAAAACTGGAAACGCCCTGAAACCGAAGTCAGCCGGCTGATGGAATTGTTTATGCGGACGCTGAATAAGGAAGCGGCGGAACTACACAAAAACAACATTCGCATACGCTTTATCGGTGATCTCAACCGTTTTCAGGACAACCTGCGAAACAGAATCGACCGGGTCCTGGCATTAAACCCATCCGATTACAGGATGACCCTGAACGTCGCAGCCAACTACGGTGGCCGATGGGACATCACGCATGCAGCCCGCCTGATTGCCCGGGATGTACATGAAGGCAAAATCCAGCCTGATGAAATCAACGAAACTCTTTTTTCTGCGAAACTGGCCACTGCCGGAGGATCAGAACCAGACCTGTTAATTCGCACAGGAGGAGAAATGCGAATCAGCAATTTTCTCTTGTGGCAGGCAGCCTATAGTGAACTTTACTTCTCGTCGGTCTTGTGGCCTGACTTTGACGGCGAAGAGATAGACCGTGCGATAGAGGCATACAGCAGACGCGAACGCCGATACGGCGCGATTTCAAAAACCCAGAAAGAAAAAGCGAGCTAGCCTCAACCCATGTTGAAGCAACGAATTCTGACCGCGCTCGTCATCGCACCCATGGCCTTTGCCCTGGTGTTTTTCGCCTCTCCCGAGGTTTTCAGAACGGCAATGAGTGTTCTGTGGCTGGTCAGCGCTATCGAGTATGCCCGGTTGGCCAATCTGGGCAAAGCAGGCACAGCACTCCTGTTGATCGTCCAGGTAAGCATTTTTATGATTTTCTTCAACTTTTGGGAGTACACCACCCAATTGTCATTCGCATTGCTGGCTGGTGGTTGCCTGATCTGGTGCCTGATGCTGCTTCAGCTGGCCGCTTTCAAACCCGATCGGCCAGCGTCAAAAATGTATTCCGCGCTGGGGTTTTCAAGCGCCATTGCCAGCATGACTTTTGTCTGGCTGGCATTGTCCCTGATCCGGGATCTGCCGAATGGTCAATACTGGATTTTGTGCCTGTTGATGATTGTCTGGGCTGCCGACATTGGCGGGTACTTCAGCGGTCGACATTTTGGAGGTCGAAAACTTTCGCCATCAATCAGTCCTTCGAAAACCTGGGCCGGATTCTGGGGCGGAATGGTCCTGGCGCTGGTGGTGACTGCGGCTTATACAAAGCTGTTGCCTTTTCTTCAGGTTAATCCACTAAAAATTTCAGTCATCGCTGCCGTTACAATGTTGATCTCTGTTGGCGGGGATTTGTTTATCAGCATTCAGAAACGCACGCTGGGCCTCAAGGACACCGGAAACCTGTTGCCAGGACATGGTGGTCTGCTCGATCGTTTCGACAGTCTGGTTTCAGCAGCGCCCTTTTTCGCTTTCGGACTTCTGTTGATTTCAAGGTGAACCGGTGAACCCAGGATGTGACATGGCACAGAAGATCGCTGTACTTGGTTCGACCGGCTCGGTCGGGACAAATACTCTCGATGTCATTGCCCGAAATCCGGACCGGTTTGAAGTGGTCGCCCTGACAGCCCACAGCAACGCGAAGAAGCTGGCACGACAGTGCAAACAGTTCAATGCACGCCTGGCAGTAATTTCAGACCCTGACAAGGAATCATTGCTGGCACAGGAGCTGAGTGACCTCGGTTGCGATGCAACAGCCATGAGTGGTGCCGAGGCACTGCTTGAAGCAGTGGCGCATCCTGAACTGGATACTGTCATGGCGTCCATCGTGGGTGCCGCGGGCCTTGCGCCGACGCTACATGCTGCAGAACGGGGCCTGAAAGTGTTGCTCGCAAACAAGGAATCGATGGTCATTGCCGGACAACTGCTGATATCGGCGGCCCGCCAATCTGGCGCGAAGATTCTTCCGGTTGACTCGGAACACAATGCTGTATTTCAGGCGTTGCCGGAGGAGTTCAGCTTGCGCAGCGACAATCCACTCGAGGATTGCGGTGTCGACCGAATCATCCTGACTGCCTCCGGCGGCCCATTTTTGACCACTCCTGCGGAAGAATTGAAGAAGGTAACGCCTGACCAGGCCTGTGCGCACCCCAACTGGGACATGGGAAGAAAGATTTCTGTCGATTCAGCAACGCTGATGAATAAGGGTCTTGAGTTAATCGAAGCACACTGGTTGTTCGGCGCCCGGCCCGATCAACTCAAGGTGCTGATCCACCCGCAAAGCATTGTTCACTCCATGGTTTGTTACAGGGATGGTTCGGTCCTCGCGCAACTTGGCAGTCCGGATATGCGCACACCCATCGCCCACACCCTTGCATGGCCCGGAAGAATTGATGCCGGAGTAGAGCGTCTCGACCTGGCAAAAGCCACCGATCTCACCTTTATGGACCCGGACACCGATCGCTTCCCGGGGCTAAATCTTGCCTACCAGGCGATGAAAGTGGGCAGAAATGCCCCCATTACACTGAACGCTGCCAATGAAGTCGCTGTCGAATGTTTTCTCAATGGCCAGATTGCCTTTGACCGCATCGCGAGCATTGTCAGTAAAGTGCTCGATACAGGGTCAATAGAAGAGATTAGCAGCATCGAAGACATCATGGCCTGCGACGAGAGAGTAAGACATGTAACCCGGGAATTTTGCCGAAATGAGCGACACTGATATGTCTGATACAGGAAACAACCACCATGATTGAATTCATCAGTTCTGTCTGGTGGCTGATCGTTGTACTTGGCGTTCTTGTTACTTTTCACGAATTCGGACACTACTGGGTGGCGCGTCGTTTTGGCGTCAGGGTATTGCGGTTTTCAGTGGGATTCGGACGTCCCTTGTGGTCACGAATGGGCAGGGACGGTACCGAATATGTGGTTGCAGCACTCCCGCTTGGCGGCTATGTGAAGTTGCTGGATTCCCGTGAGCATGAAGTCACTGAGCAGGAACGGGACCAGACAATGGACTCGAAGCACCCTGCCAAGAAGATCGCGATCCTTCTTGCCGGCCCGGCTTTCAACCTGATATTCGCTGTGCTGGCATTCTGGCTGATGTTCATGGTCGGGATTCCACAGGCTCGCCCCATCATTGGCGACGTCGATGGCCTGACTGCTCAGGCCGGAGTTCCCGCAAACAGCGAGATCATTGCAGTGGGCGATGAGCCAACCAGCAGCTGGCAATACGCACACATCGCTTTAATGGCAAAGGCGCTTGACCGCGAACCCGTTGAGATCACTGTTCGTGCAAATGGTGGTATCGAATCTCGACACCTCCTTGAACTGAATACACTTCCGGACCAGATTGACGAAGAGCAGGCGCTTGCTGAAATTGGAATAACCCCGTGGCGGCCTGATCTCCCGCCGATTGTCGGTTCAGTCAACCCGGATACACCGGCACAGCGGGCCGGCCTTGAATCAGGTGATCGCATCATCAGCATCCAGACGGAGCCTGTCGAACAATGGACCGACATTGGCCGGCTGTTGCAACAGTTCGGGCGTGCTGGTGAACCATTGGACATGGTAATTGATCGCGATGGTTTCACAATGGACGTTCAGGTTCGCCCCCAGATGCAAAAGTCCGGCACGTTCTCCAAGCGCCTGATTCTCGGGATCGTAAATCAACCTCCCAGCGAGGAAACAATGGCGACCTGGGAACAGAGCCGAACCGTGGTTCGACTTGGCCCGCTTGAGGGTATTCCACGTGCATTTAATGAAACCTGGAGACTGACCACCTCAACCCTTGGCATGCTGGGCCGAATGCTGACTGGAAAGGCATCGGTGAAAAACCTTTCCGGACCAATCACCATCGCTCAGTTTGCCAATGATTCGGCCAGCCTGGGTTTGTCCAACTTCCTGTTTTTCATGGGCCTGATCAGCCTCAGCCTTGGCATTCTCAACCTCCTGCCGATTCCTGTGCTGGACGGAGGTCACATCGTTTTTTACCTGATAGAATGGGCCAAAGGAAGTCCGGTATCTGAACAGTTTCAGGTAGCCGGACAATATTTTGGATTGATGGCGCTGGCGGCACTCATGGGGCTGGCGTTCGTTAACGATATTTTACGGCTAATTGGTTAGACTGCGCCGCTGATGCAAAAAGTTAGAAAAAGCGGCGGAATCGGAAATTTATTAATGACAAGAATTTTGGCCCTGGTTCTGGGCTGTGTGCTCTGGGCCGGCCAGGCATTTGCGCTAGAACCATTCATCATCTCAGACATCCGGGTAGAAGGCCTTCAGAGAATATCTGAGGGCACGATATTCAATTACCTGCCCGTTGATCCTGGTGATCGAATGACGGCGGCGAATGCCCGATCGGCCATTCGGGAGCTTTACAAAACCGGCTTTTTCCAGGATGTCAGCCTTGGACATGAAGGCACCATCCTGGTCATCAATGTTCGCGAACGTCCCGCTATTGCAAACATCACCCTGACTGGCAACAAGGCCATCAAGGACGAAGACCTCTATCGCGTGCTGTTTGATGTGGGTTTATCGGAAGGCGAGGTCTATGACCGCCAGGTCCTGGACAGGCTTCAGCAGGAGATGGTGAGGCAGTATTTCAGCCAGGGTCGTTACGCAGTCAGCGTGGACACACGTGTTACTGAACTGGAACGAAACCGCGTTCGCATCGCCATCATCATTGACGAAGGAAAGGTTGCGCAGATTCGACACATCAACGTCGTGGGCAACACCGTTTTCACTGATGATGAGATCACTGAAGATTTTGAGGCAGGTATTCCACCTTTCTGGAATTTCTGGTCAAGCAAGGATCAGTACTCCCGCGAAAAACTCTCGGGTGATATTGAAATTCTGCGCTCCTACTATCTCGATCGTGGCTACGTGGATTTCAATATTGAATCAACACAGGTTTCAATCAGCCCGAGCAAAAAGGACATCTTTATCACCGCCAACATTGTTGAAGGTGACATATACAGCGTGGAAGATGTTCAGATCACTGGCGACCTGGTGATTGACGAAGGCACCCTTCAGCGATTGATCATCGTCCAGCCCGGAGCGATTTTTTCGCGCAAGGAAATTGAACAGAGTGTCGACAACATCACTTCAGTTCTCTCGAATATCGGTTACGCCTTTGCCAATGTGAACCCCATTACTGATGTCGATCGTGACAATCGCCTGGTTTCGGTCAATTTCTTTGTTGACCCGGGCAAACGCGTTTACGTCAGAAGAATACAGTTTGTCGGGAACTCCAAATCCAAGGACGAGGTGATGCGTCGGGAAATGCGGCAGTTTGAAGGGGCATGGTTCTCGCAGGCTGCGATTGACCGCTCCCGGGTAAGAATGCAGCGCCTGTCCTATTTTGAAACCGTGGAAATAGAGACACCCGCCGTGCCTGGCACGGATGACCAGATTGACGTAATCGTGACGGTTGTTGAACGCCCGGCAGGTAGTTTTACGGTCGGCCTGGGTTATTCACAGGTCCAGGAACTGATCGCTTCACTCAGTATTCAGCAGGACAACTTCCTGGGAAGTGGCAAGCGGCTTGGATTCGGTGTGTCGCACAGCAGGATCCTGAGCAGCATTAACCTCTCCTACGACAACCCGTATTGGACCGAGGACGGGGTCAGCCGGGGTTTTTACGCGCGTTTCCAGGAATTCGATCAGCAGGCAGCCAACATTTCGGCATTCACCAGTAGTGAGTGGGCTGTCGGTGGAACACTGGGTATTCCCGTCACCGAGATTGATTACCTGAGAACCAACCTGGGCTACAGGGACTCCACCATCAATCTTGGTGTCCTGGACTGTATCGAGTTTGACGATCCGGAGATGCCCACAGAGTGCCTTGAAACAGTTCTGAGACCGGCACCCCTGGATCCGCTGTCGCACACACTGGACTTCAATGGCGACGACATCCTTTCCAAGGATGAGCGTGAATTCAATACTTTCGACTGGTCGGTTTCATGGACACGCGACAGTCGCAATCACTTCCTCAATCCAACACGCGGTTCATCCCAAAGCCTGACGTTGCAGACGTCGCTGCCGGGCAGTTCTCGCGAGTACTACAAACTGCTGTATCGCGGCGTGAAGTACATGGAGATCTGGCGTGGATTGGTTTTCGCTGTTAAAGGAAACCTGGGTTACGGCGAGGCCTATGACAACTACGATGAGGAATCGCTGGCTGAACCAGTGCCAACGGAACTGGTACCCGGACAGGAAGGCCGTTGCGATCCAACCGATGTGGTTGGTATCGACAGAGGCCTTCCGTTTTACGAACATTTTTATTCGGGCGGCGTTCGCGACATCAGGGGCTATGACGACAACACGCTGGGACCCAAGGATCCTTTCTGTCGTTCGGTGGGTGGTGACTTCAAGGTCACCGGTGGCATCGAACTCGCGCTTCCGTTCGCGCTGGGCGGCCAGAGTGGTACTCGAGTGGCCCTGTTTGTCGACAGCGGGTACGTTTACGAGAATATTGATGCGTTTGACGCCGACAAGCTTCGCGGATCGGCGGGTGTGTCGGTGACCTGGGAAGCACCCATTGGACCGATCGTCATCAGCTATGCATTCCCCTTCAATGATCGCGAAGGCGACCGCACAGAAGATCTGCAGTTCTCCTTTGGTACCACGTTCTAGTAGTTACTTGCTGGCATACAGGCCTCACAGCGACTCTTTGAGTTGCTACCTTCACCCCGCCCTTCACAAGCATTTTTTAGTTACCTCGCGGCCTTTGGTACGCGTAACGGCACGAGGCAGCCACTTCTTTCAAAAACCCGATAGCCGTAACTACCTCGTTTGCCTACGCTCCCTGTACCAAATCGATTTGTAACGCTTCTCTTTGGAATGGTCGCGGCGAGGGCGCCGCGAACACCTTCCATTACACCGGCAGACACACACATACCCCAGCGACAACCCAGGTACCATAAACCCCTGATTTCGGTGTACAATGCGAAGCATGGACAGGTGCGTCCGGAGTGTGTTGTGCCCGCTTCTCGTTATGCTTCTCAGCGTGACGCTGGTTTCCTATGCCCACGCACAACCCGCGCAAATCGGATATGTCGATATGAAGAAGGTGCTGGACAACGCACCACAGGTGGTCGCTGGCCGTTCATTGCTCGATCAGGAGTTTCGTGCCCGCAACGACGCCATCGAGCTCGATGAATCCCGATTGACCCTGATGGAAAGCCAACTTACCCAGGCCGACATGACATCCGATGACTACCGAAGACTGGAACGGGAGGTTCTGGAATTGCGCCGCAATGTCGACCGGCGCAAGGAAGATCTTCGTGATGAACTGTCATTTCGCAGAACCGAAGAAGTACAGCGGCTCGAGGAACAGATCAATCTGGCAGTCCAGGAAATCGCTGAACGAAACGGTTACGACCTGATCATTTCAAGCCCTGTGGTCTATGCCAGCCCGGATCTTGATATTACCGATATGATTCTCGATCAACTGGAGGCTGAGTTTCAGGCTGATCAGCTTGAGCTGGGCAACTAGGGCCAACAGAACATGAGGCTCCAGCAACTGGCCGATCAATTCGGTCTTGAACTACGCGGCGAACCCAATCACATCATCGACGGGGTCGGAACGCTGAAGGACGCAACGCCCAACCAGATAAGCTTCCTTGCCAATCCCTCCTATACACCACAACTTGCGACAACAACCGCCGGTGCCGTGCTGATCCAGGCAGAAAATGCAGATCGTTGCCAGGGCAATGCCCTGATAGCGGCGGACCCGTATCTTGCCTACGCGCGCATAGCCTCGTTGTTTGACCCAAGACCAAAATCACCGCCGGGCATCCATGAGAATGCCATCATCAATTCAACCTCCAGTATTGGCACCGATGCGAGCATCGGACCCAACGTGGTGATTGGCGAGAATTGTGTGATCAAAAATGGCTGCACTATTTCAGCGGGAACAGTCATCGGACCCAACTGCACCATGGGTGATGGCTGTCACCTTTACCCCAATGTGACGCTCAATGACGGTGTCCACCTGGGTAATCGGGTCATCATCCATGCCGGAGCAGTGATCGGTGCAGATGGATTCGGAATCGCATTTGCAAGCGATAAGGAGTCCGGAGGGTGGGAAAAAGTCCCCCAGATCGGAGGTGTCACAATCGGGGACGATTGCGAAATTGGCGCCAACAGTTGCGTCGACCGTGGTGCAATTGATGACACAATTCTGGAAGCCGATGTTCGTATCGATAACCAGGTCCAGATCGGACACAATGTGCATATCGGAGCTCACACCGCCGTGGCCGGGTCGACCGGCATCGCGGGTAGCACACGAATTGGGCGCTATTGCCTGATTGCCGGAAAAGTTGGCATCAGTGGTCACCTCACCATTGCCGATAAATCCACCATTGCAGCAGGCTCGAATGTGCTGAAAGATATCGATCAGGCCGGGCAAACCTGGAGTGGCTCTATCCCGGCGCAACCGATTCGTCAGTGGCAACGAACCCTCGTACAACTTCTGAAACTCAATTCGCTCTATAGCCGCACCAAACAACTGGAAAAATCAAATTCGCCCCAGCAACAGGCACAAGGCAAAAAAGATGACTGAAACCAATGAGAACGAAACCATAACCCTGGGTCCTGTCGAAGCCGCCCGGATACTGGAGTATCTTCCCCATCGCTATCCATTCCTGCTGATTGACCGGGTCTTGTCCGTGGAACTGGGCGAAGAAAAAAAGATTGTGGGGCTAAAAAACGTTACGATCAACGAGCCATTCTTCAACGGACATTTCCCGGGTAATCCCGTCATGCCGGGTGTCCTGATCATAGAGGCCATGGCCCAGGCTGCCGGAATGCTGGCCCACCTGGCCGCGGAAACTGCTGGTAAAAAGGGCGAGCTTTATTACCTCGTGAAAGTCGACAATGCACGATTCAACCAGATAGTGAAACCAGGCGATCAGTTGATTCTGAAGGTCACCCAAAAGCGCATCATGCGAGGCATGGGACAGTATTCCTGCGAAGCATTCGTGGACGACAAGCGAGTTTCAAGCTGCCAGCTCCTTTGTGCCGGAAGGAAAGATTAAACAATGAGTAACATTCACCCAACAGCCATTGTTGAAGAAGGCGCGAAAGTTCATGAGAGTGCCCAGGTAGGTGCCTATACCCTGGTCGGCCCAAAAGTCACCCTTGGCCCGGATGTCTGGATCGGCCCCCATGTTGTGCTGACAGGCCGTACCACGATCGGGGCTCGCACTAAAATTTTCCAGTTTGCCTCCATTGGAGAGGAACCACAGGACAAGAAATACGACGGCGAGGACACGGAGCTGATTATCGGGGAAGACACTTACATCCGGGAGCTTTGCACTTTCAGTCGTGGCACCATCCAGGGTGGCGGCAAAACCATCATCGGCAACAACAACTGGATCATGGCCTGTGTTCATATTGCCCACGACTGCGTTCTGGGCGATAACATCATAATGGCCAACAACACATCGCTGGCCGGCCATGTGACTGTAGGCGACTGGGCCATACTTTCAGGTTATTCACTCATCCACCAGTTCTGCACGGTTGGCGAGCACAGCTTCACTTCATTCGCCAGTCATGTGAATCAAAGTATCCCGCCATACGTGACTGTTTCAGGGGAGAAGGCAAGAGCCAAGGGTGTCAACACCGAGGGGCTCCGCAGGCGCGGATTCACCCCGGAACAAATCCAGGAAGTGCGGCGGGCATACAAGGTGTTGTATCGCCAGGGTTTGCAACTGGATGAAGCCCGCCAGAAACTCGTGGAAATGGCTGAAAATTCAAGCGAAGTCAGACCATTGGTCGAGTTTCTCGACACCACAGAGAAAAGCATGATCCGCTAGCCTGCATATTGCACCAGGGATTCGGAATCAGGGTGAAGCTGGCAAAACAGCCTGGACGATAGTCCGCAGAGTAATAGCCATAGCTATTGCTCAAGGGGGATCATTCAGGATGCAAAGTCAGATCGAGTCTGATTTCGAACAGGACAAGCATTTAACATGCAAAATTCTTCACAAATAGATTCAAACAACCGATTTTTCATTATAAATTCCAATGCCGTGTACGCCATGGTGCAATATGCAGGCTGATATGAGCCTCACCATTGCCCTGGTGGCTGGAGAGGATTCGGGTGACCAACTCGGCGCCGCCCTGATCAAAAGCCTTAAAAGTCGTTTTCCTGACTGCCATTTTGTGGGCATGGGTGGAGAGCGCATGCGAAAAGCGGGCCTTGAATGCTGGTGGGACTGCTCTGAACTGGCAGTGTTCGGCTTGTTCGAAGTGCTAAGGCACTTCAGAAAAATCTGGCATATTCGCAAGACCGTTCGCCAGCGACTGCTGGAAATGAAGCCGGATGTGTTCATCGGTATCGATGCACCGGACTTCAACCTGGGTCTGGAAAAACAACTCAAAAAAGCAGGTATCAGGACGGTTCATTATGTCAGTCCAACTGTCTGGGCCTGGCGGGCCTGGCGAACTAAAAAGATCAAGCGCTCGGTTGATCTCGTACTTTGCCTGTTTCCGTTCGAGCCGGAGTTTCTGTCGCAACACGGCATTCAGGCGGCTTTTGTCGGACATCCGATGGCTGACCAGATTGAATCTGTGAGCAGCCCGGTCGAGGCCCGTCGTTCGCTGGGGCTTCGTGAACAGGGACCAGTCTACGCACTGCTGCCCGGAAGCCGAATGGGTGAAGTCGAACGCCTCACCGGGCCAATGCTGGAAGCAGCGCGTCTGCTCAAATCTGAACATCCCGACACCGTATTCGTGGCTGCCCTGGCAAACCCCAGGGCGGCAGAGTATTTCAATACCCAACTCGGCGCTCGCAAGGATCTTGAGCTGTTGGCCATTGAAGGTCGGGTCAGGGATGTCATCGCGGCTGCGGACGTGGTGATCTGCGCTTCAGGGACCGTCACACTCGAGACCCTTCTGATCAATCGCCCCATGGTGGTGACCTATCGGCTGGCCGCTTCGACTTACAAACTGGCTCGCGCCACGGGATTGGTTAAAGCCAAACAGATCTCGTTGCCCAACATTCTCGCTGCCAGAATCCTGGTCCCTGAATTGATCCAGGAAAACGCGACTGCCCGGCGCATTGCCACAGAAGCTTCTGCCTGGATAGATGATCAACAAAGACGAGACAATGTGAAAGAGGAGTTCCAGAAAATTCACCGGACACTTCAGTGCAATGCCAGTGAACGTGCAGCCGAGGAAATCAGCAAAATCCTGGGTCCGGAGCAGTGAAGAGCCATTCGGTTTTATGTGCAGGTGTGGACGAAGCCGGGCGCGGACCCCTGGCCGGCCCGGTTGTGGTGGCCGCAGTGATTCTCGACCCTGAACGCCCAATCCATGGGCTGGCAGACTCAAAAAAGCTGAGCGAAACAAGACGTAACAAACTGGCCACCGCAATCAGGTATCAGGCATTGGCATGGCGAGTTGAAGCCATCGAGGTGGCAACCATCGATGAAATCAATATTCTGCAGGCGACGATGCTCGGGATGCGCCTTGTGGTCGAGAAACTGGATCCAGTTCCGGAATTGGCCCTGATTGATGGAAATCGTGCACCGGACCTGAGTTGCGAATGCCATACCATTGTCAGGGGCGATGAATCAGAACCTGCCATATCTGCCGCCAGCATACTTGCCAAGGTTCATCGGGATGAAATAATGAAAGGCCTGCACCAGGAATTTCCTCATTACGGCTTTGACCGACACAAGGGCTACCCGACCAGGCATCACCTTCAGATGTTAAAGGAGTTTGGTGTCTGCCCGCATCACCGGCGATCTTATGCCCCTGTACGGGAGGCGCTGGCCCGGTAGAGCTGCCGCAACGGGGTTTGCAGCACACCTTTGCCATTATCCCGAATATCAGAAAGTGCCCTGAGGAATGCAGCATCAAATCTTCCACCCCGGGGACAGTTTTCAATGTCGATGAGTGGCAGGTAAAAATGCCCTGATTTTTGCAGGTCTCCAAGTGTGAGTTCCTCGAGGTCCCGAATCAGCGACCATCCCTCGTCGGGATCGTATGCCACTATATTTTTATCCCGCAATCTCGAAAGCAGCTCCCTGACCTGCTTTTCAGAAGCATCCTGTTCGAATTCCAGCAACTGCGCAGTTGCCATGACTTTTCCACGACGCTGAGCCTCCCACAAATGCCCCACCAGACGGTAAGCCAATTGGAGCTCAAGACCTTCGGGCCACTCTGCGTCAGTCCTGGGCTGGTATTTGAATGTGGTAAGAGAAGCGGCGAGTGAAGCTCCAAACAAAACAACGGTCCAGACGATATACAGCCAGAACAGGAAAATGGGTATGGTCGCCAGTGCACCATAAATCACCGCATAGTTGGCATTGGTTACGTAAGCAACAAAAGCAGCCTTGGCAACCTCAAACATCACCGTTGTCAGAAATGCGCCCGCGATGGCATCGCGAAAACGCACCTTCCGATTTGGGACAAGAACAAAAATCAGCGTGAACGCTGTCCACATCAGCAGGAAAATACCAAATCCCTTCAACCCTGCCGGCACCCCATTGTCGAGATTCAACGCAGCAAAGAGGTTTTGTGCGCCCAAAGCTGCTGAAGCACCGATCATGATGGGACAGAGCGTCAGCACTGCCCAGTACATCACGACACGGTTGGTAAACGTGCGGGCCTCAGTGACACGCCAGATTTTGTTGAATGCAACTTCAATGCGGAACATCAGCAAAAGCGCAGTCACAAAAAGCATCACAGTGCCGGGCAAAGTCAGGCTTCCAATGCTTTCGAGAAACGTTTCCATGTAGCCCTGAATGACTTCACCAGCCGCTGGCACAAAATTCGAAAACACAAAACTCTGGAACTGTGTTGCCCACTCACTGAAGACAGGAAAAACCGAAATGATCGCGAAAATAACTGCCAGCAGCGGCACCATCGCCAACAAACTGGTATAGCTCAGTGACGCCGCCTCTTCAAACAACCGATCCTCTTTGAAATGTTTCCAGACATGGCGCATCAGGTGCCGGAACCTGACAAGCAGGCGTTCCGCATCAAATGTTGCCAGGCTGAATGATTGACTCTTCATGTGAAGAACTCGCCTCTGTTATTGAATGGGTTTACCCAGGGGGCGGCAAAGCCATAGAATGCCCTTCATCCCTCTTTGGGGCAACACAGGCAGTGTATTAGATGTCGGTTACCATTTTTCATAATCCACGATGCTCAAAATCACGAGCCACGCTCGAATTACTCAAAGAGCAGGGCATAGAACCCCGAATCATGCTGTACCTTGAGACCCCACCCGATGCTGATGAGCTCTCGCAAATTCTTACACTGCTGGGACGAGAGCCGCGCGAGCTGATGCGCAAGGGCCAATCCGAGTACAAGGAACAGAATCTTGATCGTCCGGAGCTGAGCCGTGAGGAACTGATATCGGCGATGGTGAATACACCCATTCTGATTGAACGACCGATCGTGCTGTCAAATGGCAAAGCTGCCATTGGCAGGCCACCAGAATCTGTGCTCGGGATTCTGTGAATCACCCACCAGCAGACGGTGACACCGAATGAGCTCAGATAAAACCAGACAAATCCTGGTTCTGTACTACAGCACCCATGGGCATACAGCGGAAATGGCCCGACAGGTGGCACGCGGCGTTGAGCAGGTTAAAGGCGCTACAGCCAAAATTCGCACCGTTCCGAAAGTAGGCAATGGTCTTGATCCTGTAGCAGCCGTGCCGGACTCCGGACCACCCTATGTTCGGCGTGAAGATCTGAGTGAGTGTGACGGCCTGATACTGGGCAGCCCCACCCGATTCGGGAATATGGCCAGCGCCTTAAAGCATTTCATTGATGGCACCGCTTCTGAATGGTATTCGGGCGTCCTGGAGGGCAAACCGGCCGGTGTCTTCACCTCAACTGCCAGTCTCCATGGCGGCCAGGAATCAACCCTGCTGAGCATGATGTTGCCACTGCTCCACCACGGCATGCTGATGGTGGGTATTCCGTATTCCGAAAAGTCTCTGTCCACGACCACCGGAGGCGGCACACCCTACGGAGCCAGCCATCACTCGGGCTGGGAGGGTGACCGTCAGTTGGACGAAGATGAAATCGCCCTGTGCCAGGCGCTTGGGAAGCGGGTCGCATCCCTGTCACTGAAACTCGATAGAGGATCAGACTAAAGGACTGGCAATAGGTGTCAGAAATACGGACAGGAATCGACAGCTTCACCAACTGATTTGACTTCCACGACTGGCAGATTTCCTTCATCAATCAAAAATACGGTGGTGTAGGCCACCAGTTTCGAACTACCATTGGCAGGCCCTGGGGTTGCCGTGCCGTTCTGGATCAGTAGCAATCCGGGGGTTTCTGACTGGTTCGCGACGGTCGCCGTATAGTCAAGCTGCGGACGGTCGTCATGCTGGATCCAAACACCGGGTACGGCGATGCCAAAGTCCGGGTACAGCGGGTCAAACCAGGTGCCGTCTTCGTTGAAGGAATAGCAGTTATCAAATTCTGTTCCGACAGGAAACCCGGGATCCAGGGAACCAACAACCTCGGCGTGCACTGCATAAATTCTGCCCGATAACTCATTGGAATGCTCGGGTGGATCCGCCATAACATCATTAATGGCGAATCCGGCGACAATTGCAATGGTAGCAGCGTAAAACCTGCTAACTTCAATGGATTTCATTATTCTCTCCTTATCAATGGTTCCTTAGCGGCTTTTGTCAGACCTTGAAAATGGTTGGCTCAAGCCGCGCTTGTTCTTGCTAGCAATTCAGAAAAAAGGATCACTGCGTGGACTCGCAGGCAGCCACATTATCCAGCGCAATACGCTCAATCGGAATCACGCCTTGCTGGTCAATTGAGTCAATGTTGAAGGTGATCGTGCCTGAGTTACAGCCATGAAATTCCAACAGAATTTCTCCGTCACCTGCCTGAACTGGCATTGGCTGAGGCTCATTAAATATCCCTCCTGATGTCAACTCGATTTCAAGAACGGCGGAATTTTCAGAATATGTTCCGAACGCGGTGAGCCAGCGATGTCCTGGCTCTCCCAGGTTGGCTGCTACTTCCGGTGCTGGTCGCTCCGTGTCGTAGGTAAACCATGCCAGGAAGATCGATGTGCTGTTTGGAAACACCGTGATGAAAAAGCCCTGACCAGGCGTTGTAGGATCAAACCAGGCGTCGTTCAATCCCGCATTGATTGATATGGTTTCTTCTTCAGGCTCGACCAATGGAATGATGTCTTCCAGTGCATCGAACCAGTTACTGGCCATAAACATTTCGCCCTGGCGGTTGGCATGAAAGGCATTGCCGTCAAACATGGTTGCGTAATTAAAACCCGAGTAGTGATCAACCACTATCACCCGTGAATTTGAAGAGTCCCTGGCACCAGCAACCGAGGCAATCCTCTGGTTGAATTCGGGAATAATATTCGGAGCATCAGGATCGCAGCTTGGAATTTCCCAGGGATAGATTTGTCCCAACAGGAAATGCAGGTCCGGATTTACGGCCCTCATATTATCGATCATATTGCCCAGGTTGAGCTGAATCAGGCTTGGCGCACTGCCTCCGAATTCACAAATATCATGGCTGCCCAGGAACATCACGATATCAGGATCACCTGCCTCGACATAGGTGGATGCGAATTGTGAGATCTGTTGACTCAGTAAGCCATATCTACCTTCAAAATGGTTATCGTATTCTTCGAATCTGGGGTAGAGATCTGCGTTCACCACGCTGATCGGACGGGCGACTCGGCCGACAAAGTCGACGTCATAACCGGCTTGCCTTAGCAAAAACCAAAGGTCATAGCGATACGAGGCATAACCGTTATGTCCCGCAACATCGGAATCCCCCACATTCAAAATTTTTACGCTCTGCGCCAGGGCTGGTTGAATGACAAGGAACGTCGTCAGAACCAATCCGAAAACCTTGGGGAAACGTAAAGCACCGATCACTGCAACTCCTCCCGCCGGACCATTCAGTCCGACATGCTCTGAAAAATACAGTCGGCAAGAGCGTATGCCTGGCAAGCGCCAGAACGCATGAAATTACATTGAAAGTTTCACTAAATTGACACTAATGTGCGCCAAAAGGCGCGATTGGCTGTTTCAATCAGTCGAATCGGTGACCAGGCCAAAGGCGCAGCCTTTCTTAAAATCCAGCACATCGGATCGATATTCTTCCCAGGCAGGGTTTCCTTCCAACCGGCTCAGAAAGGGTGAGTAGTAAATGTAATCGGCGAGTGTTAAATCGGAGCAGTGCGTTCCGAAACTAATTTTCTCAAGCCAGTCGAACACTTTGGTATGTTGGCCCTGATACGCGAGTATTTCCGCAACATAGAGTGCGCCAAAGGCCTCATCCGCCTGTGACATCAGTTGCTCGAGGGCCGCGTCAGATTCTGGCTGCTCTCCCAATGCATGTTTGACAATAGCAAGCAAATAAGTTTGCTGCAGGCTTTCAGGAAAAGAGTCCAACAACTCCGCTGCTTCATTGAAATTTTCCAGGAGAATCTCGACAAGCGCCATGTGCAATCGGACACCATGCGATTCAGCAACCTCGGCTGGCATAAACTCCAACAACACGTCTGCTTCCATCAAGGCTTCCTCGTACCGTCCGGCCCAAATCAGAAATACCACCATGTTGTTGCGAAGACCGAAATTGAGCGGGTCTTTACGGATCTCCTCACGGAAGATGGCATTAGCCTCGTCAATCCGACCTATGTAACGCAGCTCATTAGCCAGTGAAAATCTGACCTGGGGATGTTCAGGATCGATTGAGCGGGCGATCTGAACGTGCTTGAGCGTGAGTTCTCTTTGGCCGTTGACGGAATAATACTGCGCCGCGCGCTGGTGTGCCTCTGCGAGGTTTGGCCCGAATAACAGGGCCTGCTTGACAGCGTGATGGTACTTTTCACGCAACAAATCCTGGTCAATGATGACCTTTTCATGCGGAAGTGGGTTTTGCAGCTGAAAATAAATGACCGAGGCCAGCTCTACCCATGCACGAGCGAAACGAGGACTGATGTCGAGCGCCTGTTCAAATCGCTGCTGCGCCTTGAACCAGTCTCCATCGGCATAACGCTTCTTGAAAAATCGGCCCTCGAGAAACAATTCGTAGGCGCGCGGATCGACATCGAACGTATCGTCACCATGAACAAGACTGACCTCAAGTGCACCGGCCACTGCCTGGGCAATCTCCCGCTGCAGATCAAGAATCTCATCCAGTCTTCGATCAAAATCTCTGGACCAGATGTGTGTACTTGTCGCTGCGTCAATCAGTTGAGCAGTTACCCGGATTTTGTCACCTTCTCGCCGAACACTGCCTTCCAGGACATGACTGACTCCCAGACGTTCGACGATGACATCTATGGGTTCGCCTTCAACTGCAAATGACGAGGTTCGGGCGATTACGGTCAGAGCCGGATTCTGGGCGAGCAGGTGCATGATTTCTTCGCTCAATCCATCAGCAAGATAAACCTGGTCTGAATCGGGACCCAGGTCTGAGAAACGAAGCACAGCGATCGAATTGGGTAGTGCCGGACTGACCACGGTCTCGGAATCGATGGCCCAACGCTCAGGCAACACCCACCAAAGCACCAGAACAGCCAATACTGCCAGGGCAATTGCCAGTTTCCAGCCGGTCGATAGACTGCGAGTTGGATTTTCCCCAATTGACCCTGCAGTGGCTTGCTCGCGACTTACAGGGACATTCAGGATCAATCCCCGACGAGGGACTGTTCGGATCATTGAGTGGTCGTCATCGCCCAGTGCCCGCCGAATTTCAATCAGGCACTGGGCGAGGGAATCGTCTGTTACGACAACCCCGGACCAGACAGAGGCCATCAATTCTTCTCGCGAAACCAGTTTACCCGGGTGCTCGAGCAAGTACTGGAGAACTGCGAACGTTTTAGGCCGCAAATAAACCTCTTCACCAAGATGATTCAGGCAACCGCGATCCAGATCCAGCTCGAATTGGCCAAACAGGAATTTCCGATTCCGGGAACGGCCTTTACCTTCTTGCGATTCGGAAATTGACAAGAGTTTCTCACCTGGCATTTATTTAACAACCCCTGGTGAAATTCTACCAGCTGGTTCAATGTTCTTGCGTCAGTACAAGTGATAGCGACGCAAAAGGGAGGCGAAACAAAAGAAGCCTGCAAAAACCCCTAATCACTGTGACAGCTGATTTACAGTCGCGGCCCCCTCGGCGGCGGCTGGTTACTCTGCAATCCGAAAAAATCCTGGTAGACCGTGTTGAGACGGATGAGTGCATGCGCCACGCTGTTGGCCACTGAGCCGGACCTGCGCAGATCCTCCGGCAAACGTCCCCAGTCAGCGCGGAACTGCTCAAGCCGGAGTGATCCCAACTCACTGATTGACGCCACAGGAACATTGTTTTCCTGGAATCGGGAAAGCACAGCCTCATCCAATAGTCCGCCCTGCCCCTCCAGTGCAGCCCGTACGGTATCCGAATCCAGTAACAGGGATGGGTAGAACAAACTGATGATTGATCGCACAAACGCCTTTTTGCTGGATACAGACTGGGTCATTTCAAAAAGATCCAGACCTGCAGGAATCGCATCGTTTGGAATCGGCCTCAGTAGTGCCGAATAGACCATGGATTGCTGAGACTGGTACAACGATTGCAGGTGCTGGCTGACACGGTTACCGATGGTCGGATCACCGTCATACTCCAGTTGTGTCACACCAATTCCGGTGACGAACCAGTCACGCCATTCGGCACCCTGCCCCCAGTTGGCAATCAGAACACTGGATGGGCGGTTTCGGGCTGAAGCCAGATAGGTCAGCCGGTCCGGAACCACTTTCAGCCGACGGTTCGGGTCGAGGTTGGCGTGAATCTTTGTACCAACAATCTCTGATGGGCAGGCATCGTCAAGCACCTCTGGATCAAGTGCCGCAAACAAGTAGTGATATTCGTCGGGACTGATAAAGGTCGAACCGAACACATCAAATGTGTCGCCATTTTCAACATACTGTCCTTTGATCTCGAACCCAAGGTGTCCAAAGTAATTGGCAACGAAAGGGTCCTCGGGGCGTACCGGCTCGGATCGACGATCCAGCCATTGAACGTTGTCATAGCAAATCTGAATCTCACCAAGACCACTCTGGTCGGCAATCAGGTAGGCATCCGGAAACAGTCCAACCAATGCGCGGGTGGCTTCGAGGCTTTCACTCATGCCGCATGTGCTTTCTGCATTACATGCAGAGATCATGATGCCCTCTGAGCGATAGGAGGTCCGCTGATTGGCGTCGCCAGCCAGAACCACATCGGCACCGACCTCGAGGTTTTCAACACGAAATGCCAGTTCTGCTTCCCTGACCCCATGAACAAGATCCAGTAATGCTGAATCGTAACCCTGCAAACTGCGACTGACCGGATCGTTCATGCCAGCGCCAGCGCCGCTGAAGCAATCCGCTTGCTGCGACAGTTGCTCAACCAGATCAAGGCCGGTCTGGCGCATTTGCATGACCAGGGCCTCATTATCCGGTGTCTGGAAATAGACCGGCGCCCGTTCAGCAAACCAGGCCATCAGGGTTGCAAGCGTGGCCCACTCGAGTGGATTCGGTAATGGCTGCTCAGGCAAGTCACACATTGCCGGAAATGTGTCATGCATGTAGCCAAGCACATAATTGATGCGCTGCCAGGGAGGCAAAGACAATTCACGGGCAAGGTGCTGGTCACCAAACGGTCCGTCTGAATCGCCCGAAAGCTCCGTGCTGCGGGCCTGTTGCTCTACCAGGTCAACAATGGCCACAAGACAGCGATCATATTGGTCACGGCTAAGCGTGCTGCGTCCCTCACGATCCTGGGCTGCAGCAATGCTGATACAGATCTCGATTTCTGTTGCCACCGTTTCCCGAACCGGTTGCCCGAAATAGTAATCGGTGTCCGGAATGGTCAGCACCAATTGGGCAACGGCGTCGGCCAGCTCCAATGAGAGTTCACGTGCTCTTTCAGCACCGGGGTGTCCGCCCTTGAGGTTCTGGACAACATCATAGGCAGCGGCAAGCACAGCGTTGATGCGCGGGTCTACTTCAGCAAACGAACGAGCGTAATGATTGGAAACACGCGGCAGCAGATCTGCAAGTAAAGGCGCAATCGGAGAAGCAAACGAACCGTCCGTAGTCGCACGCTTCAGCAGATCAGCAACCACCCAAAGGAGTGCCTCGGTGAAAGAAAGGTATTGGCCCTGGTAAAGAAAATCGATGCCCGCGGCCAATCGAACTACATAGTTCGACTCAACCTCAAGCATCGGGTTTTCAGCATATTCCCCACTCAGGAGTTCGTATCTGATTCGCTTCAGCGCCAAAGGATCAGGGGGAGCCGGCAACGTTGCCGAATCAAGCAGGGCGCCCATCAATTCCTGGGCAACCTGGAGCGGATCCTGATCAGCAGCCAATGGCGCCGGCGGCTCAGCGGCCATCCAGGGATCAAACCATTCTGAATCCAGGCCAGCCATCACGGCCAGAAGATTTTCGTTGCTGGTCGCTGTCTCGAGCAACTCCCGCCACAGGCCGATGGCACGAAACTCCATGCGCACAATCACTTCGGGAAGTATTGCGGAAGACAGTCTTTCCTCGCTTCGGTCAAACAACTGGGTCAGCAGGACTTCGAGCTCAGGCCCCAGTGGTGAGACCAGCGAGTCGACATTGAGACCATGCTGATCAAGCTCGCGCACGATCAGCCAGGCAGCAGGGTCAAACACCGTGCTGCGCATGGGGAAGGTAAGGTATCTGGAAGCCAGTCGATCCAGCCAGGCACGATCATCCTGGAATTTCTCAATGGTGGATTCAACCTGGTCCGCTTCCAGGGATGGCAGGTTATCCATCAGCTCGGCGACCACCACCATGGTCAACAATGCATCTGTGCGTGAATCCGGATCAGATATTGCAGCCGCAAGATGCCGAACCCGTGGCGACTGATCCAGTGTTGCGACCACTTCATCCTGGGCATGAAGCCCATAAGGCATAGCGGTAAGCAGCAATAAAACTGGCGCCAAACGACCTGCCCACGGCATGGCGCATTGAATTCGCGTTAGAATGCGCCGAATTCGCTGTTTTGCATTAATCCACATAAAGGATCACTCAGCCCCAGGCTTCACTATTGAGCGCTGTTGAAGCTGGCTATACTACACCATGATATCCACCTTATTGATCATCACAACCGGCGGTACGATCGACAAGATCTACTTCGACGACAAGAGCGACTACCAGATCGGAGAGCCGCAGATTTCCCAGATACTGACCGGCATTCAGGTCGCCTTCGATTTCAATGTCGATGCGTTGATGCGCAAAGACAGTTTGCATATTGACGACGACGACCGGCAACTCATACACAATGCGATTTCTTCGTATGATTGCGAACACGTGATCGTTACCCACGGCACCGATACCATGGTTGAAACAGCCAATGCCCTGTCCGATATCAAGGACCGCACCATTGTCCTGGTTGGTTCACTGAATCCGGCTCGCTTTCGCGATTCTGACGCGGTGTTCAATATCGGTTGTGCAGTAGGCGCGGTTCAGAGCCTCCCTCATGGTGTCTACATCGCCATGAACGGCAAGGTGTGGAGGCCTGATGAAGTTAAAAAGAACAGGGACGCGAATCGTTTCGAGGCTGCATGAATGAGCAAGATGGGTAGATCCCGGATAGCGTTTTCAGCTTCGCCTCAACGCTTCCGGGATGACATACGCCGTTGGCGAATGTCACTTAATTGCATGAATGGCGAGCCCGACCAGGCCACCAACAAGCGTTCCATTGATTCGGATGTATTGAAGGTCACTGCCGATTGCCAGTTCCACACGATAACTGGTGTCCTCGGCATTCCAGCTTTTGACGGTTTCACTGATGAGGCTGGCCATGCCGTGACGATTGCGCTCAACCAGGGTCACCGCTGATTCGATCAGCCATTCGTTAACCCATGCCTGCATTGCGTCATCGCGGCGTACTTCCACAGCCCAGCCCTCGAGCCAATCGGCAACCTGGCCCCGAATCATCGATTCAGGGTTATCGAGGTCCTTCTCAATTCCGGCAGCCAGATCAGTCCATAGCCTGTAAAGATAATCCTGAAGCTCTTCGTTCTCGAGCAACGTGGCGCGCAGGCGATCACCCCAGCGTGCCATCTCGGCAGAGTTCTGTAATTCGTCTGCCCAGCGCTCAAGGCGTACATTAAATTCCTCGCGCATCGGGTGTTGAGGGTCGAGTGACATTTCCAGCAACATTCCCTCGATTCGATCAAGCATCTGCTTGACGATTCGATCATCGACAAAGCCAGGCAACCACCACGGGCTCTCCCGCTGAACATTGCCGCGGATGATTTCACGATTTTCATGAAGCAGAATGATTGAATATTGAAGCGCCTGGGTCAGAATCTGTTGATGACGTCCATCGCGAATCAGCCAATCCAGGGTCCTGCCCAGAAATGGTGCCGGATTGATATTGGCAAGCTGGCGCTGGCTGAGGCGGCTGATGAAATCCCGAACACGCTCTTCATGAAGGGCGCTCATTGTTCCTTTCAGCAGCGACGTCATCAGGTCAGCGACCCGCTCTCGCCCGCCGGCTGAAGTCAACCAGTTTGAGATTCCTGCCGCCATGTTGGTTTGCTGCAAACGCGTGCGAACAACATCCGGATGGAGAAAATGCTCGGCGACGAACGTCGCCATGCTGTCCCCAATCTCATCTTTACGTCGCGGAATAATCGCTGTATGTGGAATAGGCAGGCCCAGTGGATGCCGGAATAACGCAACCACGGCAAACCAGTCTGCCAGCGCACCAATCATGCCCGCCTCGGCAAATGCATTGACCCATCCGGCCCAGGCTTCAGGGCGATGTAATGTCAACGCAAAAATAATTGCCATCAGGATCAGCAGTGCCAATGGCAACCGCTTCATGGCTTTCAATCGGGCAAGTTTTTCACCTTCGCCCGGAATGCTGACGGGAGTCAGAGGCGAACCTTCCCGATCATGATATCTTTCCACATGACCCAGTCACCCATGAAGCTGTACAGCGGATAAGTAAAGGTTGCCGGCCTGTTTTTCTCAAAGAAGAAATGGCCCACCCAGGCAAAAGCATAACCTGCAACAAATGCGCCCAACACCCACCAGGCATTTCCAGTGACAGCAGCGCTAACGAACATACCAAGGGCCACCCAGGTACCAATGAAATGCAACAGCTTGCAGGTTCGATTGCTGTGTTCACCCAGGTAGAAAGGGTAAAACTCGCGAAATGTGGGGTATTGCTTGCTCATACTTTGAATTGACCGCGCCAGCCTGAATCACCCAAGTGTAATTCAACCCGAATCAATTTCCATCTTTGTGAATTTAGCCGAATTCCCACTAAAGAACCATTGGTGGCTGATACCCATCGTTTTAACGATTACGGTGGTCAGTGCCATGTTTCGGTGCAATACGATGATTAATAATCATTTAATCAGGAGAGCCAGATGACCGGGAAACTGAACCTTTTTCTGTCAGGCATACTGATGTCAGCCTCGCAGGCGATCGCAGCCGGCCAAACACCATTTCCTTCTGAAGTTGGCGAGACGGGTTGCATCATCGAACAGATCACAAACTCAAAGAACCCCGAATACCAGGTCCAGGGCGTCAGTTGGGACGGCAAATGGTTCACGTATGGAGAAGAAATCGGTGAAGGGGCTCATGGAATCCCTGACAAGAAAGTTTACTTGCTGGACCTGGCTTCGGGTGAAAAAAAGGTGCTCCCCGGGGCCATGAAAAACTCTGGCGGGTTTTCACCCGACGGCCGTTTCATTGTCGGCGCTTTTCGCAGGGAGAGCGAGCGGACGGATATTTATGAGTTCAACCTGGAAACCGAAGAACTCAAACCCATCGCGCAACATGACCACTGGGACTGGCTACCCAGCTATTCGCCCGACGGCTCAACCATCGTCTTCAATTCCTATCGCATTGACGGTCAGTCCCAGATTTTTCTCTACGACAGGGAATCCGAAGCGCTAAGGCAAATGACAGATTTCCCGGGCTATGACGCCCATGCCGAGTTTTCACCGGACGGAACCAAAATTCTGTTTCACCGCATGATGGCTCGAAAAGAGCAAGGCGGATATGATTTTGAATTATTCGTGATCGACATCGAAAGCGGTGAAGAGACGCAACTCACGCCAGGCTCAGACTTTGAAGAAAGCTATGCCTCCTGGGCGCCTGATGGTCAACATGTTGTGTTCAGCTCTGACCGCGATGGCAAGCCCGAAAAACATAACCTCTATATCCTGGGTCCGGATGGCGAAATCGTTTCCAGGCTGACCAAAGGCGACTGGAAGGACAGCTACGCTTTCTGGACCCGCGATGGAAAACATATTTACTTCAATTCAGACCGCAATGGTGACCAAAACATTTACCGCATTCCAATGGATGGGCTGGATTGCCACAAATCTTTATGAAGTGTTCTATGTGCGACCACGAAAGCGTTGGTCTACCGAAAAGATAGCGCTCTGATATGCCCGATTAATTCAGGACAGCGTATCCTCTGCCTCTGAGGCATCGTTTTACAACCTGCACCTTCTCGCGCTGCCCATGGTTGATTCCTGCAGCACCGCCGGCAATGGCCCCGATCGAGGCCCCCTCACCTGCATCGTTTCGATCGCTGACTGCACCAATGGCGCCACCCACGACCGCACCGGAGCCAGCACCGCGGGCAGCTTTTTCGCCAACCGGAACCCCTTCGGCATAGCCCTCGCAATCTGCCAGGTCACGCTCGTAATTGGTCATGTTGCTGCGTCGCTCATCAATGATGATCTCGTCTGTTGTGGTGCATGCGGAAAGGGACCAAACCAATGAGGCCACCAGGATCATCGTTCCTGACTTGATTCGATGTGACCGGCTGACAATGCCCATGAGGCTTCCTCCCGTTAATTCGTCTCTTAAGGCTCAATACTCCCGTGCAAATGTGGAGTAATTATGAATTCACGTCTGGATTACCGGAAAAGACCCGCAGCGCAGGACTCATATTGCAGGAATATGCTCTGGTCAGGTCGTGTGGATTCGCGTTATTGAATCACCAGGCCCGCTTTTTCCAGGCCGTCCCCGACCCGCTTGAACAGCTTCGGTTGAGCAAACATCCAGCGATCAAGGTGTTCCCGGAAAGCTTCCATGGAATACGGCCATAACGCCAGAAATTCATCCAGGGCTTCTTTGGCGGCCTGTTTGTGCCCGAGCTGGGCGTGGCAGATACAGCGTCCATAGACCTCAGGGAAATAGTTGGGCATGTTGATGCGTTCAACGATTTCAAGCGCCTGCTCGTCGTTGCCCTGGGAGTATTGATAGAAGAATTGTCCAAACCGATACCAACCGGGATGATCAGGGTTGATTGCCATGGCCCTTTGTGTCATTTCAAGGCAGCGATCCCAATCTCCCGCGTAGCCCATCAGAATACCAAGCATGGCCATTGCTTCAGAATCACGTGAGTTAAGCTCCATGGCTCGCTCAGTGGCT
>Ga0102946_1000053_pt1 | contig 40001 bp, 32 predicted proteins | sample SalPon2A_A_D1_MG_FD_78209 | JGI IMG/M metagenome (GOLD analysis project Ga0102946, IMG submission 78209) | Soil microbial communities from South San Francisco under conditions of wetland restoration - Salt Pond MetaG R2A_A_D1_MG | ecosystem: Environmental > Terrestrial > Soil > Wetlands | place... | reverse complement strand
GCGACTGCGGTGGTGGTGGGAGCCGGGGCGGCGAACTGACGCAGCACCGTGCCCGCCTCAGCCAGCAGATCGACCCCCCGGGTGACGGTGCTGGGTGTCGGCAGGCCGAACGAGAGCGTGGGCGCGAGGTACATCCAGCACAGCACCCACGTGCCGGCCACCAGCTGTGCGACCGCGACCAGGGAGGGAAGGGTGTTGAGGCTGCGCAGTACGGCCCCGAGCAACGCGACCAGGGCCACCATCACCACGCCGTCGGCGATCCAGGTCTGCTCCTGCAGCAGCGTCGTCAACGGCCACCCCACCGAGAGCGACGCCAGAGCTGCGACGAGGGCCTCGGGCCACATCCCGCGTTGAAGGTTCACCGTCCCCCCGCTCCAGCCCGGCGTGGATGTCGGTGCAACGACATCCACGCCGGGGCGAGGTCTGCTTCGCTCGCACATCGTGCGGTCGACCAGCCGGCTTCCTCGAGCACCCGGGCCGGTCGCTCGGGCTCGAACCCGGCCTCCGCCGACTCCGCCCGGCGAGCCCGCGCCGGGTCGTGGGCGAAGGACCCGCGCTCCAGCACGAAGGCCACCGCCGTGGATCCGGGCTCGCGGATGGCGGCCAGATGACGCATCTCCTCGGCGTCGTGGTCCACCACTGCCGCCACCGCGAGCACCCCACCGGAGGTGAAGGTGTGCGCCGCGGCGGCCACGGTCTCCAGCCCCAGGTCGTCGTCACGTGCTGCGCGGGCCAGCGTCTCCAGCAGGTCGGAGAGGTCCATCGGGTGCCCGGCGGCGCCGGTAGCCACCGTGTGCGCACTGAGCAGATGCACCACGTAGCCCTCTCGGATCAGGGCTCGTCCGGCTGAGGCCACGGCGCTGACCGCCCCCTCGAAGGTGTCACTGGGACCTCGAGAACGGCCGTGCGCGCCGCCGCGAGAGTCCAGCAGCAGCACGGCACGCCGCCGCGCTGGCCGGTCCTCCTGGCGAACCATGAGCTCGCCGCGGTGCGCCGTTGCGGGCCAGTGGACGCGTCGCAGCTCGTCGCCGTCCCGGTACTGGCGGATACTGACGTCGTCCTCGCCGTGGAGAGCCACCATCTGCGGCTGCTCACCCTCGGTTCCGCGTCCCTGAGCCAGGGCGCCCGGGCCGGTCAGGTCGTAGACCCGGGGGAGCAGCAGCACCTCGGTCGTGCTCGACAAGCGGACCGCCACGTAGATCAGGCCGAAGGGGTCGCGCTGCCGCAGGCTCAGTGGGCCGAGCCGGTAGGCACCACGGCGAGAGCTACGTACCTGATAGCGCAGCGTCCGTCGCTCGCCGGGTTCGAGGGTGTGCAACACGAAGCGAGGAGCGTCGCCCAGCTCGACGTCGAGGTGCTCCTGCGCGAGGTACAGCGGGGTGCGCCGGGCGCCCACGTTGCGGAACGTCGCCTCGACGCTTCCCGGCTCTTCTGGGTGCAGACGCCGCGGTGAGACGACCCGGCTCACCGCGAGCGACGGCGGGCGTCGACGCGAGAGCACCAGGGCCATGGCCGGCAGCACCGTCAGCGCCACGCCGATGCGGGTCAGGTCGGGATAGCCCAAGAGCACACCGGAAACGCTCGTGAGCAGGCCGAGGGAGAGGAAGACGACGCCGCGAGGGGTGAGGACCTGGAGGAACCTCATCGCCGCTCTGCACTCACGCGGCGCGGACCGGGGTCTTGGCCAGCACCTCGTCGACGATGTCGGCGGCGCTGCGCCGGCTGAGCTGAGCCTCCCCGGTCAGCAGCATCCGGTGCGACAGGATCGCCGGGGCAAGGGCCTGCACGTCTTCGGGCAGCACGTGGTCACGCCCGCCGAGCGCGGCGTGGGCCCGAGAGGAGCGCAGCAGCTGCAGCGCGGCGCGGGGGGAGGCGCCGAGGCGCAGCTGAGGGTGCTGGCGGGTGGCCCCGACCAGGTCGACGACGTAGCGGCGCAGCGAGGGTGAGGCGTGCAGGCGGCGGACCGCCGCGATCACCGCCCTCACGCTGGAGGCCGAGGTCACGGGGGTGATGCGGGACAGGGGGTCGGCCTCTCCGTGGGTGACGAGCATGTCCAGCTCCGCGGAAGGGCCGGGATAGCCGAGCGAGATGCGGGCCATGAAGCGGTCGCGTTGTGCCTCCGGCAACGGGTAGGTGCCTTCCATCTCGATGGGGTTCTGTGTGGCCACGACCATGAAGGGCAGGGGCAGCGGGTAGCTGTCCCCATCCACGGTGACCTGCTGCTCCTCCATGCACTCCAGCAGCGCGGACTGCGTCTTCGGGGAGGCCCGGTTGATCTCGTCGCCCACCACGAGGTTCGCGAAGATGGCACCCCGCCGGAACTCGAAAGCGCGCTGACTCTGGTTGTAGACGTTGACCCCGGTGATGTCGCTGGGGAGCAGGTCCGGAGTGAACTGGACGCGGCTGACGTCGCAGTCGATCGCGCGGGCCAGCGCCTTGGCCAGCATGGTCTTGCCGACGCCCGGGACGTCCTCGAGCAGCAGGTGCCCCTGGGCCAGCAACACGATGATGGCCGTGCGCACCGCCTCCGGCTTGCCCTCGATGACGATACCGACGGCCTGAGCGATGTCGGCGGTCACCGCGCGCACGGTGTCCAGGTCCGCTTGTTCCACCTCTGCGGTGACGGTTGCGCTCGCGCTCGCGCTCATAGGACGTGTCACCCCTACGATCTTGCCTCATCGGTCTGGGAGCGACCGCCCGGGTCGGGCGGCGTGCACCACTACGCCCCACTGCGCCGTTGTCCCTGTGACCTGCACAAACAAGGGAAGATTTGGCGGGCAAAGCCGCTGTGGGGCTACATTGTGGGGGAAAGTGGAGTACAGTGGGGGCAGTGGGAGAAGGATGGCTCCCGAGTCGACGGAGGGGTGAGACCGATGTTCCTCGGTACGTACACCCCGCGGCTCGACGACAAGGGTCGGCTCTTCCTTCCAGCCAAGTTCCGCGACCGTCTGGCCACCGGCTTGGTCGTGACCAGGGGGCAGGAGCGGTGCCTGTACGTGTTCGCCATGTCCGAGTTCGAGCGCATCGCGTCGGCCATGCAGTCCACCCCGACCACGAGCCGTGCCGTCCGCGACTACCAGCGTGTGTTCCTCTCCGGGGCCTCGGACGAGATCCCGGACAAGCAGGGTCGGATCACGGTGCCTGCTGCGCTGCGGGAGTACGCGGGGCTGAACCAGGAGTGCACCGTGATCGGCGCCGGGTCTCGGCTCGAGATCTGGGACAGCGCCGCCTGGACGGCCTACCTCGAGCAGACCGAGCAGACGTTCGCCGACCAGGCCGAGGAGGTGGTCCCGGGGGTGCTCTGAGCCCTCGCCATGTCCCTTGCCCGCCTGCCAGCACCGGGTGCTGGGGCGTGGCCTCTCTCCGAATGCCGAGTCCGGGAGCCTCTTCCCCGGCTTCCGGGCCCGAGCTCGGCGAGAGACCACGAGCCAGCACTCTGCCCCCCGACCTCGCCCCATCTCGACCACGGAGAACCATGCAGCCCCACGATCGCGAGTACCGCCACACGCCGGTGTTGCGTGAGCGCGTCGTGGAGCTGTTGGCACCTTCCCTGGCCGAGCCGGGCTCGGTGTGCGTCGACGCCACGGTGGGACTCGGCGGTCACAGTGAGCGCATTCTCGAACGGTGCACGCGGGCTCGGGTCATCGGCATCGACCGGGACCGCGACGCCCTCGAGCGTTCCCGAGCCCATCTGGCCCGCTTCGGGGACCGGTTCACCGCAGTCCAGGCCACCTACGACCGGGTCGGGCCGGCCCTGGCCGAGCTCGAGCTGAGCGTGGCGGACGCCGTGCTGTTCGACCTCGGCGTGTCCTCGCTGCAGCTCGACGACCCGGACCGTGGATTCGCCTACCGGGCCGACGCCCCGTTGGACATGCGGATGGACCAGCGAGCCGGAATCACGGCCGCCGAAGTGCTCAACACCTACGACGCGGCAGCGCTGGAGCGGGTGTTGCGCGACTACGGCGAGGAGCGCTTCGCGCGCCGGATCTCCCGGGCCATCGTCAGGCAGCGCGACGACGCTCCGTTCTCGACCTCGGGGCCGCTCGTGGAGCTGTTGACCCGGGTGGTCCCGAGAGCCTCGCAACGCTCGGGCGGTCACCCGGCCAAGCGCACCTTCCAGGCGCTGCGGATCGAGGTCAACCGTGAGCTGTCCATCTGGCGACAGGCGCTCCCCTCGGCCCTGGCGCTGCTCCCGGTGGGTGGGCGCCTGGCGGTTCTGGCCTACCACTCGCTGGAAGACCGCATCACCAAGCAGGTGCTCGCCGCTGCCGCGACGAGCTCAGCCCCGCCCGGTTTCCCGGTCGAGCTGCCCGAGCAGCGCCCCTGGGCGCGGCTGCTGACCCGCGGTGCCGAGAAGGCCGGCCAGGAAGAGATCGAGGCCAACCCGCGGTCGGCGTCAGTGCGCCTGCGAGCCGTTGAACGTATCCGCGCTGCCGCGCCACAGGAGTCCGAGCACAGTACGAAGGAGCACCGGCCATGAGCCAGATGACCGCCACGGCCCGCGTTCAGGCCTACCCGCGCCCGTCCCGCGGCCGCGGGAGCGCCGCACCGGCCCGCCCCCCGCTGCGCGTCGTGCATGCGGCGCCGGCAGCAGTGGGTCACCTGTGGTACGCCGTTGCCCTCGGGGGGCTGATCATCGGCGGTCTGCTGCTGATGCTGATGCTCAACATGGCGCGCGCCGAGGGGTCGTTCGTCTTGAGCGACCTGCGTGAGGAGCACGCCGCACTCCATGCCGAGCAGGTCACGCTGGAGACCGAGGTCGCCGACCTGTCCTCGCCCTCGACGCTGGCTGAGAAGGCTGAGGATCTGGGCATGGTCGCCTCGCCCTCCACCGCCATCCTGCGGCTCTCCGACCACTCCCTCGTCGGCGTGGCGGCCATGGTTGCGAACGGCAAGACGCATACCGTTGACCTGCCCGGGGCCCGGAGTGCCGACGAGGTTCAATCAGCAGGAGAGTGATCGTGGCGCTCACGCCGAGGTCGAGCAACGGTATCGGCCATGGTCGTGGTGTCGCCCATCCTCAGCGCCGCGCCTGGGTGCTGCTCTTGGGGGTCCTGATGGTCTTCAGCCTCTTCGGGGCCCAGCTGGTGCGCCTGCAGGGCCTCGACGCCGCCTCGGTCTCGGCGGCGGCGGTCGACGACCGGCTTCGCGAGGTCACCATCCCGGCGCCGCGGGGTGCGATCACGGACGTCGACGGCGAGCCGATGGCGTTGGACATCGAGCGCAAGCACATCACCGCGGACCCGGTCAACGTCGCCGGGTACCGCCGGGTGGAGGACGGTGAGGTCGTCTCCGAGGGCCTGGTCGGCGCAGCAGACGACATCGCCGCGCTCACCGGATCGGACGCCGCCGAGCTGCGCCAAGTGCTCAGGGACACCACCGGCCGCTGGACCTACCTGGTCAAGGACGTCTCGCCGCAGACCTGGCAGGAGGTCGACGACCTCGGCATCCCCGGCGTCGACGCAGAGGACTACCACAAGCGCCAGTACCCGCTGGGCGAGGCGCCGGCCCCGCTCCTCGGGTGGGTCGGGGCCGGAGACCAACCGGCGGGGGGTCTGGAGCGCACCCAGAACGAGGCGCTGACGGGCACACCCGGTGAGCGCAGCTACGAGCTCGGGGGGCAGGGCGAGATCATCACCACGGGTACCAGCGTCGACACCCCCGCGGTGCCGGGACAGGACATCCGGCTGTCGGTCGACTCCGACCTGCAGTGGTACGCCTACGACGCCCTCGAGGAGCGGGTCAGGCAAGCCGGCGGCCTGAGTGGCTACGTGCTGGTGCAGGAGGTCAAGACCGGCCGGCTGGTGGCGGCCGCCAGCTACCCGAGCTTCGACCCGAGTGAGGCCACCCAGGACGCGGACGCGATGCGCAACCTGCTGGTGGAGGACGTCTTCGAACCGGGCTCCACGACCAAGCTGATCACCGCCGCGGCGGCTCTGGAGGAGGGCCTGGTGGAGGCGGACACCCCCATCGTCGTGCCGACCCACCTTCCGCGAGCCGGGAAGGTCTTCAAGGACGCCAAACCCCACCCGGTGCTGAACCTGACCTTCGCCGGCGTGCTGGCCACCTCCTCCAACATGGGCACGATCCTGTTCGGCGAGCAGCTCGACGAGGAGACCCTGCACGACTACCTGGCTCGGTTCGGCATGGGCCGCAGATCCGGTCTCGGGCTGCCCGGCGAGTCATCGGGCGTCTTGCCCCCCACCGAGGAATGGGGCCCCACGACGCAGTACACGCTGATGTTCGGGCAGGGCATGTCCAGCACGGCGCTGCAGCAGCTGAGCGTCTTCCAGACCATCGCCAACGACGGAGTGCACGTCCCGCCGTCGGTGGTCGAGGGCACGACCGACAGCCAGGGCCGGTACGCCGAGGCCGAGGCGCCGCAGAGCGAGCGCATCGTCAGCAGCAAGACAGCACGGACCCTCACCTCGATCATGGAGGAGGTCACCAGCGAGGAGGGCACCGCGCCGATGGCGGCGGTCGACGGCTACCGCGTCTCGGGTAAGACCAGCACCGCCTCCCGGTTCGACGACAGCCTCGGCCGCTACAGCAAGACCACCGCCTCCTTCGTGGGCTACGCGCCGAGCGAGGATCCGGAGTACGTGGTCGCGGTGACGGTACAGCGACCGACCAACATCAGCATCTACGGCGGGACGATCGCCGGCCCCGTCTTTACCAACGTGATGCGCTACGTTCTGCAGTCGAACGGCGTGCCTCCCAGTGAGGGGGAGCACGAGCGAATGGACCTCGAGTTCGACCCCGGCGCCCCAGCGCCAGGAAAGGAACAGGGCGTGACCTTGTCAGATGTCGCGATCAAGGATGAAGGGTCAGGTGGGTGATCCCGCTGTCGCTGGGCGAGATCGCCCGCGCCACGGGAGGTCGCGTCCAGCCTGCCGACGCTGAGGCAACCGTGGTCCACGCCGCCGTGGTCACCGACTCGCGCGAAGTCGTCGAGGGCAGTCTCTACGTGGCCCGCCAGGGTGAGCACGCCGACGGGCACGACTACGTCTCCGCTGCCGCCGCGGCCGGGGCCGTCGCGGCACTGACCGACCGCGAGATGGAGGAGCTGCCCTGCGTCGTCGTCCCGGAAGTCGGCGACGCCTTCGCAGCTCTGGGCCGAGAGGTGGTGGAGCGCTGCCGCGCCGACGGCGGGCTGCGCATCGTCGGGATCACCGGCTCCTCGGGCAAGACCTCCACCAAGGACCTGCTGGCCCAAGTGCTGGCCGAGCACGGCCGAACCCTCGCCCCGCAGGCCTCCTACAACTCGGAGGTGGGGGTACCTCTGACGGTGTGCCGCCTGAGCTCGGACACCGAGTACCTGGTGGCCGAGATGGGCGCTTCCGGCGTCGGCCACATCGACTACCTGACCCGTATCGCCCCTCCGGATGTCGGGGTGGTCCTCAACGTCGGCTCGGCCCACCTGTCCGAGTTCGGCTCCCGCGAGGCGATCGCCCACACCAAGGCCGAGCTCGTCCGGGCGCTCGACACCGACGGGCTCGCGGTGCTCAACGCCGACGACGCCATCGTCGCGGCCATGGCGCAGCAGACCGCGGCCCCCGTGGTCCTGGTCGGTATCGGCCCCGACGCGGACGTGCGGGCCACCGACATCGTCCTGAGCTCTCGAGGGCAGGCTTCGTTCGCGGTGCACCTACCCGGTGAGGATCCGGTGAACGTGCAGCTGCGACTGCACGGGGAGCACCACGTCGGTAACGCACTCGCCGTGGCCACCGTGGCGCACCACTGGGGGGTCAGCCCGGCCGACATCGCGGAGCGGCTGGGCGCGGCGGTGCCGGCCTCGCGGTGGCGGATGGAGGTCACCGAACGCGCCGACGGTGTCACCATCGTCAACGACGCCTACAACGCCAACCCGGAGTCCATGCGGGCGGCGCTGCGCGCGCTGGCGGCAATGCGCAGCGGTCGCCGCGCGATCGCCGTCGTCGGCGAGATGCGTGAGCTGGGGGCGGACAGCGTCAGCGAGCACGAACGGGTCGGCCGCTTCGCAGCCGAGCTCGGGGTGGACCAGCTCGTGGCCGTCGGCCCGGGAGCCGCGCCGGCCGCGGAGGCTTTCACCGCGCAGCGGGGAGGTCCGGGGCTGGCCATCGACGAGGTCGACCAGGCCGCCCGGGTGCTGGAGGAGATGCTCGGGCAGGGCGAGGTGGTACTGCTGAAGTCGAGCCGCGACTCGGGGCTGCGTTTCCTGGGCGAGACGCTGGCCGCGGGGGGAGTCGTGTCGTGATCAGCGTGCTCCTGGCCGGGGCCATCGCAATGGTCCTGGCCATGGTCGGCACGCCGCTGTTCATCCGGTTCCTGGTCGCGCGCGGGTACGGGCAGTTCATTCGGGACGACGGGCCGACCTCGCACCACACCAAGCGCGGTACGCCGACCATGGGCGGCGCGGTCATCATCGCCGCGACGCTGCTCGGCTACTTCGGGGCGCACCTGCTGCTGATCGTGTTCGACACGCTGGACTGGGTCGACCTGCGCAGCACCGGTTTCACGATCAGCGGCCTCCTGGTGCTCTTCCTCATGGCCGGTCTGGGGCTGGTCGGGTTCTTCGACGACTACATCAAGATCTCCAAGCAGCGCAGCCTGGGCCTGCGCTCGGTGGAGAAGCTGGTCGGGCAGACCGCGATCGCGGTCATCTTCGCGGTGCTGGCGCTGCAGTTCCCGGTGGACGACTTCCGCCGTCCGGCGAGCACCGCCGTCTCGTTCGTCCGGGACACCTCGCTGGACTTCGCGGCCCTGGGCACCGTGGGTGGCCTGGTGCTGTTCGTGCTGTGGGCGAACATCATGATCGCCGGGGCCTCCAACGGGGTGAACCTGACCGATGGTCTGGACGGCCTGGCCACGGGGGCCTCGGTCATGGTCTTCGGCGCCTACATGCTGATCGGCATCTGGCAGTTCAACCAGAACTGCCAGATCAGCCCGGGACCGAACTGCTACGACGTCCGGGACGCGCTCGACGTGGCTGTGGTGGCGGCCTGCGTCGCGGGCTCCTGCTTCGGTTTCCTGTGGTGGAACGCCTCGCCGGCCAAGATCTTCATGGGTGACACCGGCTCCCTGGCTCTCGGTGGTGCCCTGGCGGGGCTGGCCATCGTGACGCACACACAGCTGCTGATGGCCATCCTCGGGGGCCTGTTCGTGCTGATCACCCTCTCGGTGATCATCCAGGTCGGCTCCTTCAAGATGACCGGAAAGCGGGTCTTCCGGATGGCCCCGCTGCAGCACCACTTCGAGCTGCTCGGTTGGGCCGAAGTCACGATCGTGATCCGGTTCTGGATCATCGCCGGCCTGTGTGTCGCGGTCGGTCTGGGGGTGTTCTACGCCGAATGGGTCGCGAGCCTGTGAGCACCGCATGAGTGACGACGGTGGCCCCCTGACCGGTCTCACGCACGCCGACGCCGCCTGGGCCGGTCTGCGCGTGGCGGTCACGGGGCTCGGCGTGAGCGGTTTCGCGGCCGCCGACGCGCTGGCCAGCCGTGGGGCTGTCGTGCGGGTGCTCGACCGGGGTGGCCCCTCAGCGGTGCAAGCCGATCGGGCCGCCCTGCTGCGGGCCCGGGGTGTCGACGTGCGGATCGGTGCGGAGCACGTCCAGCGATGGCCGGCCGAGGGCCAGAACGAGCTGGACCTGGACCTGGTGGTGACCTCGCCGGGATGGCGACCCGACCAACCGGTCCTGCAGTCGGCGCGGCAGCGCGGCGTCGCGGTCTGGGGCGAGGTGGAGCTCGCCTGGCGGATGCGCCGGCGCTCCGGTGCAGCGCCCTGGCTGTGCGTCACGGGCACGAACGGCAAGACCACCACCGTGCTGCTGCTGGAAGAGATGTTGCGCGCCGCCGGCCTACGCGCCGCGGCCGTGGGCAACGTCGGCACCGCCGTGCTCCAGGCCGTGCTGGACCCGCAGCCCTACGACGTGCTTGCGGTCGAGCTGTCCAGCTTCCAGCTGCACTACACGCACACCGTCTCCCCGCTGGCCTCCTGCGTGCTCAACCTGGCCGACGACCACCTCGACTGGCACGGGTCCGCCGCCGAGTATGCCGCCGCCAAGGCACGCGTCTACGAGCGCACCCAGGTGACCTGTGTGTACAACGTGCAGGAGCCCGCCACCGAGCGCATGGTCGCTGACGCCGAGGTCGTACCCGGCTGCCGAGCGGTCGGTTTCACTCTGGGGGTACCCGCGCGGTCCATGGTCGGCGTGGTCGAGGACGTGCTGGCCGACCGCGCCTTCGTCACCGAGCGGGCGACCTCGGCTGCCGAGCTGGCGACCCTGGCTGACCTGGCACCCGGAGGCGACCCCGCGCCGCACCAGGTCGCCAACGCGCTGGCCGCCGCCGCGCTGGCCCGCGCCTTTGGCGTCCCTCCCGCGGCGGTGCGCGAGGGCCTGCGGCGCTTCTCTCCCGCCGAGCACCGCATCACCGAGATCGGGCGCCGTGGGGGAGTGCGGTTCGTGAACGACTCGAAGGCCACCAACGCCCACGCTGCCGCTGCCTCGCTGGCGGCCTATGACGACGTGGTGTGGATCGCGGGTGGCCAGCTCAAGGGCGCCGATGTCGACACCCTGGTCTCGCGCGTCGCCTCCCGCCTGCGCGGCGTCGTGCTGCTGGGGGAGGACAGAGCCGAATTGTCGCGGGCACTTGCCCGACACGCGCCGCACGTTCGGGTGGTCGAGGTAGCGACACCGGAGACTGAGGGCATGACCGACGAGGCTCGCCGGGCGACCATGCAGGAGGTCATGGACCGGGCGGTCACTCACGCCGTGGGCCTGGCCGGCCCCACGGACGTGGTGCTGCTCGCTCCCGCTGCAGCGTCCCTGGACATGTTCGACTCCTACGAGGCGCGGGGCCGGGCCTTCACCGACGCCGCCACGCGCTTGGGTGCCCGGTCGTGACCGCCACGGCACCGCCGCGGCGCCGCCCGGCTGCTGCGTCGGAGAGCCCACTGGGTGCGGCCGGTGACTGGCTACGCTCCCCTGTCGCGCCCTACTACCTCATCCTGGTCAGCTCGGCCGCCCTGGTCTCGATCGGCCTGGTGATGGTCCTGTCGGCGAGCAGCGTCCGCTCCTACGTCGAGACCGGCAACTCCTACGGGGTCTTTGCCGCACAGCTGGCGTTCGCAGGCGTCGGCGTGATGCTGGGCTGGCTGACCTCACGCCTCGACCCGACGTGGTGGCAGCGGCTGGCCGTGCCGGGTCTGCTGCTGGCGCTGGGACTGCAGGCGTTGGTGCTCTCGCCCCTGGGCGTGGGCTTCCAGGGCAACCGGAACACGATCTACGTCGGCGGCTTCAGCCTGCAGCCCGCGGAGTTCGCCAAGCTCGCGTTGGTGGTCTTCGGCGCCGCTGTCCTGGCGCGCAAACGCGCGGTCATCGGCCATATCGCCCATGCGCTCATCCCGTTCGTCGTTCCCGGCGCGCTCGGGCTCGTGGGGTTGGTCATGGCCGGCAGGGATCTCGGGACGGCCATGATCCTGGTGGCCATCGCCGGCGGGATGCTGTTCGTGGCCGGGCTGCCCGTGAAGTGGTTCGGTCTGGTCGCGCTCGCCGCGGCCGCCGGGGTCGCGTTCCTGGCCATGGGCAGCTCGAACCGGATGCAGCGGATCGAGACCTGGCTCGGGGACACCTGCACCACGCCCCAGGTCGAGGGCTGCTTCCAGAAGGTGCACGCGGAGTACGCGCTGGCCGACGGCGGCTGGTGGGGCGTAGGTCTGGGTGCCAGCCGCGAGAAGTGGTCGCTGCTGCCGGAGCCGCACAACGACTTCATCCTGGCGATCATCGGTGAGGAGCTGGGCCTGCCGGGGAGCCTGACCGTGCTCGCCCTGTTCCTCGTCCTCGCCTACGCCTGCTTCCGGGTCATCTCCGCGAGCTCGGACCCCTTCGTGCGTCTGGGGACCGCGGGGGTGATGCTGTGGATCCTCGTGCAGGCCTGCCTGAACATCGGCTCGGTCATCGGGATGCTGCCGATCATCGGGGTGCCCCTGCCCCTGGTCTCCAGCGGAGGCTCGGCCCTCATCGCGGCCCTGATGGGGATCGGGCTCCTGCTGTCCCTGGCCCGGACCGTTCCCGGCTGCCGCGCCGCCCTGGCCGGCCGGCGTTCGGTCCTGCGTCGCACCCTGGCCGCCCTCCCTGCAGGCGGAAGGCCCCGTCGGTGAGTCCCTCCCCACGGCCGCTCTCGGTGATCCTCGCCGGAGGCGGCACAGCAGGTCACGTCAACCCTCTGCTGGCCGTGGCCGACGCGCTCGGTCGGCGCGAACCGGACAGCCTGGTCACGGTGCTCGGCACTCGCGAAGGGCTGGAGTCACGCCTGATCCCGCAGCGCGGCTACCCCTTGGTCACCGTGCCCAAGACACCCTTCCCGCGGCGACCCGGCCGGGCTGCGGTCGCCTTCCCCGGCGCGTTCGGGCGCGCGGTGCGAGAGGCCGGGCAGGCGCTCGCCCAGGTGCAGGCGGACGTGGTGGTGGGGTTCGGCGGCTACGTCGCAACCCCGGCATACCTCGCCGCTCGCATCGCTCGGACCCCGATCGTGGTGCACGAGCAGAACGCCCGCCCGGGGCTGGCGAACCGTCTCGGGGCCCGCTTGGGGGCCGTGGTGGCCACCACCTTCGAGCAGACCTCGCTGCCTCACGCCCAGGTCGTGGGCATGCCCCTGCGCCGCGAGATCAGCACGCTGGACCGGACCGCGCTGCGTGAGGAGGCGATGGCGTACTTCGGGTTGAGTCCGGCCCGGCCTACCCTGCTGGTGACCGGTGGGTCCCTGGGTGCGCAACGGCTCAACGCGGCTGTCGCCGCCGCGGCGGACGACCTCGCGGGGGCCGGGGTTCAGGTGCTGCATCTCACCGGAGCGGGCAAGGAGGTCCGCGTGGCGGGTCACGAGACGGGGCGGGCCCGCTACGTCGCGCAGGCGTACACCGACCGGATGGACCTGGCCTATGCGGTAGCCGACCTGGCGGTATGCCGGGCCGGCGCCGGCACGGTGTGCGAGCTGGCGGCGGTGGGTCTGCCGGCCGTGTACGTGCCCTTGCCGGTGGGCAACGGCGAGCAGCGGCTGAACGCCTCGGGCGTCGTCCGGGCCGGTGGAGGGCTGTTGGTGCAGGACGCCGAGGTGTCCCACGCCTGGGTCACGACGGTGTTGCTGCCGTTGATGCAGGACGCATCCCGTTTGGGCCGGATGTCGGTGTCGGCCTCCAGGGCAGGGCAGCGCGACGCCGACGAGGCGATGGTGGACCTCGTGCTGCGAGCGACGGGGCGCTCATGAGCACACCCGGTGGCCACGAGCGGCCTCGCTTCGACTTCGAGGCCGACCTGCCTGCCCTCGAGCAGCTGGACCGGATCCACTTCGTGGCCATCGCGGGGTCGGGGATGTCGGGCGTCGCGTCCCTCTACGCCAGCGCCGGCTCACGAGTGACCGGTTCGGACACCGCCGACAACGCCGCCGTGCGGCACCTGCGGGCACAGGGCGCTCACGTGTACCGCGGCCACGATGCGGCACAGGTGGGCGACGCCTCGGTCGTCGTGGTCTCCGGAGCGGTGCCGGAGGACAACCCCGAGCTGGCCCGGGCCCGGGAGCAGGGCCTGCCGGTGCTGCACCGGGCCCAGGCGATCGCCGTGCTCAGCCGCAGCCGCGACGCGCTGGCCGTTGCCGGGACCAACGGCAAGACGACGACCAGTGCCATGGCCGTCGCGGTACTGTCCGCAGCCGGCGGTGACCCCGGCTTCGTGATCGGGTCGCCGCTGGTCGACCGCGGCACGAGTGCCTCGCTGGGCTCGGGTCCGATGGTCATCGAGGCGGACGAGAGCGATCGTTCGTTCGTGGCGTACCGACCCCGCGTGGCCATCGTGACCAACGTGACCCCGGATCATCTGGACTTCTACGGCGACTTCGCGGGGGTGCAGCAAGGTTATGCGGACTTCGTGGCCACCATGGCCCCCGGCGGCACTCTGGTGAGCAACGCCGACGATGCGGGCTCGCGGGAGCTCGCTGCCCACGCTCGGCGCCGCGGGACTCGGGTGGTGACGTGGGGCGAGTCGGCGAAGGCTGATCTGCGCATCGGCACTATCGCGCACGAGCACAAGCACACCTCGGCTGACCTCACGTGGCGCGCCGGCCCGGCTTCCGTGGGGGCGGGGTCGCAGCACCGCCTGTCCGTGCCTCTGCCCGGGGCGCACAACCTGCACAACGCCGCGGCCGCCCTGCTGGCAGGGGTCGCCGGCTACGGCATCGACGTCGAGCAAGGTGTCCACGCCTTGGCTGGTTTCGCCGGCACCCGGCGCCGGTTCGAGACGGTGGGGCGCGCCGGTGGGGTGGAGGTGATCGACGACTACGCCCACAACGGCCCCAAGGTGGCCGCCGTCGTCCGAGCCGGACGCTCGGTCGTGGGGGAGGGGGGTCGGCTCGTGGTCGCCTTCCAGCCGCACATGTACTCCCGGACCCGAGCCTTCGCGGAGGACTTCGCCCAGGGTCTGCGCCCGGCAGACGTCGTGATCGTCCTCGACGTGTACGGCGCCCGCGAGTCCCCACTGGCTGGTGTCAGTGGCGAGACGATCGTCAGCGCGATGAGATCCGGGTCCGCTGGCGCCGACCCACGCACCCCGCCCGGCGTGACTGATGAGGCCGAGGTGTACTACGTGGCCGATCGGCAGGGCGCTGCTGAGCGGATCACCACGGTGCTTCGGCCGGGGGACGTGCTGCTCACCGTGGGTGCGGGTGACATCACCACGCTCGGCCCGGAGGTCCTGCGCCGTCTGGAGGGCCGGCGTGGCTGATCCGTTCACCGCCCGTGGGCGCGCTGGGCGCTCACGGGCGCGCCGCTCGCGGTGGGCGCTACTGGTTCTCGTCGCTCTGGTCGTCCTCGTCGTCTACCTCGTCGCCTTCTCTCCGGCGCTGGTGGTCAGGGAGGTGGTCGTCACCGGGGCGGACGAGCAGGTCGCGCGCATGGCGCGGGAGCACGCGGACGTCGGCGTCGGCCGGCCGTTGGCGCGAGTCGACACCGAGGCGGTCGGGGAGAGGGTCGCCGCAGACTCCCGGCTCGAGTCCGTTGAGGTGACGCGGCGGTGGCCTTCGACCATCAGCATCGAGCTCACCCTTCGCAGCGCGCGCGCCGTGCTGTCCCAGCCCGGCGAGCAGCCGATGCTCGTCGACCGCTCGGGTGTGGCCTACCAGGCAGTCGCCCAGCGTCCCGACGACCTGCCCCAGATCAGCGCACCGCCGGGTGCCGTGGCCGAGGCGTCAGTGGCCGGCGCGCTGCAGGCGCGCTCCGCGCTGGACGACTCGACCAGGGACCAGGTGTCCTCACTGGAGGTCACCGCGGACGGTGACCTGCGCTTCGACATCGGGGCACTGACGGTGCTGTGGGGCCAGCCCGAGGAGGTGGAGGCCAAGGCCGCCGCGGTGGAGGCGCTGTTGAGCCAGGAAGGCATCGACCCCGACGAGGAGCGTTCCTTGACCCTGGACGTGACCGCGCCGCAGACTCCGGTGGTCAGTGGTCTGTCGCCCGCGCCGCCTGACTGACCGGGCTCAACCTGCACTTGAGGTAGAGGGTCATGGGCTGATCGAGGGTTGCCCCGTATGCTGACCGGACATCCTCGCGCGGACGGCGGTTTCGGCACCTCGGGGTCCGTTCGGGCGCACACTTCAGGCTCACGTTCATCACGGAAGGCGCATCGTGTCAGTAGCGCAGAACTATCTCGCCGTCATCAAGGTTGTTGGTATCGGAGGGGGCGGGGTCAACGCGATCAACCGCATGATCGAGGTCGGCCTGAAAGGCGTGGAGTTCATCGCCATCAACACCGACGCGCAGGCGCTGTTGATGAGTGACGCGGACGTCAAGCTCGATGTCGGTCGCGAGCTCACCCGTGGTCTGGGAGCGGGCGCGGACCCGGAGGTGGGCCGTCGCGCGGCGGAAGACCACACCGAGGAGATCGAGGAGGCGCTGCGCGGCGCCGACATGGTGTTCGTCACGGCCGGTGAGGGCGGCGGCACCGGGACCGGGGGTGCTCCGGTGGTCGCCAAGATCGCCAAGACCCTCGGCGCCCTGACCATCGGCGTGGTGACCAGGCCCTTCACCTTCGAGGGCCGACGTCGCGCGAACCAGGCCGAGTCCGGGATCGGCGCGCTGCGCGAGGAGGTCGACACCCTGATCGTGATTCCCAACGACCGCCTGCTGTCCATCTCCGACCGGGCGGTGAGCATGCTGGACGCCTTCCGCAGTGCGGACCAGGTGCTGCTCTCCGGCGTCCAGGGCATCACCGACCTGATCACCACACCGGGTCTGATCAACCTGGACTTCGCGGACGTGAAGTCCGTCATGCAGGGAGCGGGGTCGGCCCTGATGGGTATCGGCTCGGCACGGGGTGAGGACCGTGCCGTGCAGGCGGCTGAGCTCGCGATCTCCTCCCCGCTGCTCGAAGCCAGCATCGAGGGGGCTCACGGCGTCCTGCTGTCGGTGCAAGGTGGCTCCGACCTCGGACTGTTCGAGATCAACGAAGCGGCGCGGTTGGTCCAGGAGGCTGCCCACCCGGACGCCAACATCATCTTCGGAGCCGTGATCGACGACTCGCTGGGCGACGAGGTACGGGTGACCGTGATCGCAGCCGGATTCGACGGCGGGGCCCCCATCCAGCGCACCGACGAGCGTGCGCTCGGGCAGGTGCAGGCCGGTGGCGGCGGGCGTGCCGCGACGGGCCAGGCGAGCGCCTCCCGTGCCGCTGCCGCAGCTGCCCCGCCCTCGAGCGGAGCCGCCCCGACCCCGGAGGCGGAGCGTGGTGGGTCCGAAGGTGGCCAGGCCACCCAGCGCAGCGAGGACACCGAGCCCAGCGAGAACACCCAGAGGCAGAGGCCTGCGGCGGCCGAGCAGCCCGAGCGCGCCACGACCCCGCCCCGAACGGTGACCTACCAGGAGGCGGAAGACCTCGACGTGCCGGACTTCCTGAAGTAGTCGTCACCGGCGTGGGTGTCGATGGCGCGAGGGCGCTGGCATGGCTTGAACCTGACGGCCACCGTGTTCCGCTGGCGTGACCGGCTGCCGCCGGCCGGTCCGGGGCAGTGCGGAGTCGAGTGGGCGGTGACCGACCGTTTCGGAGGACGCAGCCGCGGGCGTTTCGGTGAGCTCAACCTCGGTGCCGGCGTGCAGGACGACCCGGTGGCCGTCGCCGGCAACCGGAGCCTGGTGGCCCGGGAGCTGGGGGTGAGTGCCCGTCGGCTGCGCTTCATGCGCCAGCAGCACGGCACCACCGTCGAGTGGGTGGAGGGCCCGGCTCCAACACTGGGCTCGGAGCCCGAGTGCGACGCCCAGGCCACCGACGAGCCCGACCTCGCCCTGGCCGTGTTGGTCGCCGACTGCACCCCTGTGCTGCTGGCCGACCCGGCGAAGGGGCTCGTCGCTGCGGTGCACGCGGGCCGGGTGGGGATGAGCGCCGGGGTGGTGCCGCGGTGCATCGAGGTGTTGCGACAGCGCGGCGCGGAAGAGCTGAAGGCCGTGGTGGGCCCCTCCATCTGTGGACGGTGCTACGAGGTGCCCGAACAGATGCGGTCAGAGTGCTCGGCCTGGTCCGCGGCGGCCAGTGTGTCGTGGGTGGGGACGCCCGCGCTCGACGTGGCCGCCGCCGTGGTGCAGCAGCTCACCAGGGACGGGGTGAGCGTGCAGTGGCTGCCCGGCTGCACCCGGGAGTCCGGGGACCTGTACTCCCACCGAGGCGACCCGCGTACCGGCCGCTTCGCCGCGACGGTGCGCCTGCTGCCAGAGGCGGCCTGATGGCTCACCCGCCCTCGCCGCGCTCCACCGAGCTGGCCGAGCGTCTGGGGCGGGTCCGGGCCAGGATCGCTCTGGCATGCCGGCAGGTCGGGCGAGACCCGGAGGAGCTGTGCCTGGTCGCCGTCACGAAGTTCTTCCCGGCTGCCGACGCGGCGACGCTGGTGCGCCTGGGAGTGGGTGACCTGGGTGAAAGCAGGGACCAGGAGGCGGCCGGAAAGCTGGAGGGCCTTGGCGCCGAGCTCGAGGGCGGCCCGTTGCCCCGGATGCACATGGTCGGGCAGGTGCAGACCAAGAAGGCCCGTTCGGTGGTGCGGTGGGCAGACGTCGTGCACTCGGTGGACCGACCCAAGCTGGTCACCGCCTTGGACCGGGCCGTCGGACGCGCACTGGGCGAGGGTGAGCGGGCCGACCCGCTCGACGTGCTGGTGCAGGTGGACCTGGACGGGGGCGCGGCCCAGGGGCGCGGCGGTGTCCGGCCTCAGGAGGCGGTGGACCTGGCCGAGCGGGTCGCCGAGTGCGAGCACCTGAGCCTGCGCGGGACCATGGCCGTCGCCCCGGCCGGCGCGGCCGGGGACGAGGCGGCGCTGACCCGGGCCTTCGCTGAGCTGCAGCAGGTCCATGGCCTCATCCGGGGCCGCTTCCCCCAGGCTCAGTGGCTCTCGGCCGGTATGAGCGGGGACCTGGAGCAGGCCGTCGGGGCGGGGGCGACACACCTGCGTGTCGGGAGCGGAATCCTCGGTTCGCGTCCGCCTCAGGGGTAACGTCGCTCACGAAACGAAGCGCCGCCGGTAGGGGCGGCATCACGGCATCGAGGAGCTCTTTGAGATGGCTGGGGCACTGCGTACGACCATGGAATGGTTGGGGTTGGCCGAGGTCGAGGGTCGCTACGACTACGACGACCAGGACCACGACGCGCAGGACGCCCACCGTCAGTCCTCCGAGACCGAGCGGAGCCATCGCGAGCCTCCGGCGCGAGGGGCTGACGTCACTCCGCTGCCCCGGCGCACACCGGTGGCTCGGGTCGTCCAAGAGCCGGAGGCGAGCGAGTTGAACCGCATCACGACGATCCACCCCCGCACCTACAACGAGGCGAAGACCATCGGGGAGTCCTTCCGCGTCGGCACGCCGGTCATCATGAACCTCTCGGAGATGGAGGACGGGGACGCCAAGCGGCTGGTCGACTTCGCCGCCGGTCTGGCCTTCGGGCTGCACGGCTCCATCGAGCGCGTCACCAGCAAGGTGTTCCTGCTGTCTCCCGCACACGTCGAGGTCGAGGGCACCGCCGACGCCGGACGGGCCCAACAGGGTTTGTTCAACCAGAGTTGACACACTGACCCTATGGTCAGTCAGATCCTGGGTTTCGCCCTCTACCTCTACTTCATCGTCCTCATCGGGCGCCTGATCTTCGACTGGATCCAGGTCTTCTCCCGCGACTGGCGACCCAGCGGCGTGATCCTGGTCGTCGCCGAGTTCATCTACAGCCTGACCGATCCACCTCTGCGCGCCCTGAGGCGCGTCATTCCGCCGCTGCGGCTGGGCGGAGTAGCCCTGGACCTGGCTTTCCTGGTGCTCATCATCGGTGTCAGCTTCGCGCGAATCCTGGTCAGCCAGATCCCATTCTGACTCCGCGAGAAAGAACACCGTCCAGCGCAAGGGTCCGTTAGGGTGTCCTGCATTGTGAAGCAGGACCGGCCGGGACCCCCACCGTCCGGCTACCGATCAGTCGAACGAGGTGCACCATGGCGTTGTCCCCTGAGGACGTCATCAAGAAGAGCTTTACGTCCACCCACCTCCGTCGCGGGTACGACGAGACCCAGGTCGACGACTTCCTCGACGAGGTCGTGGTCGAGCTGCGCCGGCTCAACTCCGAGCGCGTCACGCTGGAGAACGATCTGCAGGAGTGCCGCTCCGGGAAGGCGCCCGAAGACGGGTCGCGCTCGGCAGGCTCCGACTTCGAGAGCGACCCTGAGAGCGACCCTGAGAGCGACTCGGAGGCCTTGCAGTCGGAGAGGGAGGAGCTCGCCCGCGTCCGCCGTGAGCGCGACGAGCTCGTCGCCGAGCTGGACAGCCTGAACCAGCGGGTCGAGTCGAGCCGCGCCGAGGCGGACGCAGCCGAACAGGAGGCGGCGGCGCGGATCGACGCCGCCAAGTCCGAGGTCGAACAGGCCGAGGCCTCCGGTTCGGAGAGCGACAGCAGCACGCGAGAGGCGCTCGAGGACGAGCTGAAGGTGCTGGAGCACCGGGTGGAGGAGGCCAGGGCCGAAGCCGAGCGCGCCGAGGCGGAGGCCCACGAGAAGGCGGCACAGGCCCAGGAGCGGCCGACCGAGGAGACCGCACCCAGCGATCAGGCGGCCGGCATCATCGCGTTGGCGCAGAGGGTGCACGACGAGCACGTCGCAGAAGGTGAGAGCACCAAGGCGCGGCTGGTCAGCGAGGCCGACGAGTACGCCGAACAGGTCACCACCCAAGCAGATGCCCGCAGCCGGGAGCTGACCGAGAGCGCCCAGCAGCAGCACGACGAGCTGCTTGCCTCCGGGCAGCAGCAGCATGACGAGCTGGTCCAGACCGGCCAGGGGCGTCACGACGAGCTGGTCAGCGAAGGGCAGGCGACCCACGACCGGCTGGTCGCCGAAGGGCAGGCGACCCACGACCGGGTGGTGGCCGAGGGTCAGAGCACCCACGACGCGCTGGTGCAGGACGGTCACGACACTCACGACCAGCTGATCGGCGAGGCCGAGCAGCGGCGGACCAACGTGCTCGGTGACCTGACGGAGCGGCAGGCCAGCCTCGCCTCGAGTATCGAGGAGCTGACGACCCGACAGAAGGAGGCACGAGCCCGGTTGCGCGCCATGCTTGCCGAGCAGCTCAGCACTCTCGAGGACGACTAGTCCTGCGCACGGCACTCCCTGGCCCCCGGCCCTGGCGTGGACCAGGCTCGTGCCTTATCCTCCGCTCACAGGGTCAGCGTTCCGCGGCCCGGAACCGAGTAGGGGTGGCGCGTGGTCAGCGAGCCGTCGTCAGAGTCAGCAACCGGAACCGTCGAGGACACCGGGGTCCCGGTGCTGTCGGACGAGGATCCATGGACGAGTGAGGAGCTGGCTGCGGTCCGCGACGAGCTGGTCGGGGACAACGCGCGTCTCGCCGACGAGCTCGCCGAGGTCGAGCACGACCTGGTCGCCCTGATGCGGGAGTCGGGAGAAGGCTCCGGAGACGACCAGGCCGATGCCGGGGCGGCCACCTGGGAGCGGGAGCACGAGATGTCGTTGGCCAACAACGCGCGTGCCCTCATGCAGCAGACGGAGCACGCCATCGAGCGCATCGACGACGGTGACTACGGGGTGTGCGAGTCGTGCGGCCGTGCCATCGGCAAGCTGAGGTTGCAGGCGTTCCCGCGGGCCACGCTGTGCTTGAAGTGCAAGCAGCGGCAGGAACGACGCTGAGCCAGCCCTCGCGCCGGCCCGCCTCACCCGGCACCCTGTGGTGGACGGTGGCCCTGGCCGGTGGGTGGATCGCCCTGGACCAGGCCACGAAGCACTGGGCGGTAGAGGCGCTGACCGGCGCGCAACCCGTGCCGGTCGTCGCAGACTGGTTCCAGCTGCGCCTGGTCTACAACTCGGGGGCGGCCTTCTCGCTCGGCACCGGAAGCACGTGGGTGTTCACCCTCCTCGCCTCCGTCGTGGTAGCGGTCCTGCTCTGGAACCTGCCCCGGGTGACGCACCGAGGGTACGCCGTGGCCGTGGGTCTGCTCATCGGAGGCGCAGGGGGCAACCTGGTCGACCGGCTGATCCGGGAGCCGGGCTTCGGCCGCGGCGAGGTGGTGGACTTCTTCGCTCTGCCGAACTTCCCCGTGTTCAACGTGGCCGACATCGGCATCACCAGCGCGGCGCTGCTGATCGGCCTGTTGGCCTTGCGGGGCGAGGACTTCACCGATGTCGGCTCGGCCGCCCCAGGGTCAGGCCCGCAGTCAGCCGTCCGCAACGGGGAGCCCACGTGAGGCCGCAGGAGGTGCGGACCCGCGTGCCCGAGGGACTGGAGGGTGAGCGTGTGGACACCGCGGTCGCGCGCATGCTGGGGCTCTCTCGCAGCAAGGCGGCGGACCTGGCGGGGGGCGGGGCCATCCTGCTGGACGGACGGGCCGCCGGGAAGTCGGACCGGGTCGTCGCCGGCGCGTTCGTCGAGGTGACCCTCTTCACGCCCGCACCTGAGCCGGTGCGGGTGGTGCCCCGGCCCGTCCCCGACCTGACGGTGGTGTACCACGACCAACACATCGTGGTGGTCGACAAGCCACCGTTCGTGGCCGCACATCCCAGTGTCGGCTGGGACGGGCCGGATGTGCTGGCCGGGCTGGCCGACGCCGGGTACCGGATCTCCACCTCCGGCGCAGCGGAGCGTCAGGGGGTCGTGCAGCGTCTCGACGTGGGCACCAGCGGGCTCATGGTCGTGGCGGCCTCGGAGCGGGCGTACACCCTGTTGAAGCAGGCGTTCCGCGACCGCGAGGTCAGCAAGACCTACCACGCGTTGGTCCAGGGACTCCCGGACCCCCACGAGGGGACCATCGACGCACCGATCGGCCGGCATCCCGGGCACGACTACCGCTTCGCCGTCATGAACAGCGGCCGCCCGAGCCTGACCCATTACACCCTGCTCGAGGCATACCGCTCCGCCAGCCTGCTCCAGGTGGAGCTCGAGACCGGGCGGACGCACCAGATCCGGGTGCACTTCTCGGCCTTGCGCCACCCCTGCTGCGGCGACCTCACCTACGGAGGAGACCCCTCGCTGGCTGCTCGGCTCGGCCTGAAGCGGCAATGGCTGCACGCGACGTCGCTGAGCTTCACCCACCCCGGAACCGGCGACCCGGTGCGCTTCGAGAGCGACTACCCGAACGACTTGCGCCGGGCCCTCGAGCGCCTCTCCGGCTGAGACGACACACGCCAGGCTCTGGGCGTGGTCTGTCCGAGCGGAGACCTAAGATCGAGGCGATGCCAGCGACGTCCAGCCCCGCACAGAGCTTCGTTCACCTCCACAACCACACCGAGTACTCGATGCTCGACGGCGCGGCCCGGATCGACCAGATGTTCGCCACCGCAGCCGAGTACGGGATGCCGGCGATCGCAACCACCGACCACGGCTACGTCTTCGGGGCCTACGAGTTCTGGGCGGCGGCGCGCGCCCACGACGTCAAGCCCATCATCGGTGTCGAGGCCTACGTCACTCCGGGAACACACCGCAGCGACAAGACCCGGGTGAAGTGGGGCGACGGCGGCCGGGACGACGTCTCCGGCGGCGGCGCCTACACGCACATGACTCTGCTCGCCCGCACGAACGACGGCCTGCACAACCTGTTCCGGCTCTCCTCGCTGGCTTCGCTGGAGGGCTACTACTTCAAGCCGCGGATGGACCGTGAGCTGCTCTCGCGGTACGCCGGGGGCCTGGTCGCGACGACCGGGTGTCCGTCGGGGGAGGTGCAGACCCGCTTGCGGCTCGGGCAGTACGACCGGGCCCGTCAGGCCGCCGCCGACTTCCGGGACATGTTCGGCCCGGAGAACTACTACTGCGAGCTCATGGACCACGGCATCGAGATCGAGCGGCGCGTCCAGCGCGACCTGCTCGCCCTGGCCAAGGACCTCGACCTGCCCCTGGTGGCCACCAACGACCTGCACTACACCCGGCAGGAGGACGCGAAGGCGCACGCGGCGCTGCTGTGCGTGCAGTCCGGCTCGACCATGCAGGACCCGAACCGGTTCAAGTTCGACGGCGACGGCTACTTCCTGAAGACGGCGGCGCAGATGAGGCACCTGTGGCGGGAGCTGCCCGAGGCTTGTGACAACACGCTGCGCATCGCCGAGCGGTGCAACGTCTCGTTCACCGAAGGGGAGGGTCGGTACATGCCCCGGTTCCCCTGCCCCGAGGGCGAGGACGAGACGAGCTGGTTCATCCGGGAGGTCGAGGTCGGTCTGACCCAGCGCTTCGGCTCCGGTGTCCCCGACTACGCCCGGAGGCAGGCGGAGTACGAGACACGGGTGATCGTCGACAAGGGGTACGCCGGCTACTTCCTCGTCGTCGCCGACTTCATCAACTGGGCCAAGCGCAACCGGATCCGGGTGGGGCCGGGCCGGGGCTCGGGGGCGGGCTCGATGTGCGCCTACGCGATGGGCATCACCGACCTCGACCCGGTGCCGCACGGGCTGATCTTCGAGCGCTTCCTCAACCCGGAGCGCATGTCCATGCCGGACTTCGACGTCGACTTCGACGACCGCCGGCGCGGTGAGGTGATCCGGTACGTCAGCGGGAAGTACGGCGAGGACCGGGTGGCCATGATCGTCACCTACGGCACGCTGAAGGCGAAGGCGGCACTGAAGGACTCGGCCCGCGTGCTGGGCTATCCGTTCGCCATGGGGGAGCGGTTGACCAAGGCCATGCCTCCGGCCGTCATGGGCAAGGACATCCCGTTGTCGGGGATCCACGACCCCGAGCACAAGCGCCACGCGGAGGCCGAGGAGTTCCGCGAGCTGCTGCGCACGGACAGCGAGGCGTCCGAGGTCTTCGAGACCGCCCAGGGCGTGGAGGGGCTCAAGCGACAGTGGGGCGTGCACGCCGCGGGTGTGATCATGTCCAGCGAACCCCTGATCGACATCATCCCGATCATGCGGCGCGAGGCGGACGGCGCGATCATCACCCAGTTCGACTACCCGTCGTGCGAGACCCTCGGCCTGGTCAAGATGGACTTCCTCGGCCTGCGCAACCTCACGGTGCTGGACGACGCCATCGCGGGCGTGGAGATGAACCGTTCGGAGACCGTCGACCTCGACGCGCTGAGCAGGGACCTCACCGACCAGCCCACCTACGACCTGTTGTCCGCCGGCGACACGCTCGGGGTGTTCCAGTTCGACGGCGGCCCGATGCGCCAGCTGCTGCGACTGATGCAGCCGGACAACTTCGAGGACATCTCGGCCGTGGGAGCGCTGTACCGGCCCGGGCCGATGGGCGCGAACAGCCACGTCAACTACGCCTTGCGCAAGAACGGCAAGCAGGAGGTGAGCTACCCGCACCCGGAGCTGGCCGAGGCCCTGGAGCCGATCCTGGGGACCACCCACGGGCTGATCGTCTACCAGGAGCAGGTGATGGAGATCGCCCAGAAGCTGGCCGGCTACACGCTCGGCAAGGCCGACCTGCTGCGCCGGGCGATGGGCAAGAAGAAGCGTGAGGTGCTGGACGCCGAGTACGTCGGCTTCGAGCAGGGCATGCTCGACCGCGGCTTCTCCGCGGCGGCGGTCAAAGCGCTGTGGGACGTGCTGGTGCCCTTCTCGGACTACGCGTTCAACAAGGCTCACTCGGCGGCCTACGGCCTGGTCTCGTACTGGACGGCCTACCTCAAGGCGAACTACCCCGCCGAGTACATGGCCGCGCTGCTGACCAGCGTGCGGGACGACAAGGACAAGACCGCGGTCTACCTGGGTGAGTGCCGGCGTATGGGCATCGCGGTGCTGCCCCCCGACGTGAACGAGTCGATCTCCAACTTCGCCGCCGTCGGTGGCGACATCCGCTTCGGGCTGGCGGCCGTCCGCAACGTGGGCCGCAACGTCGTCGAGGCCATCTACCAGGCCCGGCAGGACAAAGGCGCCTTCACCTCCTTCGAAGACTTCCTGCGCAAGTGCCCGGCCGTCGTGTGCAACCGGCGGACGGTGGAGTCGCTGGTCAAGGCCGGTGCTTTCGACTCGCTCGGGCACCCCCGCCAGGGTCTGGTCAGTGTGCACGAACGCTACGTCGAGGCATTGGCGGAGGAGAAGAAGCAGGAGGCGATCGGGCAGGACTCCCTGTTCGCCGGGCTCGCCGGCTCGGGCGAGGGCGCCGTGCAGCTCGTCTCGCTGCCACCGGTGCCGGACACGGAGTGGGACAAGCAGGTGCTGCTCGCGTTCGAGCGCGAGATGCTCGGTCTGTACGTCTCGGACCACCCGCTGAACGGCATCGAGCACATCCTGGCCCAGCACACCCAGACGCCCATCGTGAGCCTGAGCACCGAGGAGGGCCCGGCCGACGGCGACTTCGTCACGCTGGCCGGTCTGATCACGGGGCTGAGCCTCAAGCGCACCAAGAACGGCGACCCGTACGCGCGCGTGGTGCTGGAGGACATGGCCGGCTCGGTCGAGGCCGTCTTCTGGCCCAAGACGTACATGACCGTCTCGACGATGCTGGCTGAGGACACCGTCTGCGTGATCCGCGGCAAGCTGAAGAAGGGTGAGGACGGCGTCGAGGTGATCGCCCAGGACCTCACGCTGCCCGAGATCAAGACCGGCCCGCGGGGCCCGGTACTGGTCACGCTGCCCCTGGGTCGGGCCACAGACACCCTGGCGCACAGCCTCAAGGAGGTGCTGCGCGAACACCCCGGCCGGACCGAGGTGCACGTCAAGCTGACGCAGCCCGGGCGCTCGGTGCTGTTCCAGCTGGAGGAGTCGCTGCGAGTGACCGCGTCGGCGGAGCTGTTCGGCGACCTCAAGGCCTTGCTGGGCCCCGCCAACGTCTCTTAAGTGGTCTAGCGTGAGCGGTGTGACCTCACCGTCCACCCGACCCCCGCAGGCTCGCCGCGTCGAGTCCTGGCGCACGCACCACGGGGAGGCCGTGCCCGATCCGTACGAGTGGATGCGTGACAAGTCCGACCCTGAGCTGCTCGCCCACCTGGAGGCCGAGAACGCCCATACCGAGGCGATGACCGCGCATCTCGATGGCCTGCGGGCCGACATCTTCGCCGAGATCAGCGCCCACACCCAGCAGAGCGACCAGTCGGTGGCGGTGCGCCGCGGCGCGTGGTGGTACTACACCCGGACCGTCGAGGGTCAGCAGTACCCGATCTTCGCGCGCATCGCGCTGGCTCACACGCCGCAGCGTCCCGCGCCCTCCAGCGAGTACGCGCTGGCAGGGGAGGAGATCCTCCTCGACGCCAACGTCGAGGCCGCCGGTGCCGACTTCTTCTCTCTGGGCGCGCTCGAGGTCTCCCCGGCTGGGTCGCTGCTGGCCTACGCCGTCGACCAGAGCGGCGACGAACGTTTCGACGTCAGGGTCCTCGACATCAGCACCGGCCAGCGGGTCGAGGAGGCCGTGCGCGACACGGGTTACGGGCTGGTGTGGTCCTGGGAGGGCGACTACCTGTTCTACACCCGCGTGGACGACGCCTGGCGCCCTTACCAGGTCTGGCGCCATCGCGTGGGCGGGCCGGCGGAAGAGGACGTGCTGGTGCTCGAGGAACCCGACGAGCGCTTCTGGGTCGGTCTGGGCGGCTCGCGCGACGACCGCCTCGTGACCGTCAGCCTGGCCAGCAAGAACACCTCGGAGTGGTGGATCCTGCCCGCGGACGCACCCACCGCCGCCTTCCGGTGCGTGGCCGCCCGCGAGGAGGGCGTCGAGTACGATCTGGAGCCCGCGGCCGAGGGGCTGTGGGTCGTGCACAACCGCACCCACCCGGACTTCGAGCTCGCCTGGGCGCCGCCGGAGGCGACCTCGGCCATGGACTGGCACACCGTGCGCTCCGGCGCGGCGGGGGAGCGGGTCACCGGAGTCGACGCCTTCGCCGACCACCTCGCCATCTCGGTGCGTCGCGACGGGCTCGCCGAGGTGGACATCCTGGAGCTCTCGCAGGGCCAGCCCCGGGCCGGGGCCGCTGCCTGGCCGGTGTCCTGGGATGAGCCGATCCGTACCATCGAGGTCGGCGCCAACCCCGAGTTCGACTGCGACACCCTGCTGGTGCACGTCGAGTCCATGCTCACGCCCCCCTCGGTCTACGAGGTGGACCTGAGCTCCGGCGAGCGCACTCTGCTCAAGCAGCGCCCGGTCCCTGGTGGCTACGACCCCGCGCAGTACCGGCAGGAGCGGCTGTGGGCGACCGCGGACGACGGCACCAGGATCCCGATCTCCGTGGTGGCGCTGGCTGACGTCGCCTCCGAGGGCAACGCCCCGGGGTTGCTCTACGGGTACGGGGCCTACGAGATCTGCGTGGACCCGGGGTTCTCCGCTGCCCGCTTGTCCTACCTGGACCGGGGTGTGGTCTACGCCGTGGCTCACGTCCGCGGCGGGGGCGAGCTCGGCCGGACCTGGTACGAGCAGGGACGGATGGAGCACAAGGAGAACACGTTCACCGACTTCGTGGCCTGCGCCGACCATCTGTTGGCTTCGGGGTGGGTGGCGCCGGGCCGGTTGGCGGCCGAGGGCGGGTCGGCGGGGGGCCTGCTGATGGGGGCGGCGGTCAACATCGCGCCGGACCGGTTCCGGGCCGTTCATGCCGCTGTGCCCTTCGTCGACGCGTTGAACACCATCCTGGACCCGTCCCTACCGCTCACGGTTGTCGAGTGGGAGGAGTGGGGGGACCCTCTGCACGACGAGCAGGTGTACGAGCGCATGCGCCGCTACACGCCGTACGAGAACGTCGGGAGCGGCGAGTACCCGGCGATTCTCGCCACGACCGGCCTGAACGACACCCGCGTCTACTACGTCGAGCCGGCGAAATGGGTGGCGCGGCTGCGCGAGCGGGTGAGCAACGACCCACGACAGCGCCCGCTGCTGCTCAAGACCGAGATGGTGGCCGGCCACGGCGGCAAGACCGGACGTTACGACGTCTGGCGCGACACGGCCTTCGAGATGGCTTTCCTGCTGGACCAGATCGGGGCGGTCGCGCTGCGCGAGCAGGCGTAGTCGTGGCAGGGTAGGGCCATGTCAGAAGCGATCACCGTTGTCCTGTTCGGAGCCACCGGAGACTTGGCCAAGCGCAAGCTGCTGCCGGGACTGCTGCACCTACACCAAGCAGAGCTGCTCGAGGACCTGCGCGTCGTCGGTACCTCGTTGGAGAACATGACCATCGACGAGTTCCGCGACCTGGCCAAGAAGGCGTGCAAGGAGTTCAGCACCCGTGCGACCGACGACGAGTCGCTGAACGACTTCATCAAGCGGATCGACTACGTTCCGCAGACCGCGGGCGCCTCGGCTCTGGGCAAGAAGGTGAAGAAGCACGAGAAGGAGATGCACGGCGACAAGGTGCGCCGGCTGCACTACCTCTCGGTGCCGCCCAAGGCGGCGCTCGAGGTGGTGCAGATGCTCCACGACGCAGATCTGGTGGAGCGCAGCCGGATCGTCATGGAGAAGCCGTTCGGCACGGACCTGGCCTCGGCCAAGTCCCTGAACGCGCGGCTGCACGAGGTGTTCAACGAGGACCAGATCTTCCGCATCGACCACTTCCTCGGCAAGGAGGCGGCCCAGAACATCCTGGCCTTCCGCTTCGCCAACGGCCTTTTCGAGCCGATCTGGCATCGCAACCACATCGACCACATCCAGATCGACGTCCCCGAGACCCTGGGCCTGGAAACCCGGGCCGGTTTCTTCGAAGGCACCGGCACCTACCGCGACATGGTGGTCACCCACCTGTTCCAGATTCTCGCCTTCACCGCGATGGAACCCCCCACCGCTCTGGAGCCGCTCGCGATCAGCGAGGAGAAGAACAAGGTCTTCCGCTCCATGATGCCCATCGACCCCAAGCACGTGGTCCGCGGCCAGTACACCGGGTACCTCGACGAGCCAGGGGTGGACCCGGAGTCGGACACCGAGACGTTCATCGCCGTGAAGTGCTTCATCGACAACTGGCGCTGGGCCGGCATCCCCTTCTTCCTGCGCACCGGCAAGAAGATGGCCGAAGGGGCGCGGATCATCTCCATCGCCTTCCGCGAGCCGCCCAAGTCGATGTTTCCCGAGGGTTCGGGGGTCGGCGACCGCGGCCCCGACCACCTGACCTTCGACCTGGCCGACCGGACCCGGATGTCGCTGTCGTTCTACGGCAAGAAGCCCGGGCCCGGGATGAAGCTGGACAAGCTTTCGATGCAGTTCTCGATGCAGGACACGGACTGGTCAGGGGCGGTGCTGGAGGCGTACGAACGCCTGATCTACGACGCGGCACGCGGAGACCGGACGTTGTTCACCACGGCGCAGGGCATCGAGCGACTGTGGGAGATCTCGGAGAAGCTGCTGCAGGACCCACCGGTCGTGCGTCCGTACGAAGAAGGCTCGTGGGGACCGAACCAGGTGCATCAGCTCGTGGCGCCGTTCACCTGGCGGCTGCCGTTCGAGCGCAAGTGGCGTACCAACAAGCCCGCCGACGACTGACAGGTCGGGTAGGACGTGCGGGTGCTCGCGTTGCCCGGCTGAGCACTCGCGGCCTCAGACCGAGCAGGTGGGGGCCTCGTCCAGGTCCGCGACGGCGGCCTCGTAGGGCTTCATCGCCGTCGGGGCCTGCCTCACCATGGAGCGCCAGCGCTCATAGTAGACGTCCGGGTCGATCTCGTCCTTATGACGCATCATCTCCAGATGCTCCGACCAGTCGCCGTTCACCTCGGTTCCGGTCGCGACCACTCCCTCAAGGGCCTCGGCGCGATCCAGGCACCGCTGTGCCGTCTGCGACCACTCGTCGGGCAAGTCCGCCACGGACACCTCGGAGCACGCCCCCTCGAAGTCGGAGTACTCTGCGGCCGCGGCGCTCACCGTCTCGATATCGTCCTGACCCCGCGCCTTGGACTCGGCGAACTCGGCTTCGGCCTGCTCCAGGCTGATCTTGCCGTCGTTGTAGCGCACCGAAGCGGTGTAGTGCTGCTTCCAGTTACTGGCCGAGGCGGCGGTAGCCGCGGCCCAGGCGTTGCCTGCCGCGACCCGGGCGTGACACTGCGCGAGCGCCTCGGGTGCGTTCTCGTCCTGCGGCTCCTGCTCAGTGCGGGCATCCGAGCCTGACTCTGCATCGTCGACGTCGTCCGGGGCGCTGGACTCCTGCGAGCTCTCACCGCCACCCATGTCCGGCTGTTCCTGCTCGCCGTCGCCGTCCCCGTTGCCGTCGTTTCCGGAGCTCTGGCCCGAGCCCTCCGAAGCCGCCTGGTTCTGTGAGCCTGCGTCGTCCGAGACCACCAGGCTGCGCACCCCCCACCCGACGAGCACGAGCGCCACCACGGCGATCACCGAGAAGATGGCGATACCGGCCCCACCTCTCGCGCCGGTGCCGACATCGCTACTGTGCCTTCCCATATGCCGTATGTTGACAGACCGGCTTGAGGATTTACCAACGGCCTATCCGCTCTAAATCGACGCCTGACTGTCAAGCGTCCAGACTACGGTGATGCAACCCTGCTCGTTCTGTGCTCTCGTCGCCGGTGACCGGCCGGGCGCGTGGGTGGCGTGGTCCGAGTCGGCGGTGGCGTTCCTCGACCACCGCCCCCTGTTCAAGGGTCATACCCTCGTCGTACCCCGCGCACACGTCGAGACGTTGGCGGATCTCCCGCCGGGGCAGATCGAGCCGTTCTTCAGCCTGGTCCGGGATCTGTCGCGCGCCGTGGTGACCGGCCTGGGAGCTCAGGGCTCGTTCGTCGCGATGAACAACACGGTGAGCCAGTCGGTGCCGCATCTGCACGCTCACGTCGTCCCGCGCACCAAGGGTGACGGCCTGCGTGGCTTCTTCTGGCCCCGCGTGCGCTACGAAGAGGGTGAGATGGCCGAGTACGCCTCCCGGGTGCGTGCCGCCTCGGGGGACCACGGCAGGCATCAGGGGCAGTGACCGGTGCCCCTCAGCCCGGTGTCTGACGGAGCTGGCGCACCTCGGCCCGCAGGTCCTCGATGGTCTGGGCGAGCGCAGAGATGTCTTTCGCGGTCGCGACCTGTGCCTGATCGGTGGAGTCCGCGACCTTCTCCAACAGCCACGACGACAGGCTGGCGGTGACGATGCCGAGTAGAGCGATGCCGCACAGCATGAGACCCAGGGCAAACAGGCGCCCTTCGTAGGTGACGGGGTAGAAGTCTCCGTACCCGACGGTGGTCACGGTCACGAAGGCCCACCACAAGGCGTCCTGCCAGGTGCTGATGTTGCCGCCGGAGGCTCCCCGCTCGGCGTCCAGCACCGCCAGACCCGAGATGGAGATGACCAGCGTCGTGCTGACCAGGACGTAGGTGGCGACATGGCCGCGCAGCTTCTGGCCGCCCTGCTGGTGGATGAGCATGAGAGCCGAGACCAGCCGCAGCGGCCGTAGAGCCGGCATGGTGACCGCAGCCAGGTCGATGAGGTTCTGCCGCACGAAACGCAGGCGATGCTCGGCGATGGCCAGACGGATGGCGTAGTCCGCAGCGAAGACCACCCACACGATGTCCTGCACCAGTCGGCACAGTGCACGGAGCCCGGCGGGGGCGCCGGGGGCCACGATCGGAATGGCGTATGCGACCAGGAACACCAGCGCCAGCACCATCAGACTGCTCCGGGTCCTGCTTTCCCACTTCTCCAAGCGCGTCATGCAGGCAGCATGGCAGTGCGCTGGCCTGGGGGCCGCGTGGTGGGAGCACGGCGAAGTCAGGCGCGCCCGGGAAGGCGTGACCGGAGCACCGGGGGCCTCCGACGGCTTGGGGTCGATATCACCGTGTGCGTACACTTGAAGGCTGCCGGCGCCGCCCACCGCCCTCACCTGCGGTTCGTCCCCATGTTCGCCAAGGAGCCCCCGACGATGTACAGCCCTGTCCTGACGCTGGCTGCCCGGCGCGGGTGGATCCCGTCGGCCCGGCTTCTTATCGTGGCGCTGAGCCTGGCCGTCGCGCTGGTCTCGGCGGTGGCAGCGCCGGCGCTGGCCCACACCGACCTGGAGTCGACCACACCCGCCGACGGCGCCAGCGTCGGGGAACCGGTGGACGAGGTGACGTTGACCTTCACCCTCCCCGTCACACAGCTCGGCGACGGGGTCAGCCTGGAGGGCCCCGAGGGTGGGGTGCCGTTGGAGGTCAGCGCGGCCCGAGAGGGTGTCGAGTGGACGGCCGAACCGCGCGAGCCGCTGGAGGCCGGGACCTACACCGGTGAGTGGACGGTGGCCGCGGAGGACGGGCACCCGCTCAGTGGTGACTTCACCTTCACCGTCAGGACCGACGGCGTCAGCGACGGCGTCGCCACCAGTGAGGGCCAGCCCACCCCCGGCTCGGACGGCGAGACCGATGACGGCTCGACCACCTCGGCGAGCGAGGAGAGTGAGGACAGCGAGGAGGAGTCACGCTCCGCGATCGCTGAATGGGTGACGCGACTCGCCAGCGCGGCAGCCCTGTGGGGTGGCCTGGTCGCCGCCGGGGCATTGGTCCTCGGAACGTGGGTCCTCACCGGTCGAGACCGCGTAGACCGCCCCGTGGTCGCCCGGGTCATGCGGAGGTCCGCGGTGCTGGTGCTGCTCGCGCTGGTGGTGCGCGTCATGGCGCGAGCGGTCTTGGTGAGCCAAGGGGAGCCGACAGCGGCGGTGTCTGCGGAGGCCATCGGCGCCTCGTTGACCGGCACGACACGCTGGGTGCTCGGGCTGCAAGCTCTGGGCGCCGTCCTCGTGCTTGCCGGGGCGCGACCCCGCCTGCAGTGGGCGTGGCTGGCCGGTGCCGGCCTCCTCGTCCTGGGGGCGGGCCACATCCTGGCCGGTCACAGCAACACCGTCGAGCCGCGCTGGCTGGTCCTGACGGCCGACATCGCCCACCTGGTGGCTGCGGCCGTATGGGTCGGTGGCGTCGTCACGCTGGGTGTCCTGCTGCGGCACCGCCGCCGTCACGGTCGGCCCCTGGATGCGGCCATCCTGGGCGCTCGCTATTCGGTGGTGGCCGCTGCCTCGGTCGCAGTCGTCGGCATCGCGGGCGTGATCCTGACCCTGACCATCCTGGACCGTTTCGACCAGCTGTGGGAGACCACCTGGGGTCTGCTTCTGCTGGGCAAGGTCGCGGTGGTGGCCGTCGTCGGCGCGATCGGCGCCTACAACCACCTGCGGCTCGTGCCTTCGCTCGCGAACACCACCGAGCCTGAGGGGCACGACGGTTCCGACCGGCTGCGACGCTCGACCACGTTCGAGACCGTACTCATGGCCGGCGTCGTGCTGCTGACGGCCTGGTTGGTCGCGGCCGCGGTCGGCGTCTGAGCGAGAGGAGGCCGGAGCGTAGACCTCTGCGCTCTCGGATGTGAGTGATGCCCGGCGGCCTCTTCGGGCTCGTCGCCGCGCAGCTGGTTGTCGTCGCTGGGGCGGGGCAGTGGTCTCCCTCGTCGGTCCCCGGCCTGTGGGCGGCTGCAGCCGCACCTGCCTCGTCCCCTGTCTCAAACCCTGCTCAGCGGCGTTCCGACCGACTTCAGCGCGCACACCAGCAGAGTCGTGACGCCGACTCCGGCCAGGAGGGCGAGACAGAAACCGGTGACGTCCCCGACCGAGAACAGCGCGAGGAACCCGCCGTGGGGCGCTCTCGAGGTCACACCCAGAGCCATGGACACCCCTCCGGTGACCGCGCTGCCGGTCATGATGGCCGGGATGACCCGTAGCGGGTCTGCAGCGGCGTAGGGGATGGCGCCCTCGGTGATGAAGACGGCACCGAGGGCAGCCGCGGCCTTACCGGTCTCTCGCTCCTGGGAGGTGAACAAGGACGGACGGACTCGGGTGGCCACCGCCAGCGCCAGGGGAGGCGTCATGCCCGCCAGCATGACCGCTGCCATGACCTGAAGCTGAGGCGAGTCGCCAGCCAGGGTGACGGCGCCGGAGACTCCGGTCACCGCGAACGTGTACGCCGTCTTGTTGAGCGGGCCCCCGATGTCGAAGGCCATCATGAGGCCGAGAACGACACCCAGCACGACGAGCGACCCACCGCTCAGGCCGTTGAGCCCCTCGGTGACGGACCGTGTCACCGTGGACAGAGGCCGGTTGATCGCCGCGATCATGAGCGTTCCGCAGATGGCGGTCGTGACCAGCGGGACGAGCATCACGGGTCGCAAGCCGCGTGCCCACGGGGGAAGGGTCCATCTGCCCACCCAGTTGGCGACGACGCCCGCCATCACGCCGCCCACGATGGCGCCCAGGAAGCCGGACTGAGCTGAGCCGGAGCCGACGAGGTCGACCGCGAGTGCCCCCATGACGAAGCCGGGCGCGATGCCCGGCCGGTCGGCGATCGCGTAGGCGATGTACCCAGCCATGGCCGGAACGAACAGCGTGAAGGCGGTGGTGCCCAGGATGGAGAACATCGCCCCGAGGTAGGCCATCATCGGGCTGTCGAAGGCGACGTGGCCCAGCCCGAGCCGGGCCGGGTCCGGCAGGTCGACGAGGTCGTACCGGTTGACGATGTCGCGGGCCGAGTCAGCGATGTCGTACCCCCCGAGCAGGTATCCCAACGCGATGAGGAGGCCGCCACCGGCCACGAAAGGGATCATGTAGGACACGCCGGTCATGAGCACTCTGCGCGCCCGGCCGCCCCAGCTCTCGCCCGCAGCCCGACCGCTCGCCGGTGAGGTCGGGTGGGGAGGCTGCTCGGAGCCCAGAGCCGTCTCCAGCTGCTGCACGGCGTCGGCGGAGGTCTCGGCGTGACGCAGGGCCGCACTGACCTCGGGCTGGCTGAGGACCTCGGTCAGGTGAGGGAGGAGCTGCCGGCCGCTGACTTCGTCCTCGACGGGTACCGCGAGCAGCACCACCAGATCGGCGGGGGAGCCGTCCGGGCCGAACGAGACCGGGGTGGTGAGGCGAACCAGGGCCAGAGTCGCGGTCGAGACCGCCGCGGACCGGACGACGAGCAGGGCGTTGCCGTGCGGGTTGTCCGGCAAGACGGGCTCGGCCTGGTCCATGGCGTCGGACGTCAGTGCGCCGACGTCAGAGCAACGGTCACCCTGGCCGGTGATGTCGGCGAGCATCCGCAGCACGGCGGCCTCGTGTCCGAGACTCTCGTCCAGCCGGATGAGGTCGGGGCGGAGAAGCGTGGGCATGGCGGCCTTTCGCAGGTAGGGGCTGGTCCGACGGCGGACCGGGGGCCGAGGAGAGGGTCGGCCTCGTGGACTGCTCGGGGTCTAGTACGGGAAGGTGTCACTGATCGGAGCGGGGATGTGCTGCGCCGCGACACCGGGGGAGCGGTGCGGTGCGCCCTGGCCTACCGAGCGGGCTTCGCCCTCGGGCTGGTCGAGGAGCTGCCGCAGCGAGTCGGCATGAGCCCGCATCGAGCGCTCACCGGTGCGAGCCAGAACGCCGATGCCGGCACGGGCCTGCTCACGCAGCGCCGATGCGACCGAGAGCCGACCCTGCAGCCGTCGTTCCACCGCCGTGGCGAGACCGGCCACGCACAGGACGAGGCCGGCGACGGCGACGAGCGCGGCTCTCAGGCCCCAGGTCTCGGCGAGCATCCCGATGACCGGAGGGCCGCCGAGGAGACCCGTGTAGCCCACCGTGGAGGCCCGCGCCACACCACGGGTGCCGGCGAGCAGACCCGCGCGGCCGACGGCCAGCGGGAAGACGTTGGCGACACCCAGACCCGCCAAGAGGAAACCGATGATCGCCACGGTGGTGCTGGGAGCAAGAGCGGCGGTCAGCATCCCCGCCGCACCGAGCGCGGCTCCCCAGACGAGCACGGTGGCGTCGTCGAACCGGATGACGAGCCGGCGGCCCGCCAGGCGTGCCGACCCCATCGCCAGACTGAAGGCCGCGAACCCTGAGGCGGCCATCGTCGGTGACGCTCCCACCGTCTCGCGGAGGTGCAGTGATCCCCAGTCGGTCACCGCGCCCTCGGAGACCGCGGTGCAGGCCGCAGCGGCCCCCAACATCAGGACGAGGGGGCGTGCGTCGAGCAGGCCCCCGGTGGGGGACGAGCCCTCCCGGGTCTCGGCATCGAGGCCGGATGACGCCGGATGCCTCAGCACCGGGCGGACGGTGGTCGTCACCACGAGAGCGCCGACACCGACGAGACTGAGATGCACGGGCGGTGGGAGCAGACCGGCCACCACGCCGCCGAGCAGCGCTCCGCCCAGGCCTCCGAAGCTGAAGCAGGCGTGCAGCATCGACATGACGGGCCGCTGCGCGGCCTGCTGCATCTCGACCCCCAGGGCGTTGACGGCCACGTTGGCGCTGCCGGTGGCTGCGCCGAACACCACCAAGGCCGTGGTGAGGGACGACAGCGAGGTGGCCCACCCTGGCAACGCTACGACCAGGGACGACAGGGCCACGGTGATCAGGCTCACGCGGCCGGCGCCCCATCGCGCGGACCAGGAGCCGGCCAGCTGCATGCCGACCAGAGCACCACCGGCCATGCCGAGCAGCGCCAGTCCGAGCTCGGCGTGGTCGATCTGCGTCCGGACACTGACCGAGGGCACCACCGAGGCCCAGCTGCCCATGAGCACGCCGACGACGACGAACAGGGTCGCGGTGGCGCGGAGGGCCGCAGCTGGTGTGGATGGGTGGGGGCGCGCCGCACGACGGCGACGCATCGTAAAGCCCGAGAGATGAGGCACCGCGACGATCCTTCGCGTAGTGACGAGGCTGAGAGTGAGGTCGGCTGGGAGCTGTGAGCTCGCAACCGAGAGTGGGGCGTCGTCGACCAAGGTAGATGGGAGTACAAATCCTCCCCGCGCATCAATGATGACTCATTCATGCGCTCTGTGCAAATAGCTGCGGATACTAGATGGGGGTCTGGCTACCGGGGTGACCGCCGGCGCGCCGCCCGCGGCGGACAGGCATCCTGGGGCGATGACCTCCTTCGCCGCGCCGGGCTCGAACCACGCCGGGGCTGCGGCTGCCCGCCACAGCCTCGGGCCGCGTCTCGCCGCTGCCCTGGTCATCTTCAGCTCGGCGTCAGTGCTGGTCGTCGAGCTGGTGGCGCTGCGGTTGCTGGCGCCGTACCTCGGGCTCACGCTGGAGACCAACACGCTGGTCATCGGCATCGCACTGACCGCGATCGCCGTCGGTGCCTGGGTGGGTGGGCGCCTGGCCGACCAGGGCAACCCGCGCCGCCTGCTGGGTCCGGCGCTGGGCGTCTCCGGGGCGGTGGTCGCCGTGACACCCGCGGCCGTGCGCGCGGCGGCCGAGCTCGCCCCGGCCGGCTTCCTGCCGGTTGCGATGGCCTGCATCCTGGTGCCGGGCGCCTTGCTGTCGGCGGTGACGCCGATCGTCACCACGCTGCGTCTCACCGACCTGGGTGAGACCGGCACCATCGTCGGTCGCTTGTCAGGGCTGGGGACAGCCGGTGCGATCGCCGGCACCGTGTTGACCGGCTTCGTGCTCATCTCCCGGGTGCCCGTCAGCACGATCATGGTCGCGCTTGGTCTGGCACTGCTCCTCGTCGCCGTGATGGTCGACTGGAGGGTCGGCGGCTGGAGCCGCCGAAGCCGGCTGCTGGTCGCGGGTGCGGTTGCCGTGGGCGGCCTGGGGGCTGCGGTGGCCCCGGGTGGGTGTGATGTCGAGACGACCTACCACTGCGCCGTGGTGGTGCCGGACCCCGGCAACCCCGACGGTCGCACCCTGGTGCTGGACGGAGTACGCCACTCCTACGTCGACCTCGCCGACCCCACCGAGCTCGAGTTCGACTACGTCCAGGCACTGGCTTCGGTCAGCGACGTCGCCTTCCCCGCCGGGGACCCTCTCTCGGCCCACCACCTGGGTGCCGGCGGCGTGACGTTCCCGCGCTATCTGGAGGAACAGCGGCCCGGCACCGAAAGCACCATCTCCGAGATCGACGGTGCGGTGGTCGAGCTCGGCGTCGACGAGCTGGGCGTCCAGCCCGATGAGAACCTCGAGATTCGAGTGGAAGACGCCCGGCTGGGGCTCGCCGAGCTACCGGCCGGCAGCCAGGATCTCGTCGTGGGCGATGCCTTCGGAGGCATCAGCGTGCCGTTCCACCTCGCTACGACGGAGATGATGGCCCAGATCCAGCGAACGCTCGCCGCCGACGGGATCTACGCTGCGAACCTGATCGACCATCCGCCGCTGGCGTTCGCGCGCGCCGAGACGGCGACCATCGCCAGCGTCTTCGATCACGTGGTGCTCCTCGCGCCTCCCGGCGTCATCGATGGCGCCGAGGGTGGCAACCTCGTCGCCGTCGGCTCTGACCTCCCGATCCCGACGGAGCGGATCGAGGCCCGGCTGGCCGAGCGCGGCTCGGACTGGCGAGCGCTCGAAGGGAAAGGGCTCACGGAATGGGTGGGCGACGCGCCGGTGCTCACCGACGACTACGCGCCGGTCGACCAGCTCCTCACGCCGTAGACGCGGGCGACAGCGAGGCCCTGACCCGCTGAGGTGCAGGTCAGGGCCTCGGAGGATGCTGCGTCGATCAGATGTCGAAGTACAGCTCGAACTCGTGCGGGTGCGGGCGCAGGCGGATCGGGTCGATCTCGTTGCCGCGCTTGTACTCGATCCAGGCGGCGATCAGGTCCTCGGTGAACACGTCGCCCTCGGTGAGGTAGGCGTGGTCGGCCTCCAAGGAGTCGAGCACGTCGACCAGCGAGGAGGGCACCTGAGCGATGCTCTCCAGCTCGGCCGGCGGCAGCTCGTACAGGTCCTTGTCGACCGGCTCCGGCGGCTCGATGCGGTTGCGGATCCCGTCCAGACCAGCCATCAGCTGCGCGGCGAAGCACAGGTAGGGGTTGGACGAGGGGTCGGGCACGCGGAACTCGACGCGCTTGGCCTTGGGGGAGTCACCGGTGATGGGGATCCGGACGCAGGCCGAGCGGTTGCGGGCCGAGTAGACCAGGTTGACCGGAGCCTCGAAGCCCGGCACCAGGCGGTGGTAGGAGTTCATCGAGGGGTTGGTGAAGGCCAGCAGCGAGGGGGCGTGGGTCAGTAGTCCGCCGATGTACCAGCGGGCCACGTCGGAGAGCCCCCCGTAGCCGGACTCGTCATAGAACAGCGGCTCGCCGTCCTTCCACAGCGACTGGTGGGTGTGCATGCCCGAGCCGTTGTCACCGAAGACCGGCTTGGGCATGAACGTCGCCGTCTTGCCCGCCCTCCAGGCGCTGTTCTTCACGACGTACTTGAACTTCATCATGTCGTCGCCGGCCAGAAGCAGGGTGTTGAACTTGTAGTTGATCTCTTGCTGGCCCGCGGTGCCCACCTCGTGGTGCGCACGCTCCACGGACAGGCCCACGTCGGCGAGCTTCAGGACGATCTCGTCACGGATGTCGGCGAAGTGGTCGACCGGCGGCACCGGGAAGTAGCCGCCCTTGTAACGCGGCTTGTACCCACGGTTGCCGCCCTCCTCGGAGCGGCCGGTGTTCCAGGCGGCCTCGACCGAGTCGATGTAGTAGTAGCTCGAGCTCTGCTTGGTCTCGAAGCGAACGTCGTCGAAGACATAGAACTCGGCCTCGGCGCCGAAGAAGGCGGTGTCGGCGATGCCGGTCGAGCGCAGGTACTCCTCGGCCTTGAGGGCGATCTGGCGCGGGTCGCGCTCGTAGGGCTCGTTCGTGAACGGGTCCACGATCGAGAAGTTCATGATCAGCGTCTTGTTGGTGCGGTACGGGT